>ERZ807291.214-NODE-214-length-92137-cov-42.382387_pt1 | contig 92137 bp, 90 predicted proteins | sample MGYA00521257_ERZ807291 | MGnify/ENA primary metagenome ERZ807291 (study PRJEB31413, sample SAMN03169783) | marine metagenome | biome: Marine; feature: Water; material: Subsurface seawater | place: North Sea | collected 2011-04-28 | depth 1 m m ... | reverse complement strand
CCATGCGTAAACCCATTATCCGGATCGAGAACCCCAACTTTGGTCCCATCGACGAAACTGTGATGACTTCATTGCGAAACACCCAGGTTGTCTTTGGCATGGGTTTTCTGGAGGCTGTGCCTGAAGCTACTTTGACGCGTGTGGCTGAGGATCAAAAGAAACAAGGGCTCAATGGTCGACTTAACCGCGTTTATGACGACACTTTGAAAAAAACAGTAGTTGGCCGGTTTGGATGGAAAGCCAATCAGCCCTCTATTCGTCAGCAAATTGCGGTCGCTTTCATAGGAGATATCGGCGTAAACTCGTCCTTGTATCCAGATGAAAATTGTCCAAAAGTTCAGACCATTTGCAGGGCTATGGCTCCTGGAAATCAGCCAGAGCTATTGGATTACAACTTGGAACAGATGACTTTTTGGCATGCCGCTTTGGCGCCACCCCCTGCTCGCAACGCAGAAGCTGAGGAAGTGATTTTAGGTGAACGATTGTTTGAGCAAGCTAAATGCTCGGGCTGTCACCTACCTGAGTTAACAACGGGCGACTATCCTTTATTACCTCAAATTGAACACCAAACATTCCGTGCCTATACTGACTTGCTCCTGCATGATATGGGTGAGGACTTGGCAGACGGGAGAGCGGATTTTTTAGCAGGTCCACGCGACTGGCGCACCCCACCTCTTTGGGGTATAGGCTTGTCCGCCCAAGTCAACGGCAGTACTAATTTTTTGCATGATGGGCGGGCACGCAATATCCAAGAGGCTATTTTGTGGCACGGTGGGGAAGCCAAGGCGTCTCGCGATTTGTTTGCCGACATGTCAAAGGATGAAAGGAATGCGCTGATCGCGTTTGTAAATTCATTATGAAAAAAATAGGCTTGGTTATTTTGTGTTGGGTAGGACTGTTCTCGGTTGCTCAGGCTGAATGGGTGCTTTATGGCGACAACGGAAAAGCAGCTTTTTACTATGACCCTGGCACGGTACTGTTGAAAAATAATCGGGTCAGTGTTTGGGAAATGGTGGACTACAGTTTTCCGTTAAGGGGGGTTCTGTCCAATAAATCGCATAAAGAATACGATTGCGAGAAACTTACTTTCAGAAATTTGGCAGGTGAATTTTTTAATCAAAAAATGTTGCAAGGCGAGGTAGTCAGCAAAAGCCAAGAGCCTGAAGAGGATTGGCGATCGGCGGTTAAAGGCACCCGCAACTATGAATTGATGACCATGCTTTGCTCAAAATTGATTTAATCACCGGTACCTATGAATCTCTATCTGCCCGCTATAGCCTTGAGTAATTGTCCAGATATATGTCTGTCTGCCGTAATGATGGACTAAAAGAAAAAAGATGACTTCGCCGTCTTTACTGTTTATATTGGGGTAGGCTTCAGTCATGTTTGGTTTTGCTTTTATAGTCCGATTCATGTTTTTTTTAAGGGAAAAAAAATGAGATCAATAGTTATCTTGACATTATTTAGTTCAGTTTTAGTGACCGCTCAAGCCCAAGATAAAGATGTTCGAGGCGGTACTTGTGAGCAAACAAAAATGCAATATGACCACTACTGCAGCAAAAAAGGGGACCCCACTAAAGACGATATTTATTCGACGGCGAATATTGCTTGCAATAACGCCAAGCGAAACATGGCAGCCGCCTGCGATGGAAGCAGTGAGACAGATATGCCATACGGATTTGATCAGAATGGGACGCCTGTTACAGATCCAATTTAAAAGAAAAGTAATTAGTCGTAACTTGTTACGAGCACAGACTTCTCTTTAAAAATTGGGTTTATCGATTGTCGGTGGTGTTGCTTGCTGCTTTTGATCGAATGCTCTTCGTCTGGGCTTGAGTCTGATCGAACTCTTGAGTCCAAGTAATACCTTCTTAATTCTTCTGAATCGCCACTATTTTTCGTATCTACTAAGTTACCCATATATAAACTGAGCTTGCTTAGACCCTCCTTCCGGGCCGTCTAGCTCTCTTGGAAAATAACTTCTAGTTTTTCTGTTTAGATAAAATAAAAAGGCGAGAACCTCAGAACAGTTTATGCCTCTGGAGTGGGCAAGGCGATCGCTGCTAGACCGACATTTAGCCTGCCTGAGGTTCCCTAGGAAGAAGGAAGGAGTGGTTAGATTAACTGCGTGATGTGGTTGTAGGAAGGCAGTGGTGTGGCAATTGAGTGGTTTTTAGGATGAGTTTTTTAAGCGATAGAAAAGCGTTTATTATTTGGGTGGGCAGAGGAATAAGCTATTAATTCACATTTGAATAGATGAGGGGTTGAGAGGATTATGAAAAAAGTACTTACTATTATTACTATCGTTCTTGGTTTGTCGTTTTCTATTGCTGGAAATGCGAAGAAACTGTCACCGTCTGAATCTCGTAACGTGTTACTAAATGGTCAAACGATCGCTTCAGGTTATGACGACGGGTTGCGCGTTGCTTTAAGATGGAAAGGTCAAATCGTTTATTGTGTAGTAGAAGATGAAGAAGAATACAAATGCTGGGTTGAGGACTAAATTGCTCGTGCATACCTAGCGATGTTTTACCTAAGTGGTACACAAAGAGCAATGATTGAAGAGTTTTGGTGAGCTCGTTTTCCGGGGCATTTTCCTGGAGTTCAACAATACGATCCCAAGAAAAATTTTCGGAGTTGACTAGGCGTTATGAATTTTGAATGTTTTGAAGTTTCAATAAGCAAAAATATCGCTCATGTAGTGATGAAGCGCCCTGAAAAGCGTAACAACATGAACACGGCTTTCTGGAACGAATTGCCGTTACTCATTAAAGATATTGACGCGAACGTGCGCGCTCGGGTTATCGTCATTTCATCAACTGGCCCGCATTTCTGTGGCGGATTAGATGTTGACATGTTTCTCTCCGGCGGCGTTAAGGATGAGAGTAACGATTCAATTCGTCGACGACAAGCCGCTGCTAAATTTATGAACATGCTAGACATTATGCAAACAAGTTTTTCAACGCTTGAGCAGTGTCGTCTTCCAGTTCTAGTCGCAATTCAGGGCGGATGCATTGGGGGTGGTGTTGACATGGTTACTGCGTGTGATATGCGCTATGTGACTCAAGACGCATTCTTCACAATATTTGAAACAAAAATTGGTATGACCGCTGATGTCGGTACATTTCCGCGTATTGTGAAACTCGTACCAGAGGGTTTAGTACGAGAAATGGCTTATACGGGACGCAAGGTTAGTGCTGAGGAGGCATTCGAAATGGGCCTCGTAAACCGAGTTTATGAAACGCAAGACGCTATGCTATCGGATGTCATGAGCATCGCAGAGGAGATAGCAAAAAACGCGCCACTAGCCGTTTATGGCTGCAAGAGAGCAATTACTTACGCCCGGGACCACACGACTCAAGACGGCCTCGAATGGATTAATTTGTGGAACGCTTCCATGCTACAAAATGACGAGATTTCCGAAGCGATGTTAGCGCATAAAGAAAAACGAGCAGGTGTATATGCTGATCTACCAGTCCTTAAAAGTAAGATCGGTGATGGTTCATAAGTATTCTGTTTTATTATTAAATAGACCTTAATAGTGAGCGTAAATAAAATATTTTTGTAACCACGAAATGTTGATTGAAATAGGAAATTCTATGGTAACGGAGATGCGCGTTAATGATGATTTTAGTCAACGTGTGGTTGTTCGTCCGGACGAATATCAGTGGATCGCTTCACCAATGCCTGGGGTGGAGCGGATGATGTTAGATCGTATCGGTAATGAAATAGCGCGAGCTACAACAATCGTTCGCTATGCACCTAACAGTGAGTTTTCACCTCATACCCATGGTGGCGGAGAGGAATATTTTGTTTTGGATGGGGTGTTCTCTGACGAAAACGATGACTATCCTGCAGGCACTTACGTCCGTAATCCAATTGGTTCGTCCCACTCGCCTAGGATCGGATCACAGGGCGCTACAATTTTTGTCAAGCTTCATCAATTCGCGATTGATGATTCGGAGCAAAAAGTGATTGATTCGTCCCATGGCCACTGGTTTCCCGGCAGTGTATTTGGTCTAGCTGTTATGGCCCTTCATACCTACGGTAACGAACGCACGGCACTCGTCAAATGGTCACCAAACACGCAATTCAATGCTCATGGCCACCCAGGTGGGGAGGAAATTTTAGTGCTTGAGGGTACGCTGTATGACGAACATGGTACGTATCCGACAGGATCATGGTTACGATCACCAAAATTTAGTCAGCACACACCATTTACGCAAGAAGATGGTGCCACCATATACGTTAAGACTGGACATCTGTAGCTTTAATACTGTGGAAATATTCTATTAATGGATAGTGTAGAGCCAGAAATAAAATTTTTTATATTTCTACTGTTGTGGGTTTTTACATTATGTAATGCTGAGGAACTAACGCTCAAAGATTCCGAGCGGATCGTTGCTGAGGGTTTGATAAATCCGGTCGCAGTGAACCGAGAAAAATCAATGGAACCCTTTAAATTTATAGTTCGTCACAATGGCATTTTTTACACTTGCGTTGATTTAATGGCTATTACCTGCGTTACGCCTAAGCAGGAAAAAAATTTAAAAAAAATCAATAACATCTCGGATAGGTAATTATTTCTTGTTAAACAGAAAACGCACCAAACTTTTTTTAAAATTGCCATGTTTTCCTAAAATCAAAGTTTTTGTCTAGATGATTAATATGAAAAGGCTGATACCTTTAATGCTCTTACCTTGGATAGGTTATGCAATAAGTGGAGAAATTACCAAACAATATTGGTTCGACGGCGAAGTGGAGCGGATGGGTAACGAGACGCGCTTCTCCACGCTCATGGTCACTTATCAACAGACAATAGATCCAAACAAGAGGGTTAACTGTACCGTTTTCAACAAGAATGGTAAGACTATTGCTGGCGCTTCAAAGCGCTCAAGTGCTTATATTGCTCATTTAAGTTTTAAATTAAAAGACAAATACCGGTATCAACAAGTAGAAGTGACGTGTGAGTAATCCACTGGCTTTGAAAGGCACTAAAAAGTTTGACGGTAAAGTCATTTTTATGTGCATCGTGTTAGAGCGTCACTATTTTTGATAATTCAAAGTACAGCTGGATCAGTCATTGATAGATCTAAAGGTTTTACTGTAAGTGCGATGGGCGGAACAAACACGACCGGTGGCGTCAGAGAGGATCAAATGCCATTAGTTCCCGCACGATGTCTGATGCAGACACGGCTTTGCAATTCGATGCATTTTGGCCCGCCCAAAGAGGGGAAAAGTCACCATTTCCAGCCGCTTCAGCACACGCGCGTAGCGGCGCTAGTGCGGCCGGTGCGAAAGGGAAGTCTGGCACGTTAGTGCTCATCGGTCCTTCTTCTCGCATGATGCGATTAACTATGCCTCTTGCCGGACGACCTGAGAAAAGATTCGTCAAAGCCGTCTCGCGAGCTTGAGGACTGTTTAATGCTGCCCTATGTACCGAGCTGGTTGTGGCTTCATGGCACAGTAAAAATGCTGTCCCGGCTTGAACGCCGATCGCACCCAATCTCATCGCCGCTGAGACACCAGCCGCATCAGCGATGCCGCCTGCCGCAACAACTGGGATGCTCACCGCAGCCACAATTTGTGGAACTAGCGCCATGGTCCCGACTTGGGTGCTGATGTTTTTCGTTAAGAACATGCCTCTATGGCCTCCGGCCTCAAGGCCTTGGGCAATAATGGCGTCCACACCTTGCTCTTGAAGCCACCACGCCTCTTCGACGCTGGTAGCGCTGGATACGACTTTGCTGCCCCAGTTCTTTACACGGGCAACTAAATCTGGTTCCGGCAGGCCGAAATGAAAACTCACTACATTAGGCTTAAATTTCTCCAATACATCTGCTGAATCGTGGCTGAAAGGGAATCGTCCTGGGCCACTGACTATCGTTTTGGGGTCTACTCCCAACTCCTGAAAGTAGGGCAACAAGGTTTCGCGCCAACGTGCTTCTCGGTCCTCATCTGCTTTAGGTTGTTTGTGACAAAAGAAATTTACGTTGTAGGGTTTTTGTGTTTTTGTTTGTAAGGTTGTTAATTCTCGCAGCAGTCCTTCAGCATCCAACATGGCGCACGGCAAACTTCCCAGCCCGCCTGAGTTGGAGACTGCTACCGCAAGCTTTGCACCTTGGACGCCTGCCATAGGAGCTTGAATGATGGGAAATGTGGTACCGAAAAGTTCTTGAAAATTCATGGGCGCATATTGACACGTATTGGAAACTTATGTTCGTTAACGTGAGCCTAAGTATATTGAGTGCTTGATTTGATTTTTAAGAATGTGAAATAAAAAATCGCAGACATCAAGAAGAGCAAAGCTCCGAAACTCATGGCCGCTAAGGCTGTACCCGTAATATCGTAGAGCCAACCTCCAACTAAAGGAGCAGGCGCGGATATCATAAAAAACCAGGTTTGATAAACGCCCATCCCATACGCGCGTCGTTGTGGTGCCATCGACTGTCCCGACAGCGCTATGATAATTCCTCCGGATGCCATACCAATGAGTCCAAATAGCAGACACGAAACAACTGGGAGATATCCTAAAGGAATCGATAGAAGGGATAGTGTGCCAACAGCGCTACTTAATAAAATCACCGACCGAGAAATCTTAAATTTATCCGATAGAATCGCCCCACTCAGAATTGCAATCATGACCAGAAGACTTGCTAGACCTGCGGTGTTTGCGGCTTGAGAACTTGCAAGACCCGCTTCCTCTAAGGCGCGGACAGAGAAACTTAAAAAAATCAAATATCCTGCGTTATAGAATGACCATGACCATGCGGCCACGCTGGTTCCTATCCACTCTTGTTTTGTGAGATTTGATTCTTGTGGTTTGACGCGGTTTTCTGGCGTTTTTTCACCAGAGGTTTGATACAACATAGCTATCGCGAATGCTGCAATCAAGCAGAAAATACTTGTGGTGAAAATTGCCCATTGCCAACTAAAGTTAACTGCAATGGGCGGGTGTGTGAGTTGGCTCAGTGCGACACCCCCTGGAAAGCTGACGATTAAAATGCCGAGAGCGGTCGAAAGCTCACGACCTTGGAACCAATCTATAGCCATTTTTGTGAAGTACACCGTTGCTAGTACAAAGCCTAATCCAGAAATGGTACGACCAATACCCATGGAAACAAAATCGTCGGATAGTAAAACGATGAGTCCCCCGACAAAAAGGAATAGCAGACCCGCAGCAACAAGGAGCTTATCTTTTACCCAGCGACCCAACCACCCACTTGGAAAGGCAAGAATAATTCCAGGAAAAATAAAAAAACCGATAAGGGCGCCGATTTCAGTTTGAGAAAAACCCAATTCACTTGATAAATGATCACCTACTGAGCTGATACTTTGAAATTGAAATCCCATTCCAAGACGGGATATAAATAACAAGAACAAAATTGCCCATCTATTTTTCATACGCTAGTGGACGGAAGTCAAAGAGATTCGATCGTTACGATTAATTAAGACTTGTGTTTTTTAAATTGTTCGTACTCTGACAGCACGAGTTCACTTGGTGGATAGAGTCCAACAATGGATTCTCCGTTCTCAACGCGAGCTCTTATATAGGCCTCTAAAAGGTCTTGCTCATATGCGGCAGCGATTACTTCCTCGGCTATATCTTGTGGAATAACGACTACGCCATCTTCGTCACCGACTATGATGTCACCAGGAAAGGTTGCTACGCCACCGCATCCTATTGGGATTTGTGCGTCGACGGCCATCATGCTACTGAAGCTTGGTGGTGCTGCGTTACCTTTTGAAAATACTGGGAAGTCCATTTTTTTAATTTCAGAAATATCCCGCATAGGGCCGTCTGAAACAATTCCTGAGACCCCACGTTGTATAAGCCGAGCGATTAAAATATCCCCAAATGATCCACTGAGTTCTAGGCCGTGTGTATCTGCTATTAAGACCGAACCCATTGGGGCGTCTTCAATAGCTCTACGTTGAGGGTTACTCGATTGTCCCATTTTCGGACCTGTCGCAAGATCCTCTCTCATTGGTATGTACCTCAGCGTGTAAGCCGGGCCGAATATACGGTTTGCTGAAGGGCTGATGGACTTTATATTCGAAATTGAGCGTGTTCTGAAGCCTCGTTTAACAAGTTGTGCGCTGATACTTGCAGTACTGACACTATCTTGCATCTTTTTAGTAGCCGTTTGTCCATCACTCATGGAATTCCTTAAGATTTATATTTTTATTTTATTGATCGTCTTATTTTACTACCCCATTATGATCAATGGATTGAAACAAGTGTTGATGTAGCCACTAACGATTTTTCTACTCCAGTGAAATTTTTGATAGACTCTGGGCGCATCTTTCGTGAAAAACTCTTATTAATGCGATTTCAATGCATGTCGATTTTGAATCAAAGTAACGTTACTAATAGACGCTCTTGTACAGCAATTCTTTTGCTGGTAGCCCTATTATTTTCAATTGGCATAAAGTTTTCTGGGCCCTCAAATAGCCAAAGTGATCAGATTTTTAATCAGATTTGTACGGTCTATGGAATTAAGGTCTTCAATACGGCAAACGATACATCTAAGGATCCGAATGGCTCGGATGATAGCGTCTCTGAGCGACCTTGCGATTTTTGCTTTTCACAAGTTTCTCAATTTAGTCATCCTTACGACTTAAAGTATGGGAGTGGTACGCCTTTTCGCTCTGATTTGCGTCTTGTCAGAGAAAAAGGGGAGTCACTTGCATTCTTAATCTCTCATCCTGATCACGCACCACCACATTTCTCGTAAATAAATCAGAAATCAGTGTTTGAAAGCCTGCGTCAAAACGCGTCGGGCGGTGTTTGTGTGTTTCAGGAGAAATAAATGTTTAAATTTTTAGCTAAAAAATCCCGATTTTTTTGGGTTTCCACTGTGTTTTTTTATAGTTTCTCTTCGTTAGGTTTTTCTAATGATGAGGATGTGCTGGTTGATCCGGTAGTCTTAACGATCCCTAAACCGTCCGTGGGTATTGAGACACTTTTGAGTACCAGAGATCCTATTCAACCTATTCCAGCAAATGATGGAGCAAGTTTGCTCCAAGTGATTCCTGGTTTTTCGGTGGTACGTAAAGGTGGTGTTGGTGGTGATGCTGTATTTCGTGGTCTTGCGGGATCTCGCTTGAATTTTATCCTTGACGGTATGGAGTTTTTGGGAGGATGTGGTCTTCGATTGGATCCACCAACAGCGTATATCTTCCCTGAGACTTACGATTCGGCTAAGTTAATAAAAGGGCCGCAGACCGTTAGATATGGAAATGGTAACTCGGCCGGTGTTGTTTTATTTGATAGAAGTGCCAAAAAAGTTAACGGCCTTCGGGCTGAGTCTGCTGTTACGGCTGGCTCATGGGGCCGTAAAGACTTGCTTGCAGTTATAGAGTATGGCTCAGGTTTGATGAGTTTTGAGGGGGATTTTTCGCATGGAGAGTCTGATGATTATAAGGACGGTAACGGCGATGAGGTGCACTCCGCTTACGAGCGCGATAGCGGCAGTATGGTATTTGGATTGCAGCCTGCGGATGACTTTAACGTCGAATTTGATGTGATCGTCAGTGAGGCGGAATCCTCTAATTCTGATCGCAACGTTGATGGATCGTTATTCGACCGAACAAGTTTTGGAGTTTTGCTGGAAAAGGGAGGAGACTCTTCTAAGCTTTCCTTGAGAGCTTATACGACTGCTATTGACCACATAATGGATAACTTTAATCGTCGAACAACGACTAACTGTGGAAGTGGAACTGACAACAGATGTGTCCTCATGAATGTCGCACGTCAAACTGATGGTATGCGTATTGGCTTAGCACTTCATGTTGGAGAGTCTGCAGCGGTTAATATTGGCGCAGATGCTAAACAGGATAGGCATACATCCCGAAATTTTATGAATAAGTCCCGTGCTGTTGCCTCAGCCTTTGATTCTGCTGCTCGAATTAAAGACTTTGAAAGTGAAATGGTGGGAGCGTTCCTAGAAGTTGATCTGACCGTTTCTGAGAACGCGCATGTCATAAGTGGCGTAAGAACGGACTACTGGAATAGTTCTCGATTCCAAAATGTCGGAAATAAAAATACGCAGAGTTTATTTTTAGGCGATGACGATCAAAGTCTTGTTTCGGGTTTTATGCGATTAGAGATTACTGATCCGAATCGTATTGTTAATGGTTACGTTGGATATGGTATCAGCGAGCGCCCCATGGATTACTGGGAGGCAACGACATTTAACGGCATTACAGCTGGGGATGTTGTGAACATTCAGCCAGAACGAAATCATCAATTTGATGTTGGAATAAATATCAGTAGTGAGAATTTTTCCAGTAATGTCTCGCTATTTTTCTCGGATATTGATGACTATATGTTGACAGTTGATGCTGCGACGGATTCGGTGACTAATGTGCAAGTTGAACGGTGGGGTGGAGAAATTGATATGCGGTATGACGTTTCTTCTTATTCGTCGTTATTTGGTAGTGTCTCCTATGTATCAGCGGATAACGAGACAGATAATACGCCGCTCGCGCAAACACCACCTCTAGAGTTACAGCTTGGTTTAGATCATTCGGTGAATGAGTGGAGTTTTGGTTTTCTGGCGCGGTATGTGGATACGCAAACGAGGATTGATTCAGGGAAAGGGACTGTTGTTGGTTTTGATCGAGCTACAGCGACGCCAAGCTTTTATACGTTAGCGGTGAATGCTGGATTTGAAATTAATTCTCAGTCTTACTTTAGCGTAGGTGTTGATAACCTGCTCGATGAAGATTATTTCGAGCATATAAATCGAACTAACAGTTCTGCTATTACCGGTTTCATAACGGACAATACCATTGGCGTTAAAGAGCCTGGTATGACATTGTGGCTGAAAGCGGGAATAGAGTTTTAGTTTTTCTGTCTTGAAGTAGAGTAGAGTTTAAAAAAAGGCAAAGCCGATAATCAGGCTTTGCCTAGTTTGCTGACTACTGAACTTTTGTGTTTAGTAATTACGTTAACTGTCGTACGTTTTTAACGCGCGCAACAACATTACCTTCGCCATTTGAGCTTTGTAATGCTCTTCGCGTGCTTGGCGTCTACAGTATTGTGTCCACAAGTTCATAACACCCTCCTTTTTAAAGTTAGGTGCGTTCCTTCGGTAACCATTACCTACTTCCGTCTCTTTCGAGATGAACGATGATAATGCGTTCCTTCGACTGAGTAGTCTACTTCCGTCCTATATGGATGAACGTTCGCGTACTATAAATCTGGAGGGAATTATATGTCAAGAGACTTTAGTGCGTTTTTTTAATATACTTTGACGAATGCCTTATAAACCATTGTTTATTATAGATATATATCTAATTAAATTAGGCCCAATCAGCAACTGAATTTCATTATTTACCGCATTTTTTTGATAAGTTTTATTTTTTTGTTGGACGAGGTCCCACCATCATTAAAATAATTACCGTAGTTGAGTGACACTGTGTGTGATGAATACTTGGTTGTGATAATGTCTGGATCATTTTTCAAATCATTCAAATCACAATGCCGAGTCTTAATGCTCTGATCGGTAATCTGTGAAATTTTTCTCGAAGGCAAAATACATGGATGTTAGTAAATTTGTGAAACGTATTAACGATCGTTCGTCTTTTAACCAGTGGTTAGGTATCGAGGTCGTAGAGGTGGCAGTAGGCTCAGTATCGTTAAAAATTCAATGGCGCGAAGATTTTGGGCAGTATTCGGGTCATCTTCACGCGGGAATTATTGGCACGATGATTGATACCGCGTGTGGGTTTTCTGGTTTGACGGTAACGACATCAAAGTTTCTTGCATCGAACTTTTCGGTAAATTTCTTAAGACCTGCCATTGGTGATTCTTTTGTAGCCAAGGCGCAAGTGGTTAAGCCAGGAAGGCTTCAGATATTTACACGGTGTGATCTCTATGCTGTGAGCGGAAGCGAAGAAAAATTGGTGGCAAACGGCGACACCATATTGTGTGTTCTACCAGACAGTGATTGGAATGACGAGCTAAATTAATACACAAAATGTTGCGAATATCATTATTAAAATTAAAAAGTATCTCTCTTGTTGCGATGGCACTGTGTGCTGCGGAGGTAGGGGTGTGCTATGGCGAAGATTGGCAGCGCATTTCTGGAGATTCAGAGCCAAATAAGATTTACTATGACGCAGATTCTTTTGAGTTAAATAAAGAAGGTGTTTCTATCTGGATTATGGTTGATTTCGCAGCGTCGGTAATGGGGGTGCTGTCCAAAAAAATTCATGTCCAAATGAATTGTGAGAATCAAACGCACATACTATTTCGTCAAGAATTGTTTGAAGGCGAATTTGGATCGGGACAGCCCTATATAACCGATATGAAGTCAGCGCAGGTGAGCGAAGCTGCAAGCAATCCGGCCGTATCGGTTGTAATGAATGAGGTGTGTCAGGCGCTGCCTTAATTTTTATCCGATGACGTAAATAATTGGATTACACGGTTCGCGTTATACTTAACAATGTGTTGTTTAATTAATCTCTAAACCGTTAGAGTTTAAATTGTAATCAGGAATGGACCAAAGATGAACCTATTGAATAATAAAAACATTGGATTCGAATCTTTAACGATACTGCCTACTCATAGGTTGATTAAAACCCTGTTTATTTTACTTGTCATGGTAGCTGGTTTGGTGGTTTGCGCGCAAACATCCTTCGCTCAAGACGCGGAAGTCCCTGCGAAATCAAGTAAGGGTGGAGGTTTGGATCCCACCAAGAAGAAATTATTTTTTAGATCCGAATATCGTAAACTCGAAAATGACACCAGTAGCTTAGTGGGCGAAGGTTTATACGAGTTACCTTTGACAAAGCAATGGTATCTGCGAACGTCGGTGCCGTTTAAAAGGAACACCGCGCTATCTGGTGGATCAAATTATGGGCTCGGTGATATAACGACGCGGATTTCCTATTTGGCGATAAATACGTCAGCTGGCAGCAGACTTTTTTTTGGAATGGAGAATAAATGGGATACGGCGACTGATACAGCACTGGGAGGAGGAAAATATACATTTTCTCCCGTAGTGACAGGCTTTATGCGCTTTCCAGAGGCCAAGATTGTTACGTTCCCGTCGATTCAGTATACCGATACTCTTGGTGGTGATTCGGGGCGATCGGACTCAAATAATACGATCATTAAAGGCACCACTGTTCGAATCCTAACGGATGGTTTTTACCTAATGGCGGATCCCGCATTCATTTGGGATCATGAGCGTAATGATCAGTCAACAGGTACTTTCGATTTGGAATATGGGCGTTTTGTTAAAGGTAAGACGATGTATTACGTCAGACCTGGCACAACCTTATGGGGAGACAGCACTCCGTTTTCGTTTAAATGGAATGTTGAGTTTGGCATTCGTATTTTTATGTAATCGATAAGTAATATTAGTAACCAATTCTCATATTGGGTTTGCGCGGATGCGTAGGAAGAAATTTGGCTTCTCCAGAGGCAATCCGTTTTGTGCTCCACAGCACAATTAATGCATCTAGTATGTCGTCGTCGGCGACATCTTTTTTTAGATATTGAGCTCGGATCGAATCAAAATCAAAGTTTGAAAAAGTCCGTTCCAGTAACTGCCGCCTAATTTTGTGGCCTTCTTGCTTTTTCTTACTCTCTAAGATCACGTTGTCTCCATTCAATTTGCGAAAGCTCAATTCCGGATGAATTTCATAAATATCTGTTTGATCCTGATTCAAGATGAGCTGAACGTCTCTGATTTTAGGAAATAAATGCCATGATTGTATAGAAATAGCTTTACCGAATCGCTCTTTAGAAAATTGGCAAGCCTCTTCGTAGCTTGTTTGTTTCAGCATGCCGGGGGTGGGGGCGGAAAAAATGGTTGAGGATTTTTTGCCAAGGTGCTTTCGTGCTAGTTGATCGGCTTCCCGCGGCATCTCGTCCGATAAAACTACAGGCATATCAACGCCTATTGTTAGGCAGCTGTGGTTCGTTGCGATATGTAGTTTTCTTAAGCTAGGAATGACGCATGAATGCAGCGTAGCATCGGTCCCTTCCCAAATAACAAACCATCCTGATTTGCAGCCGTCAATGCCAACAATTAAAGACACGTCAGCTTTAGGCCTTAGAGGTTTGGATCAAGCCTAGTTTGCGTTTTTTGTAAGGACGTTCATCACCAATAAAAGAAATTATCATCTCAATACTGCTAAATTTCGGAGTATCGTTTTTTCCAGTACTCGTGATTTGAGACTAAATCATTTTTTCCTGAAACATCCGTTCCACGCATGAGCATTAACGGTTGCTCTTTTAGGTTAAATGGACTTTTAAATCGATCATGGTTTACTAGGGAGCGATCGTAATGGGAAGACGCTGGCATATAGCGCAGTACGAGCGCTGCGCGTCTTTTGGGCGATTCATTCGCGTGCGACCCATGAATAATTTTTACGTGGTGCATGGATAATGCACCTGGCTCTAATTCGACATTAACTGCTTTTGATTCATCATATTGATCTTCGTCTAGTTCCAGGTTGAGCACGAGATCTTTCCGGTCCGACATGTGGTGCCTGTATAAACCCGATTGATGTGATCTTGGAATAAATCGCATACATCCGTTCTCTGTGGTCACCTCGTCTAATGCTATCCAAACCGTACAGGTTTCGAGTGGACGCATTGGCCAATATTCGCCATCCTGATGCCAAGGAACTTCTCTACCCGTAATGCTGGGTTTACAAAAAACTCGAGCTATCCACAAAATGATGTCAGGCCCAATAACTTGTTCAACTAAATCAAGAATATCAGGGTGAGAGGCGACCTCTAAAAATGGATTATCAACACCTTCAGAGGAGAAATCTAGAAAGTGTGGGTTTGGAATATCTTCAGGTTTGAATTGGTCTCCTAGTCGATTAATGGCCGAATCGATCCCTGCTTGTAGTCGACTTAGCAGGTCTTCTGATAACCTAAAATCCGGAAACACGTAACCTTCAGTCGCATATTTTTGAATTTGCTCTGAGCTAAGTTTTCCCACTGCAAGCCTCCTTGTGTGTATTCAAAGTCGATGCTACATGCCGGATAGAAAGTGGGATAACGCCTTCACTTCCTCGTCGGATAAAGCGTCCATTACTGTGGTTTTAAGTCCATTGTCATTGGTGCGATTTCCGTCTCTAAAATCCTTCATCGTCTTTTCTAGGTATACCCGTTTTTGCCGGGATAGTCGGGGTATTGGTCCAGCGCCACGATAGTTTGCCTGGTGACAGGATGCGCAACCGTGTTCTTTTGCGATATCTTTACCGATCTTAGCTAAACCTTCATCGATGCCTCTCTGTCTGACGATATGCTCCTCATAATAAAATTTTGCGAGAGTGATGATGTCTTCATCATTTAATACACCAACTAAGGGCGACATCTCCCCATTGGAACGCACTCCTGACTTAAAATCGTGTAATTGTTTGATGATGTACTCTTGGTTTTGGCGCGCCAAACTCGGGTATTGGCCAGAGCTGGAATTACCATCGGTGCCGTGGCATCGCGCACATGCACCTACTAATTCTTGAGCGCTTTTAGCTTGGGAATGCGCTGGTGATGTGATTGTCAGAAATCCTAAAAAGCAGGTTACACTAATTATTGTCGCGCGGAACATGTTCCTCTTTCTTCCGGTTTTGTTTTTTGTTTACGAGTGTGTATTAGAGCACAAATTTATAAAAATAAATTTCGTACGATACATCGTAATTTAGTTGGTATTGTTGAGTGATTTTCAATAGACCACGACTTTGAAAGCAACGTAATTGGGCATCACTCCTAGAGCACCAACTGAATTTTATGGGGGTGACTCCGCTTATGTTGAGGTGGGCTACTTACGAACGGGGTCAATCTGTTTCAACCGCAAGGAAGAGTCAGCGCTTTTGATTTTGTCAAAGTTGATGCGGCTGGTGCAGACATTTCATGTCATTGTTGTGCTCTAGATCGCTGTTTTAGCGCGAGCTGGCAATGGGTTAGTTGTTTGAATCGTCGCTTCGCAAACCACGCATATCCGACACTTAATAGCCAATGGACCGGTCGCACTGAGGCAATCTGTGCCAGGAGTCGCCAACGAGGCAAGTTTTTCCATATCGTGATGAAGGCATCAACGCCAACATGAACTCTTCCGGTACTGTCTTTGACGTGTAAGCGCTCTAGTGCCGCCACGAGCTCTAGACCCTCGCTTTCAAGGTCTAGCGTTTGATCCGACAAACCCACCCACTCAAAACTGTTGCTTTTGTCAGCGCGCCTGTAGACAGCAATTTCTTTTGAACAAAGCCCACACTGGTCATCAAAATACACGGTTATCATAATTTTCTCTGACGCAGATTATAAATAATGGACAAAATGATCTCAGTTTGGTTCCTGTGCAGTGACTCAAGGTAAAGTCCAATTGAACAATTTTTGTCACCTGTACTAATGAACTTTGCACACGGATGGCAGTCGGATTGCTTATGTCCGACTCACAAAATATAAGGTTGCGTTATGTTTAAACTTGTTATCACTGCTTGCTTTTGGGCATCGCTCGCTGTTACCGGGCTTGTATCCGCTCAGACCCACCAAATGCACCCCTTGGATTTAGAAGTACCGATTGCAAATCTTGAGGCTGTGGCAGAAGGTGCGGAAATATTTTCTGAGAAATGCGCAGCATGTCATGGGGGGCAAGGAGTTGGAACCGGCCGCGCCCCGTGCGTGAGTTGTGGGAAATTCATGTTCAGGGGAAATACCAACAGCGAGATTTATGAAACGATTTACTCGGGAACTCCTCGAACAGGGAGTCGAGGCGGCAAAATGGGGGCTTTCAGCAGCATGTTGGATAAAACTCAGATTTTACACATTGTTGCCTACCTGAGAGCAACAGAAAAAGCTCGGATCGCCTCTGGAGAGATCGCGGATCCATACGCGTCAAACCAGGATGCAATGGTCTTCCCAGATTAGTCAGTTAACTATAGCCTCCTGAAGACAGACGGTGTGAGCCTCACAAAGGCTTGCTCCGTCTACCCCTTCCTAGTCTAGTCTAGCCGATGCTAGTCTCCCTGAAGATACTTGGCATGTCTGTTGATTTGCATAATTCGTCTATAGACGTTGCGTAGGCGTTAAAATACGACCAGTAGTGTTGCTTAAAATACAAAATTTGAGGAGAACTGATGAAGAATTCAAAAGATTATTTGAGTGAAGCAAATGCTTTGGTGGAGCGTGTATCTGTCGAGGAAGGTATTGATCTTCACAAAAAAAAGGGTGCTGTTTTCGTTGATGTTCGTGATTCCGCAGCAATCGCTGAGTCTGGAACGATCAATGGCGCTCTCAGAATTCCAAGAGGTTTTATAGAGTTCGCTGCAGATCCTGATAGTCCATTCCATAACGCTGAACTTAATCGAGATGCAACGATTATTCTCGTTTGCGGGGCGGGCGGTCAAGCTGCGCTGGCGGGTAAGACTCTGAAGGAGATGGGCTATGAGAGCGTGAGAAATATTGGTGGGTTTGCGGATTGGCGTGACGCCGGTGGAGAGACCGAGGCGGCGTGAATACGGATTGATTTCAATTAGAAATATTATGTTCGTGCGGCCTATAGTAATTTTAGTTTCCGTATTGGTATTTTTGATTTCTGCGTCTAAAGCGGAAGAGCTACCGTCATGCGCAGGCGAAGACCGAGAGAATTGGACAAACTGCCAAGGGACACTCAACTCGGACAATTTTCACTATATTGGGGACTTTGCCGAAGGAAAGCCTCATGGTGATGGTTTGCTTGAGGACGCTTTTGGTACGAGGTACAAAGGACAGTTTAGACAGGGGAAGAAAGACGGGCGAGGCGAGATGACATTCGGCTCCAAACATCCCTTGTCAGGTTCCATCTATGTCGGACAGTTCAAAGATGATGTGCCTCATGGACAGGGCGTTATGCAATATCTTGACGGAGCCAAGTACGAGGGCGCCTATCAATTTGGTCAGTTTCACGGGCACGGATCTATGAAATTCACCAATGGTGACCACTATCGAGGCGGTTTTAGGGTAGGTAAAAAAGAAGGTTTTGGAATTTATACCTATGTAGACGGCGCTCGTTATGAGGGGCGTTGGAGAAACGATCAGGAGCATGGTCGTGGGCGACAAACATATGCAAGTGGCGGTAAATACGTGGGAAATTTTCAAAACGGTGCGCCAAATGGTGAGGGCGTCTACACGTTTTCCAACGGCGCGTCGTACAAAGCTACGTGGGTTGATGGTGAGCCGCTTCAAGCGACGATTGAAAACTTGCCGTTAAAAGACTAATTAACCACTACAGGTCGAGCTTTACGTGATTCCACCACGGCAGCGCCGAATATGGCCTCAGATCTAATTCATGTGTCCAAGCTGAGGGATGTTGGCGTGCGAGATGAAAGTAACTCTCTGCAATTTGATCTGGAACCAATAAACCATTTTTTTCATAGCCTTTCCTTTGCTTAAGGTCTTCGAACGCGTCGGGCCCCAGCATTTTTCCAAGGGTATCTGGAGCATCTATAAGTCCATCAATCACAATATGGGCAATATGTATCCCCTTGGGAGCGAACTCTGCATTTAACGATTGACAGAGCATACGGCGTGAGGCCATCGTGGCGGCGTGTGAGTGTTGACCTCTGTTCCCTCTTACCGAGGCAGTTGCTCCTGTAACAAGAAGGCTTCCTGTTGAGCGTTCTACCATGTAGGGAAGTAGTTTTTTGGCAAGACGAAATAAACCAAGGGTTCCTAAACGCCACCCAAGCTCGAACACTTTGAGCGTGGTATCGTTCAAATCTCGGTCACCGATTTGCGCGCCAACGTTGTATACAGCTGTATCAATTGCGCCGAGTTCTGTTTCAATTTTTTCCACAAGCGCCTCAAGTTCATCCGGCTTGGTTACATCTAATATGAAACCGGCCGCTTCATGGCCGTTTGTTGTTAGCTCCTGAATTGATTTGTTAAGGCCTTCTTGATTACTTCGCCTGACGAGGCAGATGTAATAACCTTCTCTGGCGAATCTTCTTGCGGTCGCCATACCTATCCCCGCGCCCGCGCCGATAATTAAACAAATTTTACGCATGTCTTTTCCCGTAACTTTAGTTTTTGTATATGAATTTTTTTGTCTATTTTTTTCGCGTAATGCCAACAGTTACGGCATCCGGTTTTGACCAGTTTTCATCAATCCATGGGTCGCCGTCGATATAAGCCTCAAGCATCTTGAGAGAGTCATTTCCCCAAAAAATTTTATTGTTATATTGAAAAGATGGGACACCATAAACGTGATTGGCTATGGCCTCCTCAGTATTTGTTTTAAGTTGTTCCTTAACGGCTGGGTCGTCGGGTTTTCGTTCCAAATTAATCTCACTACTAAGCGCTGATAATTCAGTTTCATCGGATACATCCGCCCCACGATTCCATACAAACTCAAAAATCTTGTTGCAGGTCTCCTTGCTTGGATCCCCAGATCTATTCTCGGCTATCGCCAAACGGAGCAGCGTCAGCGGGTTGAAGGGGTGGCTTTTAGGTAGCCGAATTGGGATACCAGCTTCTCTTCCTTGCCATAAGGCTTGCAAAAAAGTCCACTCGCGTCGATAAGGTATTTCAGCTGGACCCAGTTGCCCATAATGGTTTAATAGTCCAGCAAATAATATGGGCTTATACGTAATGTCCACACGATTAACTAAGCCTCTTTGAATGACTTTAAATGCGAGATAGGCGTAAGGAGATATAAAATCGAAGTACATCGTAATTTTAGGCATGTTCAACCTTTAGATTTGTAGTTTTGATGTGTTTCGTATCACGCTTTGACACACACGTACGTTAGAAACAATGATACCCTCATATCGGTTTTTAAGTAAAAAAAACGACGAAAGAATTTTAGCTGAAGCAGGTAATACAATTCATGTTACAGATCCAAAATCTAAGTTTTGCTCGAGGCAAAAATGTTTTATTCGAGAATTTGAACTTCTCGATGACTGAGGGCGATGCTATGCGTGTGACTGGATCTAACGGTTCAGGTAAAACAACATTGCTAAGAATCGTGTCTGGGTTGTGCCGACCAGATAAGGGTGCGGTGGTTTGGCATGGCGCAGTGGCTCAAAAAAACGAGAGTGAATTCGTCAGGTCTGTCAATTTTCTCGGTCACGATGATGGTTTAAAAAAACAATTGACGGCCACTGAGAATTTAAAATTAATGCTCCCCCTTTTAGGTGCGTCTCCAAACGATATTGAGATCAGCGCTGCGCTTGATGCAGCGGGTCTCGAGGCTGTTAAGCATAAGCCGGTGATGAACATGTCCGCAGGGCAGAAAAGACGAGTGGCGCTCACGAGGCTTGATTTTATGAGGCATCGAGTTTTGTGGGTCCTTGATGAGCCCTTTACATCTTTAGATGTTTCGGCAATATCAGCCCTAGTCGTGAAGCTTCGGGCACATATTGAATCTGGTGGCGTACTCATTTTTACGACCCATCAAGATTTTGATGTTGTACCTGAGGCATCCAGCCTTTCTTTGGATTAGTCGTGTATAAAGCGTTCATATCTGTACTTCGCAAAGAACTTCTGCTGGCGCTTCGGCAAAAAACAGACGTGGTGACGGTCCTGTTTTTCTTTTTAATTGTTTCGAGTCTTTTTCCCTTTGCCGTGGGTCCGGAGCTCAATACTTTGAAAATTATTGGGCCTGGAGTGATATGGGTTGGGGCACTTTTATGCTCATTACTTGCGCTTCATCGAGTGTTTGAAACAGATTTTAATGATGGCTCTTTAGAGCATTTAGTGCTTAGTGGCGAACCGTTAACGGTTTTGGTGATCGCAAAGATCAGTGCACATTGGTTGATCACGGGTTTGCCGGTCGTCATTGTCGCACCTTTTATAGGCCTGCAATTCGGACTTTCTGCAGCTAGTCTGAGCTTACTTTTGGGAACGCTCTTATTGGGTACCCCTGTACTCTCACTGGTCGGTTCGATAGGTGCTGCTCTGACATTAGGCGTGAGAGGAGGGGCTGCGTTAACGTCTATCCTTATTCTGCCGTTCTATGTTCCTGTCTTGATTTTTGGAGCTGGAGCAGTAGTGGCGGACCTTCAAGGGCTTTCAATAGATGGGCACCTCTCGATACTTACTGCCATGTTGTGTTTATCGGTCGCTTTGGCGCCATTAGCGATCGCGAGTGCGATCAAAATTGCTTTAGAATAGCGGTTTACTAATGTAAGACACACTCGTTGTTGTCTCAGTCCTAGTTTAAATATTGAAACTTTATGAGTATTTGGAAGTATTCTTCACCGCAATATTTTTATCCGCTAGCGAAGAAGATGGCTACTTTTTTCTTCCTGGTGGCGGCGATTCTGACTGTTTGGGGACTTTATATTGGATTCTTTGTTGCGCCCACAGATTTCCAACAAGGTGAGTCATATCGAATAATTTTTATTCACGTTCCTGCGGCCTGGATGTCGATGTTGATTTACCTAGTCATGTCTTTCTGGGCAGCGATCGGATTGATTATGAATACGCGCCTTTCGTCGATGATGGCTCATGCTTTGGCACCCACAGGTGCGCTGATGACATTTGTTGCTTTGTGGACGGGGGCATTTTGGGGCAGACCGACATGGGGTGCGTGGTGGGTGTGGGATGCGCGTTTAACTTCTGAGCTCATTTTATTATTTCTATATATCGGGTATATGGCGCTTCGTGCGTCGATTGAGGATCCAAGACGCGGCGATCGGGCATCAGCGATACTCGCTTTAGTGGGTGTCGTTAATGTGCCAATCATTTATTTTTCGGTGCAGTGGTGGAATACGCTGCATCAAGGGGCCTCTGTGAGTCTTACAAAGTCTCCCACTATGGCTACGAGTATGCTAACTGGCATGTTAGTGATGGCCTTAGCTTTTTGGATGTATTCGATCGCCGTCTCTTTAATGCGTGTGAGACGCATTATTCGTGATCGGGAAGGAAACGCTACTTGGCTTTCTGAATCTTCTGGAGTGCAGTAAATGCAGTGGGAAAGTATTTCCGATTTTTTTGCAATGGGTGGCTACGGACTCTACGTTTGGGGCTCCTACAGTGTTACGGCCTTATGTGTTGTGATTGAGCTTGTCGATCTGAGGAAAAATAGATGAACTCGTATCACCATTGCTGGTCTAGTAAGCTAACGTTTAAAGGACGTAACAATGAAACCACGTCATAAGCGACTCATATTGGTTTTGGTCGCGCTTGCGCTTTTGGGTTTAGGGGCAACATTCGTTCTTAAGGCCTTCCGCAGCAATTTGGTATTTTTTTATACACCAACAGAAGTTTTTGCGGGTCACGTACCCCAGGGGCAGGCGTTTCGTATCGGCGGCATGGTATTGGAAGACAGTCTTCAGCGGAACGAAGATGGCGTGACTGTCCGATTTGCGGTGACTGATACGATGGAGAACGTACCCGTTCAGTACACGGGAATATTGCCGGACTTGTTCCAAGAAGGAAAGGGAGTGGTTGCTCAGGGTAGGATGGATAAGCAAGGCATTTTTGTCGCGGATCAAGTGCTCGCCAAACACGATGAAAATTACATGCCTCCAGAGGCGGCTGAGGCGCTTGAGAGGGCGCGGAAAATTAAGATGGAAGCGGAATGAGCGCGAATATAAAAACTCGAAATTTTAGTGTTAGAAAGGTGGTAATTTTTGATTCCTGAGATCGGGCATTTCGCTGTCATATTAGCCCTTTGCGTAGCGGTGGCACAGGCATTTTTTTCATTAGTCGGTGCGACGAGAGGACACACGAATTGGATGGCTGTCTCTCGGCCTTCGGCATACGTCTTATTTTTGTTGACGACGTTTGGATTTTGCTGTTTGGTCATTTCGTTTCTAACGAACGATTTTTCCGTTTTGAACGTGGCATCGAATTCGAATTCGCAGCTTCCCTGGCCTTATCGACTAGCGGCCAGTTGGGGTAGCCATGAAGGTTCTCTGTTGTTATGGGTTTTGATGCTGTCAGGTTGGATGGCAGCGGTCGCGCGTTTTAGTAAAGGCGTACCTGACGATATGTTGTCGTTAATTCTGGGCGTGATGGCACTAGTTGCCATCGGTTTTTACTCATTTTTATTGCTTACATCTAATCCTTTTGATCGACTTCTTCCTCCTGCGGTAGATGGTCGTGACTTAAATCCGCTGCTTCAAGATCCTGGGATGGTGATTCATCCACCCATGTTATATATGGGCTACGTGGGGTTCTCTGTCGTTTTCGCTTTTGCTATCGCAGCATTAATCAGCGGACGTTTGGATACCACTTGGGCTCGATGGTCACGTCCTTGGACAACTATTGCATGGGCATTTTTAACCATTGGGATCGCGCTTGGGAGTTGGTGGGCGTATTACGAACTCGGTTGGGGTGGCTGGTGGTTTTGGGATCCAGTTGAGAACGCATCCTTTATGCCGTGGCTTTGCGGTACTGCACTGATGCATTCGCTCTTAGTGACTGAGAAACGTGGAAGCTTCAAAGTTTGGACGGTATTGTTAGCGATTATTACTTTTTCCTTATCTTTGTTAGGTACTTTTTTAGTGCGCTCTGGGGTACTGACCTCGGTGCATGCTTTTGCAACAGACCCTGAGAGAGGCGTCTTCATTCTCGGGTTTCTGGTTTTTGTGGTGGGTGCGTCTTTAATTTTGTTTGCCTGGAGAGCTCCAAAAGTTGGCTTAGGTGGGCGATTTGATTTGGTGTCTCGGGAGTCTGCATTACTGGCCAACAATGTATTGTTAGTTGTTGCTGCAGCTTCAGTGCTTCTGGGTACCCTCTACCCACTGTTCCTCGATGCTTTGGGGTTAGGAAAAATTTCGGTAGGTCCACCTTACTTTGATGCCGTTTTCATTCCAATAATGGCTCCAGCGATGTTCTTAATGGGGATTGGTCCAATTTCTCGATGGAAGAAGTCTTCTGTTCCAGACCTTGCCTCGAAACTCAAGTGGGCGTTCGTGGTTTCGGTGGTATCAGCGCTTTTACTGCCCTTTACTATGGGGACTTGGAATGTATTGGTGAGCTTTGGTCTGCTCATGGCTTTGTGGATTGCTTTGGCTGGGATCGTAAACTTGTGGACACGGCTCAAGCAAATGTCACGGGGTGAGGGCAACACAGTTTGGAATTCCTTGACTAGCTTGCCCAACTCCTACTACGGAATGTTGTGCGCTCACTGGGGCGTTGCTGTTTTTATCGTTGGGGTCACCCTTGTGAATGGTTACGAGATTGAGAAAGATGTAAAAATGAGCGTTGGCAATACTGTGACAATCGGCAGTTACACGATCCGCCTTGATGCACTAAAAGAAATGGAGGGTCCAAACTATACGGGCGTCGAAGGTTCAATGGCGATATTAGTGGATGGTGAAGAGGTTGATCGAATGTTCCCGCAAAAACGGCTTTATACCGTTCAGCAAATGGCAATGACCGAAGCGGCAATCGATACGGGTTTTACGCGAGATCTTTATATTTCTTTGGGGGAGCCATTAAGTGACGGATCCTGGGTGGTTAGGGTGTACTTGAAACCGTTTGTAGATTGGATTTGGGGAGGGGCGTTCCTGATGGCTTTAGGAGGAATACTCGCAGTTTCAGATCGGCGCTATAGAAAAGCCAGTCAGATGGAAAATGGCTCTGAAGAGGTGACCACCTCTTCTTGAGGGGGTCAACATGATGGCGGTGACCCGATTTTTAATTCCGTTAGGAATATTCATTGGAGTCGCAGCATTTTTGTTTAAAGGTCTATCGCTTGATCCGAAAGAAGTACCTTCGCCTCTTATTGGAAAGGCGGCACCTGATTTTTCTCTTCCGTTATTGAATAATTCCGAAACTCGTTTTGCTAATTCCGATATGGTGGGCAAGGTGTGGTTACTGAATGTTTTTGCGTCATGGTGTGGACCATGTTTGGATGAGCATCCAATTATTGTTAATTTCGCACGGTCGAATACGGTTCCTGTTTTAGGATTCAACTATAAAGATAGACCTCAAGCAGCTGCGCAGTGGCTCGATCGTCATGGCGACCCCTACAGTCAGGTCGTGCTTGATATTGATGGTCGAATTGGTCTCGACTACGGTGTCTATGGTGTGCCAGAAACATTTTTAATAGACCGTGAAGGATTTATAAGATATAAAAAAATCGGTCCGTTGACTCAGTTGGACGTTTCAGAGGATATTCTTCCGTTGATAGAGGAGTTGAGCCGTTGATCCAGAGTATGAGAATAATGGGTTTGATATTAATTCTGTTTTGTAATTGGACCTTTGCTGAAGAGGCGCCTTTGCTTGCCAAAGATCCAGAGCTTGAAGAGCGAGTAAAAGCGATAAGTTTGGAGCTTAGATGTTTGGTTTGTCAAAATCAGACTATCGCTGACTCTAATGCGGGTCTTGCAGTTGATCTCAAAAACCAAGTGCGAGACATGTTGCGTGAAGGTATGAATGAGAGACAGATAAAAGATTTTATGGTGGAGCGCTACGGTGACTTTGTATTGTACGATCCGCCGATCAAGAGTACGACGCTGGTGCTATGGGCTGCGCCTTTATTGATGATGTTTATTGCATTTTGGTTCGTGGTAAGAACGGTACGCCGGCGCGCAAGAAGTATCGATGCACATCAAAGCTCGGAAGATGCAGACCGCGCCCGAGATTTACTTAAAGACTGATTGGAATCGAATTAATGATGTCAACATTTAATGTATTTGCTGGCTTAATGATTATTATTGTTTTGGCGGTGTTTTTCAGGACAATTTTCAAAGCGCGTGTTTCTTCGTCTAATACGCAATCCCAAACTAATCTGCGCCTACTGCGCGACCAGTTGAAGGAGCTTGCCGAGGATCACCGGGTTGGCAATCTATCTACAGAGCAATATGAATTATCTAAAGTCGAAATCGAAGGACGGGTTTTAGAGGAAGTATCTAAAGAGCCTCGAACTATGATTCTATCAGGTCGATATGCAAAGATAGCATCGTTCGTTGCTGTAATTTTAATACCTATGGGTGCGGTCTATCTATACGACGTGATCGGGAGCCCTGAGGGACAGGATGTCGCAGCATTTGTTGCTGCCCAGAGTGAATCATTTGATCAGGCAGACCTTCAGTCACTTGCTGATAAAGTCATAAAACATATTGAAGAGAATCCAGAGGATACGCAGGCGTGGGGTATGCTCGCTAGAACTTATCAAGCAATGCATAAATTCGACGAAGCGGCGAACGCGTGGGAACGTGCGTATCAAATCAATCCAAACGACCCCGCGATATTGGTCGATTATGCTGAGGCTAGAGGGCTAACAGTCGGAGCTGACCTTTCCGGAGAGCCTACCGAGTTAATCAACCGCGCCTTGGAGATTGACCCGGATCACGGGAAGGGACTCGCATTAGGTGGCACGGCAGCGTTTGCGGCTGGTAGGTACCAATTGGCGATCGATCGCTGGACGCGTCTGATGAAGGCAAATCTTGCGGATGCGCAGTTGATGGAAACCTTGCAGGCAGGAATAGCCGAGGCAAAAATAAGATTAGTTCAGTCGGGAGAGGCGCTGGTTGATGAGGGCATTCGCAGTGATGAATCAAAGCAAGAGCCACCAGGTGCTCTTTTATCTGGTGTCGTTCGAATCTCGGATTCATTGCGTAGTAATATTAGTGCGCAGGACGTTGTGTTTATTTATGCTAGGTCGACCGAAGGGCCTCCTATGCCTATTGCCGCAATGAGAATTCCCGTGGATCAATTGCCTTACTCGTTTTCTTTCGATGATTCATTCTCGCTTATGCCTAACCGTAAATTATCTGATTTTCCAGAGTTTCTCATAGGGGCGCGCATATCGAAATCTGGTAACGCGATTAGGGCCAGTGGGGACATAGAGTCCTCAACAACAGTTGTACGTCACGGCGCTACAGTTGAACTCACAATAGATAGTACTGTACCTTAGTCTGATATTTTGAATTGACGAGGCATACTGTGATCACCAACCAGACAATAAATAGCAAAAAACTATCGTTCATGTGTATTTTGGCTTTGGGTTTGAGTACTGTTTTTGTAGCTCGGGCCCATGAAGCACACCAGATACAAGACGCTGTTATTGTTGAGTTCATTCAGAAGATGGTGGAAAAGCATCAGTTTTCACAGGAAGAACTAACCGTACTGATGGATAATGCAAAAAAAAAGGACGGAATCCTTAATGCGTTTGACAAGCCTGCCACGTCTAAGCCTTGGAGCTTTTTTAAAAAATTATATGTCACAGAGTGGCGGGAAAAAGAAGGTGTAAAGTTTTGGGAGAAGCATGCCCAAACGTTAATCAGGGCGGAGGATCAATTTGGCATACCACAGGAAATTATCACGGCGCTCATCGGAATAGAAACCAATTACGGAACTTATACGGGCGAGTTTCGTATCGTCGATGCATTCTATACTTTGGGGTTTTATGGTAAGCGTCGGAACAAGTATTTTTTGAAAGAATTTGAAGAGTTTTTAATTTTAGCTCGGGAAAATAACATCGCACCAAATTCTATTAAGGGGTCATTTGCCGGGGCGATAGGTATCGCCCAGTTTATGCCTTCTAGTTATCGCGAGTATGCCATCGACTTTGATGGTGATGGTAAGGCCGACTTGGAGAATAGCGTAGCGGACGCTATCGGTAGCGCAAGTAATTATTTGAAGAGACATGGTTGGAAGCGAGGAGAGCCTATTGTTTTTCCGGTAAGCGCTGATAATGATCAAGTTCTTAGCGAGATGGCGGGAAAGTCAAAACCAAATCGCACCTATGGTGAACTCAAACAAGCCGGCGTTAAGCAGGACCTTGGGCTTAATGATGATTTGGCGGTTGGTTTGTTTAAACTTGAAGGAGACGAGGGAGTCGAGTTATGGATGTCTTTGAAGAATTTCTATGTTATCACGCGCTATAACCCCAGTAATAATTATGCATTAGCGATGGTTCAGCTATCTGAAAAAATAAAAGCATTGAAGAATGCTGATTGACCATAGGTGTTTTAATCTTACCTCTGACGTGGATTTAATATGACCATTTCATTTAGTCATACATTTGCAAATGAACTGGAGGGTTTTTATCAAAGTTGCAGTCCAGAAAAATGTACCTCACCGAGAATATTGCAATTGAACGCATCCTTGGCTGAAGAGCTGGGATTCGATTGCAGAGGACTTAAGGATGAACAGGGCGCGGCAGTCTTTTCTGGAAACACGTTGCCAGATAACGCTAATCCAATAGCGCAGGTTTATGCGGGTCATCAGTTCGGCATGTTTACACCACAGCTAGGTGATGGCCGAGCGCTGCTCATAGGCGAGGTAGTAGACGGAAAGGGTGAGCGTCGAGATATTCAGTTGAAGGGTTCCGGAAGAACGCCATTTTCGCGTGGTGGTGACGGTAAAGCAGCTCTAGGCCCAGTACTAAGAGAATATTTAGTGAGTGAGGCCATGCATCGGTTTGGTATTGCGACAACACGTGCTTTGGCTGCTGTTGGCACTGAAGATTGGGTTGCGCGTGAGGAGTTGAAGCCTCGAGCGGTTCTAACGCGCGTTTCCGCCAGCCATATTAGGGTTGGAAGCTTTGAGTTTTTTGCGGCTAGGGGAGAGTGGGATCAAGTAAGGCGGTTAGCCGATTACGCAATTGATAGGCACTTTCCTGATGTAAAAGATATGAAAGATGTTTATTTAGACTTCTTTAAGTCAGTTATGCGTAAGCAAGCCAAATTGATCGCGGACTGGATGAGTATAGGATTTGTTCATGGTGTGATGAATACAGACAATATGACCATTTCTGGAGAGACGATCGACTATGGCCCGTGTGCTTTCATGGATCGTTATGTCCCGTCTACTGTTTTTAGTTCTATTGATGACCATGGTCGCTATGCTTATGAGAACCAACCGAAAATTGGTCAGTGGAATTTGGCCCAACTGGCAAAAGCGTTAATTCCGTTATACGAGGAAGAGCAAGAACTGGTGATACAAAGGTTCGTGGATGAGCTCGATACATTTAATGATTATTACGAGACATTTTGGCTAGAAAATATGCGCGCAAAGCTCGGCTTCATCAACAAAGAAGAAGGGGATCGGGATCTTATAAATCAGTTATTAAAACTCATGCATGAATGTGACGCCGACTTCACATTAACTTTTCGTTATTTGTCCAAAGTGAGGTTAGGTAGCGAGCTTGAGTTTAAAGGGCAATTTAGTAACTCGATTAACACTAGTGAATGGTTATCCCGGTGGCTCCAACGTGTTAGCCGGGATGAGCCGTCTCCTGAGCGGAGTGCGCTGATTATGGATGCGGTGAACCCCATCTATATCCCGCGTAATCATAAAATCGAGGAAGCGTTAGATGCCGCGGTAAAGCACAACGATTTGGAGCCATTTCGGGTAATGCTCGCTGTGGTGTCCGAGCCTTACTCTGAAAGAATGAGTGATGATGAATTTGCCAAGCCGCCTCTAACGACCTCCGCACCTTACGTGACTTTTTGTGGCACATAAGTTCGAGATAGAGTTAAACTTTTGAAGGAATTTACTCTTTGATACTTTTGAGTAGTTGATCGAGTTCGTAAATAAGGTCTAGCGCTTGCTTAGGTGTTAATTCGTCTGGCTTGACTTCCGCAAGTCGCACAGAGATTGGATCTTCGAGCTCTGAGTTTAAGGCTTTATTTTGTCTGAATAAATCAGGCTGAGTTGTGCCGTCTTTTCCTTTTGATTCTAAGAGTTTGAGCTCTCGTTTTGCTGCATGAACAACTTCTTTAGGAACTCCTGCAAGCTGAGCAACTTGGATCCCATAACTTTGTGATGCTGGGCCATGAGCAACGCTGTGTAAAAATACAATTTTATCTTTATGCTCAACTGCAGAGACATGAATATTCTCCACGTCTGGAATTTCTTGAGATAAGCCAGTTAATTCGAAATAGTGTGTCGCAAAAAGTGTAATACTTCGATTCGCTTTAGCTAGATACCGAGCTATTGAAAATGCCAAAGCAAGTCCGTCATACGTTGAGGTGCCACGACCAATCTCATCCATAAGTACTAGGCTATTTTGAGTGGCGTTATTCAGAATGTTTGCAGCCTCTGACATCTCCACCATGAATGTGGACTGACCTCCAGCCAGATTATCTGATGCTCCAATACGAGTGAAGATTTGATCGATTCGTCCAATCAAAGCAGATTCTGCTGGTACAAAACTCCCAACATGAGCGAGCAGCACTATCAACGCACATTGGCGCATATAAGTTGATTTTCCGCCCATGTTAGGACCAGTGATAATGAGCATTTTCCGATGGGTAGTGATCTCTAGATTGTTCGAAATAAAATTATCAATTTGTGTTTCAACAACAGGGTGACGACCGTTGACAATATTTATCTCGTTGTGGTCGACTAGCGTCGGACAGACATAGTTCTGCTCTAGAGCTAATTGGGCGAGACTACAAAGGCCATCAAGTTGGGCAATAGCTCTTGCAACCTTTTGAATTTCTTCTCGAGACCGCTGTAATGTATCGATCACACTTTCGTAGAGGTGTTTCTCACGCTTTAGCGCACGGTCTTTTGCTGATAGCGCTTTGTCTTCAAATTCTTTTAGTTCTGGCGTAATAAATCGTTCCGCATTTTTTAGCGTTTGTCGTCGTCTATAGGTATCTGGCAATTCGGAGGCATTCGTTTTTGAAACCTCAATATAAAACCCATGGACGCGGTTAAACTCCACTTTCAGGTTATTAATACCTGTTGCCAATCTTTCTCTTTGCTCTAGCTCTATCAGGAAGTCACCACAATCGTTCTGTACTGATCTCAGGTTGTCTAGTTCGGCATCAAAGCCATGATTGATTACTCCACCCTCTGTCAAAAGGGCTGCTGGCTCAGGGAGAATTGCGGCAATAAGCTCTGCTGCTATGTTTGCGTTACACGATATATCTTCGGATAGAGAGGCTAACAATGGTAAATCAGAGGTTGTAATTAACGTTTGAAGCTCAGGTAATAGCATTAGGGATTCTCTTAGACCAGAGAGATCTCGAGGTCGGGCAGTTCGCAGAGTGATCCGTGAATTGATTCTTTCGATATCTGAGATTGAACCAAATATTTGTCGTATTGCATTCAAAACAGTAGAGTTTTTTGAGTCTGTAAACCATGTGACGACCGAAAGCCGTTCATTAATATCGTTGTGATTGAATAAAGGGTGGTTCAGCGCGTGTTGAATCCAGCGAGAGCCCATACTGGATTTTGCTTTATCAAACGTTGATAGCAGTGTCGGACTGCTCTCTCCTTGCAGTGTCGTGTTTATTTCGAGATTTTTGCGGGTGGCAAGATCGAGCTGTATAAAGTCATTATCCTGTTCAATCTGAATCGCTGTGATATGCGATAGTGGTTCGGATTGGGTGCTTTGGGCATAGCTTAGGAGCGCGCCGGCTGCCGATATGGCGGATGAATATTCTTCACAGCCAAATCCCCTTAAGTCACGAACTTTAAGGTGATCGCATAGATTATTTCGGGCCACTTCTTCTTCAAAGTTCCAGACGGGAAGGTGTTGAATTCTAATTTTAGTTTGATCCATTCCCAAAAAAACTGAGCCTTCAGGCGCAATTATCTCGGAAGGACGAAGACGTGCTATTTCATTCAGTATCGATAATGTGCTGCTTTGCTTCATTTTCAACTGTCCTGAAGCAATGGACAGCCATGCTATGCCCCAGTTATCGTTGTTTTTATAAAAACTGAGTACATAATTTTCCTGCTTATCAGGTAACAGCGCAGCATCCGACAGTGTGCCCGGAGTGACTATTCGAACGACTTTTCTTTCCACGGGACCTTTTGAGGTCGCTGGATCTCCAGTTTGTTCGCAAATCGCTATGGATTCCCCATGTTTCACAAGTTTTGCAAGATATTGTTCTGCAGCATGATGAGGGACTCCTGCCATCTTAATGGGCTCTCCCGCGGAACTCCCTCTAGCAGTCAGAGTAATGCCTAGTAACTCAGACGCTCGTTCTGCGTCATCAAAGAATAATTCGTAGAAGTCACCCATTCGATAGAACAGGAGCTTGTCGGTATGTGCTGCTTTAATTTTGAGGTACTGACGCATCATCGGTGTGTGCGCAGATGCCTGTGAAGTATGTTGAGCCTTATTCTGGTCGATTTTATTCGGTTGAATTTTGGTCATGAGCAATTAAGAACACATTTATCTTCACGGGTAAATATTTAGATATTCGTTGAATACCAAACATGTCGTCTATCCTGCCATAAACGTAAAACAAGTGATGTATTGGGTAACTTTAATTTTTCAGGTTGCGAACATGGGGCCGAAGTGTTGACAACAATTGAGCAAATATTTTAGGATTTCCAGCCACAATTTTTCCGCTGTCCATGTATTGTGGCTCACCATCCAAATCACCGACAAGCCCTCCCGCTTCCTTAATCAGTAACGCGCCAGCTGCCATGTCCCATGGAGAAAGGCCGATCTCCCAGAAGCCATCCAAGCGACCCGCAGCAACGTTAGCTAGATCTAATGCTGCCGCACCAGGCCTTCGAATTCCAGCGGTTTTTAATGCGAGTGATTTGAACATCTCTCCGTAGGAATCAACATCTGAATTTGCCTTGAATGGGAAACCGGTCCCTATAAGGCAGTCGATTAGCTTGTCTCTTTTAGAGACGCGAATTCTTTTTTCGTTGAGATATGCACCCGCACCTCGGGAGGCTGTAAAAAGATCGTTGCGACATGGGTCATAGACAACGGCTACTTGTAATTGTTTTTTATAGGCTAGTGCTATGGATACTGCGTAAACAGGGAAGCCGTGTAAAAAGTTCGTTGTACCGTCGAGTGGATCGATAATCCATTCGTAGTCGGATTCCCCGATTCTCCCAGACTCCTCAGCTAAAAATGCGTGGTCTGGATAAGTTTTTTGTAATGAATTAATTATCTCCGCTTCTGCCGCATGATCAACTTCGCTAACAAGATCATTTTTTGTTTTATGCTGTATTTTTAGCTGCTCAATATTTTCGGCCGCACGATTAATAATATCGCCTGCGCGCCTAGCGGCTTTGACCGCGAAGCCTACCATGGGATTCATAGTGATCTCTCGAAGTATTTAAAGAACGAAGACGTTATTCTAAATTAAACGAGCGCTGCTCGTGATGCTAGATCTGTCGTTGAGAATAAATTTAATCTAAGTCTCGAGTAATAGTACACTGACATTCATGCTTAACAGAGTAAGAATAATACTGGTCTCCCCAAGCCATCCTGGCAATATTGGGTCTGCTGCCCGTGCAATGAAAACCATGGGGCTGACTCGTTTATATTTGGTTGACCCTAAGATTTTTCCGCACAGTGATGCGACTGCACTTGCGGTAGGCGCTAATGACTTGTTGGAAAGTGCATCAATATGCAGTTCACTTGATGAGGCGTTAATGGGAACCGTGTTTTCTGTAGCTGCGACCGCGAGAAACCGTGATTTGAGTCATCAAATAATGACCCCTCGGCAAGTGGCTGATTCTTTTTTAGGAAAGACGGACGAAGGAGATGTCGCCATTGTGTTCGGCCCTGAGCGGACTGGGCTGACTATTGAGGACGCGACTAAATGCAATGTCGTTTCTACCATTCCATGTAATCCCAATTATTCTTCTTTAAATTTAGCGCAAGCGGTGCAAGTCTTCAGTTACGAGTTAAAAGTAGTCAGTGCAAAGGCGACTATTTTTGGCCAAACTAAAAAGACGGTTGAGAGAGCTACCCACGAGGAAATTGAATGGCTTATCGCACACTTTGAAAAAGTTCTGATAGACGTTGAGTTCTTAAATGCCCAAAACCCGGGGCGAGTGATGCAACGCTTGCGCCGATTAGTCGCTAAGACGAACTTGGAGAAAGACGAGCTTAATATCTTGAGGGGTTTTCTCAGCGCAGTCGAGAAAAAAGCGCTGTAAAATCGACAGCAGTTCGATATAAACTAGGATGAATAATGTTTGGCCGACTACGTGAAGAAATTGACATCATCTTTGACCGCGATCCAGCTGCTAGAACAACTTGGGAAGTAGTGACTTGCTATCCAGGCTTTCATGCGATGTTGTTTCATCGCGTTGCGTCCGCGTTGTGGCATCGTGGGTTACGTTGGTTGGCGAGGTGGCTTTCCTCTATTTCCCGTTTATTGACTGGGATTGAGATTCACCCTGGAGCCACCATTGGGCGACGATTTTTCATTGACCACGGTATGGGGGTTGTGATTGGGGAAACATCGATCATTGGTGACGATTGTACGTTATACCATGGGGTAACTTTAGGCGGTACAAGCTGGAATAAAGGCAAGCGACACCCTACGCTTGGCGATGGGGTCGTCATTGGAGCTGGGGCCAAAGTGCTTGGTCCTATATCAGTGGGAGCTAATGCCAAAGTCGGATCTAATGCGGTTGTGGTTAAAGACGTACCGACTGAAGCCACCGTCGTAGGGATTCCCGCCCGTATCGTCGAAGACGGTCAAAGTGACAACCAGAATGACGATACAAAACAGGGGTTTGCAGCTTATGCTACGAGTACCGACGCGAATGATCCGATCGTCAAAGCGTTGAGCGCTGTTTTGGAGCGTGCTGACAACGTTGACGCACGTCTGGATTATATTGTTTCCGCTCTTAAAAAATTAGGCGTAAATGCGCCGGATCAGGTAGATAAGGAACAGTAAATCGAATCTTTTAAATAGTTGACTAAAATAGTCGGGAACTTTACAATCCAGCCCTGTCTTACCTTGTGCAGCAAATACAGCTGCTGTGAAGTCCACGGACCCTAGGAGGGGCCATATCAATGAGGTTAACAACAAAAGGTCGCTTTGCGGTCACTGCGATGATGGATATAGCTTTGCAAGAAGGAGTTCGACCTGTCGCTTTGAGCGATATTAGCGAACGGCAAAATATCTCTTTATCTTACCTTGAGCAACTGTTCGGAAAACTCAGGCGGCGCGCGCTCGTCACTAGCGTCCGAGGTCCAGGTGGTGGTTATCGAATTAGTCAGCCGACAGAAACGATTACCGTTGGCGAAATAATAAGAGCCGTTGATGAAACTGTTGACGCAACTCAGTGTGGTGGATTAAAAAATTGTAAAGATGACAAAGAGTGCATCACTCACGAACTTTGGACGGGTTTGAATGAACATATCTTTGACTACATGGATACCGTTAAGCTTGCGGATCTGGTTGAAAAACGTGTTTTTAAGATGAATGGCGTCCATAAAGTAAAGTTCGAGAAGATAAATCGTGTGTAACCATTCGCAAATGTCCAGATCATGTCGATTGAAAGCAGGGCTCTAGTTGATGTCGGTTTATTTTGATCATAATTCCACAACCAGGCTTGCTGAGCCTGCGCTTGAGGCAATGCTCCCATTTCTGCAGGAGCAATACGGAAATGCCTCTAGTCGTCATGATTTAGGAACTGCCGCGCGGGAAGCGATTAATCAATCGAGAGAGAAAGTCGCCTCTTTGGTTGGAGTTCAGGCATCTCAGGTGATTTTTACGTCTGGGGGGACCGAATCGAACAACATGTTCATTAATGGAATGACCTCTTATCTTCCACCAGGGAAGATTTTAATTGGGGCGATTGAGCACCCTTGTGTCGTGGTTCCATCGAGACATCTTGCTCGATTGGGGTGGTCACTAGACATGATTCCTGTCTCAGCTGATGGTGTAATTCAGGTTAACAATATCTCTACAAATGCCTTAGCGAAAGATTGCTTGGTATCGGTGATGGCGGCTAACAATGAGACAGGTGTCAAGCAACCTATTTCTTTACTTGCTGCCCAAGTGAGAAACTGTGGTGGGTGGATGCATACCGATGCTATTCAAGCGGTCGGAAAAATGCCTATTTCATTTAGTGATAGTGGTGTTCATGCCATGAGTCTATCGGCTCATAAGATATATGGACCTAAAGGCATAGGAGCCTTAATTGTTGATAAAAAGTTGCCTATCGATGCGTTTATTCGAGGAGGAGGTCATGAATCTGGTCTGCGGTCAGGGACTGAAAACGTCGCTTCAATTGTAGGTTTTGGCGCTGCTGCAGAATTGGCAGTGGAAATAGCAAGGAATTATGATGCACGTGTCGGCTTTTTGCGTGACAGGATCGAGTCTGAGCTGACCGGTTTGGGGGCTGTGATACATGGATACCGTTCTCCCCGTTTAGCCAATACGTCGTATTTTTCGATACCGGGCATACAAGGCGAGACTCTTGTGATGGAGCTCAATAAGTCAGGTTTTGCGGTAGCAAGTGGGTCGGCATGTTCCAGTCACGGTAGCGATTTAAGTGCGACACTCAAAGCCATGGGAGTTTCTGAGGAACTTGCGCACGGTGCAGTGCGTCTTAGCCTAGGATTAGGTAACACAATCGAAGAGTGTGAAAAGTTTAATGCAGATTTGAAAGTTATTGTTTCACGGTTAAAGGGTTTGGTTTCACTTACGGTTTAAATTAAATATTAATTATGTCAATACAAGTTACAGAAAAAGCGGCACTTCACATTCTACGATCCTTGGAAAAAGAGGGTGGTGTGGGGTTGAGGTTTGGAGTAAAAACTGTCGGGTGTTCAGGTTTGAGTTATACGTTTGAGAAAGCGTCCGAGATTACGCCCGAGGATGAAATATTCGAATCTGAAAATGTGAAGGTGTTGGTTAAAAAAACTGACCTTTTATTTTTAGATGGATCAACTCTTGATTTTGAACGGCAAGGTTTAAATGAATTATTCAAAGTCTCGAATCCAAAAGCTGCAGCTACGTGTGGCTGTGGCGAGAGTTTTACCATTGACGAAAATAACTGAGGTGTCGTAACGATATGAGTGCTGCAATTGATAACATTGTTAACCAGCCTTACACGGCCGGATTTAAAACAGATATTGAGACCGACTCCGTTGCTCGGGGATTGAGTGAGGATGTCATCCGAACGATATCCAGCAAAAAGAATGAGCCTGATTGGTTATTAGATTTTCGGCTGAAAGCCTACAGGCATTGGTTAACTATGACGGAGCCCAAATGGCCCAATGTAAGCTATCCTAAAATAGACTTTCAGGACATCATTTACTACTCGGCACCCAAGCCTAAAGCAACCAAGAAGTCTATGGACGAGGTTGACCCTGAGTTGCTGGAAACATTCGAGAAGCTTGGTATTCCCATGAATGAACGCGCTGCGCTCGCAGGTGTTGCGGTCGATGTTGTGTTTGATAGTGTGTCAGTCACGACTACCTATAAAGAGAAATTGGCGGAGTTTGGAATTATTTTCTGTTCTTTTTCTGAAGCGGTCCGAGATCATCCGGACCTAATCAAGCGTTATCTCGGCAGTGTTGTTCCTTACACTGACAATTTTTATTCAGCGTTGAATTCGGCGGTCTTTACCGATGGGTCTTTTTGTTTTATCCCCAAAGGGGTGAAATGCCCGATGGACTTGTCGACTTATTTTCGTATCAATACGCAGGATTCTGGTCAGTTTGAGAGGACATTGATTGTTGCTGAGGAGGGTAGCCAGGTTTCCTATTTGGAAGGGTGCACTGCACCTCAGTTTGATACGAATCAACTTCATGCCGCAGTGGTTGAGCTGATCGCTTTGGATAACGCGGACATCAAGTACTCAACAGTGCAAAATTGGTACGCTGGGGATAAAAATGGTGTCGGTGGAATCTTTAATTTCGTCACTAAGCGGGGACTTTGTAAGGGTGTCAATTCAAAGATTTCTTGGACTCAGGTTGAGACGGGCTCGGCAGTGACTTGGAAATATCCTTCTTGTGTTCTGCTTGGCGATAATTCAGTGGGTGAATTCTATTCCGTGGCATTGACCAATAATATGCAGCAAGCTGATACAGGAACAAAAATGTTCCATATTGGAAAAAATACGCGTAGCCGCATCATCAGTAAGGGGATTTCCGCAGGCAAATCAAATAATAGCTATCGGGGTTTAGTTAAAGTGTCGCCTAAAGCCGATGGAGCTCGAAACTATTCCCAATGTGATTCAATGCTTATCGGGGACCTTTGTGGCGCGAATACGTTTCCTTATATAGAGGTCGGCAATAAGAGTGCGACTGTGGAGCATGAGGCCAGTACGTCAAAGATTGGTGAGGAGCAACTATTTTATTTTTTGAGTCGGGGTATCGACTCTGAAGAAGCAGTATCAATGATCATTAACGGATTTGTCAGAGATGTATTTATGCACTTGCCCATGGAGTTCGCGGTCGAGGCAACAAAATTACTCGGTCTCAAACTGGAGGGAAGTGTTGGATGATTACAAAAAATGCAGAGACAATTCTAAGTGTGCAAGGTCTGTCAGCCAGTATCAATGGAGCCCAAATTTTGAAAGGTTTGGATATCACCGTTAAGGCGGGTGAGATACACGCAATAATGGGGCCTAACGGGTCTGGAAAGAGTACTTTTTCTAAAGTTGTAGCGGGACATCCTTCTTACTCAGTAGACGAAGGAACGATAGATTTCAAAGGGAAAAATTTAACGGACTTAGAACCAGATGAACGTGCAAAACTTGGTATTTTTTTAGGTTTTCAATACCCAGTGGAAGTACCGGGAGTTACAAATGGCTCGTTTTTAAGGCTTGCTTACAACACCGTTCAAGGTGCGCGTGGAAAAGACGAACTAGACCCGCTCGAGTTTGACGATTTCATACAGAGTAAACTGAATTTATTAGGAATGGATGCGAGTTTTTTAGAGCGTAGCCTCAACGATGGGTTTTCGGGCGGAGAAAAAAAACGGAATGAAATCCTCCAGATGGCTATTCTTGAACCCACATTGGCAATATTAGACGAGACGGATTCTGGGCTTGACATTGATGCCCTTCGTGTCGTTGCAAACGGAGTTAACACACTACATGGTGATTCCGATGCGGTCGTGCTCGTCACTCATTACCAGCGGCTATTGAATTACATTGAGCCGGACTTTATCCATGTTGTTGACGGCGGACGCGTCATCAAGACAGGGGATAAATCACTTGCACATGAGCTTGAGTCTCGAGGTTACGAGTGGATTCTGGAAGAAAATAGTTCGAGCGTGTCATGAGCGAGCAATCAATTGAGTTCGCTGCCTCTTTGTTACAGGACAATGGGGCAGGCACTGAGTTTTCTCAACAGGAGTGGTTGAACGAGCGACAGCAGGAGGCTCGGACCCAGCTTAAGATGTATCCGTTACCAACAACCGCTGAAGAAGAGTGGCGGTTCACTGACTTAACGGCACTTTACAAGAGCACATTGTCAGTTCCGAGGGTTGATGTGTCGGTTGACCCATCAGTGATTAATTCACTGCTCATACCAGAGGCTGTCAGTTCAATTGTTCTTGTGGATGGAGTTTATTCTCCTGACATGAGCGTTGTAGACGAGGGAAAAGCTAAAATTAAAGTTAGCAACCTTAAAGCCGCTCTTCAAGATAAAAGTCTCACCTCAATATTAAAAGACAAGTTGAATCGAATTCCTGGAGATGGCATCAGTGCTTTTGGGGAAATGAATACCGCGCTGTTTAAAGATATCGCAGTTATTCATGTTGATTCTAGTGTGAGAGAGTTTGAGACGATTCACGTGTTAAACGTCAGTACTGGAAAGCATACATTCAGTCATCCACGCTTACTTCTTATTGCTGAGAAGCAGGCGAAAGTACGTATTTTGGAGGATTATGTCGGGATCGGAGGCTTCGGGTATATGACTAATTCTGTGTCGGAAATATCCCTCGCCGCTGGCGCTCAGGTGATACATGTCAAGCTTCAACGCGATGATGATAGTGCTTACCATATTGCCCACACTCATGTGGGGGTAGACAACGGAGCGTCGTATCGCAATTGGTCGATCAGTGTCGGCGCTGCAGTATCAAGACATAATTTAGTTACACGCCAGCGACAAGAAGGTGGTGACATACAAATCAAGGGATTGGCGCTTGGCCATGAAAAACGGATCGTAGATACTCACTCTTGTATTGAGCATACGGAGCCTCATGGAGAGTCAAACCAAGTCCACAAGACGATTGCTGGCGGTCGCTCAAAGGTTGTGTTCAACGGAAAAGTAAAGGTGCATAAAAATGCACAGCAAACCAACTCCAGTCAGCAAAACCGCAATCTATTGCTAAGTGCTCGCGCATCAGTTGATGCTAAGCCTGAGTTGGAGATTTTCGCCGATGATGTTAAGTGCGCTCACGGAGCAACTGTGGGGCAAGTGAGTGAGGATGAATTGTTTTATCTGAAGACGCGAGGTCTCGATGACGTTATGGCGCGTAATGTACTCAATTACGCTTTTGCAAAAGAGGTCATTGATGATTTACCTATCGCGTCTTTAGCCGGAGTGATTGAAAGCTACATCAAAGAACAAACTAAAACATGAATATAGGTAGAATTTAGATGGGCAAAATAGATAGAGAAGTAGTTACTGTTGACTTGGACGCGGAGAGCATTAAAAAAGACTTTCCTATTTTGTCGAATTCAGAAAATAACAAATCTTTAGTGTACTTAGATAGCGGCGCAAGTGCGCAAATGCCTCAATTGGTTATTGACCGAATTAATCACTATCATCAGCATGAGCATGCCAATATTCACCGGGGTGTTTATGACCTATCTGAGCAAGCAACGATCTCATATGAGTCAGTGAGGTCAACGGTAGCGCGTTTTTTAAATGTCGCTGACACTTCGGAAGTTATTTTTACCAAAGGTACAACGCACGCAATTAACCTAGTAGCGCATGCTTTTGGACGTACGTTTGTCCGCGCCGGAGACGAGATAGTCATCTCTCACATGGAGCATCATTCTAATATTGTCCCTTGGCAACAGCTTTGTGAGGAAGTGGGCGCCACTTTGAAGATAATTCCCATTAGTGATATTGGGGAACTAGATATGGAGGCATACGGTCGTTTGCTGTCAGAGCGTACTAAAATCGTAGCTGTCACCCATGTCTCGAATGTTCTTGGCACAATAAATCCAATTAAAGAAATGGTGGCATTAGCCCACTCTAAAGATATTCCAGTTTTAGTCGATGGTGCTCAGGGAGCACCTCATATGAAAGTTGACATTCAAGACTTGGACTGTGATTTTTATATTTTTTCAGGCCACAAGGTTTGTGGGCCGACAGGGATTGGTATTCTTTACGGAAAGCGTAACTGGTTGGAGCGAATGAACCCGTATGAGGGCGGGGGAGACATGATTCTTTCCGTGACTTTCGAAAAAACGACGTACGCTGAAATTCCAGCGAAGTTCGAAGCAGGAACTCCCCCCATCGCTTCGGCAATTGGTTTGGGTGAAGCGATAAAATATCTTGAGGCAATTGGTCTCGAAAGAATTGAAAAACATGAAAAGGTTTTAACTCGATATGCGACAGAGGCTTTAACAGAGATAAATGGCCTTACAGTCTACGGAACTGCGCCTAACAAAGCGGGTGTCATTTCGTTTGGTGTGAAAGGTGTGCACCCACATGATATGGGAACATTACTTAGCGATGATGGCGTTGCCGTTCGAGCAGGTCATCATTGTGCGCAACCTGTAATGCAAAGGTTTAAGGTGCCGGCAACAACTCGTGCCTCCTTCTATTTGTACAATACACTTGAAGATATAGACAGGTTAGTTAGCTCAGTTCGAAATGCAAAGAAAATATTTAGTTAGGGAATTGTAAATATGAGTTCCAAGCAAATGTATCAAGAAGTTATTCTGGACCATTGTAAAAAACCCCGTAATTGGGGACAGTTATCGAACGCAACGCATAAGGCGGAGGGTATCAATCCTTTATGCGGTGATCATATATGGGTCAGCATGAACGTTGTTGATGAGAAGATTTCAGATATTCAATATGAGGGAGAGAGCTGCGCTATCTGTATGGCTTCTGGCTCTATGATGACAGCAAAGGTAAAAGGTAAAGCTTGTAGTGAGGCCATTGATTTGACTGAGCAGTTCCGTGTACTAACCACGGAGGAAGAAAGTAAGGTCGAGCCATCTGGACTTGGTAGTCTTGCGGTGTTTTCTGGGATTCGTGACCTTCCCTCTAGGGTTAAGTGTGCGCTTCTGCCCTGGCATACATTAATTGCTGCAATTAACTCACAGAGTGAAATTTCGACAGAAGGTGATAAAGACCCAGTCCCCGGTTCAGGTACTAAAAAAGGTTAATAACTAATCGTATGCCAAAAATTGCTGATCTAGAAGTAACCCCCAATCCAAACGCACGAAAATTTGTGCTAAAGGAGCCCATAACTTACGGTGTTGCGAAGTCCTATGAATCAGCTGAAGAGGCGATAGCGGACGATCTCGCTACTCAGTTGTTCAGAGTCGATAGTGTCGTCTCCGTTTTCTATGTGGATAATTGGATAACTGTAACTCAAGATGGAAGCGCTGACTGGAAGGACCTCATGAGGACTTTGGCTGAACCTATTCGGTCTGCGCCTGCGGCCACTCAGGTTTCAGAGGAGGCATCACAAACAGCCAGTTGGTTACAGACGGATGAATCTAATTTGTCAGAGACTGAAAGGTTTAAGCTCGTTCAAATTAATGAATTACTCGATGATCGAGTAAGGCCTTACCTGCAAAGTGACGGGGGTGATCTTTATGTTGTTGGCCTAGAGGATAACGTTTTGAGTGTTCATTATCAAGGAGCCTGTGGGAGCTGTCCAAGCTCACTTTCCGGAACACTTGCTGGTATCACTAGCTTAGTCCGAGAGATAGATCCGAATATAGATGTAATAGCAGTTTAGATTTCATAAGTTCTATAACTTAAATTAGTAAAATCTATAAGAAACATGAGTGAGTGGCAAAAAGTATGTTCGACCGGTGATATTGCAGTCGGCGGCTGGCGACAAACAGAGGTCGATGGAACTACGGTCGTGATATACAATGTGGACGGAGATTTTTTTGCCATCGAAGACGTTTGCACACACGATGGAGCCATTTTGAGCGGATGTCCGTTAGAGGGTGATGAGGTTGTTTGTCCTCGGCATGGCGCGAGGTTTTCAGTGAAAACGGGCGAGGCTCTAAGTGCCCCAGCTTGGGAGGCGACAACGACATTTCCGGTGAAAATAGAGAATGATGAGATTTGGGTGCAAGACAACAGGTGGGACTAACTTTTCCTAGCTTAGATTAATTTTCCTTGTTAGGTATGATTTTATTTAATATTTCCATTAAATATTTAACTCGCTCTTCTGTAAGTTCAAGATTATCGTGTTCGCAAATGATCTTGCTCGGACCTGAAAATCGAATATTATTTCTCATTTGCACCAACTCAATGATCTCCATGGGGTCGAATAAAGGTTCAGCATGAAACGCCAACTTGGTTTTATGCGGTGCGGAGTCGATCTTTGAAATACCTAACTTTTTGCCAATGATTCGCAGGTGATGAGACGCGAGCAAGGCTTTAGATTCTTCTGGCAGTAGCCCGAATCGATCGATGAGTTCCTCTTCTATTTTCTCGATTTGCATGTTGTCTGAGGTATTAGCAAGTCGCTTATAAATAATCAAACGTTCGTGAACGTCAGGGCAGTATTCATCGGGAAGCAAGGTCGGTGTGTGTAAAACAACCTCGGTTCCTCGCGGGATTTGTATATCTATATTTGGTTCTTTCCCGGATTTCAACGATTGAACGGCTCTATCCAACATTTCAACGTATAGCTGAAACCCAATTTCCTGCAAGTCGCCACTTTGGGAGTCACCCAGTACCTCACCAGCTCCTCGTATTTCAAGGTCATGCATAGCTAGAAAAAAACCAGATCCTAAATCTTCCATGAGTTGAATCGCTTCTAGTCTCTTTTTTGCGGGACCTTTCAATTTAACCCCATCCGTAGTCATTAAGTATGCATAGGCCTGATGGTGAGATCTCCCAACTCTTCCACGAAGCTGATGCAGTTGTGCGAGACCAAACTTTTCAGCTCGATTAATGATGATGGTATTCGCAGTTGGTATGTCGATTCCCGTCTCAATGATTGTGGTGCATAACAGAATATTGAAGCGTCCTTGGTAAAAGTCTCGCATGACATACTCAAGGTCTCGTTCGTGCATCTGTCCGTGGGCAACCCTGATAGAGGCTTCAGGAAGCATTTCAGTTAATTTCTCTAATTCCCTTTCGATCGTATCGACTTCATTATGTAGATAGTATATCTGACCCCCACGCTTTAATTCCCTCAATACGGCTTCCTTAATCATTCCCTGACTGTATGTCATAACAAAGGTTTTGATGGATAGTCTTTTCTCTGGCGGAGTTGTGATCACAGAAAAATCTCTTAGACCCTCCATACTCATTGCAAGAGTTCTAGGTATGGGAGTGGCTGTAAGGGTTAGAATGTCGGTTTCTGCTCTAAGGGCCTTTAATGCTTCTTTGTGTCGTACGCCAAAACGATGCTCTTCATCGACAATAATTAAACCTAAATTATTAAATTGGATTTCCTTTGAGAGTAGTTTATGTGTTCCGATAACAATATCCACCTTTCCCGTTTTTAATCCTTCAATTGTTTCGGTAACTTCTTTCTTACTTCGAAAGCGAGATAATTCGCGTACTTGTACCGGAAGACTTGCGAATCGATCAGAGAATGTTTGAAAATGTTGTTCTGCTAATAAAGTTGTTGGTACAAGAACGGCCACTTGCGCGTTATCTGCAATAGCTACGTATGCCGCACGAAGTGCGACTTCTGTTTTCCCAAATCCTACATCACCACAAATGAGTCGATCCATAGGTTTATCAGACTTTAGGTCGTCAATGGTATCTTCAATAGCTTGATTTTGATCTCTGGTTACCGTGAAAGGGAAGTCCTCGCAGAAAGTGGCGTATCCAGTGGCGTCTAGGCGTCGCGACAACCCTTTTTTTGAAGCGCGCTGTGCGTATATATTTAATAATTCTGCAGCTGTATCTCTGATTTTTTTTGCTGCCTTTTTCTTAGCTTTGTCCCATTTCTCGCTACCAAGACGATGTACTGGGGCGGTTTCTGGTGGTCCACCCGAGTATCGGCTAATCATTTCGAGTTGTGAAACTGGTACGTAAAGTAAGTCTCCCTCAGCATATTCAATGGTTAGAAATTCTGTATCGCCTTCTCCCATATCCAGCATGACTAATTCTTTATAGCGCCCGATTCCGTGTTGTATATGGACGATTGGGTCATCTTTACGAATTTCCGATAGATCTCTGACAAGATTCTCTGTTGAAATCTTTTGATCACGCTTGTTTACCGTTCTGGTTTGTTGAGGATAAAGTTCTGATTCTGTAATAACAGCAAGCGATCCATCGAGAAAAACAAAGCCGTGATCTATAAGTCCCACCGCGATTGGAAGTCTTTCATTTCTGCTCTGTAAGTCATCCCATCCTTCGATATCTGTTGTTTGTATCGCATTTTCGTGGAACAAGGTCTTGATAGTTTCCCTTCTGCCTGGACTGTCTGCAATGAGCACTGCGTTTCCTGAGTGATTTGATATGAATGATCTTAAGTTCTTGAGCGGGTCCTCTTGACGACGGTTAATCGAAAGATTTGGCAGTTGAGAGAAATACTTATCATCGTTATCGCTCATATGAACTGAGAGAAGACTTAATTTCTTAATTTCTGAAAAAAATGTATCCTCGCTTAGAAATAATCTTGAGGGGTCAAGAATTGGTCGTTCAGGGTCTCCTCTTAGTAATCGGTATCTCGAATTAGCGTCACTCCAAAAGTCTTTGATTTCTGATGCGAGATCACCCGCTAAAATTACTGACCAGTCTTGGTCTAGGTAGCTTAGTAGCGAAGAGACATGATCGAAAAATAAAGGTAAGTAGTATTCTATTCCCGGTGGATTAGACCCTTTGGATACTTCCTTGTATATCAGACTTTTCGAGGGGTCGCCTTCTATGATTTCTCGATACTGGGTTCTGAACTTAGTCCTTGCTTCGTCGTCAGTAGGGAATTCTTTTGCCGGTAATAATCTTATTTCACTGACTTTATAAATACTTCTCTGTGTGTCGACATCAAAGGTTCTAATGCTCTCTATTTCTGTGTCAAATAAGTCAATTCTGTAGGGAAGCACGCTGCCCATTGGGAACACGTCAATAATGCCTCCTTTTATGGCATATTCCCCGGGAGCAACTACTTGTGAAACTGCGGAGTAACTAGCTTTACGGAGTTTTTCGCGAAATTCATCCAGATTTAGTAATTCTTTTGTTTTTAAAAAGAATACATAACTATTTAGAAATTCTCTGGGCGGAAGATAGTAAAGAGCTGTTATAACTGGAACAATTAATATATCTATGTTTTTGGTATCAATTTGATACAGTGTCTCCAATCTTTGTGAAATTAAATCTTGATGTGGCGAGAAAGTATCAAATGGTAGTGTTTCCCAATCGGGGAAGAGATGAACTCTTAGTTTCTTATTAAAAAATTTGATTTCTTCAACTAGCCGATTGGCGTCAGAAGCTTTTTGACAGATCACCGCGAGAGGAGAATTTAAGTCGCCAACAGTATTCGCAATAAGCAGGCTAAGGCCACTTTTTGAGTTTAGCGTTATTGATGCTCGTTGTTTGTTACTAGGGATCTGAAGGCTGATGGGCATGCGTCAAAAAGCATTGATTATAATCCACACGCGCATGAGAATGTCTGTAACCGTTAAACGATATGATAGTACTAGTTATAACTTATTGAATAGTGAACATCGTGATCTATGACTAATTCATCCTATTTCGTTGTGATTCCTGCGGCCGGCAAGGGTAAGAGGTTTTCTCCAACCGGCGATATCGTAAAACAGCATGCCAATATTCTTGGTAAGTCAATACTGCAAAGGGCAATTGAGCCATTTGTCGTACATCAAAAAATAAAACGCGTTGTCGTTGTTCTATCCCCCGATGAGTTAGAACCGCAAGAAATCGAAACCAATACCCAACAGCAAAAATTAAGTTTTACGTATACAGGCGGTGCGACAAGGGCTGAGACGGTTATAAATGGCATTCGATCTTTGGGTGCGTTTGCTAAGCCTGACGATTGGATCTTGGTTCATGATGCAGTGAGACCCTTAGTTACAACAGAATTGATCGACCGTCTAATTAGTGATGTGACAAGCGATTCGGAGGGCGGATTACTGGCTTGTCGGCTTGTCGATACAATTAAGAGCTCTGATCATTGCAATAGAGTCGTTTCCACATCAGATCGTAGTCAACTTTGGGCAGCTCAGACCCCACAAATGTTTAGGAAAGATCCACTTGAACGAGCGCTGAGTATGCTGAGCAACAGGAATGATATTACGGATGAGTCTGCGGCAATTGAAAGGCTAGGCATGAAACCTCTATTAGTTGAATCTGACGCTTCGAATTTTAAAATTACTTATGCACATGATTTAGACCGAGCAAAACTAATTCTGGAACAGCGTGACTTAATCAGAGGAGCGGGAAAATGAGAATCGGAGAAGGCTTTGATCTGCACGCTTTAGTCCCCAATAGGCCGCTTGTTATTGGTGGTGTGAATATTCCACACGAAAAGGGTCTATTAGGACATTCAGATGCAGATGTGCTGATTCACGCCCTGATTGATGCGCTACTAGGAGCATGTGGCCTCGGGGATATCGGTCAGCATTTTCCGGACACTGATCCGAAGTGGAAAGGTGTAGACAGTAAGCTTTTACTGCATAAAGTTTATAAATTGATAAGCGGAGCTGGTTACCAAGTAGTGAATATTGACTCCACAATAATTGCTGAGCGGCCAAAATTATTACCATTTATTCCCGAAATGCGCGATGTGCTGTCTGATTTAGTTGGGGTTAAAGTTGATCAAGTAAATATTAAAGCGAAGACGTCTGAGCGCCTAGGAGCTATCGGTCGTGAGGAGTGTGTGGTGGCGACCGTTACGGTTTTGTTGTCTGAAATTAATTAATCGAGTACGGCGCGGACAATGTTAGACAGTGCAGCACCAACAAGATGATGTTGGTTTTTGTCTAAATGGATTCCATCTACCAAACTGGCCGTTGTGACAGATGAGCAATCAAAATAGTGACAGCCTAAATCGGTTGATACTATTTCGTATTCTTCAGCTAAGCCTTTAATTTTATTCTCTCCACCTTTAAATTTCGGTGCGATGGGACCTTTGGGGTTTTCGATTAATGGTGGCACTACAATTAATACAGGGGGGATCGGCATACCAGGTTCTACAGGAGATTTTTGAATCTGATTAATAATGGCGCGAACTCCCTGAGCAGAGTGCCAGGCGTTAAGTTGATGCATTGATTGAAAATCATTCGTGCCCAGTGCGACAATTACTAAGTCCAGTGGTGAGTGCATTTCTATGATCTGCTGAATGCCATCTATTCCTCTACGTCCAGGAAGAAAGGGATCTTCCCAGGCAGTGCGTCTTCCGTTTAGGCAATTTTCAATAACGCGAACTTTATCATTCGTTTCATTGAGATTGTTTTCCATAAAACCTGTCCACCGATCATCGAAGTTAAGACGCTTACGTGTACCTGGAATTATTCCCCAGGTAAGTGAATCGGAGTAAACAAGGATTTGTTTCATATCATTGAGCCTTTGTAAACATATGAGCTTAGTGCAAAGGGATACTTTCCTCTACTCTTTGCAGCAAAAGTTCAGCATCTTCTTGAAGTAACAAATTTTTCGAGACCAGTTTGTCTGTCGCAGCACGAAGCTTCTTTACGTACGTCATATAGTCGGGGTAAAGCGAGAGCAACGAGGGCCGAGAATCATTCCTTTGTTTTGCGTCCTCATCACTCATTGATAGTGGGATAAACGAGCCATATTCATCGCACAGGCCGCCGCCACCAAATTCCGTGGTTCTTATATTCCAGCCTAAGTAAGTCCCCATGGGCACCTCGATATGGGGGTGTCTAATCCCTGCAACATCATGTCCTATTTCATCAACTGCAGGTACCAATACTTTGTGACGCGCGATGACTTCGGGTATCAACAAATCTATCATCCCACGATTAAATTTGACTCTTGGCCCAAACTCCATGTCGCCCGACCCATTCAATGCGCCATTAAAATTCTGTTCTATGATGCTCGGTAAGCGTAACGACGTTAATTCAACAAGTGTTTCGTCAGAAATCTTAGGATATATCGATGCCAACGGTTCTTCTCCGTTTACAACCCAAAGTTCTAAATTGCTTATCAACGCACGCATCAAAGAGCCAATATGTAGGTTGTTTGTGTCGTAAAAGCACTGTCTTCCTCCATAGCCATTGTGACTCATCCCGTTAAAGCGATTATAGCTCTCGGAGCTTGATATTAGGAATCTTCTAACTCGAGAGGATTCTGAGAAATCCATGGTGGCTCCCTCACTTGCACTGACGAGAGAGGCTCTCGATTGCCAAAAATCAGTTGAGGTATCTGTATGAAAAATCTTTGGATCAAAAGCAGGTTTTTTTAGTATTCCGTCGGGAAACTTAAGAAATGGATTAACGCGAACAGAATATTGTCGGGGAAAATTGACGTCTGGAATAAATCGCTCGGAGTGCTGTGTAGACACTCTATAAGGTTGTGAAAAACGGTAGTTAAGATAAGTTTTTTCTACTCCGGCGCCGTGAATGTTCATGCCATCACAGACCTTTTTCCCGTTAACATCGACATTAAATCCTTGGTATAAGAAATCCCTTAAGTATCTAGCTCCTTGGCCTATCCCTTGACAGATGACATGATTAATCTTTGTTGTCGGGTTTGGAGTCCCTAATGCGTCAATTTCCTCATGCTTTAGTTGTGAAATAAAGTCTCGAGTCGTGGCAAGTCCGAGTCCCATCACTGGCGCGTCTGTCGCTTGGTAAATTAAGTGGTAATTTCTATTTTTGAGGAAGCTATTTTTGACGCAGATGTATTCTAACGAGGGCTCTCCAGGCCAACCTTCTGGACAATACGCGAAATCCCATTGTTCATCTGAAATCATCTCTCCTTTACCAACATCTGTACTACTCGCGTCAGTCGAACCGCTTTGCATCACAAAAAGCGACGCTTTTGCAATGTCTTTATCGGTAGATATTGATGGGTAGGACTGAATGTACTGCCGCCCAGAAAGCGGAAGCGTGTAAGGGTTTTTATCCTCAAAACTACGACCATTAAATTCCGTGAGAATAAAGCCGCCAATGGAATCTTCATTTCCCAAAGCCAATGGAAAATTAACCGTGAGTCTGTGATCTACATCACTAATTTTCCCTTGCCACGCAATCCAAGCTAGTGTGTGGCCGCGATTAAATAAAAATCCGTTGCCTAAATCAGTCTGTTCGTTGATCAGATTAAGGTTCTTTTGCGCATCTATGTCATGTAATAGTCCGAGGCTTAATTTTTGTCCTTGGGAGGGTGTTTCAACGAAAAGGACACCGCTCGCTTTCTGAGAATTCACTGGCCGCAGTATTTCAAATTCCGCACTAAATTCTATATTTCCATTAGCATTTACGGGTGCCCGATTGATATCAGCAATAGTTTTATTTCTCTTGTGGTCAGGTGCTATTTCGAAGTAAGCAATTCCTGATATTTTTTCGTAGGCCCCAATATCTCCAAACTTTTTTCCATTTGCGATGGGGATAGTCTCAATGATTTCAAGTTGGGTAACCCGAGCATTTAATGGGCCTATTGAGACAATGAATAATGAAAGTGCTAAGAGGTGAATGCGTTTCATGATTATTGAGCTCCATGGAATTTTTGGTTTGTTATGGATTTTCTCTGAATAAGAGGAGAGGTTCGATACCGGGATGATCCGTAATGCTCATACAAGTGTTTTAATATTTCCGAAATATTTTTAAGTCCGATTTGATCGGCCCACAAGAGTGGCCCGATTGGGTAGCCTGTACCTAATGTCATAGCCATGTCAACTTCGTTTGGGGTTGTGATGCGCTGGTGCACCAAATCTGCAGCTTCATTAGCAAGCATGGCGACCGTTCGCGCAACTATCATTCCGGCAATATCTTGAATAACGGTGACTTTGCAGCCAGTACTTTTTAGTGCGTCTATAATTTGAGTAACGGCAATCGGATCGCATTGGTCCGAGTGACTTACAGCAATGCGTTGAGTGGTTTTAAAGTTCATACAGAGATCTATGAGCACTAGGTTAGATATTGATTCGTCATAGGCTCGTTGTGTTGCCGTCCGTCCATCTGTTAAGGCAAGGGTAGCAATATTTGGATCTCGTGCGGTCTCGACAAGGTTTATGCCGGCAGCGGTTAGGCGAGTGATTAGGCTTTCAATGCTGGCGTTTTTGATAAATCGAACTCTGTAGCTTCCTAACTCGTCTTTTTTAATCGTATTAATAATGTCTAAATCACTGTCATTGACTGGGTATGTATAGAAACCCTCGCCAGATTTACGACCAAGCTTTCCGGCTCTGACTAGTTCTTGTTGCAATAGTGAAGGCGCATACCGTGGATCGAAAGCAGTAGCCTCATAAACGGATTGAGTTACGGATAAATTCACGTCCAATCCGATAAGATCCATCAATTGGCAAGGTCCCAGAGGAAAGCCACCGCACTCCCGAATTATGTTATCCAGGCTTGCATGATCTGTACCAAATTCCATAAGCACTCTAAGTGCTTCTCCATAAAAGGGGCGAGCAACACGGTTGACGATGAATCCCGGCGTTGATTTTGTAATAACTGGAGCTTTACCCCAACGCTTTACTAACTTAGCAATGTAGTCAATATGAGCGTCTGAAGTTCTCAGCCCTTTTACTACTTCGATGAGTTTCATCCGTGGAGCAGGGTTAAAGAAGTGCATGCCAACCAGTCGCTCTGGATACTCCAGCTCATTCGATAGGGCCGTAATTGATATTGAAGAGGTGTTTGTCGCTAATATTACTTCTGGAGAAACAATCGACTCCAAATTTTTAAAAAGATCTTTTTTGACTGACTCGTTTTCGACTATCGCTTCAATAACAAGGTCGCATGACGCGAGATCGCTTAGTGAATTTATGATGTCGAGTCTGGAAAAGATATCCGAGGATTCATCGCTCGTCAGTTTTTTTTTGTCGACTAAGAAGTTAAGATTTTTCTTAATCATATCTCGACCACGGAGGCTCGCTTCAGCCACCGGATCGAAGAGTTTAACGGTTTCTCCAGCGGCGATTGCTACCTGAGCGATGCCACTTCCCATAGTTCCAGCTCCAACGACTCCAATGATCAACATGCTAATTATTCCGTTTTTAAATTTTTATATGATTTCGCTAATCATACGTTTATTCATGTCTCAGAGCGTCAATTGGATTTAGTTGAGCTGCGCGTCTTGCTGGAACGAAACCAAATAATATGCCAATCGACGCTGAAAATAGGAATGCTACGATATTTATACGTAGGTCAAAAAGAAACGGGACGCCCATAAGACTAGCTCCGAAAATTGATAGCCCTGTAGCCAAGATTAAGCCTAATATTCCACCAATGCTCGATAGGACGACCGATTCGATCAGAAATTGCATTAGGACGTGTTTTTCGAGTGCTCCTATCGCAAGTCGTATACCAATTTCCTTTGTGCGTTCGGTAACTGAGACCAACATAATATTCATAATGCCAATGCCACCTACAAGCAGACTGACAGCGGCGACTGCGCCCAATAACATCGTCAGGACCCGCGTCGTTCCCGTCAATGTTTTAATTATTTGGCGCATGTCTAGAACTCGAAAATCATTTTCCATATTTTCAGAAATTCGTCTAGATTCTCTTAGTAGCTCAGTTATTTTTTTCTGCGAATTCGTAATGTTGTTGTTATCTTCAACTTTTACCGCGATACGCGCGATATCTGAACTACCTAGTAATCTCCTGTGTACGGTTTTGAGTGGCATCACAACAGTGTCATCTTGGTCTGTCCCCCACGTTGACTGACCTTTGGGCTTTAAAACACCGATTACTTCGCATGTGAATTGTTTTATGCGAACCCGGCTACCCACTGGATTTTGCTCAGCGAATAGTTTATTTTTTACTGTCGTACCAAGAATGCAAGAGGCTTTGCCTGATTTAAGTTCTCCGTATTGAAATTTCCGTCCGGACTGCAATTCCCAATTACCAACAGTAAAGAAATCGTTAGTCGTTCCTGTAATTAACGTTGTGTAGTTTTTGGCTTGCGCGATCACATTCGCAGAAACGGTAGAGTAGGGGGCAACTCCAGCAATACCCGTTACTTGATTTTGAATCAAATCCACGTCTTTTTGCTTGAAATTCGGGGTATTGGAGCCCGATCCTCTACGCTGACCCGGTCGCACAATGAGTTGGTTTGTTCCCATTGCCGATATTTGATCGCTAACAGATTGCGTTGCACCTCGACCTATGGTCACCATTGTTATTACCGCAGCTACCCCGATAATAATGCCAAGAACGGTTAGAAAGCTCCTTAGAAGGTTTCTGCGGATCGCATTAAGAGCTAAGACTAAAGAATTCCAAAACATAAGATGAGCAATATCTAGTTGCGAATTTGACCGTCTAAAAATTGCACCACTCGGGACGCATAGCCTGCCATTTCTTTTTCGTGGGTGACCATGATTATGGTGACACCTGAATCTCTGTTAAGAGACGTGAGTAACGACATGATTTCTAAGCTGGTTTGCGAGTCTAGATTCCCTGTTGGCTCGTCAGCTAAAAGAATTTTAGGACTGGTCACGATTGCTCGAGCAATAGCTACTCGCTGTTGTTGCCCACCCGATAGCTCGTTAGGGTTATGGTCTTTCCAATCGGATAAACCAACTTTTTCAAGAGCTTGATGCGCAGCTGACCGCCTTTGCTGTTTGTTATCACCACGGTAAATCAGAGGGAGCTCTACGTTTTCCAGCGCGGAACTTCGTGGTAGTAGGTTAAACCCTTGAAAAATAAACCCTAGAAAGTTCCTTCTGAGGAGGGTTCGTTGGTGCGTATTTAGCTTGTCAACCGCAACATTCTGAAAGAGATAAGTTCCACTGGTAACTGTATCGAGGCATGCTGCAATATTCATTGTTGTTGATTTTCCTGAACCGCTTGGCCCCATTAACGCTAAAAACTCGCCTTCATCAATTGTTAAGTTAAGTCCCTTAAGTGCTGGAAACGGATTCTCGCCTGTTCCATACGTTTTAGTGATATTTTTGAATTGAATGAGCGGCATTATTATCTGTTCCCCAATGGGTCTAAGGACGTTCTTTCGATGCGTCGGTGATAATATCGGTCTCTGGCTGAAGTGTGGTTGACGTAACTGCGCTGTATCGTTGATTGGTGGCCAGAATTTCTACAGCTATTTCGACTGGCCCGTTTTCCGTTAATATCCATAAATTGGAAAATCCCGGTTTTTGCTCGATTTGCACTTGCTTCTCTGGTTTTTTTGAGCGTGGAAATAAAAGTCCAAAAACACTTTTTTTAGTCTTTTCAGTTTTTACATCTGAATTAAAGTTTACGCGGAATGCTGCATTCGGCACTAAGTTTTGATTTTCAAGATTCAACGTAGTTATTGTGGCCGTTCCAGTCATTCCAGGACGAAGTGACAAGTCTTTATTGTCCACATTTAAGATGGTGGGGTACGTAACCACATCATCCGTTATATCTGCCGCAAAGCTAATTCGCTGAATGTTGGCGGAGTATTCACGATCTGGCCAAGCATCTACCGTGAAATAGGATTTTTGTCCTCGTTCGATATTCCCGACGTCAGCCTCATCGACATCAATGTGTAATTCCATCTTTGATAAATCTTCAGCTATTGTGAAAAGGACGGGAGCCTGAAATGATGCGGCAACTGTTTGCCCAGGCTCTATCGATCGTTTTAATACAACGCCGTTGATGGGTGAGAGTAAGGTCGCCTTGGATAAATTGGTTTTGTCTGAATTTAATTCAGCTTTTGCCTGCTCGACTGCTGCTAAAGTACTTTTCTCCTCTGCTTGCGCGCGACGAACGTTTGCAACGGCTGTGTCAATTTCGCTTTGAGCGGGAACCTTTCCTCCTGATATTTTGTGCAGCTGCCTTAATCGATAAAGCTTGGTACTTGCCTCTGAAAGCGTTGCGCGCGACTGCATCACTGCAGCCTCCCGTACAATTAGAGTTGCTCTTGATTTTTCCACTTCATCGTTCAGCTTGGCGGTATCGAGTCTGGCTAGAACCTGACCAACCTTCACGATATCATTTTCGGTCACAAAAACAGACTCGATAATTCCAGATAGTTCACTGCCGACTTCAACCTGATTAGTGGGCCTAAGTTTTCCTGTCGCCGAAACCGTAACTGTGAGTGCGCCAGTTGTAATTTTTTCCGTCTTATAAGTGTATTTTTGGTTTGTTTTGTCTGGCCAAAGATAAACAGCTACGCTAATGGTAATCAGAGCTACAAATGTATAGCCAATCATTTTTTTTAAACCGAATTTGCTGTTCGATTGGCTGTCGAGAATTTCTTGCAGTGATTTTTTGGTTGATTCCATTTGTAATAAGGCTGCCTACGCTTGAATGAGATTTATATGTTCGTTTTGTCGCTTTTGTATGCCCATCCACCGCCAAGTACTTTATATAGCTGTGTGATGCCCTGAAATTCATCGAACATTAGTGATGATTGTTTTTGTTTTAAAGAGTTTAATTCCTCTCGTGATTTTAAGACTTCCCTAAAACTCACAAGTCCGACCGCATACTGACTGTTTGTTAATTCAACATGGTTTCGACTAAATTGAAGTGCCGGTTTTATAGTTTTTAAGCGCTCCCTTACTGAATTTAAGTTTAGTAATGCTTGCTCGGTCTCGTTAAGTCCATTCGCTACGCTTTTCCGATAAATTTCTAAAGCTACGTCTCGATTGGCTATTTGCGCATTAACGTTTGCTTTCAGTGCTCCAGAGTTAAATATTGGCGCCAAAAGACCTGCTTGAATTGAAGAAAAATTTGCACCTGAATTTCCAAGCGAATTAATTGCTAGCGCCTCGAGTCCGATGGACCCTGAAAGCGAAAACGTGGGGTATCGTTGCGCTTCAGCCACGCCCACTTTTGCGGCTTCTATTTTCAATCCATTTAGGGCTTCTTGGATATCCGGTCTTTGCAAAATAGTTTTGGCTGGAATTGATATCGCAATTTCTTTAGGTAATGTTAACGCAGTCTTCGAGTGCGCTATTTTATTTGAGGTTGTTCCTGGATTCGCGCCGAGGATTAGGTCAATAGCCAGAAGTGTCTCGTCGATTCTCGTTTCCTGCTCGGTATTGTTTGTTTCTAAGTTGGACAATTGAATTTTTGCTGTTTGTACCTCCTTGATACTTTTTAGACCCACTTGCGCCTCCAGCTCGGCAAGTTTGACAAATTCTCTTAGGTAATCAGCTGCCTCTTGATTTAATTTGATCTCCTCTGTTGTTGCTCGAAAGGTTATATAAGACTCGACGATTGTTGAAATTACTTTTACTTTGATGCCGTTCATGGAAGCAACCTCAAGTTGTACATTTGCCTCGGCAGCATCAGTATCTCTTTTAAACTTTCCAAATAGATCGATTTCCCAGCTCGTTTGGAATTGGGTTGATATAAGCGAGCTTGTCCGTCCTAAACCACTTTCTTCGCTGCTCGTAGCCTTGCTGCTATTTATTTTTGCGTCTACTGAGGGGTTTTTGTTAACTCGGACAGAATTTAGTTTTTCTTGTGCTTGGCGTATTCTGTTTGTGGCTTGAGCAATATCGTAATTGGATGCAAGTCCCTGTTCTATTAAGTTGACCAGGTCGGGATCTTCAAAGGACTTCCACCATTCAAGTCTTGATATGTCCATGGTGCTAATTTGATAATTTTGCTTTTTTTCTAAGTTGACCCAATCGATGAGCGGTTGATCTATGGACGCACTGAACTTTTCTGTCTTAAGCGCACAGCCTGAGTTCACGCAGCACAGACCCAAACTCATTATTAAAAGAAATAAACTTTTAAGTGAAAAGGTGTTGCGTATCATTTTTTTAACTGCTGCGTACTAGATAAATTATCTGCCATGGAAAACTGCTGGTCTTTTTTCTTTAAATGCATTGACGCCTTCCTCATAATCTTCACTAAATCCTAGCTCTGCTTGCAGTTCGCATTCAAGTTCTATGGATGTTGCAAAATCATTTTTCTCTGCTGCGAGTATTGCTTGTTTCGTCCTTGCATAGGCAAGGCTCGGTCCCTGTGCCAAGTGCTCACTAACTCGAGTTATCTCGCCGTCGAAGTCGTCATCAGGGACAGCTTTCCATATGAGTCCCCATGATTCCGCGTCTTTTGCAGATACTGGTTTGGCAAGAAGTGCCATACCCATTGCTCTTTGTCGACCAGCGGTCCGTGTTAAGAAAAACGTACCGCCGGCATCAGGCATTAGGCCTATGCGAGTGAATGCTTGGAGAAAACTTGCGGACTCTTTCGCTATGACAAGGTCACATGCGAGCGCTACGTTTGCGCCCGCTCCGGCAGCAATGCCATTTATGGCGCCGATGACCGGTTTCGAAGTAGAGCGAATCGCTGAAACGATAGGAACATATCGTTCTCTTAGTGATTTACCAATATCGTATTTTGCTTGTCCGGAGGATCGTTTGCGTTCATTCAAGTTCTGTCCAGCACAAAAAGCTCGACCTGCGCCGGTAAGAATAATTACTCGAATGTTTGGATCGTTTTCCGCTTTTAAGAGCGCTTCTTTAAGCTCGAATAGCATTTGTGTTGTGAAGCTATTTAAGCTATCTGGTTGGTTTAGTTTGATGGTCGAAATACCATTTATTGTTTCGAAAGATAGTTGTTCAAAAGACATTTCTAATTTCTCCTGGAGTGACTCGGGATGATTACACTTTGCTTGTCTGCCAATCGTGAAGGATATGACGAGCATTATTTTTAGTCGGATCAAGGCTTTGATCATGGTGTGGTTGTTTTGCCGTAAGCTCCACCACGTAGCCATTTGGATCGCGAAAGTAAACCGATTGGATGAAGTCGTGGTCGCTGATGCCGCGAGTCTCGATATTCAAAGATTTTGCTTTTAGGACCATCTCGTGCATAAACGTTGCTTCAACTTCCAAGGCGGTGTGCAGATCGAAGTCATGTTGTTGTTTGAAGATAAATTCCTTTCCAGGGCTTTCAAAGAAAGCTAGGTGGGAACCGTCGTGTAGCCGAAAAAAAATGTGTAATGTGTTTGTTACGTTACCTGTCTTTGTTTCGACTATTTTAATGGCATGAACTAGTGGTAAACCCAGGAAATCTTCATAAAATTGTCGGGTCTCCTCGGAGTCTCGACAGCGCATCGCTAAATGGTGTAATTTCTTTATAGACATAAAGTATCGAAGGTGAATTACGTTTCAAATTTTTTGGCTACGCTATGACATAGCAACTATGGTTAAGCGTCACCTTGATTGTAAGCAAAAAAATAGTATTCTCCATACTATCCATTGATTCAAGGTTGTGTAGTTTAACAAGTAGTATAGGACTAATGAACGCTTTGGATCGTTCCAATTAGTTGAGCCGAGTTAATAGGACTAAATTATGGAAAATGCGACGATTGATGTCAAAGGTACCAAGCGGGTTCATGTGTCTTGTCCGCATGACTGTCCAGACGGTTGTTCAATGTCGGTTACGGTCGATCAAAAAAGCGGTAAAGCGGTTCGAGTGGAGGGCGACAAGACACATCCTGTTACGCAAGGCTTTTTGTGCGGTAAGGTCAATAGTTACCTGGAATATGTTTATAACGATCGACGTGTCTTGTATCCGCACAGGCGCATTGGACCGAAGGGGCCAGGTGCTGAGTGGGAGCGGATTACTTGGGATGAAGCCTTGAATGAGATCGCTTCTCGACTCAAGACAATTATTGATATAGACGGCGCGGAGGCGGTCTTGCCCTTTTCATATTCTGGAACTATGGGTATGACCGGATTTCTAGGTATGGGTCAACGTTTCTTTAACAGGATGGGCGCCTGTCGCTTGGAGCGCACAATCTGCACTGCAGCTGGTGCTGCGGCAGAGCAGTACACGTTCGGGCGTGTTGGCGACGCTAATATTGAGAATCTTCCGAAGATGGATGTCATCTTGCTTTGGGGCACTAACATTGTTAGTACGGGGGTACACGCGATGCCTTTCTTGGAGCAAGCGAGGAAAAATGGAGCTCGAATTATTGCTATTGATCCGAGAGTTACCCGAACCACCGAGTTTGCGGATTGGCATATAGCACCTAAACCTGGGACTGATGCGGCGTTGGCACTCGGAATGATGAAGTTGATTGTAGATAAGGGTCTGCATGATGAGGATTTTCTTAATACGAACACTGTTGGCTGGGATCAGTTCGTTGATGAACGATTACACGAATACAGCTTGAAAAAAGTCTCTTTAATAACCGGCTTGGAAGAGTCCGATATTTTACGATTAGCTGATTTTTATGCCTCTACCAAAAACTCTTTTATTCGTTGCAATTGGGGAATACAAAGACACGAGAATGGTGGAGCGATGATGCGTGCAATTAAGTTGCTCCCGACTGTGACCGGAGCAACTGGAGGTGATGGCGGCGTTTGTGTCTCAACTGGGGGGGAACTTAGAGTCTTCAATGAGGACCGGTTTTTTAGAAGTGAACTGTTGAAGGGCAGAAATCCTAGAGTATTCAATATGATCCAATTGGGGGATGCGCTTAATAAGGCGGACCCTAAGGTTAAAGCACTCTTTGTCTGGAATGCTGATCCAGCGAACTGTGTTCCCGACACAAAGGCCGCCCGACAAGGGCTATCAAGAAGTGACTTATTTACGGTTGTACACGATACGTTCTATACCGATTCGGCTCTTTATGCGGATATTTTATTGCCTGCAGATACAGCTTTGGAGCGAATGGATATTCTGGCAGGTTATGGGGCTTATTATTATGGCTTATCAATGCCCGCCATAGAGAAAGTAGGTGAGAGTCTAGACAACAGCGAGATGTTCCGAAGACTTGCGGAGAAAATGGGGTACACGGAGGATTGCTTTTCTCAGACCGATGAAGAAATGATTGAAGAAATTATAGACCCTGAATTTAATCCCCTTTTTGAGGGCGTGACTCTAGATTTGCTAAAGCAGCAAGGGTGGGCAAAAGGTGCGGTGGATTCTCCGCGTCGGAAAGGTATCAATTCCGGCATTTGGCCGACGCCCTCAGGAAAAATAGAAATTTATTCGCAACAATTGTCAGAGCTAGGGCTTGATCCAATGCCTGTTCATGTTCCAGAGGTTGAGGGTCTGTCAGGGGTAGATGAATCAAGTCCATACCCTTTACAGGTTTTTAGTGCGGCGACACACTACTTTATAGGCTCTACTTTCCAGCATGTGGAGCACTTACAAAATATGCTGTCCCGCCCCACCTTTGAGCTGAGCCCTCAGGACGCGAATAAGCGTTCAATTGCTGAGGGCGATTATTGTCGATTATTTAACGATCGTGGAGAAGTTTTCGGTCATGCGCATATTGTGAAAGGGCTGAGACCTGGGGTGGTGGGGGCTCCTAAGCAATTACAAGGGTCAAAGATGAAAAATGGATTTAATCTTAATGCTCTTACAAGCCAAAGAGAGGCAGATATGGGGCGAGGTCCTGTATACTACTCGACCCTTGCGGAGATCGAGAAGGCCGACGCGAGTCTGGCTTAAATCTTAGGCCGATAGCGGTTTGTTGGTTTCTGCTATTAACACTGTAAATGATGGTATTGGGTAATAAATGAGCGCAGAGGTTATGGATGGAAAGTTCGTTTCTCAGGAGTTGAGAACGCGAATGAAAGACAGAGTGCAAAGTTTAAAGTTGAAGGGAATCAAACCGGGTTTGGCAGTTATTTTGGTGGGCGACAATCCAGCATCTCAAGTATATGTTCGCAACAAAGCTCTCGCGTGTGACTCTATTGGCGTTCACTCGACTGTCAAAAGAATGGGTGAGGATAGTTCGGAGCAATTAGTTTTAGAAGAGTTATCACGATTAAACACTGATGCGAGTATTAACGGGATCTTAGTTCAGCTCCCTTTGCCCGACCATATTGACGAGAACAAAATTCTGGAAACAATTCGACCTGAAAAGGATGTAGACGGATTCCACAAGATAAATGTCGGGGCAATGGTCACGGGAAATGCTAATTTTTATCCATGTACACCTCATGGTGTCATGAAGTTGCTGGACTTTTACAACATTCCTATTGAAGGGCAGCATGCTGTAGTTATTGGCCGCAGCAATATTGTGGGCAAACCAATGGCGTTAATGTTGCTCGAGCGTGGGGCGACTGTATCGATTTGTAACTCTAAAACGCCTGATTTGTCGATATTTACGAGGCAGGCGGACATTGTTGTCGCTGCGGTTGGAAGAATTAATATATTGGATGGCGGAATGATTAAGCAAGGCGCCGCTGTCATTGATGTTGGTATTAACCGTTTACAAGATGGTTCTTTAGCGGGTGACGCAGATTACGATTCAGTGCGGAGCGTCGCGGGATTCGTGACCCCAGTTCCGGGTGGCGTAGGACCGATGACGATTACAATGCTTCTGGAGAACACAATTCGAGCAGCCGAAATGACCGGTTAGAGTTAGTAGTCCAGCAAATAAAAGGGTTTGAAGGTATATTGTCACTCCTAAGTTGTAGTAAAGTGCTCTTTTGTATTGAGGTAATAACATAAATGATTCGTTTAGTTGCATTGTTAATCTCGTCACTTTTCGGCTCGGTGCAGGCGGTTGATCTTCTCGATTTATATAAAGAGGCTGTCACTCACGATGCTCGGTACGCGGCTGCCAAGGCGCGTTACTTATCGGTGCAAGAGCGGCTTCCTCAAGCTCAGGCGAGTCGTTTACCTAAAATCAACCTTGAGGCGGGCTACGATTACAACAGCGTTGATGCGGACTCTTTTTTTAATAAGGGACATTCTGACTATGGCTCTTACGAGTATGGAGTCGTAGCCACTCAACCGCTGTATCGAAAGCAAAATGACGTTGCAATTGATTTGGCTCAACTCGAAATAATTAAGGCTAATACGCAGCTGGAGATTGCTAATCAAAATCTTATGCTGCGTACATTGCGGGCTTACTCCGATGTTTTGGTAGCACGTTCTAATTTAGGCACTGTACGCGCCCAAAAGGTGGCTGTGTCAGAACAATTAGAGTTAGCCAAAAGAAATTTTTCTGTGGGTACCGCGACGATAACCGACCAACGTGAAGCCAAAGCTGGGCTTGATCTTGTTTTAGCGGATGAACTGGCCGCTAAAAACGATCTTAGGGTTGCAAAAGAAGCGCTCCAAGAGCTCGTTGGCAGCCCTGTTTTGGAAAGCTTGGCCCCTCTTAAGATGCCAGTAAAATTAGAGGCTCCTACGCCGAGTGACATTAACTTGTGGGTTCAGCGTGCCACCGAGCAATCGCTCGAGATGGTGCTCGCGCAACACGAAGTAGGGATAGCAGAAGCTCGTGTGCACTTCAATCGGTTGGGTGCAGCACCCACGGTGGATTTAGTTGGGTCGATTGTTGACAGCTATGCTGGAAACAGTGCTTTTGGGTCTGGTACCGAGACTACGGCTGGTGTTGTTGGGTTACGGTTTCAAGTGCCCTTATTTGAGGGTGGTAAGGTAAATTCAGAGACTAGGGAGGCCATAGCTCAATACGATAAAGCCGCTCTTGATCTTGAGTATGTGAAGCGAAAGGTAGCGCAAGACGCCCGAGTCGCTTATCTTGATTATACAACTGGAATCGCACGCATTGATGCTTTAGAACAAGCACTACTCTCCACCAAACTTCAGTTGGAATCTACGAAACTCGGTTTAGAGGTCGGAGTGCGGACAGCTGTAGATGTTTTGGATGCTGAGAAGTTATTATCTGAGGCGCGAAGAGCAATGTTGGGCGCGATCAACGATTCAATACTTGCAAAATTTCAACTCCAAGCAGTAACTGGCCGACTCATAGAGGCTGATTTAGCAGCTATCAATGCTTTGTTTGTGCAATAGTCGCGGCGGGTTTTTCCTAAGTTTCATCACTGTACTATTTAGTTAGTATGAAGAGGGGTTTTGGTTATTGGCGGCTAAAAAAACTGATGGTTGAATATAGAAATTGAGTAATTAGCCACAGAGAGTTTTTGCCTGTGCGTACAGCGAACAGAGTTTTTTTGGTTGGTTAGGTTGGGGTTACTAGTGAAAGTTTCGATCTTTTATTCGTTTATATTCTTTTTTTCTTTGGTGTCCCAGCAGGCCTATGCGGGAGACGATTGCGCAATTGCCACGGCACACCCTGAGGCTACATCTGCTGGATGCAAGGTCTTGCGTAATGGAGGCAATGCTTTTGACGCAGCCATTGCTGTTACCGCGGCTTTGAGTGTCGTGGAGCCATATTCTTCTGGGTTAGGTGGGGGTGGATTCTATTTGCTGCATGTTGCTGACTCTGATCGAGATGTTTTCATCGATGCACGAGAGGTAGCTCCTGGGCGAGTATCCGAAAGTATGTATCTGAACGCGGCTGGAAAGGCGGTACCTCAGCGGTCTCGAGAAGGACCCTTAGCGGCTGCGATTCCGGGTATCCCTGCTGCAATTAAGCATTTATCAAAATACTACGCGAAATTGCCCGTGGCGTTTGATTTGCAGCCAGCAATTATGTTAGCTCGTAATGGGTTTTCAGTTGATCCTAGGTATGTACGTGCAGTTGGATGGGTTGAAAAACGAATTAGAAAATTTGCTCTGGCAGAGCGTATATTTTTTAATCAAGGTGAGCCCTATAAAGTGGGCGAGATATTAAGGCAACCTGAACTTGCGGAAACGTTAGAAGTAATGGCTGAGGATTTGGACTCCTTTTATCACGGTGAGATAGCAGAGGAAATGGTGAATCACGTGATCTCCTCCGGCGGGAATTGGACGCGCAAGGACTTACAGAACTACGAAGTTAAGGAACGAGAGGCTGTAAATATTGATTTCAGCGGTGCAAAAATAATCACCGCACCTTTACCGTCATCCGGTGGTTTGGTGATGGCTCAGGTGTTCAATATTTTGGAGGATTGGTCTTATTACAATCACGATAATATAGCCCGTTCTCATCTGATGGTTGAAGCTATGCGGCGTGGTTACAATGATCGAGCGAGGTTTATGGGCGATCCAGGGTTCTCTAATGCACCGGTTAAGCAATTGATGAGTCTCGAATATGCTCGAAAGAGAGGGCAGTCAATTTCGCTTGATTCCGCGACGGACAGCGATAGCCTTCCAACAGTTTTTGATCTTTCTTTGGAGGGAGAGGAGACCACTCATTTTTCAATTGTAGACGATGATGGTAATCGGGTTGCCGCGACTTTGTCGATCAATGGACCCTTCGGCTCAGGAATGGTTGCTGGGAATACGGGAATACTGCTGAACAATCATATGGATGATTTTTCCATTGGTATCGGATCAGGAAATGCTTATGAATTGGTGGGAAACAAAGCTAATGGAATCGAGCCAGGCAAAAGGCCCCTTTCTTCAATGTCTCCTACCTTTGTTGAGAGTGAAAAAGGTGTTTTAGCGATTGGTACGCCTGGTGGGTCAAGAATCATTAGCATGGTTATGTTATCTATTCTTGAGTACCTGGACCCAATTGACGTTGATCCGAGCGCAGTTGTGTCGCTAGCGCGATACCATCATCAATACTTGCCTGATAGGGTGCAGGTTGAGCCAAATGGTTTCGATGAGGCTTGGATTTTTGAACTAAGACGCAAAGGGCATGATGTGCAGGTTTATCACCGAAAATGGGGCAACATGCAAGCTGTTCATTGCAATGTATCTCAAACAAAGTGTTCGGTTTTGAATGACCCAAGAGGTCTAGCAGGAGTTGTGTTTTAGTGCGGCGAGATCTAGTCGCTGCTTTAAATCACTCGTGTATTAAGCAATAAAAGCGTTTAGAATTTAGGCATGAAAACAACTTTTCTTGATTTTGAGCAACCAGTTGCAGAACTTGAGTCCAAAATAGAGGATTTGAGATTTGTTCAGGATGATTCTGCGGTGGATATTTCTGAGGAAATCCGTCGGCTACGAAAAAAGAGTGATTCGGTAACTAAGGAGATATACGCAAAGCTAAGTGCGTGGCAAATTTCTCAAGTAGCAAGACATCCGCAAAGACCATACACGATGGACTATATCGAATCTTTGTTCTCAGGGTTCGAGGAGATTCACGGGGATCGGCTTTTTGCAGATGATCCTTCCGTGATTGGTGGAATAGCGCGATTCAACGACAGCTCTGTAGTTGTAATTGGACATCAAAAGGGCCGGGATACCAAAGAGAAATTACACCGTAATTTTGGTATGCCAAAACCTGAGGGTTATAGAAAAGCTCTGCGACTTATGGAGTTGGCGGAAAAATTCAAAATGCCTGTATTCACGTTTGTAGATACTCCCGGAGCTTATCCTGGTGTGGGTGCTGAAGAACGTGGTCAGTCGGAAGCTATAGGCCGAAACTTGTATGCAATGGCCCGATTGCGGGTGCCTATAGTTACCACTATTGTAGGAGAAGGGGGATCAGGCGGTGCGTTGGCAATCGCCGTCGGAGATATAGTCCAGAGCCTACAATATTCTATTTACTCTGTAATCTCGCCAGAAGGATGCGCTTCTATTTTGTGGAAAAGTGCAGAGAAAGCCTCGGTAGCGGCAGAGGCCTTAGGCATTACGGCAAGCCGTCTGAAAACGTTAGGTTTAATTGATAAGATTGTGTCTGAGCCCTTGGGTGGGGCGCATCGCGATCAAGCTGCGATGTGCCAGACATTGAAAAAAAGCTTGGAAGATTCACTGGCTAGCATCATTGATCTTTCACCAGATAAGCTTGTCGAAAAAAGGCTGGCTCGAATCATGAGTTATGGGAAGTTCGTTGAAGCTTAGTAAAAGTTAGTTGGTCCCATTTTTGTCTTCGAAAGATTTATCGCTACTTATCGTGCGTAATCGTGACTGACTTAGAAAAGAAAGTTAAGAAACAGTTTGAGCTCCAGAAACTCAAAGGGAAGAGTGTTGTTGTTGCCTTGAGTGGAGGAGTGGATTCTGTAGTTTTACTGGATGTCTTGTCCCGTTTAGTCACCTCGTTGGGGCTCAAGGTTGAAGCAGCCCATGTGAATCACCATATGCACTCAAAATGTGCAGAATGGGCCGATTTCTGTTCTAAGTTATGTACATCCTATGCGATTCCTCTAAAGATTTTTGATATTCGAGTGCCGAGGCAATCTCCTTTGGGGGTCGAGGGTGCTGCACGTCAAGCGCGATACGAGGCCCTGTTGAATCACGATTTACCATGTATATTGCTCGCCCACCACAGGGACGATCAAATAGAGACTTTTTTCTTGCAGGCCCTCCGGGGTTCTGGTGCGGATGGTCTTTCGGGTATGTTAGCGATCCGAAATGACTACAGTACAAATAAAAAAATCTTTCGGCCCATGCTTGAAGTTCAACGTGAAGAAATCATCAAGTATGCGAGGCAACGAGGTCTAAAATGGGTTGAAGATCCATCTAACGATGAGAGTATTTTCTCAAGAAATTACCTCAGGAATGAAATCCTTCCTCAATTGAGAAGCAGGTTTCCTGCGTACGCGGAGTCCATACTTAATGTCATTAAAAATTTGGAAGATGCCAGCGACTTATTAAGAGAGTTGGCGACTCAGGATATTGATCTTCTAAGTTCTCCATGTGGTGGTGTTGATGTTGATGATTTGAATAATTTGTCCGAAGCTCGTGCGATCAATATGTTAAGAGAGCTATTTCGCCGCCGCGGTGTCGCTGCGCCTGGACGCACCTGGATGATGGAGGTCTTACGTCAATGTAAGCATGCGCAAGTAAGCGCTACTGTTTCCGTGGATAAGAAAAATATTAGCGTCAAGCGATACCGCAAACGTGCGTACCTTGTTGATAGAAGTGATTTGGTGACGATAGGATGGTCAAGCGTTTGGAGCGGTGAGCCGCTGATCGATTTACCAGGGAATTTAGGACATCTTCAGTTTGAAGAGGTGATAGGGCGAGGTATTTCGAAAAAATATATTGCGGGTGAATTGCTAAGTATCCAACTGGGTTCGGGTAATAAACGTTTTTCTTTAGCGGCAAATCGGCCAAGAAGAGAGCTTCGAAAAATATGGCAGACAGAGGGGATCCCCCCGTGGTTAAGGTCGAACGTTCCGGTGGTTTTTTTGGGCTCAGAGGCGCTTTTTGTGGGTAACCTAGGTGTATCGGGACACTGTGACGCTCAAAAAAATGAACCAGGGATAAGTATTACGTGGTGTCCAACTTGTTGAGTTGGCTTATACGTTCTATCAGCGACGCTTTAATGGGCAGCACGCGTGGTAACATACCGACGTTTTATTAACTTACACAATCTGATGGAGAAACAATGGCAATAGAGAGAACGCTGTCGATTATTAAGCCTGATGCGGTGAAAAAGAATGTAATTGGCAAAATACTGTCCCGCTTTGAGGATGCTGGATTAAATATATCGGCTATGAGATTCGCACTGTTATCTAAAGACGATGCGGCAGGCTTTTATGCTGTTCACAAAACTCGGCCTTTTTTTAACGACTTGGTAGAGTTTATGACTTCTGGACCTGTATGTATTCAGGTGCTTGAGGGGGAGGACGCAATCAAGAAAAATAGAGAGTTAATGGGAGCGACTGATCCAAAGCAAGCTGACACAGGAACTATTCGGGCTGATTTTGCTGAAAGTATAGACGCCAATGCAGTCCACGGATCAGATTCTGCTGAAAATGCAGCAATCGAAATTGCTTATTTTTTTCCCAGCATGAACGTGTATTCGAAATAGTCTGATGAGTGCTAAAACCAATCTCCTTGATTTCGATCGAGCTCAACTCGCTGAGTTTTTCAAGGGGATCGGAGAAAATGCGTTTCGGGCTCAGCAGTTGTTTAAGTGGATTCATCAGCGCGGGATCGTGGATTTTGATTTGATGACTGATCTTTCTCGGTCTTTGAGGTCGAAACTGCGTGAATTAGCGGCGATTAACGTGCCAGAGTTTGAAAGTCAGAGCCGGTCTGATGACGGAACCCTGAAGTGGTTATTTCCAATTGATAACGCGAACTCTGTGGAGTCAGTGTTTATTCCTGAAAAGGGCAGGGGAACTTTATGTGTCTCGTCACAAGCAGGGTGTGCATTAGAGTGTGTATTTTGTGCGACTGGACGGGAAGGTTTTAATCGTAACCTCAAAGTTTCAGAGATTATTGGACAGTTATGGTTGGCGCAGAATCGATTTCCAGAAGCTGATCTAGCAGGCGCGAGACTAGATGGTTCCGTCCCATCGCGAACGGTATCGAATGTTGTGTTAATGGGAATGGGGGAGCCGTTAACTAACTACGACAACGTAGTTCGTGCGGTTCGTATTATGCTCGATGATTTTGCTTATGGGTTGTCGCGTCGGCGAGTAACAGTCTCGACCTCTGGTATTGTTCCCAACATCGATCGATTGAGAGAGGATTGCCCCGTTTCACTTGCGGTTTCTCTCCATGCTCCGAATGATGAATTAAGGAGCGAGATCGTTCCAATCAACAAAAAATATCCGATCGCAGAATTAATGGAGGCATGCAAACGTTACACGGATAGTTCACAAGGTAATGCTGTTTCGGGTGAAAAATGGCAGCGTCGAGGTTCTCCTCGCGATTTCGTGACATTCGAATATATTATGCTCTCCGGTATTAATGATCAGTTGGAGCACGCGCGAGAACTAATACACACCACGCGCGGAGTTCCTTGTAAATTTAACCTTATACCGTTTAATCCATTCAAGGAGTCTGGGTTTGATCGTAGTTCTGACAAAACAGTTGAGCAGTTTCAGAAAATACTCATTGATGCTGGTTTGGTCACTACGGTGCGAAAGACGCGTGGTGATGACATAGCCGGTGCTTGCGGCCAGTTAGCCGGCCAAGTAAAAAATCGCAGAACACCCCGAGGTAGGAGTAGTCGTTCTGTGTCGACTGCTATTTAAGACGATCCTAAAGAAATAAAGGTTAGTGGACTTATGACTCAGATCACACGACGAAAGACGAACACGGTTGCAGTCGGTTCGATTTTGGTAGGCAGTGATCATCCTGTGGTGGTCCAGTCTATGACAGATACGGATACCGCAGATATTAATGCCACGGTATCTCAAATCGCTGACTTGTATTCGGCTGGCTCAGAAATTGTTCGGGTTACTGTGAATACGGCAGAGGCTGCCGCCGCTGTGCCAAGAATAAAGGAAGCGTTAGCAAAAAAAAATATTGAGTGTCCACTGGTAGGTGATTTTCACTTTAACGGTCATCGGCTTCTGAAAGAGCATCCTGAGTGCGCAGAATACCTGGACAAGTATCGAATCAATCCCGGAAATGTTGGTCGAGGAAGTAAAAAAGATAGTCAATTTTCATCCATCATTGAGTATGCCTGTAAATACGGGAAGCCGGTTCGAATTGGCGCGAATTGGGGTAGCTTGGATCAAGATCAGTTAAGGCGCTTGATGGATGAAAATGCGCGGAGAATTGAGCCTTTGAGTAATGAAGCCCTTGTGCGTGAAGCTCTTATCTCATCAGCCATGAGTAGTGCCGAATTAGCTGAGACGATCGGCTTAGAGCATGACAAAATTATCGTGTCATGCAAAGTGAGTGATGTGCAGGAGCTAATTACCGTGTATCGTGATTTGAGTGCGCGATCAAGCTATCCACTTCACCTTGGTCTTACCGAGGCTGGTATGGGCAGCAAAGGTATTGTTTCGTCGAGCGCTGCATTGGCAGTGTTATTGCAAAACGGGATCGGGGATACTGTGCGAATTTCACTTACACCGGAACCTGGCGGACAACGTGTGGAAGAAGTGTATGTTGCTCAAGAGTTGCTTCAAACTATGGGTATTCGAGCGTTTACACCGCTTGTTATATCGTGTCCAGGCTGCGGCCGCACATCGAGCGATTTTTTTCAAGTACTCGCACAGGATATCCAGACATTCCTCCGAAAAGAGATGCCCTCCTGGAAGAACCAGTTTAAGGGTGTGGAGGATATGAAGGTTGCTGTGATGGGATGCGTGGTAAACGGTCCTGGAGAAAGCAAGAATGCAAATATCGGTATCAGCTTACCTGGCTCTGGTGAGAATCCTGTTGCACCTGTTTATGTGGATGGAGTTAGAGTTAAAACCCTAAGGGGCGCAGGGATTGCTCGAGAATTTGAAAATATTGTTAATGAGTATGTGCGTGAAACCTATGGTGGCTGAATTGTATATCTCGAATGAATGCGAGACCTTATTGAATAGCTTTATGGATGATGAAGTTGATGAGTAAAATTCAAGCAATTCGAGGAATGAACGATGTTCTTCCTGAAGAGAGTTACCAGTGGGAATGGATTGAGTCTGTTATCCGGGAATGGTTAGCAACGTTTGGATACCAAAACATCCGAACGCCAATACTAGAGAGTACAGACTTATTTGTACGATCAATAGGCACGGCAACCGATATAGTTGAAAAAGAAATGTATACCTTTGTCGATTCCTTGAATGGAGATTCATTAACATTGCGGCCAGAGGGTACTGCTTCCGTTGTTCGTGCAGCGATTGAGCACAATATGACTTACGGAACCCCGAGACGATTGTATTACTGCGGACCAATGTTCCGGCACGAACGGCCCCAAAAAGGTCGATTCAGGCAGTTTTTTCAAGTCGGTATAGAGGCGCTTGGTTTTGAGGGCCCAGATATTGATGCAGAACACGTCATGATGGCATCTGAACTGTGGAATAAATTGGGTATAGCTGGTGAAGGGGTGCGTTTGGAGGTAAATTCATTGGGCAGTAAAGATGATCGAAAAAAATATCGAGAGTCTTTAGTCACTTTTTTAAAAGGGCGTGAGCAGAGTCTGGATGAAGACTCGCGCAGACGCATCGATACAAATCCGCTGAGAGTTTTAGATAGCAAAAACGCCCAAACGAGAGAAATTGTCGCTTCCGCACCAAAGTTACCGGATTTCTTATCCAGTGAATCAATTGATAAGATGGAGCGGTTTAAACAGTTTCTCGATCGCTCTGGAATTGCGTATAAATTAAATTCGAATCTTGTGCGAGGTTTGGATTATTACAATGATGTTGTGTACGAATGGAAGACCGACTTCTTAGGTGCCCAAGGTACCATCTGTGCAGGTGGCCGATACGACGTATTAGCAGAGCAAATTGGTGGAAAACCCATTCCTGCTTGCGGATTCGCCTTGGGTTTAGAGAGAGTCCTCGCGACTCTCAGTAGTTATAAGGTTCAGATCCCTAAATTAAACCCCGATGTTTATGTGGTTTCCTCAAACGAAACTGCTCAGCTCTATGCTTGGGATGTGGCTCAAGTATTGCGTGATAACACTTTGAAAGTGGTGCTTCATTGTGGTGGGGGCGCGCTAAAGTCACAAATGAAAAAGGCTGATAACAGCGGAGCTAAATTTGCTATTATCGTCGGCGACGATGAGGTAGCTAAAAAAACTATTACCCTTAAGTCTCTTCGTGCGGTCAGGGATGACGGCGCTAGCCAACAGCAAGAACTTAGTGTTAAGGAAGCCATCAAGCGAATTTGTGAAGATGGGGTTTAGAATTACAATAACGAATATGGAAATTTTAGGTAATCAATATGGCAACTTTTGACTTAGATGAGCAAGAACAATTAGACGCGCTTCAGCAATTCTGGAGATCTTACGGACGGATTGTGATGGCAGTAGTACTTGCCGTTGTAGTTGGCTTCGGGAGCACAAAGTGGTGGGAGTATCAAAACAGAACCGAAGCACAGTCTGCCTCTGCGACATTTAATAAGCTTGAGGCCGTTCAAACGGTTGAGGATATAGATCTTATGAGCTCGTTGTCCGAAGAGATAATCAGCGAATATGGCGATACTTATTACGCAGATTTGGCGCGTCTAAACCTAGCTAAAACTGAGGTTGATGTTGGTAACTCCGATGAGGCAATTAAACTGTTGAGAGGTGTTGTTGATGACTCGCGTGATAGTAGCTTGGTAGCTTTGGCGAGACTTCGTTTGGCAGCCCTTTACGTGATGACCGAGCAGTTCGACTTGGCGATGTCAGCGCTAGATGGAGACGCTGACGCGGCAATGTCGGGTTTGTTTGCCGATATTCGAGGCGACATTTACGCAGCTCAAGATTTGCATGACGAAGCTCGTGGGGCCTATCAAGAAGCTCTTAGCCTTTTGCAAGAGGGTAATCCTTGGGTTGATATTGTACAGATAAAGATTGATAGTTTAGGATCACAGTGAAGGCTCTCAGATTTTGCACGGTCATTTTATTGGCTTTAATCACTGTCGCGTGCTCGGGCAGTCAGCGTCGGGAGGCTGTTGATCTCCCTGAGTCGGAGCTGAAAGTATCTTTGGACAAGATCTGGAGTCAATCGCTCGGTGATCCACGTGGAGGTACTTTATCTCCGGTGGGGGCTGATGATGGGCGAGTGTGTGGTGCTTCTGCGTATTCGGTTTTTTGCTTCCAGGGTGATTCGGGTCGCGAGATTTATGAAATAGTATTTGATCAGAAAATCTCTGGCGGGCTGGGCGTTGCAAATGCAGAGATTTTCCTTGGTGGTGAAGACGGGATGGTTGGCCTGATTGATCCTACGGGTGTTGTTAAATGGCAATCTAACATTAGAAATTCAGTCATGGGCGCCCCTATGGCAGTTGGTCAAACCGTGATTGTTCGTGATGTTCAGGGCAGGTTAGTTGGACTGGATAGAGAAACTGGAGCATTTAAATGGGATTTTCAGGCACCAAGCCAGAGTTTAATTTTGCGTTCAAACCCGGGTATATCGGCTGGGCACTCTGATACGGTCGTAGTTGGATTCCATGGCGGAATCGCGATGCATCTTGATAGTGAGTCTGGGGAGGTGCGTTGGAGTGTGAATGTCTCTATTGCATCTGGAGATAACGAACTTGAACGTATCTCTGATGTCGTTGGTACTCCGATAGTTTTGGAAAATATGGTGTGTATGGCGACTTTCCAAGGAAGGGCAGCGTGCTTTGATCTTGAGACTGGACGACGTAACTGGAGTATCCAAACATCGGCCGTCGGTAGTCTAGGTTTTGACGATGAGCGAATATTTGTGTCAGATGAAGCAGGATATGTCATGGCTTTAGATAGGGGCACTGGCGCCGTACTTTGGCGTAACGAATCGTTTAAGTATCGTAAAATCACCGGTCCCACGGTTTTGGGCCCCTGGGTGATGGTTGGAGACCTCGACGGGATAGTTTCGGTTCTTAGTGCGTCTGATGGGTCCTATGTTGGAAGGGCTAAAACCGACGGTAGTGAAATACTGACTAACCCAATAGTAATTGATGACAATATGTTCGTTCAAACCTCAAAGGGAAATTTATATACCTTCGCGGCAGATCAAAATTTTTGATTTGAATTTTATGATCCTCCAAGCTGGGTGTTGATTTCATGACTATGTCAAAAACGGTTGCGTTGGTCGGACGCCCTAATGTCGGTAAATCTACACTCTTCAACCGATTAACCCGTACTCGAAATGCCATAGTGGGGGGGCAACCTGGACTAACGCGCGATAGGCACTACGGAATCGTAAAAACTCAACGATCGAAGTTTATTGTCGTAGATACGGGGGGGCTAGAATTTGATAAAGGTCTGAGCCGCGGGGTATTCGGAGAAATGGCGAAACAGGCTACGCAGGCGGTTGACGAAAGCGATTTAACATTATTCATCGTTGATCTGCGAGCTGGTTTAACTAACGAAGATTTTCTTGTCGCAGATCAACTGAGAAAGTCAGGAAGACCCATATGGGTGATTGCAAATAAAGGGGAAGGCGCGAGAACTAGTGTGACGACAGCGGAATTTTATGAGCTCGGATTAGGGGAGCTTAGGGTTATTTCTGCTGCGCATGGCGATGGAATTTCTGACTTACTGTCAGAGATCGAAAATGAACTTGTGCAAGACCCGTCTGAGGAAGATCCAGACGAGGAGCACGAGGATAGACATCCAGTAATGGCTATTATTGGCCGACCGAATGTTGGAAAGTCCACATTGGTCAATTCTATTATCGGAGAGGAACGGGTTATCGCTTTTGACAAGCCTGGGACCACTCGCGATGCTATTGAGATCGCCTTCCAAAGGGACGGGAAAGACTACACTATTGTCGATACTGCGGGAGTGCGTAAGAGAGGAAAGGTGAGCGAGGTAATTGAAAAGTTTTCTGTTATCAAAGCGCTTCAGGCGATTGAGGAATCAAACGTTGTTGTTATCGTTGTGGATGGTACCGAGGGGGTATCAGATCAGGATGTAAATCTCGCTGCTTTTGCGGTTGAGGCAGGCAGGGCGATTGTCGTGGTAGTTAATAAGTGGGACATCTGTGATGAGGAGGCTAAGGAGGTACTCGAGAGAACGTATCGACGGAAACTCAGATTTCTAGATTTTGCTAAGGTGCACTATATTTCAGCCGTAAAGGGTTCCGGCATAAAAGGCTTATTGCGCTCAGTAAATACTGCATTCAAGTCTGCGAGAATGAATCTGCCCACTCCGCAGTTAACACGCGTTTTAAAAATAGCCACGGAGCGGCAGTCGCCGCCGCGAAAAGGATATAGTCGTCCTAAGTTGCGTTATGCGCACCAAGGGGGAATTAATCCTCCATTAGTTGTGATTCATGGTAATTCACTTGATGGAGTACCCGATAGTTATCGAAGGTATCTAGAGAGTTCGTTTACTTCTGCCTTTAAACTTAAAGGCACTCAGGTAAGGGTGATTTTTAAACAAGGAGATAACCCTTACTCAAAAAGAAATTGATACTAATCCTCCTTTCGTAGATTCTCACAGAGAACACTTTACTTTATCCACTGGAACGATTAATAATCTACACGGTCAACATACAACGTTAATAAGATTCCGTAATTGCGAGGAGCCATCATGTCGTCGAAAGGGCAAATGTTACAAGACCCGTTTTTAAACGCGCTTAGAAAAGAGCGCGTTCAAGTTGCAATCTACCTAGTTAATGGAATCAAACTTCAAGGGTATGTGGATTCGTTTGACCAATACGTGATTCTTCTAAAGAACACTGTTACTCAAATGGTCTACAAGCATGCCGTGTCTACAATTGTTCCATCGAAAGCGGTTGTTTTGGCAACAGATGAGGCTAATTGACCAACGATGGTCACGCCCTGTACAGGGCTAGCACGGGAGTAGTGGATTGTTTGCGAGATGCGCCGCAGGCGAGTCACCATGATCTTATAGACTAGGCTGTGGATAAAGCGATTATCGTCTGTATCGACTTTAGAGACCCTTCATTTGAGGAGTCTGTCGAGGAAATTAAACTACTGGTCAAGAGTGCTGGAGTGAAAACTTTAGGTATTCTGTTCGGGAGAAGAGATCGTCCTGATGCTGCTTTATACGCTGGCAAGGGAAAAATCCAGGAGTTGGCAGAGCTTGTGACGGACAGCGGAGCTGATCTCGTTGTTTTTAATCACGCTATATCGCCCGTTCAACAACGGAATATTGAACGGTTGGTTAAGTGTAGAACGCTGGACCGTACTAGCTTAATCCTTGATATTTTTGCTCAAAGAGCTCGAACGCATGAAGGGAAGGTGCAGGTAGAACTCGCGCAGCTTAATCATCTGGCAACCCGCCTAATTCGCGGTTGGACCCATTTGGAGCGTCAAAAAGGAGGTATTGGTCTACGCGGCCCGGGTGAGACACAGTTGGAAACGGACCGTCGGTTGTTGGGTTTTCGTGTGAAATCGCTCAAAACTAAATTAGCCGTCATAGAGAAGCAAAGAAAAACGCGCCGCCGCAACAGAAGCCGGAGGGGTGTTCTAAAAATTTCTTTGGTCGGCTACACCAATGCCGGTAAGTCAAGTTTGTTTAATCGATTGACTAAATCCAACGCCCTATCCGCCGATCAGTTATTTGCCACACTCGATACAACAACGCGGAAGTTGGCCTACGTCGATCAAACTGAGATGGTTATGTCGGACACTGTTGGATTTATTAGAGATCTGCCGCATTCTTTAGTTGAAGCGTTCAAGGCGACTCTTGAGGAAACGGCAGATTCAGATATTTTATTCCATGTGATCGATGCCTCTAGCCGATCAGCTGAGTTCGAGATGGATCAAGTTCAGGCTGTTTTAAGGGAAATTGGTGCTGAAAACGTACCGCAAATCTGCATTTTTAACAAAATCGACTTGACTGAGCTTAAACCCGGAATAGAAAGGCTTCCATGTGGTACCATAAAACGAGTTAATTTAAGCGCACTAACAGGAGAAGGAATCGAGCAATTTCGAGAACTTTTTCCTGAACTTTTGCTCTTTACAGACAAGGAAAAAAGCACGGAACGAGCAATCTCTGTTCTTGATCAGCGCATTTCTTAATACATCTTACACACACAACCTTAGCGGAAAAAACCTATGGCAATGAATGACCCAAGATGGGGACAAAATAATGATGGTCCACCTGACTTAGAGGAATTATGGCGGCGTTTCAACAAGCGAATTGGATCTTTTGGTCAAAAAGGTAATGGCTCTGGCGGAGACAACAACTCGTCTGGCCGCCTTCCGCCCATTGGTGGCGGAATCGTCATTGTAATAGCACTGCTATTGTGGGCGGCCAGTGGAATATACATCGTCGATGCTAGTGAGAGAGGGGTCGTGTTTCAATTTGGCCGTTATCTGGAGACTACTCAACCCGGACCTCATTGGCACATTCCTTGGCCGGTTGGCAGTAAAGAAATTGTTAATGTCTCGGAGGTCAGAACGATTGAAGTAGGATATAGAAACAACGCAAGAAACAAAGTGCCGAACGAAGCACTTATGCTGACAGATGATGAAAACATCGTTGATTTGCAATTTGCAGTGCAGTACGTTCGAACAAACCCGGAGGATTACCTCTTTTATAACCGTGACCCGGATCAAGCGGTCAAACAGATGGCAGAATCGGCGATTCGAGAGATAGTCGGAAAAAGTAAAATGGACTTCGTGCTCCAGGAGGGGCGGGAGGAGCTTGCGATAAATGCGCGAGATCTGATGCAATCTGTTCTGGACCGGTATCAAACTGGAATCACTGTCAGTCAAGTGACGATGCAAAACGCGCAGCCACCTGATCAAGTGCAAGCTGCATTCGATGACGCAGTGAAGGCGAAGCAGGATCAAGAGAGACAGAAAAATGAAGGTCAAGCCTACTACAACGATGTAGTTCCAAAGGCACAGGGTGCCGCGGCGAGACTTTCACAGGAAGCTGAGGCTTATAGAGGCCGGGTTATTGCTGCAGCAGAGGGTGAGGCCTCTCGATTTGAAAGTGTTCTGAATGAATACAGTAAAGCGCCCAAGGTGACTCGAGAGAGGATGTATCTTGATACGATGCAGTCAATATTTACCAACGCTACTAAGGTCTTTATTGATCAGAAAGACAACAGTAATTTACTGTTTCTTCCTTTAGACAAGCTCATTGGATCTGGAATTACTCGAAATTCTAGTAGTTTTGATACTGGGATGGATCAAGTGAATGATATTGAGTCAGGAATTGGTGTAAGTAATGAAGAGAATAGAACCAGGAACGCGTTTCGAGTTCGAGACAGGGAGACAAGATGAGAACCTCATTTAGCGTAGCAATAGTTAGTATTGGTGTTCTGCTCTTACTCACGAGTATGTCACTTTTTACTGTTGACCAACGTCAAAAAGCAATGGTCTTCAGGTTGGGAGAGATTACCAGCATAAAGACAGAGCCTGGATTATTTTGGAAGCTTCCTCTTGTCGAAAACGTGAGGTTTTTCGATGCTAGGACCCACACCGTCGATACGGATGAACCAGAACGTTTTTTGACGTCAGAAAAGAAGAATGTGTTAGTTGACTCTTTCATTAAGTGGAGAATTTCTGATGTGAAGCAATACTACATCAGCGTTGGGGGGGATGAACGGCGAGCAAGAGATAGGCTCAATAAGACGGTAAACGACAGTCTAAGAGCTGAGTTTGGTAAGCGAACTGTTTATCAGGTCATCTCGGGTGAGCGCGATGAGATTATGGAGCTCATGAGAGAGAAAGTTGACGTTGATGCACGAAAGATTGGAGTCGAGGTTCTCGATGTCCGTTTGAAGCGGGTCGACTTAACGACGGAAATTAGTGATGCAGTTTATCGTCGGATGGAAGCTGAACGAAAAAGAGTTGCTAATGAATTAAGGTCTACTGGTTTTGCGGATTCTGAAAAAATTCGAGCTGATGCTGATAGGGAGAGAGAAATCATCATTGCGGAGGCTTATCGTGACGCACAGCGGGTTAAAGGAGAGGGCGATGCGACTGCAGCTTCTATCTATGCTAACGCATTTAAAAAAGATCCTGACTTTTATTCCTTTTATAAAAGCATGGGAGCTTATAGGGAAACTTTCAATAACAAGAGCGACATCTTAATCGTTGAACCAGAGTCACCATTTTTCAAGCACATGCAATAATTCGAGATGCGTTGATTTGATTGTGAGCTTCTTCAAAATAAGAAAATAAAGGCTGTTGAGTTTGGGGGCGTCTGATGTAGCGGTAGCATTAGCCCTTGTGCTTGTATTAGAAGGCATGCTGCCGTTCTTATCTCCGTCGGCGTGGCGTAATGCATTTAAGAAATTGGTTAAAATGTCGGATGGTCAACTTCGGTTTTTTGGTCTTACGTCAATGATCGTGGGCTTGATTGCGCTACTTATTTTGCCGTAATTGAGCTGTTTGGAGTTTAACTTAAAAAATAAATAGGCAATTGTCATGCATCCAAAGTGGTTGCTTCCAGAATTTGTGGATGATGTACTTCCTCGAGAAGCGAAAAGGGTCGAATTAATTAGACGTCAGATCTTAGATTTGTTTGTGGTGCATGGCTATGAGCTTGTCTCCCCGCCCCTTATTGAGTATTTAGAATCACTACTCACCGGCTCGGGTCAGGATTTAGAGCTACAGACATTCAAGCTGGTAGACCAGATGTCTGGGAAAACGTTGGGTATTAGAGCGGATGTGACGCCTCAAATCGCTAGATTAGATGCACATTTGTTGGATGATGAGGGCGTTACAAGGCTTTGTTATGCGGACCGCGTTCTCAGGACTAGACCTGCCGAAGGGGACATGAGTCGTGAGGCGGTTCAGTTGGGAGCAGAGCTATTTGGTTGTTCGACTATAACTGCAGATATCGAGATAAATAGACTGATGGTGCAGAGTATCAGGTCGGTTGTCCACAGACCAATAACGATTGATTTGGGTAGCGTTTCTATCGCACAGTCGGTATCTGATTGGCTTGAATTAAGCTCAGAACAATCCCTTCTTTTTTTCGAGGCTTTGCAAGCAAAGGATACAGCTGCACTAGACGATTTTTCTAAAAATTATGGTAAAGATGCCCAAAAGGTAATCATGGCTTTACCCAAGCTTTACGGGAATCCATCGATTTTGGACACAGCACGGGATGTGCTGATTAATGTGCCAGGCGCAGGGCGTGGAATTGATGAGATTTATAGTGTTTATCAAGCGATTAAAGAGAACGTAAATCATGTCATAGTTGATCTCGCGGAGCTTAGGGGCTTTCAGTATCACAGCGGCTTGGTTGTCTCAGTTTACGTTGAGGGTGAGGCAAGTCCAATTGCCCGTGGGGGAAGATATGATCATGTTGGAGAGAGTTTCGGCCGATCGAGACCAGCGACGGGATTTACCATCGATTTGCGTAAATTGACTCAATGTACGAATGAGTTGTCAGTTGAAGAGTCGCAGCGAAAAATTTGGGCGCCTTGTATGCTCGATGACCTTGATCTTTCGGCAAAAATAAAATCATTACGTGAGTCTGGCGATATAGTTGTAGAGGACATATTGGGAGCCGCATTTGACCTTGGGTCTAGCGGATACACTCATAAAGTGGTCAAAGAGGGATTGAATTGGTCACTAGTCGCAATAAAAGATAATAAATAAAATTTAAATATAAAATTAAAATTTCAGGGTGCAAATGGCGAATAACGTTGTTGTTGTAGGGACGCAGTGGGGTGATGAAGGGAAAGGTAAAATAGTTGATCTGTTGACCGATCGAGTTTCTGGAGTCGTGCGATTTCAAGGTGGACATAACGCGGGCCACACGCTCGTCATAAAGGGGCAAAAAACTGTCTTACACCTCATTCCCTCAGGGATTTTGAGGCCTGATATCCGTTGTTTAATCGGCAACGGTGTAGTTGTATCTCCCTCAGCATTGATTGAAGAGATGAATATGCTGAAGGACGCTGGCGTGCGTATTGATGGTCGTATCGTCATTAGTGATTCGTGTCCGATAATATTGCCCTCTCACATTGCCATTGACCAGGCTCGCGAGATAAGTAAAGGGGATGCCAAAATTGGTACAACAGGTCGAGGTATTGGCCCCGCATACGAAGATAAGGCGGCCAGACGCGGCTTGCGTATGCGAGATCTTTTAGATGAGGATGTTCTTAAAGAGAAGCTGGCGTCGTTATTGGAGTATCACAATTTCCTACTCGATAAGTTGTACGGAGTAAATACCTTGGTGTTTTCTGACGTTCTGAACAACTTACTTAACGAGGCTCGAATTCTGAAACCGATGGTAGGGGACGTATCCAAGTTGCTCAACGAGGAGCTTAAGCTAGGTAAAAACTTTTTGTTTGAGGGAGCACAGGGGGCGCTACTCGACATTGATCACGGCACATATCCTTTTGTAACCTCTAGTAATTGTATTGCAGGTGCAGCTTCCCTTGGTTCAGGTGTTGGACCGCGAACTCTCGATTACATACTGGGAATTACCAAAGCGTATACCACCCGTGTCGGTAGCGGACCATTTCCGACCGAATTAAATGACGATGTGGGTACGCATATTGCGAAGACCGGAGCAGAGTTTGGGGCAACGACAGGGCGTCCAAGAAGGTGTGGCTGGTTTGATGCGGTAGCGATGAGACGGTCAGCCGAGATAAACGGGCTAAGCGGTTTATGTATTACAAAGCTCGATGTCCTAGATGGATTAGATGAAATAAATATTTGTGTCGGCTACCAAACGAATGAATCGGTCATTGATCTGTCCCCGTCGGGTGCCGAGGCGTTATCTCTATGTGAGCCAATTTATGAAAAAATGTCAGGATGGGCAGAATCTACTGCTGGAGTGACTTCATGGGATAAATTGCCGCAAAATGCAATGGCCTACCTTAGGCGGATTGAGGATGTGGTGCGTGTGCCGATCGATATAGTGTCCACAGGACCTGATCGAGAGGAAACAATTATTTTGAATCAGACATTTTTCCAATGAATGCCGTAATGATCTTTACATATCATTGTTGAGTTTATTGGTGCCCGAAAGAGGACTCGAACCTCCACAGTGTTTCCACCACCAGGACCTGAACCTGGCGCGTCTACCAATTCCGCCATCCGGGCAGCGGAGCGTGACTCTAGCCAACGTCCATAGTCCTGTCAATTTATTTAGTTTTCCGGGGAAGCATTTTGGTAAATAAAAAACGTTCTACTCGCGTTAGCACGAATACCTCGAATTTTAGTAGACGGCATAACGGAGCGAGAGGATTTTCACGTAAGCAAGTGAGGGGTTCCGAATTTTTTCCTGATGAAGTACAACGAAAAATACTGGGGATAGTAGCGACTTTTGAAAATCCTGTCTCAGTGTCTGATATTGAGGGACAATGCCGATCTGCCGGCTACAAGAAAAAAGATATTCAACAGAAAATAGTAGAGCTAGAACGACTTAAGTTTCTTGCAGTTAAGAAAAAAATGATTATCAAGGGACCTCTTTTACATGCAGCTGCTGGCTCCGTGGAATTACATCGAGACGGGTTCGGTTTTTTTGCGCACGACGGACCAGAAGATTGGTACATTAGACCGGCTGACACCCGAGGTCTTTTGAATGGAGATCATATGATCGCGCTTAAAGTGCCCAACTCCAGTAGGGGGAGGGCGCCATTTGCTGTTCCGTTAGCCTTGAGTCAAAGGGGGTCACGTCGAGTTGTTTTGATTATTGAGCATCATAGAAGATATGGCCTAGTATCACGCGTACTTGCAAATGAAATCAAAGATCGGGTTTCTTTACCAAAGGATGTATTAGCCGATTTGTCCGAAGATGATGTAATTGTTGCCGAGCTGGGGCATTTTGATTTGTCCTCAGAGGTTTGGTCGGCCGAATTAGTTGAATGTTTGGGAAAAATTACTGATGCTGGTATTGAAATCAAGATTGCTTTAAATAAATTTGGTATTCCAGGCGATAGAGATGTAACGCTCAATGCCGAGGTTCGTAACATTCCGGACTTGGTCGACGAGTCCAGTGTGACCGGCCGAGTGGACCTTAGAGCTCTTCCATTCGTTACGATTGATGGTCCTGATGCGAAAGATTTTGATGACGCTGTATTTGTAGAGAAAACCGAAAATAGTTACACGTTGTACGTGGCAATTGCTGACGTCAGTCATTACGTCACTGAGAATAGTCTGATTGATAAAGACGCGCGTAAGAGAAGCACCAGCGTTTATTTCCCGAGATCTGTTTTCCCAATGCTTCCTGATGAATTGTCTTCGGGAATTTGTTCTTTAAGACCAAATGAGGACAGGTTAGTTGTTGTTGCAAAAATCGAATTAGATAGCGAAGGGGCCGTGAAAGAGACCGAATTCCTTAAAGGTGTGATTCACTCTAATAAACGATTGACTTATAAAGAAGTAGATTTATTGGTCGATGCCTCAGCATGTATGTCTGATGCAGGTTTGAAACCGAATATTTATGAGAGTTTGAATAATCTTAAATCTCTAACCTGCCTCTTATTAGAGGGACGTAAAGATCGAGGTGCGCTAGAAATTAATGCTCGAGAGTCCGCTTTCCTATTTGATGATGAGAACAACGTTTTGTCGATAGGAACGCAGACTCGACACTTTGCCCATAAAATGATTGAAGAGGCCATGCTATGCGCGAATGTTGCCGCTGCCGAGTTCCTTAACGAGAGGCAAGAGCCATTCTTATACAGAGCGCATCCTGAGCCGGAGGCTGCGAAGGTCGTTAAGTTAGGAGATTTGTTACACAGCCTTGACCTGGGATTTGAAATCCCAAATCGTCCAACTCCAACTGATTTCTTAAAAATTCTGAATGAAAGTTTAGACCACCCTGCGGCAGAGGTTGTGCAAACCGCTGTTTTGCGTTCCATGAGTCAAGCGCGTTATACAGCTTCGCCAACCGGGCATTTTGGTTTGGCCTACGAGCGATATACTCATTTCACATCACCCATCCGCAGGTATCCTGATTTGGTGGTTCATCGTGCTATTAAGAACCAGTTAGGTTTTAAATATGACCGAGAGGTTGACATAGAAGGGCTAGGAGATCACTGCTCCGTAACTGAACGAAAGGTAGAAGAGGCGGTAAGATGGACTCACGGTTGGTTGACTGCGACCGTCGCCAGTAGACATGTTGGTGAGGAGCACGCTGGACGAATAGTCAGCGTGGCATCATTTGGTTGTTTTGTTTTGATAGAAGAGCTTTGTTTTGAGGGTTTACTTCATGTCTCAGAGCTTGGTAGCGAGTTTTTTACGCTAGATGATGGAGCCGTAGCATTCGTTGGAAGCGAGACAGGGAAAACTTTTCAACTAGGCGATATTGTGGAGGTTTATATCAGCCAAGCTGATATTGAGACCGGACGTGTGAATTTAAAGCGCGCCTATGGCCAAAGAGGTAGAAAGAATGTCAGATAGAGTAAATTCGCTTATTTTTGGTTTTCATGCCGTATTTGCCAGGGTACGGCATGGCCCCAAGTCCGTGAGCGAGGTCTTCCTCGATAAAAAGAGACGTGATGCACGTATTCGTAAATTAGAAGAGAGACTTAACGAGTCGAACATAAAGGTTTCGCGTTGTGATACTGAAAGACTAAATACGATGGTGCCAGGTGTATCGCACCAGGGAGTGGTCGCCTCAATTAAATTGGATGATAACGTTTCCAAGATAGAGGATATTATTGTTCCGGCGCCTGAGTCTCAATTATTGGTAGTACTCGATGGTGTGACTGATCCGCGTAATTTAGGTGCCACGATGCGTTCCGCATGTGCGTTTGGAGCATCCGCGGTCATTGTGCCTAAGGATCGGTCAGTGGGCATTACTGATGTCGTTGAAAAGGTTGCAAGCGGGGCGGCAGGGATAATCCCATTAATTACGGTGACGAATCTAGCAAGGTCGCTTCGTTTGTTAAAAGATGCGGACTTTTGGGTGGTAGGTACCGATGGTGAATCAAATCAATCAATTAGAGAGTTCGATTTTCCTAGCCGGACTGTTCTAGTTTTTGGTGCCGAAGGGGATGGTGCTAGGCGACTTACAAAAGAAACCTGTGATCACTTAGTCTCCATTCCGATAGAGGATGTTATTGAGAGTCTTAATGTTGGAGTCTCTGTAGGTATTTGCTTGTACGAGGCTACGCGCATAAAACCTTGATTTCACTGGATTGTATGTGCTTCTTGGATAGTGATTAATAAATGATTTTCGTATATAATTACTGCCTCGTTAGTATTTTTTTGGACTTACTGACGAAATTCGCACATCCGATTTGTTGGGGTGCTCTATAACGGAGTTCCGTCGGATGGAGGCATAACCCAAACAGGAGTAGAAATGTCAGTCACAATGCGTGAAATGTTGGACGCGGGCGTTCATTTTGGTCATCAAACCAAATTCTGGAACCCCAAAATGGCCCCTTATATTTTTGGCCATAGGAACAAAATTCATATTGTAAATCTTGAGAAAACCTTAGCGATGTATCGTGCGGCGGCTAAGTACGCCCAACAGTTGTCGGCCAACAAAGGAAAAATTCTTTTTGTAGGGACCAAGCGACAGGCCCGGGATATCATTAAAGAAGAAGCGGTACGTGCTGGGGCTCCATTCGTAAACCATAGGTGGTTAGGCGGGATGCTCACAAACTATAAGACTGTAAAGCAGTCGACGAAACGCCTGAAGGACATGGAGACTCTCATGGCTGATGGCGCAGACGAGCGCATGTCTAAAAAGGAAAGTTTGTTTTATCAACGCGAGATTGAAAAGTTAGATAAAAGCTTGGGTGGTATCAAAGATATGGCGGCACTACCTGACGCCTTATTTATTGTTGATGTTGGCTATCAAAAGATTGCGGTTGAAGAGGCAAATAAGCTCGGTATACCTATCATAGGGGTGGTGGACACAAATCATTCTCCAGCTGGCATTGATTACGTTATTCCTGGTAATGACGACGCTAATAAGGCGATTCGCCTCTATGCAAGAGGTATTGCTGATGCAATTTTAGCGGGTCGGGAGCAATCAGTGAATGAGATAGCAGCTGAACAAGTGGCAGAAGCTGAGAGCGAAGAGGGAGAACAAAAAGATTAAACTCGTCGCAAGAAATTAATATTGGGGGCTACAGCCCCCATATTTTTATGTTGCTTGTTGGCGATAATGTAAGTGACGCTTTAAGTTAAAAGAATCCTAATGCTGGATGCATTAAAAACGTACGAAGGAGTTAAGAAGATGGCGCAGATTACTGCGAGTTTAGTAAAAGAATTAAGGGAGCGAACTGGTCTTGGAATGATGGAGTGCAAAAAAGCGCTTACAGAGACTGAAGGAGACCTCACAAAAGCAGAGGACTTGATGCGTATTAAAAGTGGTTCTAAGGCTAGTAAGGTCTCAGGACGCGTTGCCGCAGAGGGAGCCATTGTTGTCTCGATTAGTGCGGACGCGAAGCAGGGCGCAATTGTTGAGGTTAATTGTGAAACTGACTTTGTTGGAAAGGATGCAAGTTTTTTAAGTTTCGCAAATAGTATTGCTGATATCGTGAGGAGCACAGGCGAGACAGATGTGTCGGCTATTTCTAATCAAAAGCTGGCTACTGGCGAAACTGTTGACGAGGTCAGGCAAGCCTTAATAATGAAGCTTGGTGAGAATATCTCGGTGAGGCGTGCGAAGCAATTCGCAGCAAAAGGATTGCTTGCTTCGTATCTCCATGGTGGACGAATAGGTGTGATAGTTGATGTCATTGACGGGACAGCGGAGCTCGGCAAGGATCTGGCTATGCATATAGCAGCTGTTAAGCCAGTTGCGGTATCAGCGGTTGACGTGGACGAGGCTACTCTAGATAGAGAGCGAGAGATAGCAAAGGCGCGAGCGATTGAGTCTGGAAAGCCTGAGAATATCATTGAGAAAATTGTTGATGGCAGTGTTAAGAAGTACTTGTCAGAGGTGACGCTTTATGGTCAAGTCTTTGTAAAAGATGACAAGAAGACAGTCGAAAAACTTCTTTCAGAAACTAAGTCTTCGGTTGATTCCTTTTCCTTATATGTTGTGGGTGAGGGGATTGAAAAGAAGGTTGATGATTTTGCAGCTGAGGTGGCTGCTCAAATGGCTAATAAGTAAGAATGACCTCTGTTGAAGGCGATCTCAAGTTAAAAAGAATCCTGGTCAAGCTCTCTGGAGAGGCTCTGATGGGGGAGGACGCCTACGGCGTAAATCGCGTCACAATTGATCGTATTGTCTCTGAGCTGGTGGATGTAGCGCAGCTTGGGGTGCAGATGGCAATAGTAATTGGCGGCGGAAATATTTTTCGTGGCGTTGCTCCAGCAGCTTCAGGAATGGATAGAGCAACTGCCGACTACATGGGTATGCTTGCGACTGTAATGAACGCTCTGGCATTGCAAGATGCTTTTAGAAGGCTGAAGACGAAGAGTCGAGTTGTTTCTGCTCTCAACATAGAGCAAGTGGCCGAGCCATATGTGCGCGGGAAGGCGATGCGATATCTCGAGCAGAGGCAAATAGTTATCTTCGCTGCGGGAACCGGGAATCCATTTTTTACGACTGATACGGCTGCGGCTCTTAGGGGAATGGAGATGAATGTCGATATTGTGTTTAAGGCCACTAAGGTCGATGGGGTTTACTCAGATGATCCTCTAACCAATTCTGATGCAGTAAGATACGATGACATTCATTTTGATGAGGCGATCGAAAAAAAATTAAAGGTTATGGATGCAACTGCATTAACGCTGTGTCGAGATCAGAAGTTACCTCTATGTGTTTTTAGTATTTTGAAACCAGGCGCGTTGAAGAATGCAGTGTTGGGTGGAAAAGAAGGTACTCTCGTTCACCATTGAAGAAATAAGGAGAATCAAAATGTCTGATATGTCGAACGTCTTGTCGGAGGCGAAAGAGAGAATGGAGAAATCTCTAGACGTTTTGAAGACTGATTTACAGAAGATTCGAACTGGGCGGGCCCACCCATCAATCCTGGAGCATATCGAGGTGGATTACTACGGATCGATGACGCCGTTAACTCAGGTAGCAAACGTTACCGCTATTGATGCTCGCACGCTATCAGTCGTGCCATGGGAAAAGACGATGAATGCTGTCGTTGAAAAAGTTATCAGAGACTCAGATTTAGGTTTAAATCCGGCTTCAGTGGGGGACCAGATAAGGGTCCCTATGCCTGCTTTAACTGAAGAGCGAAGAAAAGATTTGGTAAAAGTTGTTCGTAGAGAGGCCGAGGCAGCTAAAGTTGCCATCCGCAATATACGCAGAGATTCAAACGGGACCTTAAAAGGCTTGCTCAAAGATAAGGAAATATCGGAGGATGATGAGCGTCGATCTCAAGACGAGGTCCAAAAAATAACCGATAAGTTCATTGTTGAGGTTGACGCAGCACTCGCCAGTAAAGAAAAAGACTTACTTGATGTTTAGTTTCGGTGAAGACTTCAACAACCCAACAAATACCTAAAAACGTCTCCTTTCCGAGGCACGTGGCCATCATAATGGATGGGAATGGTAGGTGGGCGAAAGAAAGATACTTACCTAGAGTTCTTGGGCATCGTAGTGGCCTCAAAGCGGTGCGTAAATCGGTGGAGTTTTGTCATCAAAACAATATTCAGTTTTTGACTCTTTTCGCTTTTTCTAGTGAAAATTGGAGACGTCCGATAGAAGAAGTATCTTTCCTGTTGGCACTCTTTCAAAAGTCTCTTGAGGAGGAAGTCGCGAAACTTGACAAGAATAACGTACGCTTCAAAATGATTGGTGATCGAAGTAAGTTTTCTACTAAGCTTCAGGATCTCATTCAAGAGGCTGAACGGCTCACACAAGATAACACTGGTTTAACTTTAACGGTTGCTGCTAATTATGGTGGTCGTTGGGATATCGTAAATGCCGCGAAGCAAGCTGCTCTGAGCGGTCACGTTGAATTGAGCGAAGACGTGTTATCGCAATATCTTCAATTGCAGTTTGCCCCAGAACCTGATTTGCTGATTCGCACGGGTGGTGAAGTTAGAATTAGTAATTTCGTCATATGGGATTTGGTTTATACGGAGCTATATTTCACAGATGTTTTGTGGCCCGACTTCGAAATCAAGCATTTTTATGAAGCTCTGAGTCATTATTCTGGTCGAGATCGTCGCTTCGGAAGGGCGGGAGTAGATCAAGAAGTGTTATCGGAAAATACAGTCGACCATGAGTAAGCATAAAAACTTGTTGGCGCGAGTTTTAACTTCGATCTTTTTGATCGGAGCTCTCCTTGTAGGAATGTTCATGCTGCCCCAATGGCTGTGGGGCTTGATGCTTATTTTACCCATCACAATGGTAGCAGTTGAATACTCAAGATTATTTGGTTGGGATCAAAAATTACGTGTTGGTTTCTTATTGACTATTGTTGGTTTATGTCTTGTGCCATTCCCTCTATTCGATCAATTCAACGAGCTTGTAAGTGTCATCGGAATGGTGATTAGCTGGGCGGCCGTTTTGTTTTGGATGTTATTAGTTCCGTTTTTAATAAGATATCGATTTCAAACTAAGAATTATATTTGCAATGCCGTAATTGGAATTTTAGTTATTGTTCCAGCTTGGTTTGGGATGGTGGGGTTACACACGTACCCTTATGCGTTGTTGGGGGTGCTAGTTGGAGTTTGGCTTGTAGATATTGCAGGTTATTTTATCGGAAGAGAATTCGGAAAAATTAAATTATTACCTTCCGTAAGCCCAGGAAAAACGCGTGAGGGGGTATTAGGCGGTTTCGTTTCCGTTTGTGTTTATGGTTTAGGTCTTAGCCTAGCCCTCGAACATGTTTTTACTATGGCTCAGTGGATTTTGTTCGTAATTATTGTCTTTGCTTTCACGGCTATTGCCGTACTTGGGGATCTTTTTGAGTCCTTTTTGAAGCGAAGTAGTGGTGTTAAAGATAGTGGATCTATATTGCCAGGGCACGGTGGAATGCTTGACCGGGTGGATAGTATGACCGCACTGCTACCTTTTTCATTTTTGGTCATTCAGATGTTTGTTTCGTAATTTTGAATAAAGAAAAGAAATCGATTGTTGTTTTAGGCTCTACTGGAAGTGTTGGGTTGAGTACCTTGTCTGTGATTGAACAAAACAAGGATAGATTCGAAACGTTTGCGCTGACTGCACATTCCAGGATTGATTTGTTGATTGAACAGTGCCACAGGTTTGAACCCAAGTATCTAGTAGTCTCAGACCCGAATCAGTTAAGTAATCTGAAAAGTAAAATAGAAACGGCTGGACTGGATGTGATAGCTTTAGCCGGCCAGGATGGCCTGAATGAAATCGTACAGCATGATTTCGTTGATTTTGTAGTGTCTGGTATTGTAGGAGCGGCCGGGCTTGGTCCCATTCATAAGGCGCTATTAACTGGTAAGACCGTATTGGTTGCCAATAAAGAACCTATAGTCATGGCTGGAGATTTTCTAGCTCGGGTCGCCAGGGAATGTGAGGGAGTCATCCTTCCCGTTGATAGTGAACATAATGCTATATTTCAGTGCTTGTCTCCGCTTTTACCACCGTATTATTCAGAACAAGGCATCTCAAAGATTCTTTTAACCGCTTCCGGCGGTCCATTTTTACAAACATCCCTGACCGACCTGAGGAATGTGACCGTATCGCAGGCTATTAAACACCCTAAGTGGAATATGGGGCGCAAAATCTCGGTTGATTCAGCAACGATGATGAACAAAGGGCTCGAAGTAATTGAGGCGCATCATTTGTTTGCGGTCCCAGCTGAGGCTATTGAGGTGGTGATACACCCTCAGAGTATTGTGCATTCAATGGTTCAGTATATTGATGGGTCAACGCTTGCTCAATTAGCTAATCCTGATATGCGCGTACCAATTGCACACTGTCTTAATTACCCAAAACGAGTAAAGCTTAACGTTGATCACGTTAGCGTTAAGGATATTCTCACCTTGCAATTCCAAGAGCCTGATTTTAAGAGATTTCCTTGCCTTCCTTTAGCGTACGAGGCGTTATCTCATGGCAGTGCCGCGGTAATTGGCCTTAATGCTATCAATGAAGTAATCGTGGACGAATTTCTGAATGAGAAAATCGGTTTTTCTGATATTCCTTATTTCCTAGAGGCGGCTTTGAATGCTTTCGAGGCGCCAACTCCGAGCTCTATCGAAGACGTGCTTGAGGTTGATACGGCTGCGAGGCAATGTGTCCGACAGATTTTGATGAAAAGCCAAACAGCTGAACACGGTTTATCGAATTAACGTATGGATATCCTTTTTACTATTTTTTCATTCCTAATTGCGATCACTGTTTTAGTCGGATTTCACGAACTAGGCCATTTTTTGGTGGCTAGGTTTTTCGGAGTAAAAATCCTTACTTTTTCAATCGGGTTTGGTAAACCTATTTATTCGATTGGAGATGGTGTAGACCAAACAAAGTTCTCACTAGGGACTATACCGCTTGGCGGTTACGTAAAAATGTTAGATGAAAGTGATAATCCTGCTCTCGATGAGATGGAAAGGACGTTTAGCCACAAGCCAGCATGGCAAAAAATATTAATCGCTCTCGCTGGGCCAGTAGCGAATTTTATTCTTACATTCGTGTTATTCGCTTTTGTATTTATCGCTAGCGATGTGTCATTGAAGCCGGTTTTAGGAGAACCCAAAGCTGATTCTCTACTCCACTCCGTTGGCTTAAGAGGTGGGGAAACTCTATTACGAATTAATGATAGGAAAGTGGGCAGCTGGTCAGATCTCAAATGGGAAATGACCCGTTTTGATGCGAATAGTCTGAGTGTCGAGGTGATAGGTCGTGGTGCGAGTAATTCAACAATCTATAGTGTCGATCTTCATGATAGATCGGCTCCTTTGGTCTGGGCTAACATAGGACTAGAAACGCCTGAGATTGATTTAAAGCCCATAATTGGGTTCATTGACTCTGATGGTACGGCATCAGATTCTGGGTTGCGAGTTGGCGACCAAATTGTTGCGGTTGATCAAGTACGAATATCAACATGGAACGAATTTGTTGAGGTAATTCGGGCCAAACCGGGTGAATCGGTAGAATTAAAGGTTGAGCGTGATCGAGAACTTGTCGAGTTTTCTCTGATCATCGGTACCGTTGATGGTTCTGTAGGGCGAATTGGAGCAGCTCCAAATCCCGATGGGATTATGCAGGAGGATTTAATCGACCGTAATGGAGTCGATTTTGTTCGAGCAATCGGTAAGTCATTTCAGCGAACTGCAGATCTAATTGGATATACAGCAAGAATGATTGGGGGATTGGTTGCGGGGAATGTCGGATTAGACAATCTTGCTGGACCGCTTGTAATTGCAGATCAGGCTGGTAAAACCGCGGAGATGGGATTTGTCACTTTCGTGTCTTTTTTGGCTATTCTTAGCGTTAGCCTCGGGGTTATCAACTTGTTTCCTTTACCTATGCTGGATGGAGGTCATGTTGTTTTTCATCTCTACGAGTTGATTTTAGGTAAAAAATTACCAGAAAGAGTTATAGTTACGGCTCAACAAATAGGAATAGTTTGTTTGGTAGGGTTGATGTTTTTCGTTATAGCTAATGATTTGTTACGTTATTTGGGGAATTAAAAGAGGTGGTCGCACATGATTAATTACTGCAAATTTGCCGTGTTTGCGCTTTTAATGAGTCTTAGCTTTGCGTCGCATGCTTTCGAACCATTTGTAATTGACGATATTAAAGTCGAGGGCATACAACGGACTGATCCCGGATTGATATTCTCAAATATACCTGTCCAGGTAGGCCAAACTGTTGATCGAACGGTCACTAAGCAAATCATCAGCGCACTATTTAAGACGGGTTTTTTTGACGACGTTCAAGTTCTTGTTGACGATGGTGTGCTTGTTATTAGGCTTATTGAGCGCCCTGCTGTTTACAAGGTTACTGTTACTGGTTCAAAGCTTCTGAGTGAGGAGCAAATCCTAGAGGCGTTAAGTCAGATGGGTTTGCGACAATCTGCAATTCTTGATGGGGCGATTCTTGATTTGGCGGAGCGAGAGCTTAAAAATCTGTACATGTCGAAAGGCAAATATGGTGTAGAAATCATATCCACTACGACCCCGCTTGAGAGAAATCGTGTCGCTGTTACATTTGATATTTTTGAGGGAGCTAAGGCGCTCATTAAGCAAATAAATTTTGTTGGCAATGAGATCTTTACTGATAACGAATTACGAAAGCAGATGAGTTTAAAGCAGCTCGGAAAATTTGCTTTATTTTCAGGTTCTAGTGAATACTCGAAACAAAGTTTAGAGGGCGACCAGGAGGAGATTCGATCTCTGTATCTCGATAGTGGGTACGCCGATTTCAAAATCGAAAGTACTCAGGTGCAATTGTCTGCTGATCGTGAAAGCGTATTC
>ERZ807291.213-NODE-213-length-92213-cov-24.102151_pt1 | contig 92213 bp, 84 predicted proteins | sample MGYA00521257_ERZ807291 | MGnify/ENA primary metagenome ERZ807291 (study PRJEB31413, sample SAMN03169783) | marine metagenome | biome: Marine; feature: Water; material: Subsurface seawater | place: North Sea | collected 2011-04-28 | depth 1 m m ... | reverse complement strand
CCTTAATTAGTCCAACTTGGTCTGACGGGATACACTGTTTAACGAAACCCGATAAGTTAACAAATATGAAAATATAAACGAATATTTAACAATTATTAACACTTTGTTAACCATTGTTAAGGAATACTCTTCAGTGTTTCGTAGTGTAAATTCTTGGGAACCTGAATGACTGAAATAGGCGAAGAAAATAGTCAAATAACAAGCGAATTACCTAAAGCCGCAGAAAATGCAGCAGAACTTTTAAAAACTTTAGCAAATCCTAATAGATTGATTATTCTTGATTGCTTGATGCAGGGGGAGTTCTGTGTTGGTGATTTAGAGAAAAGTTTAAATATATCTCAATCTGCATTATCACAACATTTAAGCCGTATGCGTAGTGAAGGTATCTTGGCGCGTCGACGCGAAAGTCAGCAAATTTTTTATTCGATTTCAGACGATCGAGTGATAAGTTTTATGAATGTCGTGCTCGATATTTTCTATCCGAAGAGAAAACAATAAATAATTAAATTTATTTAACTTAACATAGTTATACATCTGAACCGATTTTTCCATTTTGCGATAATAATATTGCAATAGGTTTCGTTTTTGGAAATTCAGAGAATATAATCATCAAAATGACTGTAAAAGGAACACTTAAAAACATTCCTGCTATACCCCAAATGCTTCCCCATAATGCGAGTGAGAGCATAACTACCAAGGGGCTTAAGTTAAGCGAATTGCCCATTAATTTGGGCTCCAAAATATTTCCCATTAAAACTTGTATTGTTGCGAGGCTAGAAATTATTATTAAAAATGGCGTAAAGGTTGGAAATTGTACAAGACTTAACACCGCAGGGAACAAAACAGCAAGCATTGAACCAACAGTGGGAATATAATTAAGTAAGAAGATAATAAAGGCCCAAAACCCTGCATAATCGACATCATTTAAAATGAGTATGATGTAACAGGCAGTTCCCGTTAAAATACTTACAAACGTTTTTATGGCCACATAAGTTTCAATTTTTTTATGGATGGTTTTAATGATTTCTTCAACTGTGTGCGTATGCTCTGATCCATTCAGAAGAGCTTTAAGTTTTGTGTCAAAACTAGCTTGCTCGAGAAAAATAAAAAGCACATAAATCATTATCAGACCGGCATTTCCCGCAAGGCTGGCTAATGTTCCCGCGATATTGCTAATAAAGGGTCGTAAATCTATTTGATTGATAAGTTGGGTAAGGCTAGGTTGGTTTTCAATGCCTAGCAAATCATAAACTCTGCCTGATAGTTTTAAGAGGTTCTCTTGATATGCTGGAGCTGCGGCCTTAACATCCGCAATATTATTGCCAATCATTTCAATCAGCATCCAAAATGCGACTACTGTTGTGATTAGGGACGCAATAAAGCACAGTGATTTTGGAATTTTAAAAGAGCCTATTTGAATTTTATGATAATAATCCGCAAGTGTATTGATTAAAAACCAGATCACAACACTAACCAAAAAGGGTACAATTAGATCGCGCCCAACAACCATTATATAAACGGTTAATGAGATCAGGCCTAATCCACCTGCATATGATAATACTTTCATCAAGTACCCCTTTCTTTCATAACAGTTTCAGATTGTTGTGCGATAAGCTTAAAAGGTCAAGAGGTTTATGGTTGCATTTGATGAATTAATCAGAGAAACTAATGGCATAACCGAGTAGGAGATAAGAAATGAAAAAATAATTAATTGGAGTTGTGTTTATTGCCATTATTGGCGCGGGTGCTTTTATGTATTTATCCTCAAACGCTGGAGGATTAATTAAAGATAGTGCTGAAGAATATGTTCCACCTGTAATTGGGGCTGATTTTTCCATTGGTAATGTTGATCTTGATCCTGCAAATGGCGTCGCATCCCTAAAAAATATGGAGATTGGAAACCCTGAAGGGTTTAAATCTGAGCATTTATTTAAAATGGAAGAGTTACTTGTTAAAATGGATGTTAGTCTTGAAAATATGACATCTGATGTGATCCATATCCGTGAGATAAGATTAGAGGGAGCGGATATGATTTATGAAATGGGTCGCAATGGCAATAATGTTGGAAAAATTCAAGAAAATATTGATGCTTATATGCAAGAACTTGGACTTGATAGCAGTTCCGATAGTGAAAAGAAATTCATTATCGATGATGTTTATGTCAATGGAACCAATGTGAAAATCTCAAGCGAACTACTTGGTGGTAAAGGCGTCGGCTTTCCTTTGCCGAATTTGCATCTTTCCGGAATTGGTGAAAAAGAAAACGGTGCACTTGCGTCTGATGTAATAAAACAAATCTTTGGTGCTATTAGCGGAAGTGTGAGTAAGGTTGCTGAAAGCGAGCTTCTTAAAAATACAGTTGGGTCCGTTGAGGACGCAGCAGGCAATGTTGTTAAGGAAATGGAAGATAAAGTAGTAGATCAAGTTGGTAATAAATTGAAGGGTTTAATTCCGCAATAATTAACCCCAAGAAAGGAAAAGCTTGTGTATATACTAATCGCCTTAGGCGTAACGGCCGTCATGATATATATATTATATATACGTCTGATTAAATTAAGAAATGGCACACTAGAAGCGCTATCTTCAATCGATGTGCAGCTTAAAAAACGTCACGATTTGGTTCCAAATATTTTAACAATTGCCAAAAAATTTATGGAACATGAAGAAGGAGTGCTTTCGAAAGTCACACAAATGAGATCCATTTCTGGTAGTGATTATGATAAAAATAATCCGGAAGAAGTAGCACAACATTTGGAAGCTAATAAGCAGCTTCAATCAGCCATGATGAATTTATTTGCTGTGGCGGAAAACTATCCTGATCTTAAATCGCAAGAAACAATGGTGCGGGCACAAGAAACCTATGAAGAAGTCGAAGGGCATATATCAGCAGCGAGGCGTTTTTATAACTCTTCAGTCACAGATTTAAAAAATGCTGTTGAAATTTTACCAAGTAGTATTATTGCCAATATGCTAGGTATCAAAGCAATGCCATTCTTTGAAATTGATGAAATCGAAAGAAAGCCAGTTAGCGCTTCTGATATTCTTTAAAGGTTTTGCTTGATGACCATAGAAGAAATGCGCGCAGCACTTCATTCATTTGATGAAGGTGGTTTGGGCCCCGTTTTGGATCAATTGGAAGAAAGGCGAAAAAAAGCATTTAATATTTTTTTAGGTGTTGTTTTTCTTCTTGGATTTTGTGTCTTTTTTCTCATCCTAGAGCAAGGATTAACTGAGCTAGTCAAATTTTCAGGGGCTGGTGCTCTGCTCGTGTCTTTCTTCTTTTATCGTAGAATGTCCGTGATACGCCGCGAAGCGAAGGAAAAATTGATGCCGGCGCTTTGTGATCAAATTGGATTAAATTATAACCTTCATCCTTTAAGTAGCGAAATTATACCTTATCGGAATCTTTCAATTATCCCCTCATATGATGAAATGACCTTAGAAGATCAAATTAGTGGTAAGGTAGAGGAGATCGACTTTAATTTAGTGGAAGCCAAACTGGTAAATGTTTCAAGGGATAGTAAGGGCCGAAAATCAAGATCAACGGTGTTTCAGGGCTTTTTGGTAGAATTTGATTTTCATAAAAATTTCAATGGTGAAACAATAATCACGAAAGATCATACTGCTATTGGTAATTTCCTAACCGGTTGGGCGAAGAAGGGTGAAAAAGTAAAATTAGAAGATCCAGAATTTGAAAGAAAATTTGAAGTTCATTCAAATGACCAAGTGGAAGCACGGTATTTACTAACGCCGTTATTTATTGAGCGGGTCTTAAAATTTAATCGCCTGTCTAGTGTTAAGCAGCTACAGATGGCCTTTAAAAATGGTCGTATTTACATGGCTATTAAGCGAAAAGGAAATTCATTTGAGGGCGGAAGTTTTAATTTGAATGATCCGAAATTGATAGAGAAAAATATGCAAGACATTGCGCTTATATTTGATATGGTGAAGGAACTCAATTTGACCCAAGAAACAAAGGTATAATAATTAATGAAATGCCAAAAAGAACTCTTTGATATCCCGGATGGGGTGACGTATTTAAATGCTGCTTATATGGGGCCGCTGTTGAAAACTTCGGCTGATATTGGTGAAAAAGCCCTTCGCAAGAAGCTCTCGCCATGGGCGCTTCCTATCAGTGATTTTTTTGATCCACCAAACCGATTTTATGAATTGGCCGCCGATCTAATTGATGCAAAACCAAGCGATATCGCAATTGTACCATCTGTTTCATATGGAACGGCAATTGCTGCCAATAATTTAAAGATAGAAGGAGGTCAGAATATTGTTGTGTTGGCAAACCAGTTTCCATCTAATTATTATTGTTGGCGTGAATTAGCAGAAAAAAATAATGCTAATCTTATAACGGTTCCTTGGCCAGAGCACGGCGATTGGACCAAAGCGATTATAGACGCTATTGATCACAATACTGCTATCGTTGCCACGGCGAATGCCCATTGGACGAATGGTAGTTATATTGATCTGGTGGAGTTAGGTAAAAAGACGCGTGAATTCAATGCTGCACTCGTCCTTGACTTGACGCAGACATTGGGGACGGTACCTTTTTTCGTTAAAGAGGTTGATCCTGATTTTATGGTTGTTGGCGCTTATAAATGGTTGCTTGGCCCATATTCATTCGGATTTTTATATGCTGCGCCAAGAAACCAAGATGGAAAACCATTAGAAGAAAGTTGGCTTTCACGTAAAGACGCAGAAGATTTTACCCGTCTCGTCGATTATAAAGATGAGTATGAAGAAGGGGCTCGCAGATATGATATGGGGGAAAAGAGTAATTTTATTAATGTTGCCATCGCGATAGATGCATTAGAGTTTTTTAAGAAACATGGTGTTGATGAAATTTCATCTTATATAAAAACGCTGACGGATTATATTGCAAAGCGTGCCAAGGCAATCGGCCTTAATGTCGCAGAAGATCAGTATCGCGTTGCAAATTTAATCGGTATTAATTTCAAAGACGGGGTGCCGGAAAAATTGCCCAAAACTCTATCGGACAATAAAGTTTTCGTTAGTATTAGAGGCAACAGCATTCGAATTGCCCCACATGTTTATAATAATAAAGCAGACATTGACCGTTTCTTTGAAGTTCTTGAAGGAGCCCTTTAAAGATGGCAATGAGCATCGAAATTGAACGTAAGTTTTTAATTTACGAACTACCTAAAGAAAAGCCAGTTAAGTCACACAAAATAAGACAGGGGTATGTCGCTCGCGAAGACGGAAACAGCGTTCGCGTACGTGAGAAAGATGGTCAATTTATATTGAGCGTAAAAACCAATCATGCTGAGGGCGGTCGAAACGAGCTCGAATATAATATTTCAAAGGATGAAGGCGAAGTTTTATTTTCTTCGATAAATCATGATGTTATTGAGAAAACGAGAAATGTTTATTTAATCAATGAATTAACTTGGGAAGTGGATATTTTTACTGGCCGAAATACTGGATTAATTGTTGCCGAAATTGAACTTGATGACTTCAATCAAGATTTTGATATCCCAGAATGGATTGGTCCGGAAGTAACAGAGTTGAGCAAATTTTATAATGCTAATCTTGCTAATCGTCCATTTGATCAGTGGCGTGTTTCTTATCAAGCGTTGGTTGACCGATTAGACGGTTAGTTATTTTTTTAAAACTTCGTAAGCTGCTTTGACTTGCTGGAATTTTATTGCCGTATCCGCGTCATCCATATTGGTGTCCGGATGATAAAGTTTAGCAAGACGTCGATATGATGCTTTGATTTCTGCGTCTGATGCATCTTCATCGAGGTCTAATATTTCTAAGGCATCGTTTCTGCGTTCTTCTTTGCCGTAAGTGGTTGGGCCACTATCGAATGCACCACTACCACGGTAACCTTTGGCTTGGCGCATTTCTTCTTGGGCGCGGCGCATTGCTTCTTCTTGGCTTAACCCATTGAAATAGTTCCAGTTTTTATTGAAATCTGCTACATGCGGTTGACAGAAATACCATTTATCTCTGCTATCTGGTGCTTTAGGCGCAGGAAAATCCCCCGGTTCATCACAGCCGTCATAATCACATATACGAACAGAGACCGGATCCCTTTCGCTTGTATATTCTCCCCATTTTGGGAAAGTCCATGATTTCGATCGTGACATTAATTTATCCTTAGCGTAAAAAAGATGTACTAACAGCTTTTAAGGGGCTCTAACAAGAGTTAATTGGAAAAATATGCAGTATATTATTAGACAAGCTAGAAAAGATGAAAGTTATGAACTTGCAAAGATGGTTAATCTTGCGGGTCAGGGACCGGGAACAATCGGGTTAGACATGTCCGGTTGGACTGCGGAGGCAAAGCCGGGGCAAGACCCTTACGAAGTCGGTCAGAAAAATATTGAAAACGAAGATGATGCTTATTCTTATAAGAATATGCGCGTGATTGAAATTAATGGCGATAAAGCGGCCATTTCATTGTGCTTTGAAGCATATACACGTGGTACTGAATATATGGAGAATATTCCTGAGTATTTCAGAGTGTTTAAACATCTGACCAATACAATCCCGGGAAAATTTTATTTAGATAGCCTTGCTGCTAAACCTGAATATAGAGGACAGGGATTAGGTCAAATGATGCTTGATGATTGCATCGAATTGGCGCGAAATAAAGGATATGATGCCATATACCTTATTGCATTTGAAAAAAATGTGGCCGGTATTGGTCTTTATGAAAAGAACGGTTTTAAATCCGTCTTTTCCCTTCCAAACCCTGAACATCCTGATATGCCATATCAAGGTGGTGACGTAATTCTTTATAAAAAAAGCCTCGCAAAATGAGCGAGGCTTTTTAAAAAAAATATCTTTTGAGTTCTTAAGCGATAGGGCCAGCGGCTTTCACGGCGTCATCAACATGTTCTTCAAATTCAACAAAGTTTTCTTTGAATAGTCCGACGAGATGTGAAGCTTGTTTATCATAGGCCGCTGTATCTTCCCATGTGCCGCGCGGATCAAGAACCGCATCATCAACGCCTGGACAGCTTAGTGGTACTTCAAATCCGAAGTTCGAATCTTGGCGGAATTCAACGTCATTAAGTGTGCCGTCAAGTGCACCATGAAGTAATGCACGTGTGTATTTAATCGGCATGCGGCTTCCGACGCCATAAACGCCACCCGTCCAACCAGTATTAACCAGCCAACATTTTACATCACCTTTTGCAATTTTTTCACGGAGTAGGTTACCGTAAACAGAAGGGTGGCGTGGCATAAATGGTGCACCAAAACATGTTGAGAAAGTTGCTTGTGGTTCTTTCCCGAGACCTTTTTCTGTGCCGGCTACTTTAGCAGTATAGCCAGATAGGAAATGATACATGGCTTGTTCAGGTGTTAAACGTGCCATCGGTGGCATAACGCCAAACGCATCAGCTGTTAACATGATAACATTTTTCGGGTAAGCCCCAGGTGCGCCATCCGTAGTATTCGGAATAGACGTGATTGGATAAGCGGCACGAGTATTTTCAGCTTTAGATCCGTCATCAAGATCAATTTCGCGGGTATCTTCATCGATAACGACGTTTTCAAGAACAGTCCCGAACATGCTTGTTGTCGCATAAATTTCCGGTTCCGCTTCTTGTGATAGGCGAATAACCTTCGCATAACAACCGCCTTCGAAATTGAAAATCGTATTATCAGACCAACCGTGCTCATCATCACCAATAAGTTGGCGTTCTGGATCTGCGGACAATGTCGTTTTTCCGGTACCAGATAATCCAAAGAATACCGCTGAATCCCCATCTTTACCGATGTTTGCAGAGCAATGCATCGGCATAATGCCTTTTTCAGGAAGAAGATAATTTAAAATAGAGAATACAGATTTTTTCATTTCACCTGCATATGACGTACCAGCGATAAGAACCAATTTACGTGCAATATTAATCGTTACAAGTGTTTCCGAATTAATGCCGAGTTCTTCTGGGTCCATCTTAAGTTCAGGTGCGTGTAAGATTGTGAAATCGGGTGAGAACCCTTCTAAATCGGCAACATCCGGTCTTACAAGAAGGTTTCTAATAAATAAGCTGTGCCAAGGAGAAGGTGAAATAGCACGCACTGAAATGCGGTGAGCGGGGTCTGTACCGCCGTAAAGGTCTTGAACATATAGATTGCGTTCGTTGAGATAAGCAAGGATTTGTTTTTCAGCAATATTAAAGTTTTCTTCGCTTATGGCTTTATTTACTTTGCCCCACCAGATGTTGTCTCTGGAGGAAGGCTCATCAACCATATATTTGTCATTCGCGCTTCGACCTGTGTGCTGTCCTGTTTCAACAACAAGGGCACCGCCTTTTGACATTACCCCTAACCCTTGTTTGATTGTATGTTCATAAAGAAGCTCTGGTCCGAAGTTCCAAAAAACATCATTCTTAGAATTAATGTTTTGGTTTTCTATGCCGTTATTACTTAAATACTTCCCAACGTTATTCATTTTCTATCCTTTTTTTTGAATTAGATATTCTACTATAATTCATTTAATTAACTTTGGCTTTCTAAGGGCATTATTAATAGAGATATTTTTAGGTCCAATAAAATTGATTTTACAACTTTTTTCAAACTATTGATTTATAAGGAAAAAAATGTCACATTTATGACACTTTTGTAACGCAAATTTTTTGAAATGATAAAGAATGTTGTGATATTGTTTAATAGATTCGTTTCATAAAAGGATAAATGTAGATGGCTGCTCTAATAACACTCGTAGATGATGATCAGAATATATTGGCCTCTGTAAAAATGGCACTTGAAAGCGAAGGCTTTGATGTGAGAACGTTTACAGATGGTGCAAGTGCCCTTGAGGGGATGAGTGGTAACCCTGGAGATTTAGCCGTACTAGATATAAAAATGCCGCGTATGGACGGTATGGAGCTACTGCGTAGATTAAGAGAAAAACAATCTTTGCCCGTTATCTTTCTTACCTCTAAAGATGATGAAATTGATGAGATGCTCGGTTTGAAAATGGGTGCTGACGATTATATTAAAAAACCATTTTCACAACGGTTGTTAATTGAACGAATTAAAACAATCTTACGCCGGATGGATGCCATCAAAAAAGTGGAAAGTGAAGACGAAGATGAAGGTGGAGTAGTTGTTAGGGGGCGCTTAAAAATCGACCCCGTTCGTCATATTTGTGATTGGGACGGCAAAGACGTTAAATTAACGGTTACGGAATTCCTAATATTGCAGGCGCTTGTACAACATCCTGGACATGTGAAAAGTCGTGATCAGTTAATGGATGTTGCCTATAATGATGATATTTATGTTGATGATCGTACGATCGATAGCCATATTAAACGTCTAAGAAAAAAATTCCGTAAAGTTGATGATAAATTCGACGGTATAGAGACACTCTACGGTGTCGGATATAGGTATAGTGAAAGCTAATAAAAAACACATCTTAAGAAAGCGGCGTATCATTTCGCCGCTGACAATCCGCATTATGGCGGTTAACCTTTTTGCGCTTATTTTTCTTGGCGTTGGCGTCTTATACATCGACCAAGTGCAAAATACACTTTTGCAATCCCGCATTGAAGAACTCGTTAAAGATGCCAATATAATGGCAGGAGCGCTAGGCGAATCTGCTACGGGTGGTCCTGACTCAACAGAGCTTTTGTTGGAGCCTACAAAAAATATTTTAACGAGACTGGTGGGCGTTACTAATATTAGAACACGTTATTTTGGGGTTAATTATGATTTATTAATCGACAGTCGTGATTTGAATATCAATCAGGTAATCGTTGAAAACACAATGCCTAAAGAATTAGGTATAGAGGATTTCTGGGAAATTATTAATCGGGAAGTGGGTGTACTCCTTGATAAAATTCAAAAAAGAGATGAACTTGAAGAATACCACGAAGTCGAAGATGAAACCGCTGAAGATTATCCGGAATTACTTGATGCATTAGCCGGCGAAGAAAGCAGCAGGATGCGCAGGTTAGATGCAGAACGAAATATAATTACTGTCGCTGTACCCGTTCAACGTTTTAGACGTGTTTTAGGGGCGTTGATGCTTTCGGCTGATACAGGGGACATATATGCAGCAGTCCAGGATGTGAGATTAATAATCATACAATTCTTCTGCGCAGCACTTTTAATTACTTTGCTGATGTCACTCTTTTTGGCAAAAACCATTGTTCGCCCTGTATTGCGATTAGCGCGCTCTGCGGATCATATAAGCTTGGGTGGCAAAACAGACATTCCCGATTTATCATTTAGGAATGATGAAATTGGTGATTTGTCACGTTCATTAAAAGACATGACAGAAATATTAGAAAAACAAATTGATGCTGTGGCAAGTTTTGCCGCCGATGTTGCCCATGAACTTAAAAACCCTTTGACAAGTATGCGTAGTGCAATTGAAACAATGGAATATGCAAAGTCAGAAGACGATATAAAAAAGCTGAGAGCCATTATCGGCGAAGATGTAAAAAGATTAGACCGCTTAATTACGGATATTTCAGATGTTTCTAGGCTTGATGCAGAATTGTCGCATGCGCAATTAGCTCAAGTGAATTTGACGGCATTATTAGAAACGCTTGTAGATATTTACCTTACAACTCAACAGGATACGCTACCAAACTTAATTTTAGACATTAAGAAAAGGCGCTTTAAAGGCAAGGACGGAAAACCGGCACCTTATATGGTTCGCGGTTTAGAGGGGCAGTTGGGGCAAGTGGTTCGAAATTTACTTGATAATGCTATATCCTTTTCTAAGAAGGACGGTAATATTTGGCTAAGACTTTCAAGACGCAACAATATGGTTGAAATTATTGTTAAAGACGAAGGGGTAGGAATTCCCATTGATAAATTGGATAATATCTTTGATCGTTTTTATTCTGAAAGACCTAAGGGGGAAGCATTTGGAAAACATTCTGGACTTGGGTTAAATATATGTAAGCAAGTTGTTGAAGCTCATGGTGGCGAGATTTTTGCCGAGAACCGCATGGATGAATCAGAAAAGGTTATTGGTGCTAAATTCGTGGTACTATTACCACTTTATGATGATTAGGGAATATGAATGACATTACACCATGCATCATGTGTAGAATATAAAGGAAAAGGAATACTCATTCTTGGCGAATCTGGTGCGGGTAAATCAGACTTGGCAATTAGATTGTTAGACGCAGGTGGAACGCTAGTGTCTGATGATTATGTAGAAATTATCAATGAAAATAACCTGATAATAGCAAAGACAGCGCCAAATATTGGCGGTATGATTGAAGTGCGCGGCGTAGGGTTAATGAATGTCGATTTCTTAGAGGAAATGAAATTGGACTTGGCTCTCGAATTATTAGCGCCAAATTTAATTGATAGGCTACCGGAAGATCTTTATTTTGAGGAAGGTAATGCTAAAATACCATTTTATAAGTTTGATGGGTTTTGCTCTTCGGCAATTGCTAAAATAAATCTTATAATGGATAAATTGGAATAGGTAATGGAAAACAAAAATGATAAGTTTTTAAAAGTTTTACTAATTACTGGAATGTCGGGTGCTGGTAAATCGACGGCTTTATCCGTTTTAGAAGATTTGGATTATGAGGCTATCGATAACTTACCCATTAATTTATTACCAAGCTTAATTGAGTTGGCGCAAAAGAATGACCCAGATCACAAAAATCCTGCACTCGCTATTGGTATAGATGCGAGAACGCGAAATTTTCAACCTGATAATATAATTCAAGTCTTAAATCAGATTAGAGACAACGTAGATATTGATTTAACAATATTATATTTTGATAGTAGTAATGAAATTCTTGCTTCAAGATTTACTGAGACAAGGCGACGCCATCCGCTAGCAAAAGACCGCCCCATTAATGATGGCATCATACGTGAACGACAAATGATGCAAATTATCAAAGCCGAAAGTGATTACGTTTTTGATACATCGGAACTAAATATTCACGATTTAAGAAGAATGCTTTCTCAACATTTTGTGCGCAAACATGATGAAGGCTTAAATATAACGATATGCTCATTTGGATACCCAAAAGGCCTTCCAAGAGATGCTGATTTAGTTTTTGACGTACGATTTTTACGCAATCCTCATTACGACGAGGTCTTAAGACCACAAACCGGACAAGATCAAAAGGTTGGCGAATATATTATGAAAGATCCCATCTTTGATAAAAGCTGGGAACAAATTTCGTCTCTTATTGTTACGCTTATTCCTGAATATAAAAAAGAAGGTAAATCATATCTTACAATTGCTTTTGGGTGCACTGGTGGTAAGCATCGTTCAGTGTTTATGGCTGAAAAGCTTTGTCATTTATTAAAAGAAAATAAGCATAATCTAAATTTGCTTCATCGTGAGTTATCAATATAAATTTTTGACGTTCTGATAAATTGGAATTGTCCTTCTTTAAAAGTCATATTATAGTTAACCCAATAAAAATATTATAAAAGGAATTACCAATGATCGGGATGGTAGTCGTCACACACGGCAGATTAGCTGAAGAATTTATAGCGGCAATGGAACACGTAGTTGGCCCGCAGTCAGCTTTACAAGCCATTTCTATTGGACCTGACGATGATATGGAGCAGCGCCGTCAGGATATTCTTGATGCTGTTACTGAAGTGGATGATGGTAGTGGCGTCATTCTATTAACGGATATGTTTGGAGGAACCCCATCAAACCTTGCCATTTCTATTATGGATTCGACCCATGTAGAAGTTATCGCTGGAATTAATCTTCCGATGTTAATTAAGTTAGCGAGTGTGCGGATTGATAGCACTATGGAAGAGGCCGTGAGTGCCGCTCAAGAATCAGGGAAGAAGTATATTAATATCGCTTCGCATGTTTTATCCGGTGAAAATTAATGGATGCTTTGAGCGACGACAATAGTCGTATCTTGACGATTAAAAATAAACGTGGCCTACATGCACGTGCTTCTGCCAAATTTGTCACTCTCATGGCAGAGTATGATGCAAAAATTACGGTCTCTAAAGATGGCACTTCTGTCTGTGGTACGTCAATTATGGGATTGATGATGTTAGCTGCGGCCATTGGTGATCAAATAAAAATCGAAGGTGAGGGGGCCCAAAAAGATGAGGCCTTAGATGCTATTGAATCGCTCATTGATAATAAATTTGGCGAAGATTGCTAATTCTTTCAATATTCTTTCTTTAACATTTTTTCAATATATAGATATATAAAGATTTCTTTATGCTTGATGTTTTTTAAATATGAGCGTATAGACTTATTAATTTTAAGAATATCAATAATAATTGATCAAATTTAAGGACAAAAGACCTATGAGTGAATTTACAGATTATAAGGTAGCCGATATTTCAGGTGCCGGATGGGGCCGTCGTGAAATCAATATTGCTGAAACTGAAATGCCTGGACTTATGGCGCTTCGTGAAGAATTTGGTAAAGGCCAACCTTTAAAAGGGGCTCGTATAGCTGGCTGCCTCCATATGACTATTCAAACGGCCGTATTAATGGAAACATTAATTGCACTTGGTGCAGAGGTGCGTTGGTCATCATGTAATATTTTCTCAACGCAGGATCATGCCGCTGCGGCGATGGCGGATGCTAAAATACCTGTGTTCGCATGGAAAGGAATGAATGAAGAAGAATTTAACTGGTGTATCCGTGAAACTATCGTCGGGCCGGACGGTTGGCGTCCAAATGTTATTTTGGATGATGGCGGTGATTTGACTGCAATGATTTATGATGACTTCCCGGAATTACTTGAAGATATCCACGGTATTTCAGAAGAAACAACAACAGGGGTTCTTCGTCTTTATCAAATGGAAAAAGAAGGTCGCTTAACGGTTCCGGCTATTAATGTGAATGATAGTGTAACAAAGTCAAAATTTGATAATCTTTATGGTTGTCGTGAAAGTCTTGTGGACGGTATTAAACGTGCAACAGACGTGATGCTTGCTGGTAAAGTTGCTGTGGTTGCTGGTTATGGTGACGTGGGTAAAGGTTCTGCTGCGTCACTTCGTAGTCAGGGTGCACGTGTATTGGTTACAGAAATTGATCCTATTTGTGCCCTGCAGGCTTCAATGGAAGGATATGAAGTTGTAACAATGGAGAATGCGGCCTCACGAGGTGATGTGTTTGTTACAACAACGGGTAATTTTGATGTGATAACCATAGATCATATGAGAGAAATGAAGGACCGAGCCATTGTTTGTAATATCGGACATTTTGATTCAGAAATTCAGATCGCTGCTCTAGAAAATTATAAATGGGAAGAAGTGAAGCCACAAGTTGACGAAGTTATTTTCCCGGATGGTAAACGCCTTATCGTATTAGCCAAAGGTCGCTTGGTTAATCTTGGTTGTGCAACGGGGCATCCAAGCTTTGTCATGAGTGCATCATTCACAAACCAAGTACTCGCACAAATGGAATTATTTAATAATGGTGATAGCTACGAAAATAAAGTATATGTACTGCCAAAACATTTGGATGAAAAGGTGGCGTTACTTCATCTTGATAAACTTGGTGTTCAGCTTACAAAGCTGAACGAAGAACAGGCAAAATATATTGATGTTTCAGTTGATGGTCCATTTAAGCCTGATCATTACCGCTACTAAATTTATTTGAAGTAAAATTTTAAAGCCCGTTCATTGGTAAAATGCCATGAACGGGCTTTTCTTTTACGGATAAAGTCGTTATCTTTGTAATAGGTAAGTGCTTGATATTTATCCGTGAAGGGGATAGGAAAATTAGCTTTAAGTCATTATTAATTAATGGGGTATCGGTTATTGGTTTTTCGTTACTAATGGTCGAACATTCTTTTGCGCAAATTTCTGAGGTTAATAATAATCAGCTAGCAGATGATGGTCAGTTTATGATCGGATTATCGGTCTTTTTCATACTGACAATATTCTTGATAATTTGGCTTCTCCTTAAACGTCAAAAAAGCGAAAAACTATTTTTACAAGCGTCTAAAAATGAAAGCTTTCTTAAAAGTGCTATTTTGGCACGTGAAGAAAGTTTTTATTTATGGAATGATAATAAAGAACTTATTTTAAAGTCAGCCATAAATATTCGGTTTGAAGATGAAACCATGCCCGATGATATGGATGATTTGAAAACCAGATTTACGCAAGATGACCAGAATGAATTTGACGAAAATATTCAAAGCTTGCTTAATGAAGGCAAAAATTTTTCTCAACAAATAGAACTTGCTCAATTTAACATGCATTTGTCAATTATTGGCGATGTCGTAATTGATCACCAATTAAATACAAAGTGCTATATTGTATGGTTTAAAGATAATACGGTTTCTGAAAAAATACAGCGTTTTCAAGAAGCTGAAGCAAGCGACACAGCACATAAAGCAAAGCTTTTAGAAAATGCCCTAAATATGACAAACTTTCCCATATGGATTAGAGGGAAAGATCTTAATTTTCAATGGGTTAATAAAGCATATGTTGATGCGGTTGATGGCATAACATATAAAAATGTCATCGATAAAAATTTGGAACTTACGACTAATACGCTTGGGGTAAGCCTGAGGAGTATGGCTGAATCTGTATCTATAACTGGTGAGGGACAATCTGAAAGTCATTTTATTGTTTTGGGTGGTGAACGCAAATCAATGGACTTTAATAATATTCCTTATGAAGTCGATGAAAATAAAGAAGCAATATTAGGATATGCTCAAGATATCACGGAACTAGAAGAGGCAAGAGGGAACTTAGCCGATCATACAGTATCTTATGCTGAAACACCTGATAAATTTTCAACGGCGGTTGCTATTTTTGATAGTGAGATGAGATTAGAATATTATAATAAAGCATATCTTCGTTTATGGGGGCTTCCAGAAAGCATACTGTTTAGTCACCCAAGTTATAGTGAAATTCTAGAAGCCTTAAGAGAAGCCAGAAAGTTACCTGAACAAGCCAATTTTCCAGAATGGAAGCAGCGTCAATTAGAAGCCTATAAAGAGGTCATTGATCCGGTTGAAAGTATGATGCATTTACCTGACGGTAAAACCTTAAGGGTAGTGATGCAGCACCATCCAATGGGTGGAATGCTGGTGTTCTATGAAGATGTGACGGATTATTTTGCGCTCGAAAGCTCATATAACACACTTATTGCAGTGCAGCGCGAGACACTTGATAATCTCAATGAAGGTATTGCAGTGTTTGGCTTTGATGGACGATTGAAGCTTTTTAATGATGGTTTTACTAACATTTGGGAAGTATCAAATGAATTCTTAAAAGCGGATCCGCATGCCTACGATGTATTAGATCGGTGCGGTAAAATCATGCATGATTTTGACGGCATGGAAGGTCTCAAAACCATGATCGTTGGGGGAGAAGTAAAAAAAGAAGCATCATCAGGACAATTTAAACTAACCAATGAAAAAGTGATCAATTATTCATTAGTACCATTGCCAGATGGTGCGGTTCTTCTCATTTTTATCGACGTAACTGATAGTTTCCGTGTTGAATATTCATTAAGAAAGCACAACGAAGCCCTAGAAGAAGCCCAAAATATTAAAACAGATTTCCTAGCCCATATGTCTTATGAACTTAGAAATCCGCTTAATAGTGTTTTGGGTTTTGCGGAACTTCTTAAAAAAGAATATCAAGGTCCACTCAATGAGCAGCAACATCAATATATGCGAAATATACTGAGTGCTTCAGATTATTTACTTGATCTTATTAATGATATTCTTGACCTTTCTGTTATTGAGGCCGGTGGTCTTTCCATTGAAGCGTCTGAATTTAACTTGCCAGAAATGATTGATAATGTGATTAGAAAAGTTGATGAAAGAGTTAAGCAAAAACATATTCATCTTAATGTGGATTATGATCCAGAATTAACGACCGTTAAAGCTGACCCTAAGCGAATTCAGCATTCTGTTTCTAACCTTTTAAGTAATGCGGTTAAATTTACATCTGAATCTGGCCATATTGATGTGAGAACGTGGCAAGATGAACAAAATTATTTTATAAGCATCCGTGATGACGGTATTGGAATAGAGCCGGATGAAAAAGAAGAAATTTTTGAAAAATTCTATACGGGATCAAACGTTCCCAAAGGAAAAGGAACAGGATTAGGGTTATCACTGGTGAAGATATTTGTTGAAATTCATGGTGGCGAAGTGATAGTTGAATCCGATTTAGGAATTGGTTCAGAATTGACATGTAGACTGCCAAAAGAACTACCTGAATTTGAGGATATTCAAGAGCAAGGCAAATACAGTGAGATACCGCAGTTATTGTCATGAGAGAGTTAAATTTTAATCTTCAAAATTTAGAGGCTACGCGTCTGTTTGCAAATCAATTGTCCGCCACCCTTAAAACCGGAGATATCATCACATTTGAAGGAACATTAGGAGCAGGAAAAACAGAATTTTGTCGCGCACTAATTCATGCAATAGGATACCACGAGGATGTTCCAAGCCCGACATTCAGCCTTCTGCAAACATATGAACCTGAACTTGATGATCAGCAAAAACCAGCGATTTGGCATTTTGATTTATACCGATTAGAAAATAGCGAAGACGTTTTAGAATTAGGGATAGAAGATGGATTTGACACTGCAATTACTTTGATTGAATGGCCTGACAAAATGGGGTCTTATTTACCTGATGGGCATTTAAAAATAATGCTTTCCATGGGGGATGATGAAGGATCGAGAAATATAAAAATTATCTGCGATGATTATTGGGCAATTAGATTAAAGGACTTAAAAGTATAGTATGAGCCGAAAAGACGACATTAGAAAATTTCTCGCGACTACGGAATGGGCAAATGCAGAAATAACACCGCTTGCTGGTGATGCATCATTTCGGCGTTACGACAGGGTGGTGCAAGGAAATAAAAAAGCAGTGCTTATGGATGCCCCACCTTTTTTTGAAGATACGAGGCCATTTTTTGCGGTGGCAAAATATATTCATTCAAAAGGATTAAGGGCACCCGCAATATATGCATTTGATTTTGATAAAGGATTTTTATTATTAGAAGATCTTGGGGATGACCTTTTTAAAAGAGTTTTAGAAAGGCAGCCAGAAAAAGAAGCTTCACTATATAAAAGGGCCTTAGATGAGCTGATATCATTAAATAAGCACGATGTCCCAAATGTTTTGCCCCTGAACGATCAAAAATATGAATTGCCAATCTATGATATGGCGCTTTATTTGACTGAGATTGCCCTTTTAACGGATTGGTATTATCCGGCAATACATGGAAAACGTTTATCAATTCAAAAACGTGAAGAATTTATGGATATCTGGCGTGATGCGTTATCTGAAATATCGAATATTCAAGAATGCATGGTGCTTCGCGATTATCATGCTGAAAATTTACTTGATATGGAAGATGGTGGCATAGGACAATTGGATTTTCAGGACGCGGTTTTAGGCCATTTAGCATATGACCTTGTGTCGCTATTACAGGATGCCAGAAGAGATGTGACTCCAAAAGTTGAAGAAGAAATGGTTGCATATTATGCGGGTGAAATGGATCTTAATCTTGAAAAGTTTAAAGAACATTATGCTATCCTGGGCGCTCAAAGAAATATTAAGATCATCGGTATATTTGCACGACTTTATTTAAGAGACGGCAAAGATGCTTATTTAGGGCTTCAGCCACGTATGTGGGGATTATTGGAGCGCTGCTTAGAGCATCCATCATTAGGACGTGTGAAAGGTTGGTTGGACGAAAATATACCGAACCTTCGCGATGTGCCGTTAATGGCGAAAAAATTAAACCCTGATCAGGCGATTATTTTAGCTGCTGGATTGGGAACTCGTATGCTGCCGCTTACCGAAGATATGCCAAAGCCACTTATTAAGGTTGCTGGAAAAGAAATGCTAACCTGGACACTTGATGCTTTAGCGTGGGCGGGTGTTAAACGTGCCGTGATAAACAAGCATCATCATACCGATCAAATAGATATGTTTGTAAATGAGCGTATTGATTGGCGTCCAGAAATATTATTATCTGATGAAAGCGACTTGTTGATGGATAGCGGTGGGGGGATCAAAAAAGGCCTTAAGCAGCTCTCAAATGAGCCATTTTTTATCATGAATAGTGACATGATATGGCAAAACGAAGGGCTTGATGCATTAACCAGATTAGCGACCACATGGGATGATAATATGGATATGCTTATGCTGCTTATTAAAAGAGAAGCAGCACACGGTCATGACGGTGCAGGTGATTTCCATATGGCAAAGGATGGTTGTTTATCTTGGCGAGGGAATAGCAGTACTGCTGATTATCTTTATAGTGGTATTATGATCATTCGTCCTGAATGCTTTGAAGATACGCCCGATGAGCCATTCAGTTTAAAAATATTATTTGACCGCGCTGAAAAACAGAAGAAATTATTCGGTATCGTTCACACTGGATCATGGTATCATGTCGGCACCCCTGAAGCGATTGGGGAAACAGAGAAACGATTAAAGGGGAAATAAAAAGCCTATGCCAAGACGGCTTAAAAAAAATCCCGAAATATATAATATTCCGGCGCATCAATCTTTTGTTGATGTGCTCGCGACCGGCATAATTGAACGTTTTGGCCATGACCCAATTTCTTTAAGTGAAGTTTTAATTTTATTACCAAACAGACGTGCCGTTCGGTCCTTACGAGAAGCATTTTTAAGGATCAGTGACGGAAAACCGATTGTATTACCGAATATGCAACCCATTGGGGATGTTGATGAAGATGGTTTGATAATGGGTGGTGGTACGCTTTATGATGATCTTTCCATAATGCCTTCTGTGCCACCATATATGCGGCAAATGCTTCTTATGAATATTATTCATGATTGGTATAAAAAAAGCGGAGAAGATATTCCAGAAAATTCTGGATGTGCCGTTCTCGCAGAAGCATTAGGTCAGTTACTTGATCAAGTTCAAACCGAAGAGATCAATTTTCATTCAATAGAAGATATCGTACCCGCAGAATACGCCATCCATTGGCAACAAACATTGGAATTTCTAAAAATCCTAACGGAAGGTTGGCCACATGTTCTAGCGACTACGGGCTATATGGATAGTGCGTTAAGGCGTAATAATTTATTGCAGGCGTTAAAAGAGACTTGGTTAAATAACCCACCGGAACATCCCATTATTGCCGCCGGTTCAACAGGTTCCGTTAAAGCGACGGGTGAACTTCTTTCAATTATTTCAAGACTGCCTAAAGGTATGATTGTATTACCGGGAATAGATCAAAATGTTGATGATGAAATTTGGGGAAAAATAGAGGACACCCATCCACAAACGACTATGAAACATTTGCTTGAAATTATTGGCGCTGACAGAATTGAAATTAATAATTGGGATGGAAGCGCACCGCAAATTGATAATGAGAAAACTATTCTATTTCGTGAAATAATGCGCCCTGCGGAGACAACCCATCATTGGCGTGACCTTATAAAACCGGAAATAAAAGACATTAAACAAATTGTTACACCGGGAAATCGTGAAGAGGCAGGCATTATCGCGATGATGATGAGGGAGCAGTTAGAAACCCCGGGTAAAACGGCGGCGCTCGTCACACCAGATCGAATGCTTGCAAGACAAGTTGCGGGTGAATTAAGACGATGGAATATTGAAATTGATGATAGTGCGGGAACACCGCTTTTTAACAAAGCCGTTGGGGTATATTTAAGGCTTACTGCAGAAATGGTGATGGAGAACTTTAGCCCGGTATCATTAATGAGTGCCCTTAAACACCCGCTTATGTCTGGCGGTAAAAAAATCGCGGACTTTAGGGGAAATGTCAGACAATTTGAACGTCGATATTTACGCGGTCCTAGGCCATCAGCCGGGCTTTATGGTTATGAAAAGATTATGGCCCATGAAAGTGGTCAGGATGATGAATTATATGAGTGGTGGTGTTCAATTCAAAAAGCAATTGAACCTTTTGATGCGTTAATGGCCAAACCAGACGTCACATTTGAAGAAATGCTGCTCGCTCATATTGAAATGGCTGAGAATTTAGCGGCAACCGATAAAATTTCAGGTGATAAACGATTATGGAAAGGCGATGACGGTGAAGCCGCAGCAACATTAATTGAAGATTTGCAACAAGCGGCACCCTACATGCGTAATTTTAATAGCAACCAATATGCTACACTTTTCGAGCAATTCATGAAACCAGTCACCGTCCGTTCAAAATATGGGCAGCACCCAAGATTAAATATTTGGGGACCACTGGAAGCAAGACTTCAACATGCGGATTTAATGATTTTATCAGGATTAAACGAAGGTAATTGGCCGCCTGATGCAGGGGATGACCCATGGATGAGCAGACCAATGCGAAAAGATTTTGGCATGCCGGGACTTGAGCAGAAAATAGGCTTAAGTGCACATGATTTCGTACAGACGGCAAGCGCAAAAAATGTTGTGATTACGAGATCAGAAAAGCAAGAGGGTACACCGACCGTCAAATCACGCTGGTTAAATCGACTTCATGCAATCATTGGTGATGAGCATCATCAAAAAGAAAGCAAAAAATGGCTTTCTTTCTATAAAGAAATAGATAGTCCAGCAGAGACAACAATCATTAAATCGCCTGCGCCAACGCCGCCTATATCTGCAAGGCCGCGTAAATTATCAGTAACCCGTATTCAACAGTGGATGCAGGATCCTTATGGCATTTACGCGAGTAAAATACTTAAATTAAAAAAACTTGATGAGCTGGATCAGGATCCAGGTGCCATTGATAAGGGTATTATTCTTCATGATATTCTTGATGATTTTATGAATGAATATGATGATCATATGCCGGATGATGCCTATCAGAAGTTATTAGATATCGGTAAGAACTATTTTAAAGAAAAAATAGATAGACCAACAGTGCGCACTTTTTGGTGGCCTAGGTTTAAGCAAATAGCAAAATGGTTTGTGGATAATGAAGCAAAACGCCGAGAAACCATAAAGACATTGGCAACAGAAACAGTTGGACAAGTAAAACTGAAAGATTTAGTTGGTGGTGAATTTACTTTGGACGCGACAGCAGACAGAATTGATTTACTACCGGACGGTACGTTAAATATTATTGATTATAAAACAGGCAGCAGTCCAAAGATCAATCAAATCAGGGCAGGATATGCGCCGCAGTTATCCTTAGAAGCCGTTATCGCCACAAAAGGTGGTTTCTCATTGCAGTCGACCAGATCAGTCTCTGAGCTATCTTATTGGGAATTAAAAGGGGGCGAAAAACCCGGTGACATTAAATCATATAGCCTTAAAGCAAGTGGCAAAGCCAAGATAGATATTGAAGAGCTCACTAAGCAATCATATGACGGGTTAATTAAGCTTGTCACGACGTTTGATATGGAGAAAACACCCTATTTAAGTAATCCAAACCCACTTGAAAAAGGATATGGTGACTTTGATCACCTAGCCCGCACGAAAGAATGGGGAGAGGGCTGATGGTTAAGCAAACAGCTGAACAATTACGTGCCTCGAACCCTAATGCTTCGGTCTGGGTTGGGGCATCGGCGGGTACAGGTAAAACATTCGTATTATCCAATCGCGTGCTGAGGTTAATGTTATCGGGCAGTCGCCCTGATAAGATTTTATGTCTGACGTATACCAATACCGCAGCCGCAGAAATGGCAATTCGCGTTAATAAACGGCTGTCTACTTGGATCACAATGGATGAAGCCGAGTTATATTCCGAGCTTGAGAGTGTTTTAGGGAAAGCCCCTGAAAAAGATCAACTGCTTCTAGCGCGTAAATTATTTGCAAAAGTTCTTGATGTGCCGGGCGGCTTAAAAATTCAAACAATCCATTCATTCTGTCAGTCCTTATTGGGGCGGTTTCCTGTCGAAGCTGGCATTGCGCCAAATTTTGATCTTTTGGATGATATTACGATCAATGAACAATTGCGTCTCTCGCAAGATGAACTTTTGCTTGAGATCGCGTACGGAGAGCGTGACGAGCTTAGTAAATCATTAGAACAAATATCAAGCATGCACGCGGAAAGCACCTTTACCGATTTAATGAGGGGCTTAACCAATGAACGGGGTGGTTTGGAAACTCTGTTTAAACGAAATTCACATTCATTTGACCGTCTGATCGCAAGTTTGAAAAGTTTATTAGGTTTTGAGAAAAAAGACACAAGAAAAAGTATTTTAGAAGCGGCATGTGATGATGAATTTTTAAATTCAACTGAAATTGAAGAAGCAGCAAAGAAACTATTAACGGGTACTAAAACCGATCAAGATCGTGGTGCTTTGATATTCGAATGGTTGAATAATACGGATAATAGAATTGATGGTTTTGGCATTTATAAAGGAGCTTTTTTAACGGCGAAAAATGAAATACGTGCGAAGCTTGCGACTAAAAAAATATCCGATGAATATCCGCTTGATCTTGAGATGTTATTTAAAGAAGCTGAAAGAGTTATGTTTGTGATTGAACGGCTAAGAAAATTTTCCCTTTTTGAAAACACGAGCAATATTTTAAGGATCGGGTTTGAGCTGATTAATAAATATAATCAACGTAAGAAAAGCCGTAATGTTGTTGATTATGATGATTTAATTGGAAAAGTAAGCGAGCTCGTACAAAAAATTGATGCCAGCTGGATTTTGTTTAAGCTTGATGAAGGTATCGATCACATTCTTATTGACGAAGCGCAAGATACAAACCCGGCGCAATGGGATATTATTCGTAAAATATCACAAGAATTCTTTGATGGTGCCGGTGCACGTGACGAAAGCGATAATGGGGGCCGTACAATTTTTGCTGTTGGTGATATTAAACAATCAATTTATTCGTTTCAAAAAGCAGAGCCGAGAAAATTTGATGAAAATAAACGATATTTCATCAAACAAGCACATGATGCAGGGCTAAAATTTGTTGAAGTGCCGATGAATTTATCTTTCCGTTCAACGGCAGCCGTTCTAGATACTGTCGATAAAGTGTTTGAACATGAAGAAAAACGCTTTGCCATATCATTTAATGATGCTGAAATTATACATGACACGTACCGAAAAGATGAACACGGATTGGTTGAAGTATGGGATACTATTGAGCCACCAGAGGTTAAAGAAGACGAATATTGGTCACCGCCCGTTATTCAAAAAGCAAGTCATGATCCAAAACAAATCGTAGCTGAGAAAATCGCGGATCAAATTAAGAATTGGATTGATAGCAAGAAGATTTTGCCATCCAAAGGTCGCCCGATAACAGCAGGGGATATTCTTATCCTCGTGCAAAAACGTAAAGAATTTGTACACTATATGATCAGTTCTTTAAAAATGCGCGGTATTAATGTCGCAGGACTTGATCAAATGGTTTTAACGGAACAATTACCTGTTATGGATTTGATGGCCGTTGCCAATTTTACGCTTTTGCCAAGTGATGACCTGACATTGGCTGTTGTTTTAAAAAGCCCTTTTATTGGTTTGGAAGAAGAAGACCTTTTTGATCTTGCGAACCCGCGGGGTAAAAATGAAAGCTTATGGCAGGCGCTTTTGAAACGCAGAAATGAGCGGGACAGTTTTAGAAAAGCGGCTGATGCCTTAACTGACCTAACCAATTATGCGGATTTTTATCCACCATTTGATTTTTTTACTTATTTGCTATCTGCACGTGGTGGTCGTCAAAAATTAATTGCTAGACTTGGGGAGCAAATTAATGATCCAGTTGATGAATTTTTAAATCAGGCAATGAAATATGAACAAAATAATATTTCGTCAATGCAAGGGTTTTTAAATTGGTTCACCAAAGGCGACATTAAAATTAAAAGGGAAATGGATCAGGGGGGCGGTATGGTTAGAGTTATGACCGTCCATGGTGCAAAAGGACTTCAAGCACCGATCGTTTTTCTTCCAGATACGTGTCAAAGTTCAGGATTAAAGGATAATTTATATTGGCATAAAGAAGGTTTAAGCGAACACTTGCTTTATGTAAGAAATGAAGAGACGCGCGTCGACATCGCAAAAACAGCGTTTGATGAGCGTAAACGTGAAATTGAAAATGAAAATAAGCGGCTTTTATATGTTGCTATGACACGTGCTGAAGATCAACTTTATGTCACGGGGTGGGAAGATAAACGAGGGCGTAAAGATGGAAATTGGTATGATTTAATTCGTAATGCCGTTGATAATATGTACGGTACTGAAGAAATTGATGTTAAGGGCGAACTTGTCTTAAGGTTAGAGAAGGGCACAAAAACCGCAGGAGATGTAAAAACGCCACTCATTAAGGATGATCAAGTAAAGGAATTACCATCGTGGGCATTTAATACACCGATGGTTGAACCTATGCCTTCTAAGCCGTTATCACCATCAAAAATTGATGAAGATGAAGAAGTGGTAAGAAGCCCTTTAAAAATTGCTGAGCAAATGAAACAGGATAAACGAAAATACCATCGAGGTAGGTTAATTCATAAATTGTTAGAAATATTACCAAATAAGAATTCTGATGAATGGCAAATATCAATTGAACGTTATTTGAAACAAGATGCCCATGAATTATCTATTGAGCAAATTGCGGACATTGAAAATGAAGTGTTAGAAATATTAAACAGTCCGTCTTTAGAAGGACTGTTTGGTCCTAATAGTCGTTCTGAAGTACCAATCGTAGGTCAAGTTGGTGATTTTACATTAAGTGGACAAGTTGACCGTTTGGCGGTTCATAATGATGAGGTTTTAATCATAGATTATAAAACCAATAGACCACCTGCAAGAAGTCCTGAAATGGTTCCAAAAATTTATCAAAGACAAATGGCCGCCTATAAAGCCGTCTTAAAAGAAGTCTATCCAGATAAAACAATTAAATGCTTTTTATTATGGACGGATATCGCAGAATTAATGGAAATTCCAGACGAGTTATTAAATAAATTTACATTTTAACATCCTTCCCCTTGACGAAGGTATGAGGGCTTCTTATGTTCACTACATATTGATTTAATTTGAGGAAAAAACATGAGCATTAAAGCAGTAACAGACGCCGATTTCGAAGCAGAAGTTTTGAATTCTGATAAACCAGTAATAGTGGATTTTTGGGCGGAATGGTGCGGACCTTGTAAACAATTTGGTCCTGTATTTGAGGAAGTTTCAAATAGTTATGGTGATGTAACATTTGCCAAGGTGAATATTGATGAAAACCCTGAAGCGCCTACTAAATATGGTGTGCGTAGTATTCCGACAATGCTTATGTTTAAAAATGGCGAAGTATCAGCGATGAAAGTCGGTAATACGGCAAAAGGTGATTTTGAAGCATGGATTAAAGAAAACTCATAATCCTGTTAATCATTAAAAAATAAGGGCGTCTCTTTATTAGAGAGCGCCCTTTTTCTTTGGGTTTTTATAACTTTTTAGCTAAAGAATTCTTTTTCATATGCTTCAACAAAAAATTGCATATCTTCCGGTCTGGCTGTACTGATCCGCATCCAATCTAACTTAGGTGGGAACGGGCGTCCAATTAATATGCCGTGTTTAAGAATACGCGCATTAACTTCTTTTGAATCCATTCCTGTTTCAAAAAATGTGAAATTCGCATTTGATTTTATATAACGCATATTGTGTTTTTCACAGAAATCATAAAGTATTTGAAGTGCTTCTGCATTTTTACGCAGAACAAAATTTTGGTATTCAGTGTCCTTATAACTTGCAATCGCGCCCCACATAGCGGGTCCATTAATTGAGCCTGTCATAAGGCTTTTAATTTTTGCAAGCATTTCTGTTGAACCAAAACCGAAACCAATTCGAACCCCAGCAAATGCATGAATTTTTGAAGCAGTGCGTGTCACAACAACGTTTGGATATTCTGTGACGAGTGGTATCATAGTTTGATAGTTTGGATCAGTAACATATTCAAAATATGCTTCATCAACAAAAACATAACATTTTTGCGACATTTCCTTGCAGAATTCTTTTAATTTTTCACCGTGCATGACAGTTGGGATAGGGTTATTTGGATTACAAAGATAGATGATCTTAACATCATCCGTATATGCTGCTTTCATTGCATCTAAATCAATTGATAGATCATCGGCAACAGGCACCCATATTTTTTCAATGCCGCGACGGTTACTATAATCCATAAAGGTATCATCATAAGTTGGGTTCGGGGCAAGAATTTTGCCACCTTCCATTGCGACCATAAGGGCCAGTGTTTTTAAGATCTCACCTGACCCACCAGCCACCATAACATTTTCTGTAGGTACTTTTTCCATAATTGCAATGAGTTCAGTTAGCGGGCCTCTTGCACCACCACCACTATATAGATGGCCATATTGGTGCGCTTCGTGCATTGCTTTACTTGCCGCTTTGCTTATACCGTAGGGGTTTTCATTTGCACTCATACGGATGGGATTTTCCGGGGTTGGCGTATACCCTTCAATGGTGACACTTTGTGCATGGGCATTTTGAGCTAACATAAGGCTACCGGCAAGCGCCGTTCCGCCTATGAGCCATTGTCTTCTGGTAATTTCAGTCATTCTTCTTCCCTTTTTTGTGATTTATGTAATCAGGATAGCAAATAATTAGTCGATGTCACCAAAAATATAAAAGGCACCGTGCTATGATAGTACGGTGCCTTAGTGAATAAAAATGATGCCGAATGTCAGGTGAACAGTTTCTCGTAAACTTCGGCGAAATATTGCATATCTTCAGGTTTGCCCATACTTACACGGCACCAATCAAGAAATGGCGGGAAGGGACGCGCAACGATGATACCATTTTCACTAAACATTTTTCGGACTTCTTGGATGTCTTTTCCGGTTTTAAAGAAGATGAAATTGGAATTTGATTTCACATATTCAACGCCATGTTTATCGAAAAGATTATATGTAATCTGAAGCGATTCACGATTTTTACGGCGCAGAAAATCTTGTGTTTCCGTATCTTTATAGCTTTCTGCAGCTCCCGCAACAGCCAGTTGGTTTGTGCCACCTGTCATGAATTCACGAATTTTCCTAATCCATGCTTCGGAGCCATAACCGATACCAAGCCTTACACCCGCAAATCCATGTATTTTAGAGGCCGTTCTGGCGACAACGATATTTTCATGCGTGGCTGTTAATGGCACCATTGTTTCATAATCTGGATTTTCAACATACTCATGATATGCTTCATCAATAAAGACCAGACACTTTTTAGACATATCAATACAAAAATCGCGTAACTTATCTTTATGCATAATGCTTGGAAGTGGATTGTTTGGGTTTACAAGATAGATAATGCTGACATCATCTGTATACGCTTCACGCATGGCATCCAAATCAATGGTCATATTTTCATCAACAGGAACGCGTGTAATTGGAACATCACGGCGTTCAGCATATCTTGTTAAATCATGATATGTCGGCTCAGCGGTTAGAACGCGCCCCCCTTCTACTTTGGTAATTAAGCCAAGCGTTTTTAAAATTTCACCTGAGCCACTAGAAAAAGTGATGTTTTTAGGCTCAACGCCCTCCATTTCAGCAAGTGTCTGTATGAGTTCCATATATTTTCCGCGACCATAATGATGGGCCGTATCGAACATTTTGATAATGGCATTGCGGGCTGCCCGCGAAATGCCGTATGGATTTTCATTCGTCCCTAAACGAATGGGGTTTTCTGCTGTTGGTTTAAAGCCGGGAACTGCCATGTCCTGCGCTAAAGCGCGGCTATTACCCATTACCATTGCAACGGCAGCCGCTGAGCCACCACGCAACCAATCACGTCTTGATATATCATTTGTCATTACTAGTTCCTTATATTTTTAATAATGTTATGAAATAATATAACTTAAGATAACGATTTTTCTGAAAAAGTCACGGATAGATTTAACACATAAAAAAAGAGCATCGCCACAATTGACAATGCTCTTTTAATTTCAATTTGTTATCAAGTTTATGAAACAAACTCTTTTTCATAAACCTCAGCAAAATATTTCATATCTTCTGGTTTTTGAATGCTCACTCTTGCCCAATCAAGGAATGGCGGGAAGGGGCGACCGACATTAATACCGTGCTTTAGGAAACGGTCTCTCACTTCAGCAAAATCAATACCGGTTTCAAAGAAGGTGAAGTTAGCATTTGATTTAAAATGTCTTACTTTGTGCTTCTCAAAAACTTTATAGACTTCTTCTAAGCCTTCTTTGTTTTTTTGAATTACGAAATCCATAAATTCTTTATCTTTGTAGCTGGCAAGTGCACCATGAACAGACGGGGTTGCAACTGTACCCGTAACGCGGCGGTTTATTTTTCTGAGAAGTTCCGGCTTAGCGATTGCAAACCCAACCCGAACGCCAGCAAACCCATGAATTTTTGACGCGGTTCTTGAAACAATAACATTATCAGTCGTTGCAGCCACTTGTGCCATTGAACCATAGTTAGAATCGGTTACATATTCATGATAAGCTTCATCAACAAAGACGATACATTTTTGCGACATTTCCATCACAAATTCTTGTAATGCTTTCTTTTCAATTATGGTTGGAATTGGATTATTTGGATTACATAGATAGATTATTTTTACATCATCCGTATAAGCGGCGCGCATGGCATCCAGGTCAATTGACATATCGTCTTTTTTGACTTCTACCCAAATGATGTCGGTTCCAACCCATTCGCTATAACGAACAAGATCGTGATATGTTGGGTTAGCAGCCATTACTTTACCACCATTAAGTTCGGTGATAAGTGCCATAACTTTAAGCACTTCTTTTGATCCACTAGCAAGTAGGATATTTTCAGGGGTTACGCCATTCATATCCGCATAGAGCTTTAATAATTCACGGCGACCGGACCCGCCATATAAATGAGATACATCGTATGCTCCAGCCATTGCTTTATGTGCTGCGCGTGCAACACCATAAGGGTTTTCATTGGCACTCATACGGATAGGGTTCTCTTTCGTGGGAGTATATCCCTTCAAAGTTACGCTTTGAGCTTGCGCGGAAGTTGCATAGGCTAGTCCTGCGGCAGCCAATGATGATGTGCCTTTTAACCAGTCACGTCTTGTTAATTCTCTCATGTTTTATCCCCTTAAAGGTTAATAGTTTAGCCAAAGTCCCGTTTATAAACTTCGACAAGATATTTCATTTCTTCTGGTTTTGCTGTGCTAATGCGAACCCAGTTTTTATATGGTTCATAAGGTCTACCGACCAATATGCCTGATTCAAGCAATTTATCTCTTACTTCTTTCGCATCCCGTTTTGCATTGTAATATACGAAGTTAGCATGTGCATTAACGTATGGAAGATCTAATTCGTCGAACATCTTATATAGAATGTTAAGCGATTCATAGTTTTTATCGATAACAAATTTATGATAGTCAGCGTCTTGATAGCTCGTGGTAGCGCCCATTAATGCAGGGTAAGATGTTGTGCCAGAACGAAATTTCATTAGTTCACGAATAGTATCTGGGTGAGCAAAGGCAAAGCCAACACGCACATTTGCAAACCCGTGAATTTTTGAAGCGGTTCTTAAAACAACAATATTTGGATTATCTTTAATAAGGTGTGCCATCGTTGAGAAACTATCATCACGTACATATTCATAGTACGCCTCATCAATCACAATCATCGCCTTTTTCGAAAATTCAAGACAGAATTCTTCCAATGCATTTTTTTCAATAATGCTTGGGATTGGATTGTTTGGATTACAGAGATAAATACACGTTGTTTTATCTGTAACGGCTTTTCTCATCGCATCTAAGTCAATGGTTAAGTCATCTGCTACAGGGACAGTAATGATATTGGCACCGAAATTTCTTGCGGACCTTAAAATACCACCGAATGTTGGATAAGGGGCGATCATATCACCGCCTGACATACCGCAAAGAGCGCCTGTTGCCATTAGGTATTCGCCTGACCCGGCGCCAACGGCAATGCATTCTTCCGGAATATTTTCCATTTCAGCAATGACTTTGGTTAATTCTCCTCGTATGGTGAAATTATAAGTATGAGCACGCTTATAGGCCTCAACTATGACTTTCATCGCCTTTGGGTTGATACCATAAGGGTTTTCATTATTGGTCATACGAATTGGGTTTTCAGGACTAATTGGTGCCCCCATATTCATAATGCTGCCCATGTCTTGTGCGGATGCACTACTTCCAAGCATAACGCCGCCAGCGACGGCTGACGTTCCGACTAACCAGTCTCTTCTTGTTAATTTTCCTGTCATTATATCCTCCCTGATATTTTATGATTAACCGAAGTCTTGCTTATATTTTTCAACGAAATATTGCATTTCTTCCGGTTTTGATAAACTTAATCTCACCCAGTTTGTAAATGGTGCGAATTCTCTACCAGTAAGAATATGATGTTTTTTCATAATTTCAGCGACTTCTTTAGATGGGCGTCCCGCATTGAAAAAGATAAAGTTCGCATTACTTTTCACGTACTCAAGATTTAGTTCATCAAGCATATTGGAAACGATTGTTTGGCATTCTTTGTTTTTCTGTCTCAAAAAAGCTTGATATTCCATATCCTGATAACTGGCGATCGCGCCGCGCATTGCTGGAAGAGCTAATGTGTTTGTGAATAATCCGAACATTTTTTTAATAATATCGGGATGCGCATAACAGACACCAAAGCGCATGCCGGCAAATGCGTGAATTTTTGATGCGGTGCGTGTAACAATCACATTTTTATTTTCTTTGACCATGCCGATCATGCTCTCGTAATTCTCATTATCCACATATTCAAAATATGCTTCATCAATTAATACTGTTGCCTGGTCGGAATATTCATTGATGAATTCTATTAAAGCATTTTTTTCAATGATGGTTGGAATTGGATTATTTGGATTACAAAGATATATTAATTTCACATTCTTCGTCATTGCGGCGCGGATAGCATCCAAATTGATGGCCATGTCATCACTGACCGGTACTTCAATAAGTTTTGAACCAAGTGTGCGACCAAAACGGGCGATGTCACCATATGTTGGCGTAGGCAATAAAATATCACCGCCAGCAAGCGCATTGAATACGGCTGCTTTTTCTAAAAACTCCGTAGAACCAGCACCAAGGCCGACATATTCTTGAGGAATATCTTCTAATTTCGCCATCAGTCCTAATAATTGAAATAAAGTTTGGAAGGCATATTTATGTGAAGCATCCGCAGAGTCAGCAATTGCTTTTCTTGCTTTTAAAGATTGCCCGTAAACATTTTCATTTAAATGCGCACGAATTGGGTTTTCCGCGGTCGGATTAACATTGGGTGCCATGAATGATTGTGCGGCGGCTTTACTGCCTGATAAGGCAAGAGTTGCTGCAGCTGCGGTAGCTGATCCCGTAAGCCAGTCACGGCGAGTTATGGTTTTTGTCATAATATGATTGTCCAAATATTTTTACGTTATTTTTTATTATTGAAATAATGTAACATATATAACCATATATATAACTTGAATCCAAGGAATAAAAAAGCACCTGTAGTAATCCACAGATGCTTTTTCTTAAATTAGAATAGAATAATATTAGCCAAATACTTTACGGTAAGTATCCGCTACATATTGCATTTCTTCTGGTTTTACGGTGCTCATTCTTACCCAATTTGTAAATGGTGGGAATGGGCGACCACTCCATATACCGTGTTTTCTTAATTCTTCTGCAACTTCGGTTGATGGTCGACCCGCATTAAAGAAGGCAAAATTGGTGTTGGACTTTACATATTCCAAGTTTAAATCTTCAAACATCTTTTCTAAAATATCCATGCTTTCACGGTTTTTTTGCTTGATGATTGATTGATATTCTATGTCTTGATAGCTTTCGATTGCACCTGCGACTGCAACATTACCAAGCGATAAATTAAATGGCCCTGCAATATAGCGCATTGTTTCAGGATGGGCGAATGCAAACCCTATACGAACACCCGCAAATCCGTGAATTTTAGAAGCCGTGCGGCAAATGATAATGTTCTTATTATCGACAACCAAATCCTTCATTGATTGAAAATCTGGATTATTCACATATTCAAAATAAGCTTCATCAATTACGACTAGGGCACGTTTTGACATTTCAAGACAAAAATCTTTAAGTGCATTTTTCTCAATAATACTTGGAATAGGGTTATTGGGGTTACATAAGTATACCAATTTAATGTCATCGGTCATTGCACTGCGCATGGCGTTTAAATCAATATGTAAATCATCACCTACAGGTACAGACACAACCTCAACTCCGAGCATTTTAGCGGTGCCCGTTACGCTTTGATAAGTCGGATCTGGGGCGAGGACTTTGCCGCCCTTAATGGCACAGGCCATTGCGGCTTTTTCAAGAAATGGCGTTGACCCATTGCCGATCGCAATATGCGATCCCGGAATACCTTCCATTTTCGAAATAACTTGATTTAACGTCCGTTGTTCAAAAAAGTTGTATAAGTGAGCTGTTTCGGCGGCTTTATCCATTACTTTCTTTGCTTTAAGTGAGGGACCATAGACATTTTCATTGAACCCAGCACGAATTGGATTTTCAGGTGTTGGGTTTAAGTTTGGATTAGGAACTGTTTGTGCGGATACCATTTTTGAAACGAGCATGCTACCTGCAACAGTTGCCCCACCAACAAGCCAATCACGGCGCGTTAATTCAGTTGTCATAGTTATTCCTTATATTTTGTCAAATTGGATAGCTTATATGTAATGTTTATTATTAGAGAGGCAAGCATAAAATAATTGATATTTTTTTTCGTAGCCCCCTTTACATTAGAATTGTTCTAAACTATATAACAACTATATTAATAATTAAAAAGGATTTAAAAATGAATAGAGTTCCAGACGTTACTTTTAAAACACGCGTTCGTAATGATGCAATTGAAGGCCCGAACCCATTTGAATGGAAAGATTTAACAACAGACGAGATCTTTAAAAATAAGAAAGTTGTTGTTTTCTCTCTACCCGGTGCATTTACACCAACGTGCTCTACAAGCCATCTTCCTAGATACGAAGAACTATACGAAGACTTCAAAACGGAAGGCGTTGATGCCATTGTTTGTATTTCTGTGAATGATGCATTTGTGATGTATCAATGGGGTTTAAGCCAAAATGCGAAGAATGTATTCTTGCTTCCAGACGGAAATGGCGAATTCAGCCGTAAAATGGGTATGCTTGTAAATAAAGATAATCTTGGGTTTGGGATGCGTAGCTGGCGTTATTCAATGCTCGTTGATAACGGTGAAGTTAAGAAAGTATTCTCCGAAGAAGGATACAGCGATAATTGTCCTACTGACCCATTTGAAGTATCTGATGCTGATACAATGTTAAATTATCTAAAATCATAATTTTAGTATAATTGTACTAATAAAAAAGGCCGGTAATTTTACCGGCCTTTTGTTTTTATGATCTAACTTAATCTAAAAATTATAAATCATTGAAACAGAGAATTTGTCACGTTTAATCGCGTGATTATATCTGTAATTAGTTGTGCCAACTTGTTCCAAAACACCAGCGACAAACTCATAAACATCTACATTGTCATTAGTTTGATGATTATGCGTTGAGCGTGTGTAGTTCGCTCTTATTGATATTTGTTCTGAAAGGTATGCTTGGATACCACCACCAAAAAGTAAACCAGAATCGGAATTGTTAAATTGTTCGTTACCCGCGAAACTATTTAGTTTTAGCTGTGAAAACCCAATTTGTCCAAAAACGACGACATCCGGTGAAACCCAAATTCCAGGAAATACTGAAACGCCGAATTCATTTGTTTGTTCAAATCTACTCGCTGCAGTAGGTTCATTTGAAATAAAACTATACGTATAATTTGCTTCAGCCGCTAATGTAAATTGTCCTTCTGAAATTCTATATCCTAAAAATACACCGGCGCCACCACCTTCAGCAGTATAAAGTGGGTTTCTTGTGGTTGTTGAAAGAATGTCACCTTCAAAAACAACACCATCAAATTCAGGGGTGATAATTGTTAAATCAGATTGACTGGTTTTCCCATAGGAACCTTCAATTCCCATATAAGCACCATCATGAATGCTTGTTTGTGCATTGGCTGAATAGGTACCAATTGAAATGGTTGCCAAAAGACCGCCAATCATAATTTTCATATTCATTTTATTTCCTTTAAGTTCTTAATTTATAAAAGACCTTAAAGGATGAAGTTTAAAATTTGTTTAATTGAGTAAATAAATTTATTTCATGTATGTCATTCGATAAACGGCGCCCGCTTCATCGTCAGCAATAAGCAAACTTCCGTCTTTTAATTCAAGGACATCCGTAGGGCGTCCCCAGGCTTTGTTGTTTTGTAAAAAGCCTGTGATAAACGGTTCATATTTAATGGCTTTTCCATTTTCAACAGTAACGAGCGTTAGCATATGGCCGGTATGACCCGCTTCATCAGTACGGTTCCAGGAACCATGTTCAGCAATAATGATATTATTTTTGAATTTTTCAGGAAGCATGTTTCCCTTATAAAACGCCATTCCAGTAGCCCCAGCATGTGGTGCGAGCTTTTGTGCAGGTGGCGTATAATCTGAAGCTTTTTTTCCTGACCCAAATTGTGGGTCTTGAAAGTCGCCTTGATGAATATAAGGATAGCCAAAATGTTCGCCGGGGGTTGATATTTTATTTAATTCATCCGCTGGCATGTCATCACCAAGGTTATCGCCGCCATTATCTGTAAACCATAGCTCATTTGTTTTTGGATCCCAATCAAAGCCAACTGTGTTTCTAACACCGCTTGCAACCTTGGTTAAACTATCATCGGGATTATTCACATCCATTGTATGAATAGCAGCGAAAATTTCCTCAGGTTCGCATATATTACAAGGCGCACCAATTGGAACATAAAGAAGACCGTCTGGGCCAAATTCGATAAATTTCCATCCATGATGAGTTTTATCAGGTAGATTATCCGTAATGATTTCAGCTTTAGGACTATCATTCATCGTCGATGTAATATCGTTAAAACGGTAAAGAGTATCAATGTCAGCAACATATAAGTCGCCGTCTTTATAAGTTAATCCAGAAGGTTGTTTTAAACCTCGCGTAATAACGGCGACATCATCAGCTTTATAATCACCATTATTATCAGTGATGGCAAAAACGCGTCCACGTGCATCACCGCGTGTCCCTACATAAACTGTACCATCATCACCAAGTGACATTTGTCTGGCTTTGGGAATTCGTGCGTAAACTTCAATGGAAAACCCATCAGGTAAAACCAGTTTCTCAAGCTCGATATCGGCTTTAGCAGGTAATATGGCCAGAAAAGATAGAATAAGTGACTTAAAAATTGTTTTTTTCATTATAAACTCCCTGAATTCTGATGAACTTTAACATAGGATTATTCAATAATGAAATCACTTATTGAATATCCTTGAATGTATAAGAGTGCGGTTAAGTCACTATGCTGTATTTTTACATCTGCTGCTTCTGCGGCTGTTGGGAAAGCATGATAGCCAACACCAGTACCTGCGCCAACCAGCATCGGTATATCATTGGCTCCATCACCAACAGCAATAATTTCATGTTCTTCTAATTTTAAATTTTTCTGAAATTCTCGTAATGTATTGACTTTAGTATCTGAATCAACGATTGGCTCGCCTACTTTTCCCGTTAATTCACCATTTGCATGAAGTAAAATATTTGCTCGATTTACCTGAAAACCGGTTATCTCTGAAACGCGTCCAGTGAAGTAAGTAAATCCACCTGATACTAGAACTGTCATGGCTCCATTCGCATTCATGGTTTTTACGAGCGTGATTGCACCTGGTGTTAAATTAACGCGTTCATCAAACACTTTCCCTAAATCCGCAACTTTAAGCCCTTTAAGAAGCGCGACACGTTCCCGCAGTGCACCTTTAAAATCAATTTCACCACGCATGGCGGCTTCGGTGATATGTGATACTTTTTCTTTAATTCCTAAAAAATCGGCCAGTTCATCAATGCATTCACATTGAATGATGGTACTATCCATGTCAGCAAGGAGTAAATTTTTGCTTCTTGTTGCGATATCCTGAATGGCATAATCGAATGTTTCATTATTTAAACGATCTATGACTTCCACCCCAATATCACCATCAAAAAAGATATCCAGTGCGACATTTTCATTTAACCATCGGCTTTTTGACGCATTCAGAAATTCTGAATATTGGTTTTTAATATCATTATTAAGTGTCGGGTTTTCCGGATCGGAAATAAGGGTCAGAACCTTGGTCATTATTTAAACCTATAGAATTATTGTTATGGTTGTTATAATTACAATATCAATATGAATTAGTGAACCGGAAAGTGTTTAATGCGAAAAATAATCGTGCTCGGTGGACCAACAGCAAGCGGCAAGTCATCAATTGCCTTAAATTGGGCGGAAAAACAAGACGGGGAAATCGTTAATGCCGACAGTATGCAGATTTACCGCGAGCTTAATATTTTAACCGCGTGTCCGTCGGATGAAGATATAGGGAAAGTGCCCCATCACTTATATAGATATTTAAAAGGCGACGATGCTTGTTCGGCGGAACGCTGGAGGGAGCTTGCCCGAAACTTTATAGATGATATCTGGGCGCGAAATAAAACGCCGATTGTTGTTGGTGGTACGGGGCTTTATTTAAAAGCGCTCGTATATGGTTTATCCAACGTCCCAGAGATAGATGAAAATATTCGTGCAAATATCCGTAATGAAATAAATGAATATGGTTCACAAAATGCACATAAAAAATTATTGGAACTTGACCCCGTTATGGCCAAGCGTCTATCGGAAGGGGACAGTCAACGCATCGGTCGCGCGCTTGAGGTGATATTATCAACGGGTCAAAGTCTGGCTGAGTGGCAATTGGCGCCATCAACCGGCGGGTTAATTGATGAAGACGTTGAAATTCACCGTCATATTTTATCTCGGTACCGTGCAGAATTATATGAACGTTGTAATTTACGGTTTGAAAAAATGATCCATGATGAAGGTGCTTTGAATGAGGTTCGGGAATTAATGGCACTTAATTATCCAAAAAATATAGCCGTCATGAAGTCATTAGGTGTGCCCCAGATTATTGATTATCTTGAGGGAAATATCAGTCTAAAGGAAACAATAGTCCTTGCTCAAACAGCCACTAGACAATTTTCAAAGCGCCAAATGACATGGTTTAGAAATCAATTTTCCGATTGGGAAAATATTAAATTGTAATTTTATTAAAGAAAAATTCATTATTTTGTAATTATATTTCAAAATAATAGTTGACTTGATAATTATATATCATTAAGTTGACTGAAATTTTGAATGGAAAATTATGCGTGTTTTCATTGTGTTTGGATTTGCTATATGGCGCAGAAGCCTTTATAAACCTACACTTATTTATGCAATACATGCTTGATTAATTGAAATATGGAAAGGTGGACATTATGTCTTCGAAAGCACTAACAGGCGCACAGATCATCGTTAAATCCCTAGAGGATTTGGGTGTGGATGTCATTTTTGGCTATCCGGGCGGCGCTGTTCTGCCGATTTATGATGAACTTCATGAACATTCGAAGATTACCCATGTTCTTGTTCGCCATGAGCAAGCAGCCGTTCATGCAGCAGAAGGATATGCGCGTTCAACTGGGCGACCTGGTTGCGTACTTGTGACGTCAGGCCCGGGTGCAACAAATGCGATCACTGGTTTAGCGGATGCGATGCTTGATAGTATTCCGGTAGTTTGTTTGACGGGTCAGGTTCCTGTTCAATTAATTGGTACTGACGCGTTTCAGGAAGCAGACACGGTTGGTATTTCGCGACATTGCACAAAACATAATTATTTAATTAAAAAAACCGATGACGCATCACGTGTTGTTCATGAAGCATTTCATGTTGCGACAACGGGGCGTCCCGGGCCAGTTGTTGTTGATATTCCAAAAGATGTTCAAATTCATACGAGTGAAAATATTCATACGGGACCAATTGAACACCGCAGCTACCGTCCAGCCTTTAAAGGCGATGATGCTGCAATTAAAGCGGCCGTTGATTTATTAGCGACTGCGAAAAAGCCAATTTTTTATACGGGCGGTGGTGTTATCAATTCCGGACCTGCTGCGTCTGATCTACTTCGTAAATTTGCAAAAATGACGGGTGTGCCGGTAACAAGTACTTTAATGGGGCTTGGCGCCTATCCTGCGTCTGATGATCAGTTTCTTGGTATGCTTGGAATGCACGGAACATATGAAGCCAATCACGCAATGCATGATTGTGACGTCATGGTTTGTATTGGCGCACGATTTGATGATCGTGTGACGGGTCGCATTGATGCCTTCGCACCAAAATCAAAGAAAATACATATTGATATTGATCGTTCTTCGATTAATAAAATTATTCCGGTTGAAGTGCCAGTGGTTGGTGATGTGGCTGCCGTGCTTGAAGTGATGATCAAGTTATGGAAAAAAGGCAAACATAAACTAGACGCTGATGCACTTAAAGCATGGTGGGGCGAAATCGAAGAGAATAGAGCGCGTAATTGCCTTGGCTATGCGAAACGTAATGATGTCATTATGCCGCAATATGCACTTGAACGCCTTCAAGAGCTAACCAAAGATAAGGATGTTTATTACACAACCGAAGTGGGTCAACATCAAATGTGGGCAGCGCAATATCTTCATTTTGAAGAGCCAAACAGATGGATGACATCAGGTGGGCTTGGAACAATGGGATATGGTTTTCCGGCGGCGATGGGCGTTCAAATGGCACATCCAAATGCGCTTGTGATTGATGTTGCCGGTGAAGCATCCATTCAAATGAATATTCAGGAACTCTCAACGGTTATGCAATATGGCTTACCCGTTAAGATATTTATCCTGAATAATGAATATATGGGGATGGTGCGCCAGTGGCAGGATTTAAACCACGATGGTCGTTATTCAAATAGTTACACGGCATCACTACCGGATTTCGTTAAACTTGCGGAGAGTTATGGTGCAACTGGACTTATGTGCGATCGTCCGGATCAACTTGATGAAACGATTATTAAGATGATTGAAACGGATGGCCCGGTTATTGTGGATTGCCGTATTGAAAAACTTGCGAATTGTTTCCCAATGATACCTTCTGGGGCAGCGCATAATGAAATGCTTCTACCGGACGAATCTGAAATGCAAGAATTTGAAGGAGGGGCCGCATTGGTTTAATAAACCAAGTGAGAAATGATTATGATAGAATTAGCTCAACATCAAGAACGCCATACATTATCCATTATCGTTGATAACGAAGCAGGTGTATTGGCGCGTGTCATCGGATTATTTTCCGGTCGTGGTTATAATATTGAACATTTGACGGTTGCTCCTGTTGATCTTGAAGGTAACGAAAGCCGTATCACGGTTGTGACTATTGGAACACCGCATATTATTGATCAAATTCAAGCGCAACTTGACCGACTTGTGCCCATTCACCGTGTTGCGGACTTAACCGACGAAGGCCCACATGTGGAACGTGAACTCGCACTTGTAAAAGTAAGCGGCGACCGCGAACAACGTGTTGAAGCACTACGTGTCGCAGAAGCATTTCGGGCAAAACGCGTCGATAGTTCGGCAAAAAGTTTCGTTTTTGAGGTGACAGGCAAGACAGAAAAGATTAAAGCATTCATCGAACTAATGAGTGAACTAGGATTAGATGAAGTTGTCCGCACAGGTGTTGCGGCATTACATCGTGGCCAAAAAGTTTTATAAGAACAGAATAATTTAAAAGAATTTATTTATACGGAGAATTTAAATGAGAGTTTATTATGATAATGATGCGGATGTAAATCTGATCAAAACAAAGAAAGTATTGATCGTTGGTTACGGTAGCCAAGGACATGCCCATGCAGCAAACCTACGTGATAGCGGTGTTAATGATATCGCCGTTGCACTTCGCGAAGGATCAAGCACACGTGCAAAAGCCGAAGGCGCCGATTTCAAATGTATGACGGCAGCAGAAGGCGCGAAATGGGCCGACGTTGTTATGGTTCTTGTACCGGATGAGCTACAAGCGGATTTATACGCAAACGATCTTGCACCAAACATGAAAGAGGGCGCCTCTCTTATGTTTGCGCATGGTCTAAATGTTCATTTTAAACTGATTGAACCACGTGCTGATCTTGACGTATTCATGATAGCACCAAAAGGCCCGGGCCACACAGTGCGCTCAGAATATCTTAAAGGCGCAGGCGTACCAACATTGATCGCCGTTCATCAGGACGCAACAGGTAACGCAATGGATATCGGTCTTTCATATGGTTCTGCAAACGGCGGTGGCCGCGCAGGGATCATCGAAACAACATTTAAAGAAGAGTGCGAAACTGACCTATTCGGTGAGCAAGCCGTTCTTTGTGGTGGTGCATCTGCGCTTGTACAATGTGGTTTTGAAGTGTTGGTTGAAGCGGGTTATGCCCCTGAAATGGCATATTTCGAATGTCTTCATGAATTAAAACTTATTGTTGACCTTATGTATGAAGGCGGTATCGCCAACATGCGTTATTCAATTTCAAACACGGCTGAATATGGTGACTATATGTCCGGTCCACGTGTGATCAACGAAGATACGAAAGCAGAAATGAAACGTATTCTTGCTGACATTCAAGAAGGCCGCTTCGTGAATGACTTCATGCTTGATAACAAAGTTGGTCAGATTAAACTGAAAGCCTCCCGCGCCAAAGGCGCCGCGCATCAAATCGAAGAAGTAGGCGCAAACCTACGCGCGATGATGCCATGGCTTAAAGAAAACCAAAAAGTTGATAAGTCTAAGAACTAATTTAAAACGTCATTCGCCGACTTGATGGGCGAATCCAATAATACGTTTTTTATAGACTCGCCGATCAAGTCCGCGAGTGACAAATAGAAGAAAAAGCCTTCACAGGGAACTGTGGGGGCTTTTTAATTTAGATTATGAATTTTCGTTTTCGACGCAAAGCGGAAGTTCAGTTTATAATTAATAATTCGATTATAAATTTGTTACTTCCTGTATATGGTGATAGGCTATTATTTAATGACGAGATGGGAATCTCGTTGTTTAGGTGGGTTAGGTTTCCCCCCCCAAGGACCTAGCCTGCCAACTTAAATAATGTCTCAGTATAGGCACTATTTAAAGTGGACATGTTTTTAGTTTCCGATTTAAAAAATATTAATCTAATTTTCATCACGTTTAGCTTGTGAAATAGCATCCTCGAGATTTGTGTACCGAAAAGTTTTGTAATGATATATGGAAATTAGAACGCGGTTTATACCGTATTTTTCCATTTCCTTATTGGCTTCTAATTCTTTATTTGTAATCTTTATAGTTGAAGTTGAATTATCGTCACTTGAAGCTTCAAAATGTGGTGTTAGTTTATCAGACATTAAATGCCTTTCTTTTTGTTGGTTTTATAAATGGGCCTGTATTTATGGATTTTTATTGAAAGTAAATTTTTTAAAATCAGAATTTAGAAATCATAGAATTGAACACTGACCATTTACTTTTCTATAGGGCTTATTACATTCCCAATCGTTTCCGCTATAATTAATATGCGAATTTTCAGGTTTAATAATCACTTCACAGATTTTTCCTACTGCAGAATAACCTCTGTTGCACTTCCAGCCATTGCCTCTGCCATCATTTTCAAGGAAAGCATTTTTGGGGATTTCTATTGCGGTGCATAACTCGCCAATCTGCCGGTAGCCATATTTACATTCCCAGCCTTGACTAATAATAGTCTTATTAAAATAACCGTTTTCAGGAATTATTATCTCCTTGCATTCGTTATCGACGGCTTTATATCCATTCATGCAACGCCATTTTTTTTCATAAGAACTTTTGTCAAGAAAAGCATTTTCCGGTAATATTATTTCCTCACAGACGCCTTTATTTTCCAAATACCCACGATTACATTCCCATCCTAAACCATACTCAGACGGCGAGAGATATGCATTTTCAGGAATGGTGATTGCAATGCATTCACCTTGATTTTCTCTGTACCCATGATTACAAAGCCATCCCATTCTATAGGAAGAGCCAGTTAAATAAGCATTTTCCGGCGCTATTATTTCGGCACATGTCTCGCCGTTTTTAATAAAGCCTGGATTGCATTGCCAACCGTTCCCATAGCTTATTTTCATCGCATTCTCAGGGATTGCACCTGTAGTTGATTGTGCAAATGTAGTGTTACTTAAAGCAATAAAAGTTATAAAAACTAATGCATGAAGAAATATAACATAAGTCTTTCGCTCTAGCTGTATGCTAGCTAAGTTCGACTGTATCTTCATATTTATTTCCAATAATATTAATATTAATGTTTTGCGATCTATCTATCGCGCCCTGGATCATGAGGCAAATGAGTTCATCATATTTTATATCCGCAGCAATTTTACATGCCCGCGGAAAATAGCTGGATCCTTTTTTTAGACCTGGAACAAGGTTTGCTTCCATAAATTTACAATTACCATGTTTATCCATTTTTATATCAATGCGACCGAAGTCTCTTATGCCAAGGGCTTTAAATGATTTTTCTGCTATTTCCAGAATCATTCTTAGGGTTTTACTGTCAAAAATTCTTGAAAGTATTTCAGAATTTTCTGTTTTTACTTTCGAACCCAGAATTCTTATGCCGTCTTCTTTAGGTGGAATTATTTCAATTGGAATTGCAATTAATCTGCCACCGGATTCAATAATGGAAACGGTAAATTCCAATCCTTCAAGATATTCTTCAACTAATATCGGCTGCATATATTCTTCGTATAAAGTAGATACTTTCGTCTTATATTCAGAAAATTCATGAACCAATGACATCGTATCAATACCATTACCATTTGCTGAATCTGATGGTTTTAAAAATAATGGAAAAGCAAGGGGCAGTTCTTCTGCATGTTTATATTGATTAGGTATGGTGGTAAAATATTTGCCCGTTGGTATGTTCTTAGCAGAAACTCTTTCTTTTCCAAGAATTTTATTTGAATCATATTGCAGGGTTTCTCTGGTCGATCCTGTGAAACTAATATTGTGTTTGTCAAAAAAGTCGCTGAGCCATATGAATTCCCCGCTTTCAATTACCACATATTTTACGGCAAGAACAACAATGTCAGGCTTTCTTTTTACAACACCATCAAGATCGGATAGGTTGTTGCAAACCGTTACGATTGCTGAATGATCAATTCTTAATAACGACTGTTTCACATTTTCACAGGCTTGGAATGGGCCAAAGCCGGTTTCTTTTAAATTATCATTTAAATTTGTAATTATTTCTATCTTCACATTTTTACCTTTTGCGCACCAATCATCGCTCGATGCAACCAGTGAAAGTTATATCGAACGACAAATGAATTTTTAAATATTGATGTTGCTGCAGAGTGCTATTTGCTATCGAAGTTTCAGCAAATAGATAAAATCTAATCTTTATTCTTGGTTTCTTTAGGCTTAACTTTAGGTGTTGACGGACCAACTAATTTAGGAGCGTTGTTTTGATCTTCTGTATTATCGTTGCTTTGAGGTATTTTTGTTTTAAAGAGATCTTTGTAGGACATGATAATGCCTTTCATAATAGCCACAGGAATATGCAGCTATGCTTTATATGGGGGCAACTTACTTTAATACAAGTGACGACACATGAATAACCATTTGAGCTGCTAATTGTTTATTTTTTGCCGACGGATAATTTGCCCTGGTCTTGCCTCGGTTGCGGTTTCATTATTCCAGACAAGTACCCCATTGACCCACACAGCAGAAATGCCACTTGAATATTTTAGTGAATTTTCAAATGTGGCATTGTCCCGAATTATAGAGGGATCAAAAAGAACCAAGTCTGCCGCATAGCCCTTTTTAATTAATCCGCGGTCCGTAATTCCTAGATTGCCTGCGGGTAAACTTGTCATTTTTCTAATGGCTTCACTTAATGAAATTACTTTGTTTTCTCTGACATATCGCGTGAATACACGGGCAAAGGCCCCTTGTCCTCGTGGGTGGCTGTCATCAATGCCTCCATCAGTCGTGATGGCTGTGAAGGGCCATTTCATAAATGTTTCAATGTCCGCTTCGCCAATGTTGCGGCCAATAACGCGTTCATAAAGATCGTCACGTTCCGCGCGTTGCAGCAGTTCCATCATTAAGTCCACCGGGTCTATATTCTTTTCTAATGCAAGCTCTTCTAATGTTTTACCGGTATATGTGGGTTCACCCTCATAATCGGTAATTGTAATGCTAGAGGGGGATGCGATTGAGTTTAAAGCATATTCAGCCGCTTCGCGGTCCTCATAATTTCGCGAAGGCATTAAGATGGCCATGGGGGCTTTCCAGCCGTCATAGGGATATATATCCGCCGTAATGTTTAAACCTGCTTCGCGGGCATTATTCAGTTTTTCAATGACCAATGGTGCGTCACCATGCAATTCATACATAGCAAGTTTTATATGGCTTATATTGGCGGGAATATCGGCCTCCCTCGCAATGGTAATGACTTCGTCGATGGCCTCTATAACTTTGATGTCTTCGCTTCTGATATGGCTTGAATATTTACCATCATATTCCGCCGCTACTTTAGCGAGCTCGATAACTTCCAGGATATTTGAATATAATGACGGTTCATATTCAAGCCCTGTTGATAAGCCCAGTGCCCCCGCTTCCATATCGCGGCGTAACATCGTTATCATTTGATCAAGTTCATCCAACGTGGCCGATCGTTTAAAATCATCCCCCATTACAATTTCACGGTAGGTATCATGTGGCGCAAAATAAGCCAAATTTATCGCAGCCGGTGTTTTTTCAAAAACTGAAAAATTATGTTCGATTGATATAAAAGGGTCACCAAATGTTGAGGCCCCACCATCCAAACCACTGACAATGGTTGTAATGCCTTGTGCGAGGGCGCTTTCGGGCGCCCGTTTTTTCATCAATTTTGTATCATGGTGACTGTGCGGGTCAATAAAGCCCGGTGCAAGTGCTAAACCATTCGCATCCCAAATTATGTCATTTTCATTGGCATCGAGACTGCCAATTTGCTTAATCAAATCTCCTTCAATTCTCACATCCGCAAAGATCCTTTTTTCGCCGGTACCATTATATATAAACGCATTTTTAATCAGCAATGATTTACCTGAAAATTCCGGCTCTTTATCGTCATTAACACCGCAGGAATATAAAAATAGCAAAATAAAGCAGAGCAATAGATAGCGAAAAGGAGTGATATTCATAATATTTCCTAGCAAGATAAAAATGATGATCTAAATCGAAAAAGAACTTAGAGATGTGAAAAAGCACATTTTGTTGAGTATGATAGTAGACCTCAATCAGTAATAGTCCATGCTTTATTTTTTAATCACCCAAATCATTCAATAAAATCGGCATGGAAAGGCTCAGATTACTCTAAAATCCTCACACTACTAAGGTGCCGCGCATCAGGCGTAAACCTACGTGCGATGATGCCATGGCTTAAAGAAACCTAAAAAGTTGATAAGTATGAGTGTGATATATATGGAAAAATTGAACATTCAGTAAGAAAGAAAATAAGACCATGCCTTGAAAAAGGCATATTTTCTATACATCTTCTTCGAACTGTATCCCGTCAGACCAAGTTGGACTAATTAAGGGTATTGCATAAGAGAGTGTTTTTGTTTCATCGTAATGACGAAGGAACGAAGATGACACGTAAACACTCTAACAAATCAAATAGAACTGGAAGCGCGGAGAAGACGGTTAAAGATATACGCCGTGCAACCCGTAAGAACTATGGTTCAGAAGAAAAGATACGTATTGTACTTGAAGGCTTGCGCGGTGAACATAGCATAGCCGAGCTATGTCGGATAGAAGGCATTAATAACATTACCAAAAAGGTAGGAAGCAATAGTAATTTGTAGTCAAGTAACTGAGAAATATTGAAAAAGCTATACTCGGTGTACTTGTCACCAAAATACACAATGAGAAAAACCAGATAAACACCTGCAATAATTCGACTGATATGCATTGGTATATTGAAAATATTTTGTCCCCTGAATTTATACCTCCTTACTTTACTTAAGCGCGAGAAATTAATAAAGAGAAATACCAACGTCCGCTTTGGGTCGAAAGCAGTCATTTAATTTTTCTGCTGAAAGTTAATGCAAATTTTTTTATCATTAAACTCGCGGATATATTTTAAACACTATTCCATGCTTTTTCGATCAGCATTTTTGTAGCTTTGATGCCGTCGGGTTCACTTAAATGCTCGCCTTCATATTCAATGCCGATATAGCCGTTAAAGCCAGCTTCTTTGACGATTTTTAACATTTTTGCGTAATCGAGTTGCATTTCATTGCCCATGTTATCAAATGCATATGCTTTTGCGCTTACCCCTTTTGCATAGGGTAAATATTCGGCAACACCGCGATATGGATCATAAATATAAGGACAAGAATTGTTGGCAGTACCGCCCCATTCTTCACTTAGGCACCAATTGCCGAAATCAGGCAACGTACCGATATAGGGGCTATCCACTTCTTTGATGACATCAACGATAAAGGCCGCGTTTGATGATTGAAGTCCATGATTTTCAATGAGTATATTAACGCCAGCCTCAGTTCCGAATTCTGTGAGCTTACCTAATCCGTCAACAAGCGCATTTTTAATTTGGGTATCGGTTCCTTTACCGAATGCATTGACCCTTATGGAATGGCATCCCATTTCGCGGGCGGCGTCGATCCATGGGCGATGATTGTTGATGGCCATATTGCGATCCTGATCGGATGAACTACCAAGCTCACCTTCACCATCAACCATGATAAGTAAATTTTTGACACCTTGATCGGAAGCAATCGTTTTCATTTCTTTCCAATAGCCTGAATTGGTTTTCTGCTCTGTATAAAAATCAGCAACATATTCAACGGCGTTTAGGTCAAACATTTGTTTCGTATCGGATGCGAATTTTTTCGGATCTAATGTGTTATCACCATATGCCCTATGCAGTGACCATTGTGCCAATGATATTTTGGGGGATGACATATTCATTTGTGCATAAGCAGAACTGACCAGTGAGCCCACACCAGCAGAAAGCCCTGTTGCTGCTGTTAGGCTTAAGAATTTACGTCGATTAAAATTATTCATAAGTTTTCCTTTTTATTTTTCTACATCGCTTTTTTAGCAGCTTCAAGTGCACTTATTACGCCATTTTGATCTGGATTTATAGCAAGGGATGCTTCGTATGCTTTAATTGCATCTGCCGTATTGCCATTATTCATATGGGCATTACCAAGAATAGTATGGGCATATGCTTCATTCGGGAATTGCTCAGTGCCGAATTTTGCCATTTCAACGGCATTATCGTTTTTACCTTCGTTTACTAAACGGTTTGCATATTCAGCAAGGGTAAACCCTGTGAAATCATAGGTGTGACTGCCGTAATATTCTTCTTTTAATTCAAGGTATTTATTTTTGGCGGCCGTGGTTCCCCCTTCGGCTATTTCATTATTCATTATTTCTTCAATTAAAAACGGGTTTGCTTGGCCGCGGTGGCATGATGTACATACGAATGCGGTTGGTTTATGGTCAGGATTATCTGGATATAGGTTCGCGGTTACCTGTCTTACGTGTCCTACCAGTTTGATCATTTCACGCGTCACGCGTTTATTATCATTATTATCCGTATCCCAAACCATGCGGGCGCCATTTTCGTCTTCGACCCGATCATGGCAGTATGTGCACCTTTCACCAAGCGCAAAAGAAAAGCGGCGCATTATTTGTCGCAATTGATAGCCCTTAATTGTTTCAGGGAGTACTTTTAGATTTTTTGGTTCTGCAAATGGATTTTGCGCATGAGCAAGCGGCGCCATTATAGCGGTCAATAGAATAGCGAATAAAATTTTTTTCATGATGTTCTTCCAGAGATTTTCTTGAGTAGAAAATAAATAAAAGAAAATGTCAAATACCATGCATATATTTAATCAAATAATGTGTCAGAAATTATTCATAAAAGATTAAATAAATTGATATGAATGAGTCAAAAATTCGCCGCATTTCCTTCAAAAAAAGTTATTGAAATTGTCAATAATCAGTCAGCTCACTGCCACAAATGATCGTCATATTCCTGCTGCTCCTGATGGGGAGAGTTGAGTCTCACTATTACAGAAAACAAGGAATATATAATGAATTCTACACTAAAAAATAAACAAGATGATCACGCAAATATGTTATGGCGTGTACTTCTTGGAACATCTGCAATAGCAGGTGTTATGATAATGTCGGCTTGTTCAGCATATGCAGAAGAAGCAGAAGAAAAAATACCACAAGCAGTTGAAATTACGACGGCAGCAGCGGGCGCGGGGCAAGATAGCGCCGAGATAGATACTAATGATCCTGAAGTTGTTGTCGTGGTTGGGCGTCCTGCAATTTATGCGAATAACTCGACAGATAATGTTATGATTGGTCAACAACCATTAGTATGCGCGGATTTAATGTCGGCTTAAGCGAGCAGCAAATCGGTATGACGATTGACGGCCTTCCAAACGGTAATTCAAATTACGGTGGTGGGTCAAAAGCAAATCGTTATATTGATTTTGAAAATCTGGGCGTGCAGAAGTATCACAAGGGACGTCCGATATTTCATCACCGTCACACGAAGCACTTGGTGGTACGATTAATTTTGTTACCAATAACCCTTATGAGGAAACACGACTTCGTTCCGGTATTAGTTTAGGTGATAATAACGCACGTCGTTTTTATATGCGCTATGACACGGGCAATATAACGGATAGCACATCGGCATATTTAAGTTATTCACGACAATCACTGGATTCATGGATTGGGAATGCTGGATTTAGTGACCGCGATCATATTGCCGCAAAATTTGTCACTGAACTCGAAGACTGGACAATCACAGGACGCTTTTCATGGGATGATGCCCATGAGGATAACTTTCAACGTATAAGTTTGGCACAATTTGAAGAAAACCCGAATTGGGACCGTTTAACGGATACAATTACTGGTATTCCATATGTCGACCAGGCTTATCGCCCATCTTGGTCAACATTAAGAACAAATTATTTTGCCTATCTTCGTGCGGCATATTAAGGTGAGAATTTGAATGCGGAAATAACTCCTTATTTCCATAGTCAAAATGGGCGCGGTGATTGGGTACCGCAATATATCGTTGATGTGACGAGTGGAACAACGACAATGCCCGCTGGTGTTCGTGATCATGATGTTGGCCCGAATACTATTTTTGGTGGTTTTTTTCTGGAACACATTCATTCGAGGATGCCGCTGGCAATGCCTTATCACCAACGGAAGGATGCACGGCACGCCTCACATTTACTTATGGCGGCGGCGGTGCCGCAGATAATCCGGCTTGTTATGAAGCCGGTGCTAACCCTGCAGGATCATATCGTCATACACATTATAACAAACAACGTTATGGTTTAACGGCCAATGGTTCATATGAAATTGAAGATTTCAATACCATCGCAGCTGGTCTTTGGTAGGATCGCGCGGACCGTGATGAAAGCTGTGATTGGCACCGCATTATTGATCCAAGAAGTTCTCATGAATTTGATCATAATGCTTATTGGCGCCAATATGACCGTAACTTTATCACTGATACGATCATGATGTACGCGGAAAACACCCTTGAATTAGAAGATTTTGTCATAAATGCAGGTATCCGAAAGTTTTTAGTTGATATTGAAAGAACTGATAATCTAGGTATTCAAGATCCATTTTTGAAAGAAACGGATTCTGATTTATTGTTTAGCGCGGGAATTCTTTATAATGCGACAGATGAGTTAGAATTTTTTGCAGGATTTGCACAAAACTTTGCAGCCGTAAAAGATAGTGTGGTTGAAGATTCAGCAAGCAACGCTAGCTCACCTAATGCGGACATTAGACAATCATTTGAGGACTTAGAGCCGGAAAATGCAGATAATTTTGATGATGGCTTTAGATATAGAACGGATGACATTCGTCTTTCCTTGACCGGATATTACATTAAATTTGATAACCGTATTACAGGAATTGCGCTGGGCGATGGAATATCAGGTGTGGACTACCTTGAAGAAGGTGACACTGTTTTCCTAAACGTTGGTGGTATTGAATCAAAAGGTATTGAGGCAAGCGTTTCTGCGGATGTGTTTGATTACTGGAATATTTATTCTGCGCTTACATTAAATGATTCAGAATATACTGATACCGTAAGTAATATCACAAAAGGCAATACCGTTGCGCTTTCACCTGAATTTCAATTGGTTGGAACAGTAAGTTATCAAAAAGACGGAATATTTGGTGGTGTTTCGGCGAAACATGTGGGTAAACGCTGGGGTGATTTTACAAACACGGATCGTTTGCCGTCCTATACGACAGTTGATATGTGGGTCGGTTTTGATGTTGAAATGAACAACGCTACTGGTTTAAGCAATATGAAAGTAAGTCTGAACGTCAATAACCTAACTGATAAACGGTATCTCGGTGGTGGTACGCCAGGTGCATACTTCATTGGTGTTGGTCGTCAAGTGATGGGAAATCTGACATTTGATTTCTAATCAGTTTAATAGAACTTTTATTAATTTAAGGAGGCCTTCGTTTGTGCCTCCTTTTTTTTAGAGGTAATATTATATTACATGTAAAATTGTTGCTTGACGAATAAGCAATCCCTGATAATTTGGATAAAGAGAGAGTATATGGGAGGTATAATGAAAGATTTGCATTTATTAAGTGCTGGGGAATTGCTTAAAAAGTATCAAGAGAAAACTACTTCACCAGTTGATGTTATTAAAGATGTGTTCGATGCCATAGATCGACATGATGGTAAGGTAAATGCTTTTGTTATGCTTGATAAGGAAGGGGCATTTAAAGCCGCCGAACAATCAGCTGAGAGATGGGCAGAAGGTAAACCCATTGGTCAGATTGACGGGGTTCCGACAACGGTGAAAGATGTCGTGATCGCCAAGGGTTGGCCAACCTTAAGAGGATCAAAAACCACAACAGATGAACCATCAAGCGAAGACGCCCCGTCCGTGGCACGGCTCAGGGAGCAGGGCGCCGTACTAATCGGAAAAACCACAACCCCGGAATTTGGGTGGAAAGGGGTCACTGATAGTGCAAGAAACGGTATCACAAGAAACCCGTGGAATTTAGAGAAAACAACGGGAGGATCTAGTGGCGGGGCGGCCGCTGCTGCGGCTCTTGGTATGGGGGCACTTCATATTGGTACCGATGGTGGTGGCTCTATCCGAATGCCATGTGGTTTTACTGGAATACCGGGTATTAAACCAACATTTGCAAGGGTGCCGACTTACCCATTAAGTCTTTTTGGAACGCTGTCACATGCAGGGCCAATGGCGCGTACGGTCGGTGATGTGGCATTAATGTTAAATGTTATGACGATGCCTGATGTTCGGGACCCTTATTCAAAACCTTATATCCCAGAAGATTTTACCAAAATTATCGAAGGGGGAGTTCGCGGACTAAGGATTGCATATTTGCCAAAAATGAATGATGGCCCGATTGATTCTGAAATTGCACAATGTGTGTCAGATGCCGTTGACAGTTTTCGCGATATGGGAGCGACCGTTGAACGGCCAGATTTAAATTTACCAGATACAGATGATATTTTCCGTGTGCATTGGTATTCGGGAGCTGCGCGTGCAATTCGTGTCTTAAATGAAGAACAACGTCAAATGGTGGAACCTGCGTTAATTGAAATTGCAGATGAGGGTGAAAAATATTCACTTAGTGAGTATCAAGATGCCAGTGCTGCACGGGAAAATTATCAGGTCGCTATAAACGAAGTTTTTGAAAATTATGATTTGATTGTTACACCAACATTACCGCTAACGGCCTTTGATGCGGGTATAGAATTTCCGGATGGTCAGGGCTATGAACGTTGGACGGATTGGACGCAGTTTACCTACCCCTTTAATTTAACGGGGCACCCAGCGGGCAGTGTCCCGTGTGGATTAAGTAATGATGGACTTCCAATTTCAATGCAAATTGTAGGGCCAACAATGAAAGATGCTAGAGTGCTGCGGGCAATGCGGGCCTATGAAACTACAAATTTCGAACCGCTTCCTGCGATGGCGTATGAATAGAATGGATTAGTGTAACAGCTTGCTGAGTTCAAATTTATGCACCGTAGTGCAGAAATCACAAGTGACATTGATGGTGCCGTCTTCGGCGATTTGGTTTAATTCTTCAAGATCCATACTGGTGAGGGCGGCTCTTATCTTTTCCTGACTACAGCGGCAACCTTCTTTAATTAAGGTATGATCAAAAATGCGCACACCGCTTTCATGATAAAGGCGTATCAATAAATTTTGAAGGCTTAGATTTTCATCAAGTAGTTCTTCTGGTTTCAAACTACCCAGTAATACACTAGCCGTATTCCAATGATCTTCGGTTTCATCTTGGTCTCTTATCTGCTCTTCTTCGGTGTTGCGGGCATAATGCTGTATCATGATTGCGCCTGCTTGCCAGTGGCCGTTTTCATCCTTTTCACAGGACAACATGACTTTTGTTGGGAGTTGCTCTGAACTTCTGAAATATTCTTCTGCGGCGTTGGTGAGTGTTTCACCTTCAAGCTTTACAATACCTTGGTAGCGCTCCATAAATTTGCCCTGATCGATGGTAATCGCGAGATATCCTTTATCGCCGAACATATCTTCAAGGGTGTCACCTTCAATGATGCCATCATTAAAAGACGCATAGCCGCGAATATCACCAATCATTTTATTTTCTGCCGATTTATAAAAATCACTGACCAAAACACGAAATGGGCCATCGCCTTTCATTTGGGTAGTGAGTATACCGTCATATTTCATTAATGAACCAATTAAGGCCGTAAAGGCCAGCGTTTCACCCATAAGCTTACTAATATGATCGGGATAGTTATGCTTTTTTAAAATTTCATTGACGGACCGATCAAGTCTCACCACTCGACCTTTGATATCCTGTCCTTCAATTTGAAAAGGAAGGCAGGTATCGGTAAGAAGCGGTAATTGATTATTTTCAGTCATAGGTTGCTCGTTATTTTCCAAAACACCACATTAATATGGCTTTTTGAATATGCAATCTATTTTCGGCCTCATCCCAAATAACGGATTTTGGACCATCAATAACATCGGCACTTACTTCTTCGCCGCGATGCGCTGGTAAGCAATGCATAAAAATGGCTTCTTTATCTGCTTTATCCATTAAGTCGCCATCGACCATGTATGGGGATAAGTCCTTTAATCTTTGATCCGCGTCGTCATCACCCATTGAAACAAATGTATCAGTAATAACGCAATCTGCATATATGACAGCCGCATTTGGATCTTCGGTTAGGGTTACTTTTGCGCCGTTATTTTGTGCCCATTGTATTTCCTGTGCAATTGGCGAATAATCAGACGGGCAGGCGAGTGATAATTCACAGTCAAAAAGAACGGCTGCATGTATCCATGAAATAGCGACGTTGTTTCCGTCCCCGGACCACGCGATTTTCTTGCCGGCTATATTGCCTTTATGCTCTTCAAAAGTAAGCACATCAGCCATGATCTGGCAGGGATGAGAAAAATCGGTTAAGGCGTTAATGATGGGAACCGAAGAACATTCTGCCATTTCAAGAAGGTCGGCATGACTATTGGCACGCAACATGATGGCATCTACAAAACCGGAAAGAACCTGCGCCGTATCAGAAATACTTTCACCACGCCCAAGCTGCATATCATGATTTTGCAAGACGACTGATTTGCCGCCTAATTGATGCATTGCCATTTCAAATGAAACACGTGTACGTGTGCTTGATTTTTCAAAAATCATTGCAAGAGCTTTGTTTTTGAGCGGTGCATCAGGGTGTACAAAACCCTTACTTTGGTTTTGTTTTTTCGCTGCTTTTTTAAGCGTTTTAGCGGTTTCAATAATTTCTCTTGCATCCTCAGGTGTTAATGAGGAAATATCAAGGAAATGTCTATGGTCTTTTAATAATTTAGCATGGGCCATTTCATCACCTATAGTGATAGATTATTAATCTAACGATTTATTTTTCAAAATGTCTTGGCAGGTCATATCCATAAGCTCAATCGCTCTGTCAATATCCTCTGCCGTAATATTAAGTGGAGGCAAAATACGAACTGTGTTTTCACCGGCACCCACCAATAGCAATTTGTTTTTAAAGGCCGTTCGGACAAATTCTGGTGGTTCAATATGAAGTTTGATACCCATCATTAAACCTAATCCACGCACCATATCAATTACGTCTGGGTATTTTTTTCTAAGCTTCATTAAATCCAAGCTTAATTTATCGGACATTTTTTGCACATTTGCCAAAATGTCTTCGTTTTCTATGGTTTCAATGACTGCAATACCCATCGCCATTGCAAGTGGATTACCGCCATATGTTGAACCATGGGTTCCAAGTGTCATATGCTTGGCTACTTTTTCAACGGCTAAGCAGGCACCAAGAGGAAAACCGCCGCCAATTCCTTTGGCGATTGGCATTATATCAGGGGTTACACCGGCGTGTTCGTGTGCAAACATTTTTCCAGTACGACCAACACCGCATTGTATTTCATCAAAAATCAATAAGATGTCATGCTTATCGGCAATTTGACGCAATTTTTGTAAATTTTCTCTGGAAACCGGGCGAATACCCCCTTCACCTTGAATGGGTTCAATAAGAATGGCTGCTGTTTCATTGGTAATATGGTCTTCGACCTTACTCATATCACGGTAAAAACGAATAACATCAAACCCGTCCATGACGGGACCAAACCCTTTTGTAAGTTTTTCTGAACCGCCCGCTGCTATGGTCGCAAGTGTTCTACCGTGGAAGCTTCCTTCGAATGAAATAACACGAAATTTTTCAGGGTTTCCATTTGCATCATGATAACGGCGCGCCATTTTTATGGCGCATTCAACGGCTTCTGCGCCAGAATTCGTGAAAAACATACTATCTGCAAAAGTTATGTCGCATAGTTTATCAGCAAGTGTAGCTTGCCCATCGATATGGAAAATATTAGACGTATGCCAAAGCTTGCCTGCTTGGTCCGTTAACGCTTTCACGAGAGCGGGGTGGCAATGCCCAAGGCAGTTTACAGCAATTCCACTCCCAAAATCGTGATATTGTTGATCATTGTCATCATATAACTTGCAACCCTCGCCACGGATGAATTTGGCATCCATTCTGGCGTATGTTGGTAGTATTGACGATATATTATTCTGTTTTTCGACCATAATTTCGTACATTATTTTGTTTAAAGAAAGGTCTTTTGGCCTAAATTGACCAAACATTCAAGTAAAAAATGTATATTTTTGCTTACGCGCGAAGCTTATATCCACTTTTAAACATTCTATAGCAACATACCCAAAGAGTGATATTGATGCCAAGGATATATAAAGCCCCCACCATTGTATTTGCTTCTGCCTGACCTGTGAAGCCGTATCTAAAGCCATCAATAAGATAAAAGAAAGGGTTTACCTGACTAATTTGAAACCAAACACCGCTTAGTCTATCGATTGAATAAAAGGTTCCTGAAAGAAAAGAGAGTGGCATAATCACAAAGTTACTAATGGCAGATGTTTGATCAAATCTTTGCCCCCAAATCCCGGTCATGATGCCAAGCAGTGATAACATCATGGAACCTGATAAGCCAAAATATAAAATGGCCCATAAGTGAGTAAATGAAAGATCAGTCATAAAGCTCATTGCGATCATAACCGAGCATCCAACCATAAGGCCGCGTGTTATACCGCCAAAGGCATAGCCCATTGCAATCTCTTTTGCTCCAAGTGGCGCCAAAAGAATATCAACAATATTACCCTGCATTTTTGAGCCTATAATTGATGATGATGTGTTTGCAAAACTATTTTGCAAAACCGACATAATAATAAGTCCCGGGGCGAGAAAGACTGAATATGGTATATCGCCCATATATCGGTCACTTCCACCAAGCGCTAACGTAAATATCATCATAAACATGAGTGTTGTGACTACAGGTGCCCCGACGGTTTGTCCAAACACTTTTAAATAGCGGCGGACTTCCTTTTCATATAATGTACGAAAGCCGGACCAATTAAATGATCCCATGCGTTTTGATTGAAATTCATTAATACTGTTATCGCCGTTTGCCATGTTTACTATCCTGAATGCATTGATGCGTTCTTATAGAATAAAACTATGGTATATCGCAATCTCAACTTGACGTTTTCTAACAAGAATATTAAATAGCTGCTTTCTGGTTAGAAATATTTGGGTAATTAAAGCAAGTATGCTATAAATCATCCGGATTAAAAACAAAGTAAGGATTACATATGGCTTGGACAGATGATCGCGTAGAGAAACTCCGTGAATTATGGGATAAAGGTTTAAGCGCGAGCCAAATAGCCAAAGAATTAGCAGAAGGCGTGACAAGAAACGCCGTTATCGGTAAAGCACATCGGATGGGGCTTGCATCACGTCCGTCACCTGTGAAATCGGATCCTGCAAAACGTGCTGCCGCGGCCGCCGCGAAAAAGAAAGCGGCTGTTCCTAAAAAAGCACCCGCGAGCAAAGTGACGTCAACAGGTGGTAAAGTATCGATACTTGATCTTACGGAAAGCATCTGTAAATGGCCAATTGGTCATCCGGGTGAAGCGAATTTTCATTTTTGCGGTAAACCGTCACAGCCAACCTTTCCATATTGTGCGAACCACTGCGTAGAAGCATACCAAGTACAGCAACCACGCAAAACACGCCGCAATACGCGTCGCCGTATCATGGCAACACCGGTTAAATAACAAATTTTTCTTTTTTAATTACGATTGCAAGCGAGCTTTATTCATATTAAGCTCGCTTTTGTCGTTATGGGGAAAATAAATATAAGAGGAAATAAAATGAAGATATTGTTTAAATCACTGTTGCTTGTCGTCAATGTAATTGCATTCATCGCAGTGCCGGTTAAAGCTCAGGAATATAATCCTGCAAGTTTTTCTTCGCGTGATGGGTTTGTTCCGGTTGTTGGCAAAAACGGTATGGTAACCGTGCGTGAAACGATCGCTGCTGAAATTGGTGCGGAAATTCTTGAAAAAGGCGGTAACGCGGTTGATGCTGCTGCGGCGGTTGGTTTTGCGCTTGCGGTTACGTATCCACAAGCCGGTAATATTGGCGGTGGTGGATTTATGGTTGTACATATTGCCGACAAAAATGAAACGGTTGCCATTGATTACCGTGAAATGTCCGCAGGAACAGCTAGTCACGACCTTTATGTTGTTGATGATAAAGTTGATAATAAGCTTGCAAAATATCACCGTAAATCATCAGGCGTTCCCGGAACCGTTATGGGTATGGCGCTAGCAATTGAGAAATACGGAACACTTAGTTTAAATGATGTTCTTGAGCCAGCCTATAAACTCGCGAAAGATGGTTTTCCTGTTTATACACAGCTTGAAGCATCACTCATTCGCAGTAAAGAGCGTCTTGGTGCGGATCCAGCTGCTTCAAAGGTTTTTTATAAAGCGGACGGTAGTAATTATAAAACAGGTGAAATCCTCGTTCAGGAAGACTTAGGATGGTCCATTAAACAGATTATGGATAATGGCGTTGATGCTTTTTATAAAGGTGAGATCGCTGAAAGAATTTCTGCCGATATGGCGGCGAACGATGGTATTTTAACCATGGATGATTTCGCGGCTTATAAAGTTTATGAACGTGAGCCGGTTTGGGGTTCATATAAAGGATATGATATTGCGACAATGCCACCTCCATCATCAGGAGGAATGCATATGGTTCAAATGATGAATATGCTTGAAAATGACGATCTTAAATCAATGGGTCATAATTCAGCTGCGACACTTCATCTATATATCGAAAGTATGCGTCAGGCTTATGCTGATCGCTCACTTTATGCGGGTGATCCTGCGTTCTTTAATATTCCGGTCGATAAATTAATTGATAAAGAATATGCAAAAGAAATTCGTGCCCGTATTCCTATGGATCGTGCCCGCGACAGCTCGGAAGTGGCACCGACCAAAAACCTTGCTTATGAAAGCCCAGAAACAACCCATTATTCCGTTATGGATAAATGGGGTAATGCGGTAAGTAATACATATACGCTGAACTTCGGTTTTGGTAATGGTATCATGGCAGAAAACACAGGAATATTACTTAATAATGAACTTGATGATTTTGATCATGAACCCTATAAGCCGGACGCAAATGGTAACATTAGTGGTAAAGCAAACGCACAAGAACCGCACAAGCGTCCTCGTTCATCAATGACACCGACTATTGTGTTTAAAGATGGTAAACCATTCCTAGTAACCGGATCACCGGGCGGTGGCACAATCATTAACACCGTTTTCCAAACGGTTATGAACGTGATTGAATTTGATATGAATGTGGCAGCAGCAAGCAGTAAGCCACGTATCAATCATCAATGGATGCCTGACATGACCACTATCGAAGCTGGTGTTAGTCAGGATACCCTTAATATCCTTGAAGGAATGGGGCATAAATTCAATGCTGGCCGCCGTACACTCGGTAGCACGAACAGTATCGTATACCGCGATGGTTGGTTTTATGGTGCTCATGATCCGCGCAGTATGAATGCGGCGACCATTGGGATTGAATAAGATTACTTGATATAATTAATTAAAGGCGGGTCATTCGATCCGCCTTTTTTGTTGGTTCATATATGAATATTCGTTAGAGTGATATTTCATTTTATTTTCAAGGCTGACACTATGATTAAAAATATAATTACCGCTATTTCAATTTTTGTATTTGTGACAAGTTTTTCCGTTGCACAAGAAAAGCCCTTACCAGATTATGATGCTGTCGATGGATTTGTACCGATAATCGGATCAAAAGGAATGGTGAGTAGTCGACGTAAAATTGCGACAAAAGTTGGCGCTGATATATTAGAGCAAGGCGGCAACGCCATTGACGCGGCAGCGGCCGTTGCTTTCGCGCTTGCGGTTGTCCATCCCGAAGCCGGAAACATTGGCGGCGGCGGGTTTATGGTTTTACATAAAGCGGATCAAAACCTCACTACAACAATTGATTACCGTGAATATGCTGCCGATCGTGCGACACATGATATGTATGTTGTTGATGGTAAAATTGATCATTTCCTTTCATTTCAAAGCCGAAAATCAGTTGGGGTGCCGGGTACGGTGTCTGGCATGGCGATGGCCGTTGAAAAATACGGTACAATGTCATTAGCGGATGTAATTAAACCGGCATATGAACTTGCAAAAAATGGATTTAAGGTTGGGCGCCATTTGGAGCGTACATTTGAAACCCACAAGGAAAAATTGACTGCAGCACCGGAAACAAGAGCCGCTTTTTTCAAGCCGGACGGAAGTAATTATTATTTTGGCGATACGCTTATTCAAAGTGATCTTGCGCAATCATTAAAAATGATCATGGATGACGGTGTTGATGCTTTTTATAAAGGGGAGATCGCCCGTAAGATTGTAGCGGATCAAGAAAAGTATGACGGTATTATCACCATGAAAGATATGGCGGATTATCAGCCAGTTGAAAGAGAACCGGTTCGCGGAACATATAAGGGATATGAAATTGCCGCCATGCCACCCCCATCATCTGGTGGCGTTCACGTGATGCAAATGTTAAATATGCTTGAAAATGATGATATCAAATCAAAAGGGCATAATAGTGCCGCAACCCTTCATTTATATATTGAAGCAATGCGTCAGGCTTATGCGGACCGTAGTCTTTATACAGGTGATCCTGCCTTTTTTGACGTGCCGGTTGATAAATTAACGGACAAAACATACGCCCAAGAAACCCGTGCGCGTATTCCAATGGACCGTGCAAGAAAATCATCTGAACTTGCACCGACAAAAGGGCTCCAGTCAGAAAGTCCGCAAACAACACATTTTTCAGTAATGGATAAATGGGGCAATGCCGTCAGTAACACTTATACAGTTAACTATGGTTTCTATGAGGGCATGATGGCAGGGGGAACTGGAATTGTGCTTAATAATGAAATGGATGATTTTGATCACTTACCCTATGAGCCCGATGTTAACGGAAATATAAGCGGTAAAGCAAATGCGCAGGAGCCACGTAAACGCCCAAGATCATCAATGACACCGACCATAGTTTTAAAGGATGGCTTGCCGTTTTTATTAACCGGAAGCCCGGGGTCATCAACCATCATTAATACGGTTTTTCAAACGATTATGAATGTGATTGAATTTGATATGAATATCGCTGCCGCCAGCAGCAAACCAAGAATAAATCACCAATGGATGCCGGATATTGTCGAGGTGGAAAGTAGCCTTAATAAAGATACGATGAATATACTTAAAGATATGGGGCATAATCTGGTTTATCGCGCCGACAGTAATAAATATGGGTTCATGACTTTAGGGGAAACCGCAAGCATTGTTTATAAGGATGGTTTCTTTTTTGGCGCACATGACCCCCGTAATATGGATGCGGGTACGATCGGACTTGAATAATTTTCGGAATATTTCCTGATCTAACGGACTAAAACTCTGCAAAATCGGATCAATACCGAAAACGGTAGCAGTACGCCTTTTTCTTTTGCAGAATCATTTTTAGTGGTTAGAGTGTTTTCATTGAACACATTGAGAGAGAAATAATGAAATCAAAAATTTTAGTTTTAGTAGCGTTTTTCGCAGGTTTTGTCGTCAGTCCTGCATTAGCGCAAATGGGTGATGGTGGTGCTGCAAAAACACCGCGTCTTAACACTACGGACCGTTTTGTTCCTGTAATTGGACGTAACGGTATGGTTACATCACGCGAGAAAATGGCTTCACAGGTTGGGGCAGATATTCTTAAAGCAGGCGGTAATGCCGTTGATGCAGGTGTGGCCGTTGGTTTTGCCCTTGCAGTAACTTACCCACAAGCCGGAAATATTGGTGGCGGCGGATTTATGGTGATCCACCTCGCAGAAGAAAATAAATCAATTGCAATTGATTACCGTGAAATGGCACCAAGCAGAGCGCACCGTGACATGTATCTTAACGAAGATGGATCTGTTGATAATGACCGTTCTAAATATGGTGCCCTAGCGGCAGGCGTGCCAGGCACCGTTGCAGGAATGGTTCATGCACTTGAAAATTACGGTACAATGAGCCTTGCTGAAGTTATCAAGCCAGCATATGACCTCGCGAATGATGGTTTTCTAATGTATAACTATCTGCAAAGCTCACTTAATGGCCGTAAAGAACGTTTGATGGAAAACGAAGCGGCCGCAAAAGTTTTCTATAAAGCAGATGGTTCATCGTATGATTATGGCGAAGTTCTAAAACAAAAGGATCTTGCTTGGTCATTAAAGCAGATCATGGATGGCGGTAAAGACGCTTTTTATAAAGGCGAAATTGCAAAACGTATTGTTGCAGATCAAAAAGCACATGGTGGTTTAATTACGATGGACGATATGGCCGCTTATGTTGCCAAAGAACGTCCTGCTATTGTTGGCGAATATAAAGGCCATAAAGTGGTTACAATGCCACCACCTTCATCAGGTGGTGTTCATCTTGTCCAAATTATGAATATGCTTGAAAATGATAACTTAAAAGAAAAAGGTCATAACAGTGCAGCGACACTTCATCTTTATATTGAAGCGATGCGTCAAGCTTATGCGGACCGTAGTAAATATTTAGGTGATCCTGATTTTTCTGATGTTCCTGTTGCGGAATTAACAAGTAAAGAATATGCGGCACTAACACGTGCACAAATTCCAACTGATAAATCACGTCGTTCAACCGATGTTGCACCAGCGCTAAACTTAATTGCTGAAAGCCCTGATACAACTCATTATTCCGTAATGGATAAGCATGGAAATGCGGTTAGTAACACATATACGCTGAACTTTAGTTACGGCAATCACATGATGGCTGAAGGAACAGGTATCATGATGAACAATGAAATGGATGATTTCTCTGCGAAGCCAGGTACACCAAATGGTTACGGCCTAATCGGTGGTGAAGCAAACAGCGTTCAACCAAAGAAGCGTCCATTATCATCAATGACACCGACTATTGTCCTAAAAGATGACAAACCGTTTTTCGTAACCGGTAGCCCGGGTGGTAGTACGATTATTACTGTTGTGCTTCAAAGCGTATTCAACGTTCTTGAGTTCGATATGAATGCGATGCATGCGCTTGCTGCGCCGCGTATCCATCATCAATGGTTACCTGATGCGGTTATGGTTGAAGAAGGTGTGAGCAAAGATACAACTGATATTCTTAAGAATATGGGGCATGTATTAGCGCCAATGCGTTTCACACTTGGTTCACTAAGCACAATTATGTATCGTGATGGTATATTTTATGGCGCGTCTGATATCCGTAGTATGGATTCTGGTGCTGTATGCGTAGATTAAATCATTAAATATAATATAGAAAAAGGCGGCTTAATTAAAGCCGCCTTTTTTATTTTATATTCTCGAAGATCATAAATGCTAAAGCATTGAGAATAATAACACTTAATCCACCTATCCAGAAAACTGGCTGCGATAAGATATATTCTGGTCCCAGTCTTAATGAAGTAATTATCACCCCCAGATGGATAATAAGAACTATAATTCTAAAAACTGAAATGAAGTCTCTCTTTAAAAAATTTCCCCGCCAAAAAATAATAAATGCTACAAATTGAATTGGTAAGTAAAATTTTATTATTTACCAATAATTTAAAAATTCGGTCACCTGATTCCAATAAAACTTTATATTCACTTCTGAAGTAAAATAAAAATAACCAAATATATAAAAGCCTATTAGAAGCCCTAAGACATCAGCTAATGTATAAAGTAACCAAAATTTTATTGATCGAATACTAAAATAATCTTTCAACATATTATTTGCCCCAATTTCATTTCATAAGCAGTATACGTATTAAATAATTACTAGATAAGGTTTATTTTAACAGCTTACAATTTTCTCCATGCCTTTACCTGCAAAGCTATTGATGCGCCAGCCTTGTTCGACTTTTTCCATGATATAGACGGTACCGTTCATTCTGATGATGCTGTCATCATCGGCACGGCGGGTGTTATAGCCGCTAACGAATGCCGTTCTTGGTGATAGAACGCAAATATTTTGAATGGTAAATTCTGAGCGGTCATATTCGGGGTTATTCTTTTTAATTTCAGCAAATGAATCGAAATAATTTTTATTTGATGCTTCAGGTGTCATGAAAATTCGGTCTGTACCTAAGATTTTCCATGGAATAGTATGTGTTTCCGTAGGAAACTTATCCATCTGATTTGCGGAGAAATATTTATAATAGCGATTAACGATTAATGTCACTTCTTCTTTGATCTGGATTTCTTGAGAAGGGGGGACAAAACTCGGGTCGAATTGCTGTGAAGATACACTGGTACTCATCACGCAAAGCGCGACTATTGTTGTAAGTAAAGTTTTCATTTATTCCTCCTGTTGAGTTTTAGACTTAAAGAAACTGTTTAAGGGCTTCTCTGTAATTTCGGCTTGCTTGTAATTCTGATCCGTTTTTAAGCGTGATAAGATATTTACCACCCGCATTAGAGGCCAGTTTTTCAATCATGTTAATATTAACGATGGTTGATCTATGGATACGTTTAAAGATATCAGGTTCTAACCGCTTTTCCATATTTTTCATAGTTTCGCGTAAAATATGAGTTTTGCCGGATGTATGAAGGCACATGTAATCACCAGCAGCATCAATCCATTCAATGGTTGAGACATCAACCAAAGTGATTTCACCGCGGTCTTTGATGTTAAAATGGCTTTCGAACTGTTTCTTTGAGGCAATATCGTCTGACGTTAATATTTCAGATAATTCGATTTCAGGGGGCGCGTCTAATGATCTTATTAAATCAATAAGACGCGCATTTTGTTCAATGGCTATATGTTCTGAAATTTGTTCACGGACTTTAATAATTGCTTGTTCTAGGCGTTCTTCTTCAATAGGTTTAAGCAGATAATCCGATGCATGCGCATCAAATGCTTGTATGGCATATTTATCAAATGCTGTTGCGAATATAATAATTGGTAATTCTTCATTAGCGAGCGCTTTTACAACATCAAAGCCGTTCATTCCTGGCATTTGAATATCCAGAAATACGAGATCTGGTTTTTCCGCACGAATTTTTTTAACGGCTTCCCGCCCATTGGATGATGTGCCAACAATTTCAATATCCTCAAAAGGCTTTAGTCGAATATTTAAACCTTGTAAGGCGAGGGGTTCATCATCAACCAAAAGGGTGCGAATTTTTTTCATTTTATTCCGTTTCGTTTTCTTTTAATTCAAAGGGGATATCAATTGATATTTTTACGCCGCCTTCTACGCGGTTTTTAATGTCAATATTATGATCACTTGGATATAATTCTTTCAACCTATTTTTTGTATTTGCGAGGCCAACACCGCTCGAATTTTCATCATAGATCGGTTTTTCGCCAGTCTCATTTAAACCTGGGCCATTATCGCACATGGTAATAGATAATCGATTATCGTTTTTTTCAACATTCAAAGATATTGTTCCGCCATTTTCCATTGGTGCAATGGCATATTTAATTGCATTTTCTATTAAAGGCTGCAGTAATAGACTTGGGATTAAAGCATGATTGGCTTCTTCGGTTACATTAAAATCCGTTTTCAATCTGTCTTGAAAACGTACTTTTTCAATATCAAGATAAAGCCATAAGGCATAGACCTCTTCTTCAATGGTAATTTTTTGCTGTGGCTGATTTACTAGGCTAAACCTTAAAAAGGCACTTAATTTTGTGAGCATGCCGTTTGCTTCTTTGGTTTGTTCACCAAGCACCAATGTTGATATGGCATTTAAAGTATTGAATAAGAAATGCGGGTTTAACTGATATCTTAGCATTTGCAGTTGCGATTGGTGGGCTTGGGCAACAGCTTGCAGGGTCATTTCTTTTTGTTCAAGAAGCAAAAAATGATAATTTATGATGAAATATGCACCGGTCCATATAAGAAGCACAAAAACGTCATAAAGCGTTCTACCGGCGAATTCATTTACTTGTAAGTCAATGAAATAAATCTGCACGACGATCCATATATCAATGACGCTCAAAATGATTGCGGAGATCACTATGCACGTGATTACAGAAAGAACCATGGTAGAAGCGGGGAGATTACTTTGCCTAAGTTTGCGATAAATAAGCCGCAAGATGACGGTAATGATAAAACCGCTGATGACAGAAGCGGCGACGATAAATTGAAAATTTATATCGTCGCCGAGTGCGAAAGAGTTTAATGCGCGAGTGGCCCCAAAAGCGAGCCACCCGGCAATTTGTAGTTTCCAAAATAAGCTTTCTTTTTGCTTATATTGTTTTTCAATAAAGTTTTCCAATGGACCTCTTTATTTGACGTTTGATACAATATGAACGTCTTGTTGTGGGTAAGGGAAACTAATTTCTTTATCATCAAAGCGATGTTTGATTTCTTTTGTAAGCGCCGCTTTAAGTGGCCAGTAATTACCACTGGCAGTCCAGGCACGCACTACAATATCAACTGAGCTTGCACCTAATTCACCTACAAAGATTGACGTTGCTGGATCTTTAAGAACGCGATCATCTGCATCACATACTGATCCGATTTCAGCGATTGCTTTATCAATATCATCATCATACCCAATACCAATGACGAGATCGACACGACGGTTTTCGTTAGATGAAAAGTTTTTAATTGATGAGCCCCAAATTTGGCTATTTGGAATAATGATTTGTACATTATCACCAGTTGCCATTTCAGTGACAAACAATCCGATATGCTTTACGGAACCGGCATGACCGGCAGCATCGACAAATTGTCCGATTTTGAAAGGACGGAATATTAGTAACATCACACCCGCTGCAACGTTGCTGAGTGTGCCTTGCAACGCAAGGCCAATAGCTAAGGAAGCGGCACCGAGGATGGCGATTAAGCTTGCTGTTTCGACACCGAAACGGTCAAGTACAGCAAGGATCGTGAAAATAATGACGACATATCGCGCGAGACTTGAGAAGAATGCGCCAAGCGTGTCATCGATCTTTGCGCTCTTTTTGCACATTTTGATGACCATGCGTTTCACCCATCCGGCAGCCATCATACCTATGATGAGAATCAGTACTGCAAAGACGATGTTTAATCCATATTGTGTGCCATATTCTACAATCATGTCAGTGTATTCTGTTAGGTCTTGTTCCATATTACCCTTTTAATTGTAGTTATTGTGTTGTTGTGTTTGTTTAAAACTACGCATTATCCCTTTGAAGTGCAATAAAATTTTAACCATAAATTTTCAGATATCACAAAAACGTGACACAGAATTTATGTGCAGTTCTTAGAAACATGATTAAGATTTCCCGTGTGAAGGGTAAGAACTCTAAAATTAAACAAACAAAGGAAATAAAAATGAGTAAGAAAATTAACAAAGCAGGTTTGGCGATGGCCGTTGCAGCGGCAAGTATGTTTACAGCTGCCACTTCAACATTACCGACTGTAGCACAAGAAGCAAATGTTCAATGTATGGGCGTAAATGCATGTAAAGGTCAAGGCGCATGTAAAGGTCAAGGTTTCTTAATGATGTCAGCTGAAGATTGTACTGCTAAGGGCGGTAAAGCTGCTCCGATGAAAATGTAATTTAGACGTTTTTAAATTAAAGCGGTAATCGGTTTAACGGTTGCCGCTTTTTTTATGATATAAGTGATTTTATGAATAATAACAAAACTGATAAACCTTTTCTAGGGTATGGTCTTGGTCTTCGTACCGAACATTACGAAGAAATTTTTTCAAGTGAGCCACCAATTGATTGGTTAGAAATTATCTCTGAAAATTTTATGGTTAAGGGTGGCAGGCAATTATACCATCTTGACCGGATTAAAGAAAAATACCCGCTCGTTATGCATGGGGTCTCACTAAGCATTGGTTCTACGGACCCGCTTAATATGGATTACCTTAAAGATTTAAAAGAGTTAGAGAAGAGAGTTGAACCAAAATGGATTTCAGATCATTTATGTTGGACAACATTTGGCGGACATAATACGCATGACTTGATGCCTTTGCCTTATAATCAAGAAACATTGAAGCATGTTGTTGAGCGCGTAAAAATTGTACAAGATTATCTCGGGCGACAAATATTGTTAGAAAATGCCTCTAGCTATGTCACCTATAAAGCATCTGATATGCAGGAATGGGAATTTATCAAGGCTATTGCTGAAGAAGCGGATTGTTTAATGCTGCTTGATGTTAATAATATTTATGTCAGCGGGTTTAATCATGATTTTGACCCTAAAACCTATATTGATCACATTCCATCTGAGCGCGTGTGGCAAATTCATTTAGCGGGTCATGAAAATAACGGCGACTTTATTGTTGATACTCACGATCATCCGGTGATCGATGAAGTTTGGGCGTTTTATGATTATACTCTTTCAAAGATGGGTAATGTAACCACTATGATTGAAAGAGATGATCATATCACACCGTTACCAGAATTAATTAAGGAAATTGATCGAGCAAGGAAGATTGGAAATCTTCATGCTTAAAAATATCAAAGCAAATTTAAAGATGCTGTTATCTCAGGAAAAGAAGAAGATTTTCTGCCAGAGATAGAAGAGAGCGGAAAAATTGGTCCAAAGCAAAGATTATTTATTTATAGCCATGCCTATAAAGCAAGACTGATAGAAACGTTAGAAGAAGATTTTTCAGTTCTGCATTCGTTAGTTGGCGATGATATGTTTAATGATATTTGTTTGAAGTATATTGATGATTTTCCTTCGAAGCATCCTTCATTAAGATACTTTGGTCAACATATGCCCGTTTTTCTTAAAAATAGTAATGACTTTTCAAATTTAATACCAGCTATTGAAATGGCTGAGTATGAATGGACTTTTAATGATGTGTTTGATGCCGTTGATAAGAACGCTATAAAATTTGATGATGTTGCGACAATTGCACCAGATGCCTGGACGACCTTGAGGTTTGAATTACAACCGTCATGTCATATTCATAATCACAAATGGAATACGGCGGCCCTTTGGTCAGCGGTTACAAATGAAGAGGAAATCGTTCCGGTCCCCGAAGAATTTTCTGAGAATATTTTTTGTCTTCAATGGAAAAATGATCTCAATTGTTTTTTCAGAACGATGTCTAATGATGAAGCCGGAGCCTTAATGTTGGCTAGGGACGGCAAGGCCTTTCCTGATATTTGTGAGTGTTTATATGAATTTCATGAAGATGATGCCACCATGCGTGCCGCGGAATTATTGAAAAGTTGGGTAGAAGAAGGTCTGATTGTCGAATTGGACTATCTTAAAATTTAGTCCATTTCATCAAAAGCCTTAAGAAGGGCTTCAAAAGGCAGAGTAACACATGTTTTTCTACTTTTATGTTCACGCACGACGTTAAATACATCAAGGTCCTGCCATATAGCAGAAGGCCAATTGTTTTCTGCTGGTCCATTCTCATTTTCTAGAGATGAATTTATTAACTCGATTAATTCGTTGAGTTTTTTTTTGTTTAAACCATAAAAATGTTCGCCTAATACCGATGCACTCGCTTGGCATAATGCACATGCTTTCGCTTCATGGGTAAAGTCAACGAGTTCATTATTTTGCATTTTAATGTAAACTTTAATACGGTCACCACACATTGGATTATTAACCATTAAACTGTGATCTGCATCATCAAGAGAACCATGTCCCGTTGCATTCGCAGCATGTTTTAATATTGTTTTTTGGTAAAGTTTATCAATCATGATTTACGACTAATATATTAATGCTAAGAAGTCTACCCTAGATATCAATACCTTATGCATTCCTTGAAAAATCCAATGAAGTGAATTCGATTTTGATTGCAATTTCGCTCAATAATGTTAAATTTCATCAAAATTTAGGGTAATAGGGAATCTATACGTATTTATAATGAGATGAATTTCATAAATGAACTACATTTTGATATTCGTTCTCTTTGAATTTTCTAAATTTTTCAATTTAACATTTTAAAAAAAGAGTTATTTTAATGGAAGAATTAGTCTTTAATAACACGATGTTGATCTCAGGGATTATTCTCGCTGTGACTTTCATTGGTATTTTTACAGAGCATGTTCACGGTTTTCACCGTGCTAAATTTGCTATGCTTGGGGCCGGAACAATCTTGCTTATCGGTAAGGAAATGGGTTTCTACAGTGTAGATCAAGCCTATGAAGCTGTTGACTGGAATGTGATTTTCCTTCTTGGATGTATGATGACAATTGTAGCCATCATGATCCCAACAGGTGGTTTCCAAAACCTTGCTGTATCACTTGCTCGCTTTAGTAAAGGTCGCTTATACCTTATGCTTGCTTTGATTGGTACCGCAGTTACGGTAATCAGTTTACTACTAGATAACGTTACGACAGTTGTTATCTTTGGTCCATTGATCATTATGATTGCCCGTACTCTTGGCGTTTCTCCACTCCCTTATTTGATGGCGGCTGCGCTTCTATCTGATACTGGTGGTGTTGCAACACTTGTAGGTGATCCACCGAACCTAATGATTGGTTCTGCTGCGAATATCTCATTTAATACTTTCCTTATTCATATGGGTCCTCCGGTTCTTGTTGCTTGGGTTGCAGTGCTTGTTGCGCTTAAATATCTATTCAAAGAAGAACTCGCTGAGAAGCCAAAAGACTGGCAAGATATTGAAGAAATTCCGATTACTAACAAAAAAGTTTGGTATTCAGCGGTTGCAATTCTCGGTCTAATGACTGTGTTATTTATGGCTCATGGTGCCCTTCATATGGAACCTTGGGAAGTATCAGCACTTGGTCTAACACTATTATTCTTTGCTAGCCGTCACATTGAAGTGGATGAGTCATTAGAGCAAGTTGAGATATCACTTCTTCTCTTCTTTATCTCACTCTTCATTCTAATTGGTGGTGTTGAGCACAGTAAATTCCTCGAATTTATTGGTACACAAATTCTTCCGTTGGTTCGGGAAGACTTGTTGCTTGCATCAGTACTTCTTATGTGGGTAGCTGCTATTCTTTCTGCAGCGATTGATAATATTCCGTTCACTGCGGCAATGATTCCAATTATTCTTGGTCTTGAAACACAAGGTATTAACGTGTCACCGCTTTGGTGGTCACTTGCTATCGGTGTTGGTATGGGTGGTAACGGTACACACATTGGTTCAACAGCCAACGTTTATATTGTTACAATTTCCGAACGTCTTGCACGTGAAACAGGAAATCCAAAAATGGCAATTACGCCTGGATTATGGATGAGAAAAGGTCTGCCAATTATGTTCTTAACATTGGTCCTTTCAAGTATCCTGTTCTATATATTCTTTGATTGGTTTACAGCTCCTGTAAACTAGGATTGGATAAAAATATTTTATTAAAACCCGGTCTTTATGGCCGGGTTTTTTTATGTTTCGGAAAAAATCTATTCTTAAGTCTTAAAAAATACATTTACCGGAATATTTCCAGTTAGCTTAAAAAAATATATTAAATCCTATACCTTGGGGCAGAATCTCTATAAAGTTTACCCTTCAAATAAATATATAAGTCATAAATTGACAGTACCAATTGTTATTAAAATAGAGGGATTAAATGTTAGCAATAAATGATTTTTTGATATTCATTGATGGATATCTGGGTAGTTCTCCGTGGTTTCCATATTACTTGTTGGGTATAGGTTTATTCTTTACCATATATTTAAAATTCCCACAGATTAGATTTTTTAAGCATGCTTGGAGCGTGCTGTTTGACCCCGAAGAGAAAAGTAAAGCTGGCGGGGAAACATCACATTTTCAAGCGATGTCGATGGCGCTTTCTGGAACCATTGGTACCGGGAATATGGGGGGCGTTGCTCTTGCTATTTACTTAGGGGGACCAGCGGCCATTTTCTGGATGCTGATGACGGCGGCGATGGGGATGACGACAAAATTTGTTGAAGTATCCCTTTCTCATAAATACAGGATTACTACTGATGATGGCACTGTTGCGGGTGGCCCAATGTATGTGATGGACCGAGGACTTGGTTGGAAACCTCTCGCTATTGTGTTTGCAGCGGCGGTTGTCTTAAGTTCGTTTGGTTCAGGTAGTATGCCTCAGGTCAATAATATTGCGCAGGTCATGAACAGTACCTTTGGTATCGAAATGTGGATCAGTGGCCTTGTCCTTTCCGCTTTGCTCGCATTTGTTATTATTGGCGGAATAACACGTATCGCAAGCTTTGCTTCGCGTGTTGTTCCTTCGATGGCGGTATTATATTTGATTGGATCATTTTGTGTGATCATAACCAATTACGATCAGGTTATTCCATCTTTCGTATCAATCTTTGCTGATGCGTTTACAGGGACGGCAGCCGTAGGTGGCTTTATTGGTGGGGTGTTTGCACAGGCCTTTAGTATTGGCGTGGCACGTGGTCTTTTCTCCAATGAAGCTGGGCAGGGGTCTTCAGCTATTGCGCATGCTTCCGCGATTACAGAAGAGCCAGTATCTGAAGGTATGGTTTCGTTACTAGAGCCGTTCATTGATACGATTATGATTTGTACACTTACAGGATTGGTTATTCTTTCCTCAGGTGCTTGGACGGAAAAATATGAAAATACATTCCAGGCGGCTGATTTCAGCATTATAGCCGGAGAATATTCAGAAGATAATGCAGCACAGAAAACCGAACTTTTTGAACATTTAAATGGACTGCCAGGATCAACCGTTGAAACGTTAACAGGTGAGATTGAAGTTATTGGTGGTAAAATGGTTTCTGGCGGAGCGACAATTATTAATGCTCGTTCCTTTGCAGAAGATGTCGTTTTCTCAAAAGAAAATGACAGTGGTGAGTTAATACCAATTACTGGAAAGGTTGCAGTATCTAATGGTAATCTTGAAGATGGCAGCGTTGTCGTAAACGGGAAGTCCTTAGTGCATTCAGCGACGCTTACGAGCATGGCATTTACAAAAAGCTTCCTTGGTGAAAATGGAAAATACATTGTCGCTATATCACTCACATTATTTGCCTTTTCTACGGCTGTTGCCTGGTCATATTATGGAGACCGCGCAATAACCTATTTATTGGGTGCTAAGGCCGTAATGCCATACCGCTGCGTGTATGTGATTGGTTTCTTCTTAGCGGCTATTTCTGATACGGCTATCATTTGGACTATTGCCTTAATTACCGTAGCGTTAATGACTATACCCAATGTGATATGTATGTTTATGATGCGTAAAGAAGTCAAAGAAATGGTTGAAGATTATTCTGCAAAGATAAATAAGTAACCATTTTTAAACAATCTTAAGTTGAAAAGGACTGCTTTTTCGCAGTCCTTTTTTTTGTTAATGCCCATAATGAGGTGTGTACTAAAATTAACCTTTTATTAATAAATTTATTAATACAATAGTTTTTATATTAGTAATCTCTTGATTTGATGGCTTTTTTTTAATAAACTTTTAAAACATGTGGCGGGAACTAAAGTTCAATATGTTAATTTTTTAAAAAATTAGAGAATATGATAGCGATTTAGAGCAAGTTTTTGTTTTTTAATAACCTCGTTTAGGTTGCAGAGGTTATCTCAAGGTGTTGAAAATAAAAGCTTTAAGTAATTAAATAGTTATTTTATGGGAAGTATAAGAAGATGAGTAGCAGCGCAATTAAAGATGTGACGACTGATAGTTCGGAAGAACTAAAAGTGGGGTCAGCAAATGTTACTGAAGACCAAGGGGGTGCTTCGACATCAGAACACTTTGATGAGATTATTGGTAAAATCAAGTGGTTTGATGACGTAAAAGGGTATGGCTTTATTGAAGCTGATGATCAAGAGAATCGTGATAAAGGTGATATTCTAGTTCACTTCTCAATTCTTAAAGAACATGAACGTGGTTCCCTTCCAGAAGGTGCAAAAGTAGTTTGTTTATCTGCAAACAGACCAAAAGGTAGACAAGCGGTTAAAATTCTTAGTTTTGATCTCTCGACTGCAGTTGAAAAGCCAGAAACGGAAAGCAATTTCAATATCGATGAAAGTGATTATTCTGACGAGGATTATGTTGATGTAACCGTGAAATGGTTTAACAAAGTTCGTGGGTATGGCTTTGTAAATCGTGGTGATGGCGGACAAGATATCTTTGTACATATGGAAGTATTACGTCACTATAACATGGATCAACTTACACCTGGTGAAACACTTTCAGTTGTTGTTGGTGATGGTGAACGTGGATTGATGGTAAACGCTATCAGAAAAGAAACATAATTTCTGACTTACATTTCAGCTTTATTTAAATACACAAGTTTGGCCTTTAAATTGCCATTCTTTCCTGTCATTATGTCTTCTGATGATTGAATAGGTCATCATAAGAAAGGAAAGAAATATGAGTTCAACTGTGTTTGCGTCAAGAATGCAAGAAATTATTGTTATAAATTTATTTACCGCGTTCTTTATTCTCTTTTCGCAAAATTCTCATTCACAAGAAAAATTCCCTACGGGCGAACTAACGGTTAAAACCCAAGACACCAGTTATGATTTTGATATAGAGTTAGCATTAGATGATAGCCATCGTCAGTATGGTCTAATGTTTCGCACAAACCTTCCTGAAATGAATGGAATGTTATTCATTTATGAAGAGAAAAAACGCATCAGTATGTGGATGAAAAATACCTTTATTCCACTTGATATTCTTTTTATTGATGATGATGGTAAAATCATTCGGATTGCGAAATCACAACAGCCTCGATCACTATCATTAATACGTTCCGGTGGTGAAGCCAAAGCCGTACTAGAGCTTTATGGCGGGCTTACAGATAAGTTGAATATTGCCGTTGGAGATGAGATCATCTATCCAACATTTGGAAATATGAAAAAATAGTGATTTTTACGAAAATAACTCTTGCACCAACTCGTTGCATCGCGTATTAACCCAACCACAATTTGTTTTCAAATTGTTTCTTCGGTCGGGGAGTGGCGCAGCCTGGTAGCGCACCTGTTTTGGGTACAGGGGGTCGCAGGTTCAAATCCTGTCTCCCCGACCATTTAATTTCAAAAATGAATATATTTTACGAAATTGCTTCTTGATAAATTGCAAATTGTTTTTTGGCGACATTATGCCAACGAAACTCTTTCACTGTTTTTGCAATTTCTTCGCGGTTCCAATTGGTTTCTTTTACTTTTTCCAACGCATTTAAAAGATTATATTCGTCTCTTTCTTTCAGAAGAAGACCATTATGTTCATTAATCACTTCTGGGATACCACCAACGTTTGTTGCAACGACTGGCGTTCCGACCGCAAGGCTTTCTAGAACAACATTCGGCATTCCTTCCATAGAAGACATTAGTATTGTTGCTGTTGCGCCGGCATAAAATTCGGCTAATTTTTTCTGATCTAAATGTTTGATCATTTGCACTCGTCCTTGAATACCCAAATCTTTAGCTTGTTTTTTCAAATCGGATCTTTGCTCGCCATTGCCGACTATTATCAAACGCTGCTTAGGCATTTCAAAGAATGTATTTAATGTAATATGATGGCCTTTTAAGGGAACGAGATTGCCGACAGTAAGATAGTATTCTTCTCTTAAAGGATTAATCGGAGCCTTGGTATTAAAGCATTCCGGATCAACACCATTATAGATCACTACCAATTTTTTTTCTTCTACACCATAACTAAGTAATGCTTCTTTAAGTGCACGGCTAACGCAAATAACCTTCTCGGCATAGTCAATGGCATCAAGAATTTTTTCACGGGCTTTCTTATCATACATCCAGTAATTAACGTCGCTGCCTCGTGCCGTCAGTATAAGCGGTTTTTTATGGGCTTTCGCTACAATAGATGCCGCTACACCATCAGGATATAGAAACTGACCATCTACAAAATCAAAGGAATTATCGGTGTCATATATTTGCTCGATAATTTCTTCTGCTGCCTTGGCCATAGATGTTGCATTATCAATAAAATATCCACCAGGAAAAGTGATAAACTTAGGGTGATAAACATCAATACCTTCCTGGTTTTCATATTCAGGAAGTGCTTCATACTTTTGGTATTTTTTGAAAACCTTCCTTAAAGGTGGGCAATGTGGGACGGGCGCAATGACTTTGCGATTAAAATTTTCTAACTCGTCCAAAGCATTCAATCGATTTTTAATAAAAATACCGTGGCGGGGTTCAAGTTCATTTGGATAAAGGGTGGTTATCGTCAGAACGTCCATTTTTAAGCGTGCCTTGCCAAAAACTGATCATACATCATCAATGTCCAAAGAGGTGCGCTATGATCTCTTAAGCCTGATTGGTGGTCGTTAATTAAGGTTGTTAAGTATCCTTGATCAAAATAGCCACTATCAAGCATTCTTTCACTTAAGACTGCGCTTTTTATTTTTTCTTTTAATTCATTTCTAAACCAGCTTTTTAGCGGAACACGGAAGCCCATTTTAGGACGGTACAGAATGTCGTGGGGCAAATCTTTCTCAAGCAATTTTTTGAATATATATTTTCCTTCACCGTTATTTAATTTAAATGAAGAAGGTAAAGTCGCTATCCAACCGACAAGTTCATGATCGAGTAATGGAACACGTACTTCAAGTGAATATGCCATAGAGGCTCTGTCAACTTTTGTTAAGATGTCGCCGGCTAGGTATGTTTTGATATCTAAATATTGGATCATTGAAAGCGGGTCATCCGTATCGGTTTCAGACGCATGCTTATTAAAAACTTCAAGGGCAGTGTAATCCTGAAGATCACTTTTCATTTTAGGGCTATAGAGCTTTTGTCTCATTTCCGGTTTTAAGATTGAAACACCATGAAAGTAACTTTCAACATGTGATCTTGCTATTCCTTGGAATGTGGTTTTTGCTCTGAAAATACGAGGTGCCCAGTCTGCTTTAGGATAGATTGACCCTAAAGTGCCAAAAATTGGTTTTCGAATGGCGGAAGGTATTTTGGATCTTAAGTTTTGCTCGAACATTTGTAATTTATAACGACGATAACCCGCTAAATGTTCGTCCCCGCCATCACCGGAAAGGGCAACGGTGACATTTTCGCGGGCAAGTTCGCAAACGCGGAAAGTTGGCAATGCTGAGCTATCAGCATAAGGTTCATCATAATAATCCATCAATTTGTCAACTAAGGAGAAATCGTTTGGATCAACAAATTTTGATTTATGGGATGTTTTATATTGTTCAGCAATTTGATCAGCATAATCAGATTCGTCAAAATCCGCCTGTTTAAAACCGATTGAACAAGTATTGACCGGATCAGCGCTATTTTTTGCCATATTGGCAACGACGGCGCTTGAATCAACCCCGCCTGATAAAAATGCACCAAGCGGAACATCAGCCCGCATTCTAATGCGCACGGCTTCTTCAACACGGGCATCTAATTCTCTCGACGCATCATTGAATGACCCTTTATAATCAGAATTAAATTCAATATTCCAATATTGATTATTCTCAATTCTGCCTGTCATGGTATTTATAAGTAGCGTATGACCCGGTTCTAGTTTCATGACGTTTTTATAAATAGTATGGGGCTCAGGAACATACCCTAAGGCGAAATACTCTTCCGTACTTTCTGTTCTGAGACTTGAATTAAAATTTGGATGTAGTTTTAAAGATTTTAGCTCAGAGCCAAATACAAAAGTATCACCGGATAATTGCGCGTAAAATAAAGGTTTTATACCCAGCCTGTCTCGGGCGATGAACACTTCATTATTTTGTTTATCGTGGATAGCATAGGCAAACATGCCGCGAATTCGTTCGACACTTTTTGGTCCCCAGGCATGATATGCTTGAAGTATAACTTCGGTATCACCGCTTGTTTTAAATTGATAACCTAGTGCTTTTAATTCTTCTCGTAACTCAGGAAAATTATATATTTCACCATTATAAGTAATTGTGACGCGGTCATCAGATGTGGTCATAGGTTGATGACCACCTGCAAGGTCGATGATTGATAATCGGCGATGGCCGAACGCGATGCCACCTGAAATATAAGCCCCAGAGCCATCGGGCCCTCGATGTTCAATAACATCAGTCATTAGTTTTAATAAATCTTCCGATGGAGTTTGACCGGAAAAATTAGTGATCCCTGCGATACCGCACATACTTATTCGCCCATTTTTTAAAAAGGATTATTTGCCTTTATACTAAAGAACATATTAGATTATGAAAAGATATAAACTGTTCAATCATAAGGAAAATTATTTTGCCTCCTGTAAATCTTATTGCTAGCGACTTACCCCTTTCCGTGGAATGGAAAGAAGAGGGGCTTTTTATTTTGGATCAAACAAGACTTCCTCATGATGTCATAATGGAAAAACATGATAATGCGGAGCAAGTTTGGTACACAATACAGCAATTAAAAGTGAGAGGGGCACCAGCCATCGGGGTCGCTGCCGCTTATGGCTTATGTGTAGAGCTTAAAAAATATAAAGATTTATCACCGGATGAATTTATTCAAAAAACAATTAATGTAGCACGCTATCTTGATAGTTCGCGGCCCACAGCTGTTAATTTAAATTGGGCGATGAAGCGTATGGTTGGTGCAATCATGGAAATGAAAGTCGTAAGTGCTTCTGAATTATATAAGAAATTAATAGTGGAAGCGGAAGCAATTCATGAGGAAGATCGGCAAATCAGCTATGGTCTCGCTAAAATGGGAAGCGATTTGATAAAAGAAAATATGGGCGTCATGACTCATTGTAATGCAGGGTCGCTCGCGACCTCTATCCTTGGGACGGCGACGGCGCCGATGTATCTAGCGCATCATGATGGGATAAAGTTTAAAGTTTATGCTAATGAAACCAGGCCACTATTTCAGGGCACACGATTAACATCATGGGAATTGGATAAAGCAGGAATTGATGTGACATTGATTACAGATAGTATGGCTGCGCATATGATGGCATCAGGCGAAATTGATTTGGTTATTGTCGGAACAGATAGGGTCGCTGCAAATGGCGATGTTGCCAATAAAATTGGAACGCTTGGGGTTGCTATTCTCGCAAAATATTTTGATATCCCATTTTATGTTGCGTGTCCGTCATCGACAATTGATATGAATACACCGAGCGGTAAAGACATTCCAATAGAAGAGCGTAGCGGTGATGAAATCACGACCATTTTAGGGAACCCAGTCGCAGCAAAAAATACTAAAACCAGAAGTCCAGCTTTTGATGTAACGCCCAATGAATTAGTGACAGGTATAATTACAGAAAATACCATAATAACAAGACCTTACGATAAAGGGTTAAAAGATTATTTTAAGGAGAAAAAATAATGATTAAGGGAGTTAAAATTGTATTTTTATCATTATTATTCTGTTCACAATTAGCTACCGCACAAATTGCCGATTTTGAGCTTGATGAAATTACCGTTTTGGAACTTAATAATGCCTTTCAAAGTGGTGAGTATACATCCGTAAAGGTGGTAGAGCTTTACTTGGAAAGAATAGAAAAGCTGAATAAAAATGGCCCACACCTTAATGCGGTTATATCTATAAACCCTGATGCGTTGGAAACGGCGGCGGCACTTGACAGAGAGCGTAAAAATGGCAACGTTAGGGGGCCTTTGCATGGTATTCCTGTGCTTCTAAAAGATAATATTGATACAAAGGATAATATGCCGACGACGGCGGGCTCGTTGGCGTTAAAAGAGAACTATGCAAAAGAAGATTCACCGTTAGCGTCAAGTTTGCGAGAAGCGGGTGCGATCATTTTAGGAAAAACAAATTTAAGTGAATGGGCGAATTTTAGGTCGACTAATAGTTCAAGTGGTTGGAGTGGTATGGGAGGGCAAACAAGAAACCCATATTTACTAACCGCAAATACATGTGGATCAAGTTCCGGATCCGGTGTCGCAGCCGCAGCAAATTTAGCAACATTGACGATAGGAACGGAAACGGACGGCTCAATAGTTTGTCCCGCCGCTTATAATGGCGTAGTTGGCATTAAGCCGACCGTAGGACTTGTTAGTAGAACAGGGATTATTCCCATAGCGGCTGCTCAAGATACTGCAGGACCAATGACCAGAAGTGTTGCTGATGCAGCTTATCTGCTTACAACAATGGTTACGAAAAACCCTGAGGACCCTGTCACATTAAAACAACCGCAGATAAAAATTAAATATGAAAACTATTTAAATAAAGGTGGCTTAAAGGGAAAAAGGATCGGTGTCATTAGAACCCCATTTCGGATGCATGACGATTTACCAAAGATTTTTGATGATAGCATCAATATTATGAAAGCAAGTGGAGCGGTAATTGTTGACAACATTGAATTTGGTGACCGTGACGGGATTGGGGAAGCAGAAGGAATTGTCCTTCGTTACGAATTTAAGCATTATTTGAATGCTTATTTAGAAAATACGCCTGGGACAGTGAAAACAAAAACGCTCGCTGATTTAATTGCTTTTAATATAGAAAACCAATCCACTGAAATGCCTTACTTTAAGCAAGAAACTTTTATCCGTTCAGAAGAGAAGGGGCCGATAACTGATAAAGACTATTTAGATGCATTGTCGAATAGTAAAAATGCGATGCAAAAGCTTATAGATGAATTGATGGATAAGCATGACCTTAATTTAATTGTGATGCCATCGCGGAACCCTGCGAATAGTCAAGATCTTATTAATGGTGACCATCCAAGCGGAGGGGGAACATCCTCCTATGCTGCTGTTAGCGGATATCCGTCGATAACAGTTCCGATGGGATACATTCATGTTCTTCCGGTCTCGTTATCATTTGTAGGGCGAGAATATAGCGAAGCGCTATTAATTGAAGCTGCATATGCATATGAACAGGCTAGTCAAGCACGTATAAAACCTAAATTTTTGAAATATTTATATAAATGACTTTAGTCGCGCGTATCAAGAAATTCTATAAACTCGATAAGTCTTCGTCGGTTTAAGTTTTTACCGTAAGCAAGTTGAGGTATGTTAATATACTGAATTTTCTCTAAGCCGGAATTTTCATATTTTCTGACCATTCTCCTCATTTCTCTTTCCAAATTATTATCACTACCAGATATAAAAACATATCTGTTATTTTTCATTTCTTCGATCGTATTAGGAATATCATTTTTCCAATTAATCGGTAAACAAGACGTATAAATGACGCCCTTGAAAATTGTTGGATAAAATTGCATCGCTGCGCTAGCTGATATACAGCTTTCCATTATAGAGGATATATATATGCGATCTGTGTTTATTGGGTATTTTATATCTATAAATGCCGTTGATAATACTGAAAGTAGCATTTCTTTATTTGGTGTAAGTCGTCCTGTTTTATTTAAAGAGATCCAAATTAAATTCTTTTCTTTTAAAGCTGTATTCCATCCAAAAGGTAATATGGCCAGATTCCTCTCAGTGATGTGAACTATTAGACCGGGGGGATAAGCTGGGTCATAATTTTCAGGCACATGCACTGTCCATTTAATGCTTTCATCCGGGGCCAGTACTTCTTCATAATTAATCGCATACTCTTCGCCTAGAATCTCTGCACTGGTTGTATTAAATTCAAATTTCCCTGTTGTTCTAAGACGATCATCTTGCGCATAGCCAATAAGAGGTGTGCTTAATATAAATATGATGAGGATAATTCTATAAAACATACAGTTGCCGAAATTTTTGTATTTTAAAAACGATGTCACAGTCATACCCTATATTGATAGGACTGTAAAAACTATCCGTCTAAAAAATCGATAGATTCTGAGAAGCGCAATCTATTATATCTGCGTGCACCTTGAATAAAAAACAATTGTAATTTATCAACGCCGGCAGACTTAAATCTATAATAAGCTTCTCGGGTGACTTGTGGAAAAGCGTTTCTTTCCCGTGTTACAAAAACAAAACCGTTATCCATAGAGCGTTTTATTTTTTCTCTTGCATTATCTTCCCATAATCTCTTTCCCATCAGTATTGCGCCTGTAAAAAGTTCTGGGTGATCTAAAGCAGTCCTACTCGCGGAGCGGCCTTCGCCTGTAATGTAAATTCTTGTTTTATCAATATTATAGTCTTTTTGAATTAAAGGTACAGAAGCCATGGCGAGCAATGATTTTTGAAAAATAGATGAAGCATTATCTGATCTTGTGGAAGCTGCCCATATAAGATTTTTGTCTTTCATAACGCTTAACCAACCTGCAGGGGGGCGCACAAAATTTGGTGACCCTGCATAAACCATTATACCTGCAGGTTTTGAGGGATCATAATTTTCAGGAACATAAATATCCCAATTTAAGACTTCTTCTTCTCCAATATATTGACTATAATTTACCGCATCACTACCTAATATTTCTTTAAGAGTAGCGGTTTTAGAAAATTCTCCTGTCTCTTGCGCATAGGTATGCGTCGCAATAAGAGAAATTATAGAAACTATAAGAAGCTTAGGAAGATTTATATTTGATCCGAGTGTATTAATATATTTTATAAACCATAGGGTGTAATATGTATATATAAAGTAGTTGATATTAAATTATCACACAGACAGGAAAGATGCAAGTTTCGAAGAAATCTATTAGAATATACTCATTTTTGATCTAGAAAGTTAATTGCTTTTGCAAAACGGTTTTTCTTGGGATTAGTGTGCCCCATCCTCGGTATAATCATTAAATCTATGTTTTTAACGTTGGCCTTTTTGTATTTTGCATAAACTTTTTTGGTGTCGTTTAAGTTAAAATCGTCTGTACCTGTTAAAAATACAAATCTATTATTTTTAATCAGGTTGAGTTGTTCTTCGTTAATATCATTCCAGAAATTAACGCCGCAATTATAAATAGCACCTTTGAAAAATTGAGGATACTGAGTGGCAACCATGCTTGCGATACGCCCGCCACCAGAAAGACCGCTGATATAAACTCTGTTTGAATTGATAGAGAAATTCTCTTGTACATATTGTAAACCGGCGAGTGTTAAAAGAATTCTTTTCGTTATAAAAGTTTTATTACCGCTTTCACGGGCAGCAACCCAAATCAAATTTTCAGTATCCATTAGTTCAAGCCATCCTCTAGGTATGTTGATTTGGTTCTGAGGACTGGTATAAACCATTATGCCTGGAGGGTTTTCAGAATTGTAATTTTCTGGCACCTGTATTTCCAACGCAATATTTTCATCTTTAGCAATTATTTCATTATAGAGTGATGATAATTCATCACCAAAAATTTCTTGAGAATTACTGACAATTTCAAATTGGCCTTTTTGATCTGCGAAAGCATTTGCACCTGCAAACCATATGATTAATATTATTGATATGAATAAACGTGTTTCCATTATTCATTTTTCCCTATACATTCATTTAATGGCAATTATGCACTGAAGACCTTCAATCACGCAATGGTTGTTAAGTAAATTCTTTGTGAGCGCCTTGGTTAGGGTATTTTTTGTTATGCTTGATTTAGCGGTTTTAATTGCTCCTATTTTCCTGATTATTTTATTGGGAAGGGTTCTTCGAATTTCTCTTATTCAAGATGATCATATTTGGTTCAAAGTAAATTCACTTTCTTACTGGGTATTATTTCCAAGTCTTTTATTTAATAAAACATCGGTTATTGATTTAGGGGCCTTTTCGTTTGAATATTTTTCCTATGCCATTATAGGCGGTTTTGTTGCGGCTTTCGGTTTTTCGTTTTTCATAGGGAAAGTATTGAAAATAAAGGCAACATCTTTGACTTCTATATTACAGGGCAGTGGTCGACATAATTCTTTCGTGGCGCTTGCTATTGCTAGTCAATATTTAGGTGAGACAGGAGAGTTGATTGGCACGATTGCGGTCGCTTTACTCGTAACCTTTTCAAATTTAGTCACTGTTATAATGATGACTTATATGCTTAAGAGTAATGAGAGTAGCAAGCTTCTGTTATTAAAAGAAATTTCAAGAAACCCTTTTATTGTTGCAATATTATTAGGTCTGCTCTTTAATATGATGGGATTAGGGGGGCTACCTATTATTCATGAGCTAACCGGATCACTTGGTGGCGCGGCATTGACGCTCGCATTAATATGCGTTGGTGCGGGTTTAAGGTTTGGTCAATTGGGCGGTCATTCTATTGATGCAGTGTTGACAACTATTGCGAAATTAGTAATTTTCCCGCTAACGGTCTATTGGCTGGCTGTTTATTTTAATTTATCTAATGAAATGAAAGTCGTTGCGGTTATTTTTGCTACTGCTCCAACTTCATCAGCCGGTTATGCGCTTGCAAAACAAATGGGGGGAGATGCACCATTGATGGCAACTATTATTTCACTTCAAACCTTGTTATCAGTAATGGCTATTCCGATTGCAATATTATTAGTTTCATAAAGTTTAGAATGACGTTTCGTTGCTTAAGTCACCTTTAGGTCTTACCATTTCAATAGTCCGGCCTTCTATAATATAATATATAATTTCTGCTATATTCGTTAGATGATCACCGGCACGCTCAACATTTTTTGCAATAAATAATAAATGAGTAGCGCTTGTGATTGATCTTGGGTTTTCCATCATATGCGTTAGTAACTCTCTGAAGAAACTATCGTATAAATTATCCACGGCTAAGTCGCGTGTCCATACGGATATGGCTTTATCGGCGTCCTTCGTATTGTAAGCATCAATTACATCTTCCGTCATATCGTTGATTATGGAAATCATTTGACTGATGACGGTGGTGTTAGCCACAAATTGCTTCTCTTCATTAATGACGGGAACACGTTTTGATAAGTTCTTGGCATAATCACCAATTCTTTCGAGTGCATTACAGATTTTAATCGCGGATATTATTTCGCGTAAATCGTCTGCCATTGGAGAACGTGTAGCAATCAATTCTATGGCTTTTTGTTCTATTTCTTGTTCTATTTGGTCGACAATTGCATCACGATCTTTTACGCTACTCGCTAATTTAAGATCTCTTTCAACCAAGGCTTTTTCTGCATTATTGAACTGTTCTTGAACAAGTTTCGCCATTTCAACTATTTTTTGACGTAAATTCTTAATATCTTCGCCAAATGAGCTAACAATATGTGAATTAGGCATGATGAATTCCTTCGGTTTTAACCATAACGACCCGTAATATAATCTTTTGTTTTTTCATGTCTAGGATTAGTGAAGATGGTCGTCGTGTCGCCCATTTCCATTAGTTTTCCTAAATGAAAAAATGCTGTTTTTTGTGATATTCTTGCGGCCTGCTGCATTGAATGTGTAACAATTACAATTGCATACCTTGTTTTTAAATCTTCTATAAGCTCTTCGATAATAGCGGTGGCGATTGGGTCAAGGGCAGAACATGGTTCATCCATTAAAATGACCTCTGGTTCAATTGCAATCGTTCTTGCTATACAAAGCCTTTGTTGCTGTCCACCTGACAAAGACGTTCCTGATACATCTAGTCTATCATGTACCTCATTCCAAAGACCCGCCTTTTTTAAGCTTGATTGAACGATGTCGTCTAAATCATTTTTATTCTTAGCAATGCCATGTAGTCTTGGGCCATAAGCAATATTATCATAAACAGATTTTGGAAATGGGTTTGGATTTTGAAATACCATTCCGACACGAGCCCGAAGTTGCACAACATCAAGAGCTTTATCATTTATATTTTGATTATCAAGCGTGATTGTTCCTTCTACTCTGCAAATGTCTATCGTATCATTCATCCTGTTCAAGCAACGTAAGAAAGTTGATTTACCACATCCTGAAGGACCAATTAGTGCCGTGACCTGATTTGGATTAATATCAAGACTGATGTCTTTGAGTGCATGATTTTCACCATAAAAAACATTAACTTTTTTAGCAGACATTTTAGGGCTATTGGCCGTCATTTTGTTTTCCAAGTTATCATTTACATTAAATACATTCATAAGCTTACTGTTTTTTCTCAAATCTATGTCTAAGCCAAATGGCCAAACTATTCATTATGATAAGAAATAATAGCAATACCATAATTGCTGCGGACGTTTTTTCAAGAAATCCTCGTTCTGGGCTGTCTGCCCATAAAAAGACTTGTACGGGCAGGACAGTTGCGGCTTCGGTTATGCTACTGGGCGTATCAACAATAAACGCTACCATTCCAATCATCAATAATGGGGCTGTTTCGCCAAGAGCCTGTGCCATTCCAATAATAGAGCCTGTCATTATACCTGGCATACTAAGGGGTAACACCTGATGAAATACAGTTTGCATTTTTGAAGCACCTAAACCAATTGCTGCTTCTTTAATAGATGGCGGAACGGCTTTTATTGCTGCACGCGCCGTAATAATGATGGTAGGCAATGTCATTAACGCGAGCGTTAATCCACCGACAAGTGGAGCGGATCTAGGCAATTCCATAATATTAATAAAAATAGCCAGTCCTAAAAGACCAAAAATAATTGAGGGAACAGCTGCTAAATTATTAATATTAATTTCAATTAGGTCCGTAAAGCGGTTTCTTGGTGCGAATTCTTCTAAGTAAATAGCGGAACCAACTCCGACAGGAAAAGATATCACAAATGTAACTAGTAAAGTCAGCAATGAACCAACAGTGGCGCTCCAGATGCCAGCGAGTTCTGGTTCTCTACTGTCACCAGATGTAAAGAATGACCAATTAAAGCCTTGAATTATTTTGCCTTCCTGAATGAATTGATCAATCCATTGTAATTGTTGATCAGAAATTTTGCGGTCACCCTCTATTATTTCTCGTGAAATTTTACCTTTAATCAGCATGTCTACATCACTAGATGCTTTTAGGTTCATCGTAACGGTTTCACCTATTAAGTTATGATCATTTAATAATGAGTTACGAATTTCTGTCTGTGCGCCAACACTAAATAGTCGAAGCATCTCAAATATTTCACGTCTACTGGTTACATTGGGAAATTTTTCTCGCAGCGCATTAATTATCATTTGGTTAGCATTTATGGACGGAATATGCCGTCTTAATTCTTCATCGGACATTGATGAAAGATCACCGACAATGCGTTCATCCATATTTATATCAAGTGTAATTCGTGTTTCTTTAAAACCACTAACCCCTGTTATAAATACACTTGCTAAGACGACGAACAATGCCACTAAAGCAGATAGAAGTGATGCAATCGCAAACCCTTTAAAAATACGCTCTATAAGATATCGTTTTTTTAAACGATCTTTTTGCTCTTTAGAGTTCCAGTCAACTTTCGAAATATAAAGATTATCAGAGGAATTATCAGTCATATTCTTCCCTATATTTTCTTACGATATAAAGCGCAAAAGCATTTAGCGCTAAAGTTGTAATAAAAAGCGCTAATCCTAAGGCAAAGGCAGAAAGTGTTTTTGCACTGGCAAATTCTTGGTCTCCTGTAAGTAATGTAACAATTTGTACCGTAACTGTGGTTACGGCTTCAAGTGGGTTGATTGTTAAATTTGCGGCCATGCCAGCTGCCATGACCACGATCATTGTTTCACCGATCGCGCGTGAAGTGGCTAGTAATAGTGCCCCAACAATTCCGGGCAAAGCAGAAGGCAAGATAACTTTTATTGTTGTTTCAGTTTTGGTTGCTCCAAGACCTAAAGATCCTTCACGTAAGCTTTTAGGGACAACACTTATGACATCATCTGAAAGAGAAGATATTAGAGGAATAATCATAGCAGCCATCACGATACCTGCTGCAAGGGCACTTTCTGATGCAATTTCAAGACCGATTGCCTCACCAACATTGCGAATGAACGGGGCTACAACGAGTGCCGCTATAAACCCATAAACAACTGTAGGGATGCCGGCAAGGATTTCGAGAAGAGGCTTAGCAATATTTCTTATACGGTCACTTGCAAATTCAGCCATATATATGGCAGACATTAAACCTATCGGACCTGCTATAAACATTGCTATCGCCGTTATTAACATTGTACCTAAGAATAAAGGGACTGCGCCAAATGCCCCTGAGCTTCCGACTTGATCGATGCGAATAGCGGTTTGCGGGCTCCATTGTGTGCCAAAGACAAATTCAGTAATAGAAATTTGATCAAAGAAACGGATGCTTTCAAAAAGTAATGAAAAAACAATGCCAATTGTTGTGATAACGGCAATAACAGAAAAAATAACTAAAACTATTTTAATTATAAATTCCAAATTATTTCTTGAATTGATGTCGGGTTTGATATTGTTAAGAGTGCGAAACCCTGAAAAACAGCAAGCAGCTATCGCACTTAAGAAAAATGTCCATGCGATCCGCTCGGATGTTGTGATGTAATATTCTACATGTCTAAGGAGTTCTGGGTCAGGATTTGCACTTTCAAAGTATTCTTTTATTGAATTTAATAAGTTAGTAAGTTCAAAAGACGCTAAGTTTGCAGATTTTTCACCAAGATGAGAAATAAGAAGCTTATCAATAATATACCCTTCGCTTAACATCCAAATAGCAAGAATGCAAAAGCCCGGTATAAAACTGTTTATTCCTACCGAATAGCCATAATGAACGGGACGAGAATGTAGATTTCTTATATTACTTTTGACCATTAATAATGATTTATTTTTGCCTAACACAAAAAAGATAATCATTAATAATATCAAGATTAAGAATAGTGAAAACGTGCCCATTAATTAGCATACCATAAATATTTGAATTCTAATTCTTTATAATTTAATTGTAATCAAAAGGCTATAATTGATGGAGCCTTTTATCGATTTTGCTATGCTAAATTGTAATAAATAAGTAAAAATGATTACAAAATTATGAAGTATCAGATGAATTATATGAAAGAGAATAGAAATGGCGACGATCAAACCAATTGACAACCTTGAGGAAAACCCAAGAGTTAAGGCGGTTTTTGATGATATTAGAGAAACAAGAAATTCCGATTTTATCAATAACATGTGGCAATATATAGCGCTTGATGAAGACCTTTTGGAACGCACATGGGCTGATGTCAAAAGAGTTATGGCTGAACCTTCTTTAATTGATCCTGTGACTAAGGAAATGATTTATATCGCCGTTTCTATTGCAAACAGCTGCACATATTGTGTTCATTCGCATACGGCAATGGCAAAAGCAAAAGGCATGACGGATGATCAACATGCTGAATTGATTAAAATTGTTTCATTAGCTGCGAGAACTAATCATATTGCAAACGGCATTCAAATCCCTATCGATGAAGTTTTTGAAGCAGAAAAACAGTAAAGGCTTATTGTTTTTATAAGGTATCTAAACCTTTTAAACTAAGTTTAAGCAGAACTTCTTCAATTGCATAAAGTGGAATGGTTGCTTTTGCTTTGCCCGGATCATCGCCTACACCCGTTATAAAGGTTATGATCCCATCTTTTTTGATGGGGTCAACCCAAAATTGGCCTTGTAATCCATAGGCGGAACCTAGATGCCCGTATAAAATTCTGCTTTCTGTGAATAGTCCCCAATCTTTTAAATCAACGATATGCGTGGATAAACCATATGCCGTCATCATGCCTTCTGCCGTTTTGTCACCTTCGGCGGTTTCACCGCCGGTATGCCCGTTATTAAGGTTAGAGTCATATTGCCATACTGTTTTCATCATTTCGGAAATTGATGATGTAGTTAAAACCTGTTCTCCGTTATGCATCCCTGCATTTAAAAGCATCTGCATGATTACGGCCAAATCACGTGATGATGCACGAAGACCGCCTTGCGGCGAGAATAGGGTAGGGTTTTGGCCTAACTTATAATTGTCTAAAGGTAATAAATCCGGAGTTTCGCCGCGGGAATAGCTTTCACTTTCATAGTAGCAACGAATAGGGTCACCATCTACTTGCTCAACCCATGGGCCATCTGTATCCCAAGTTTCGCCGCCATCACCACGACGATAAAGTGTGGCAAGGCTTTCAAAATTATTTGGGTATAAAGTACACACACTAAAGCTTGATGAAAGTCCGAGTTTATCAAGCAGCCTTTCTTTAACGAAGGTATCCATGCGTTGACCGGAAACTTTTTCAGCGATACCTGATAAAATTCCGAAATTTAAATTTGAATATGTGAAATAACCACCTGGTCCTTGATTGGCTCCGTTGGCGAAATGATTTCCATTGTCATAATGTTGGGCACTTCGGTCGCTATTGCCTCCTGGAATAAAAAAGTCCTGGAAGTTTTCGGATGATCCCATGAAATAATAGGCACCATCACGAATGGAAGAAGTGTGAGAGACAACTTGTCTAGTTGTAATTATTTTGTCTGGGAAATTTGGATTTCTTAATGTGAAGCCTAAGTAATCTGAAACATCAGCATCTAAGTCTACTTTACCTTCTTCAACTAAAGTCATAAATGCAGCTGTAAGAACAAATTTAGATATCGAGGCAATTCTTACTTTATGGTCGTTGGTTAAAGGGATTGCCACATTTTCTAATCTTCGCGCCGCGCCTGCAGCATGTTCAAAGGCAATCTCGCCGTTTTTAATTAAAATCATTTGAACACCAGATATTTCAATAGGGGATGCTCCATCCAATTCAACAAGGTCAGTTAATTCAGACTTCAAATCTAATTGGGGATCGTTTGCAACCGCTTCTAAACATGCCTTAATTGCGGCGGGTTTATCCATGTCATCTTGTGTGACGCTATCTGTAATTCGTTCAGGATCATTAAAATGTGAGGCGAGAACATCACATTGCGTGATCTCGCAACTATAGTCATCTCGATTATAGGTTTTTATGTCATCAAATGGGCCAGCCATCGCGGAACTTAAGAAAGCAAATGATAAAGAGATCGAGAGTAATAATAATTTTAACATGTGTTTTCCTTAGGTTGTGCCGATGAATTGTTTTGATAATATGATATGCGGAATTTCTGGCTATGCCAAAAGTCATTAATCAGTAAAAAGTTTCTAAGTCTTCTTCTTCGCTGTGTTTTGTCATGAGTGAAATAATCACAAGTGTCGGTAGCGATATAGCCCATCCTAAATATGATGAAGTAAAGCCCATAGGTTCACCCATAACAGTCCAGATCACAGCAGATGAACCACCGAAGATGATGCTCCAGAAAGCGCCGGTTGCTGTGGCCCGTTTCCAAAAAAGTAACCCAAGCATTGGAAAGAATATCCCCGCCGCCCCGAAGGTATAAGCATAGAGTATCAAATCAAGAATGTTTGGAACAAGAAATGCGCAAGCAATTGTAAAGGCCCCTAAAATAATGGTAGAAATTCGTGCCACTTTGATCAATTGCGCGTCGCTGGCATTTGGGTTTAGTAATTTTTTATAGATATCATTTGTGAAAATGGCGACCGGGCCGATTAAGCAGCTATCAGCGGTGGACATAACGGTTGCGATATAGGCGGCAATGACAAGTCCACCTAACCCAACAGGCAGTAACGTCATAATCATATAAGGTGTAGCGAGTTCAGGATCGGCAAGTTCGGGCATTAAAATACGGGCAAACATTCCGACCATCGTGCTGCCGACCGCGAATAATGGCCATTCAATTGGAATGCCCGTTAAGAAGAAAGCACGCTGCGCCGTTTTAACATCACGTGCGGCAACGATGCGCTGCAATCCAACGATGGCAATAAACCAAATTGGGATAACGGCAAAAAACCAACCAAGAATTTGTTTCCAGCCCGCCGCCGTCCAATCAAGCATGGGTGCAGTATCAGGGTTCGCGGCAAGTGTATCCATCATGTTTCCAAAACCACCGACTTTAATAAGGCCAATAGGGACAAGAATAAAAACGATACCCACCATTAAAATTACCATTTGAAATACATCGGTATAGATCACAGCTTTAAGTCCCCCCATCGCCGTATAGGCAACGATAATAATACCGACAACAAGGGTAGCGATCGTCAGATCAAAATTCATAGTAGCTTGTAATAATTTTCCGCCGGCCATGATTTGACCACCAACAAATGCGGACCATGCAAGGCCAATAACAATTGCGGCAACGGTTCCTGTCTTTCGGTCATAGCGGGTTTCAAATAAATCGCCTGTGGTTAATCCCTTCATTTTATCAGCCCAGTTTTTTACTTTAGGGACCATTAAGAAAGACACCAAAACGATACTCAACGCCGATACGCCGATGAGCCAAGAAGCGGAAAAACCAAGTGTAAATCCAAGGCCGCCCATGGCGATGCTAAAACCACCACCGAGATCGCCGGCCGCCGTCGTGCTTGTGGTTTGGAAAAGGTTCATATCACGGTCAGCGGCAAGGAAGGATTCCGTTTCACCGCTTTCTTTTTTTGAGCGCATCGTAAAGACGCCGACCAAAAAAAGTATAAGAAAATAAAGCCCGATAGCCCCATAATCCAATAAATGTAAATCCCGCATTGACCACCCATTATGATTTTTTATTTTAATCATAGCACACTATTTTCCAATTGAAAAAAAAGTTGTGTTGGCTAGACTAAGGTGAAATTTTCTGGGAATTGTATCCCGTCAGACCAAGTTGGACTAATTAAGGGTATTGCATAAGAGAGTGTTTTTGTTTCATCGTAATGACGAAGGAACGAAGATGACACGTAAACACTCTAACAAATCAAATAGAACTGGAAGCGCGGAGAAGACGGTTAAAGATATACGCCGTGCAACCCGTAAGAACTATGGTTCAGAAGAAAAGATACGTATTGTACCTGAAGGCTGTACCCCGTCAAAGCTTATGAGACCATTTAAAGTATTTGCATAAGAGAGGTTT
>ERZ807291.212-NODE-212-length-92227-cov-199.664453_pt1 | contig 92227 bp, 86 predicted proteins | sample MGYA00521257_ERZ807291 | MGnify/ENA primary metagenome ERZ807291 (study PRJEB31413, sample SAMN03169783) | marine metagenome | biome: Marine; feature: Water; material: Subsurface seawater | place: North Sea | collected 2011-04-28 | depth 1 m m ... | reverse complement strand
TAGTCTTTAAATTCTGAAACGACTCCTCCAATAGAATCTTTTGCGTCCCCAAATAACATTCTGGTATTTTGTTTAAAAAATAAAGGGTTTTGTACGCCTGCAAAGCCAGATGACATTGATCTTTTTAGAACAAAAACAGTTTTGGCATTATGGACTTCAATTATAGGCATTCCATATATTGGACTTCCTGGTTCTTCAGTTGCTGATGGATTAACTACATCATTAGCACCGATAACAACAGCAACATCTACAGAATCCATAGATGGGTTTACATCCTCCGGTTCGGCCAGAACATCATAAGAAACATTTGCTTCAGCTAATAAGACATTCATATGTCCAGGCATCCTCCCTGCAACAGGGTGTATGCCGTACTTTACCTCAGTACCATTTTCTTCCAATAGCTCTCCAAGCTCTCTTACAACATGCTGTGCTTGGGCTACCGCCATCCCATAACCAGGAACAATAAGGACAGAGCTAGCATTCTCCAATATTAAATATGCATCGGATATATTTATAGGATTTACCTCTCCCTGCTCCTCAGAACTTTTTGTGGTTGACGCGCTTGCATAGCCCACAAAAAGTATATTGCCTATAGACCTATTCATAGCCTTTGCCATAATTATTGTGAGTATTAATCCGCTAGCTCCAACCAAAGATCCAGCTACTATCAAGACATTGTTAAGTAATATTAAACCAGCAAAAGCTGCAGCTATACCTGATAGTGAATTTAGAAGGGATATTACCACCGGCATATCACCGCCGCCAATTGGAAGAACAAAACCAATTCCACCTAAAAGAGTTAAGACTAATAAGACTGTAAAAAACTCAAAGTTAGTTACTAATAATGGCGTCACAATTGCTGAATACAATAAAAATGCTAATGAGATATAAAAAATTGTTGTAAATAATTTTGTGATAATTGATGTTTTTGCTATTTGTATTTTTTCAGACAACTTGGCATAAGCTACTAAACTTCCTGTAAATGTAATCCCACCGACATAAACAGTTGTCATAACTAATATGTATTGAAATAGATTATCTGGAGTTGAATTAAACTCTGACCAAGCTATTAAAAAAGTAGCCAGACCACCGAAGCCATTAAATAAAGCAACCATCTCTGGTATTGATGTCATCTTAACTTTTAAAGCTATTAAAGAACCTATAAAGGCTCCCAAGCCTATCCCTGCTAGGAGTATTAAGGGGTTAGAGATATTAATAAAAGTAACTAAAACAGCTACAAGCATTGCAATAGCTGAGAGGAAATTGCCTTTTACTGCTGTATCTTCTTTCCCGAGCATTTTGATGCCAGTAATAAATAGTATTGATGAAAAAATATAGACAATGTTTTGTATTAATGAGATTTCCATAATTATTTCTTCTTAAACATTTTGAGCATTCTATTTGTTACAAGATAGCCACCAAAAACATTTATTGACGCAAAAGTTACAGCCAAAAATGCAAGAGCCGTTTGCAATTGGCTATCAGCAGTTAAAAGCAGAGCACCTACTAATGCGATTCCAGATATTGCATTAGCACCTGACATGAGTGGAGTATGAAGTGTGCTTGGAACTTTAGAAATTAGCTCTAAGCCAAGATAGATCGATAGAATAAGAACAAAACCCAAAAGAATATATGTTTCCATTTATTTAAACCTCTCGTTAAGTATTTCACCCTCATGAACAAGAACACTGCTTTTAATAATTTCATCTTCAAAATTAAATTCGATTTTCTTTAATTCTTTTTTGTAGAAATCACAAATCCAATGATTGAAGTTATTTGAAAGAGCGAGTGATGCATGAGAGGAAACAGTTGAAGTTAAATTTGAAATTCCGATAATTTTAACTCCATTTTTAATGACCACTTGATCAATTTCAGAGCCTTCAACATTACCACCTGACTCTACGGCCATATCAAATATAACGCTACCAGGCTGCATTTGAGATATGGTTTTTTCATCAATCAATCTCGGAGCAGGCCTACCAAATAGCTGAGCAGTTGTTATTACAATATCTGAACGAGCACAAACCTTTGATTGAAGATCTTTTTGTTTTTGTATTTGTTCAGGAGTCAGTTCATTAGCATAACCTTGGTCATTTTGTCCGGTTTCGCCTAGGTCTATTTTAACAAATTTAGCACCCAGTGAGTTTACCTGCTCTTCTACCACATCTCTTGTATCAAAAGCCTCGACCCTGGCTCCCAATCTCTTTGCTGTTGCAATGGCTTGAAGACCTGCAACTCCAACACCAATAACAAAGACCCTGGCAGGCTTTAAAGTTCCTGCTGCAGTCATCATCATAGGCAGGCCTTTAGATAAATGTTTTGCCGACTCTATAACAGCTGAATATCCAGCTAAATTTGCTTGTGAACTTAATACATCCATTTTTTGAGCTCGAGTAATTCTAGGAATAAACTCCATGCTCACCAAATTAATGCCTCTTTTTTTACACTCATTAATATGATTCTGATTATAAAAAGGGTTAACTGTTCCAAGAATAGTTGATCCCTTTGTGACTAGATCCAATTCTTCGTTAGAAAGAGGCTGAAGCGTAATAATCAAATTTGCCTTTGATAAGCAGTCGCTTCTGCTTGTAGCAAGAAGGCCTAATTCTTTAAATGCTTCATCATCAGTATATATTCCTGCTCCAATCCCCTCCTCAAACATCACCGAAGTTTCTAAAGATAGAAGGGAGGATATTGTCTCCAAATGTATTGGAGATCGAGTATCTGTTGTTTCCTTGGATTTTAATGCTGAAATTATCACTGTAAATAAAATAAAATGTCTTGTAGTGAAGTAAATAATAAGTAAATTTAAAAGTCAATTGAAATTGCATATGCTTTATTTACAAGGTTTAAACAATTTATGTTTGTAGTTTTACTACATAAAAATTTATTGGGAAGATAGATAATATTATGAAAAAAAAATTGTTAAACTGTGCAAATGAATATTGATCAAAATGAGGTTACAAAGTTTGCAGAGCAGGCTGATAAGTGGTGGGATAAAGAAGGTGATTTTAAACCTCTGCATAAAATTAACCCACTCAGAGCAAGCTACATAAATGATATTGTTAATTTAGAAAATAAAAATTTTTTAGATGTTGGTTGTGGGGGTGGAATCCTTACTGAGGCAATATTTGATAAAGGAGCTTTTGTAACAGGAATTGATGCTGCAGGGCCGGGCATAGAAACTGCAAGAATTCATGCAAAAAAAAATTCTAAAAATATTAACTACATTGTTGGCACTGCTGAAGAATTTTACGAAAAAAATGATGATAGATTTGATGTTGTATCCTGCCTAGAGGTTTTGGAACACGTTCCGGATCCAAAGTCATTAATAGATGTTTGTACCAAACTACTAAAACCTGGGGGAGATTTATTCTTATCTACTATCAATAAAAACCCAAGATCATGGGTGACAGCAATCGTTGGTGCTGAGTATATTTTTAAAATACTTCCCAAAGGGACACATGAATACGATAAATTTATTAAACCCTCCAAATTAGCAGAGTATATAAGAGCAGCTAATGCAGAGCTTCTAGATACTAAGGGCATTTTTTATAACCCAATAACTCATAATGCATCTCTAAATAATGATCTGGGTGTAAATTATATAATTCATGCAAGAAAACCCTCTCAATAAAACTGAGCTAGTTCTATTTGACCTCGATGGAACGCTCATTGATACTGCGCCTGATTTTTTAATATCTTTAAATAATATCCTGTTAAGTAATGATAAAGACCTGCTTAGGCTTGATGATATTCGAAATCACATTTCTGATGGCAGTGGAAAGCTAATAAAAGTTGGATTTAATATTAATGAAGATCATAGTGAATTTAAAAAATTAAAAACTGATTTGCTTGAGGAATATAAAATAAACCTCACAAAGAATTCTTGCCTATTTCCTGGGATAAAAGAGTTGCTTCAATACTTAACAACTAACAATATTTCTTTTGGGATTGTTACAAATAAACCCTATGAATATGCCAAGCCTTTAATAGATTCATTTAATGAGTTAAGTGATTCATTGATTTTAATATGTCCTGATCATCTAAATAAAGCAAAACCAAGTCCAGAGGGAATTCTTTTAGCTTGCAATAAAATTAAGGTGAACCCATTAAATGCATGTTATGTAGGCGACCATAATGTAGATATTGCTGCAGGTACTGCTGCAGGAATGATGGTCATATCATGTGAATATGGATATGGGGAACTTCCCAAAGATATTAGTTATGGAGAAATTAGAATTGATCATCCTAAAAAACTAGTAAAATACTTATCTAAATAATACAAACTTTATATGCAAAATAAAAACATTTTAATTAGTGGTTCAAATAAAGGTATCGGAAAAGAAATCTCTCTAGGAATGAGTTTGAAGGGAGCTAATGTAATTCTTTTAGGAAGAAATTCTGAGGGGTTGAATAATACTTATGATCTCATTAATGAAAAATATAATACGAGACCTTTAATTATTGAATGTGATTTAGAGACCTTAAATCAAACTCAAGCAACTGAGATTAATAATGAAATAATTAGTCAATATGGTCATCTTGATGGTCTTATTAACAATGCATCGGTTTTAGGTAAAATGTCCATGCTGTCAGAATATGATCATGAGACATGGAGTAAAGTTATAAATATTAATTTAACTGCATCTTTTCTATTAAGTAAAAGCCTTCTTCCTGCGCTCTCTGGCTCAACCCTTCCAAGAATAATATTCACATCATCAGGGGTTGCTAAGAAAGGCAAAGCATTTTGGGGAGCATATGCAGTATCAAAAGCTGCAACCAAATCTATGGCTGAAATATTTAAAGATGAGTTAGAGACAACTTCAAACTTAAAAATATTTAATTTTGATCCAGGCGCAACCAGAACTTCAATGAGAGCCTTTGCTTATCCAGCCGAAGACCCCTCAACACTAAAAAACCCTCAAGAACTTCAAAAATGCTATGAATGGTTTTTTTCCAAAGAGAGTGAAAGTACAAATGATCATTATTTTACATTCGACTCATTTAAAAAACTTTGATCCTGACCACAGGTACATGCAGAAATATGTTTTATATGGACTATAGAGCCCACTCACATCCTTGTCTTTTTTGATGTCAAAATAATGTATTAGGCTTTTTTTTATAATTAGGTCCTCTGGTAACCAAATATCCTCATCACAAATATAAAACATTCTAATTATATTTAACGTCCATGGTCCTATTCCTTTTATATCTAAGAAAATATTCTTAAGCTCTTCCTCAGAGCATTTTTTCAAGAAAGATCTGCTAAATTTATTCTTTGAAAAGTAGTCATATATGCCTTGAACATAGATTTTTTTCATTCTGGACAGGCCTACATTTTCTATACTTACAGGGTCTAAGGTATCTCCTTCTAACAATGGTTTAACTCTATCCCAGACTGCATCTGCTGCTTTAACAGAAACCTGCTGTCCTATTACTGTTCTAATGATGAATAGTTTTAAAGATAGTTCATGATTAGACCTATCAGTTAGTTTTATAGGATCAAGCAAATTGAGTAATTTTAAAAATTTTATGTGATTATTTTCTGAAGCTATCTCAATAAATTTTTTATGAACTAACTTACTTTTTTGAGCCATACTCAGATAGCTCTATGATCTCAGGTTGAGATAATAACTTTGACTTTCCTTTTGACAGGGTTGATGGCAGAAATATTGGTCCAAATCTAGTTCTTTTGAGTCTACTAACATCCATATCAAAGTGATTAAATATTTTCCTTACCTCTCTATTTTTGCCACTTATTAGGCATACAGAAAACCATTGATTTGTACCTTTTTTTTCACCCTCAACAATATCAGTAAACTTATAAAGACTTCCTTCTATTTTTATTCCCTTAAGCATTTGCGACTTAATCTCTTGATTAAATTCTCCTCTTGCCCTAACTAGGTATTCTTTATCAACTCTGTATGAAGGATGCATACATTTATTTGCAAACCCTCCATCATTAGTGAATAACATCAGCCCAGATGTATTGATATCTAGTCTTCCAATAGATATCCAATTTCTTTGATTTCCATCATCTGGCAGGTAGTCAAAAACAATAGGTAGTTTTTTCTCTCTAGCATTTGATGATAAGACTCCCTCAGGCTTATTTAGGATAACTACCTTGAGCTCTTCGTCAGCAGCTTGAATAATCTTCTCATCGTATTCAATCTCATCCTTAGAAGAAACAGAGCATCCAACTTCAGCAACTTTTCCATTTACTTTTACTAGACCTTGTTTGATGAGGTTTTCACAGTAACGCCTAGAACCAATGCCTGATTTTGCTAAAAACTTTTGGAGCCTTTCTGCCATAAGAAAGTTAAATTACTTCAGAAAGAAAAGCCTCTTCATCCTGCTCAACGACGTCAGGCAATGAGGGTAAAGATGAAATATTTTTTACATTAAAGTCATCTAGAAATTGTTTTGTAGTTGTGTATAAAGCGGGCCTTCCTGGAACATCTCTAAACCCTGAGACTTTTATCCACTCTCTTTCTAATAGAGAACGAATGCTTGATGTGCTTACATGAACACCTCTAATATCTTCTATATCACCCCTCGTAACCGGTTGTTTATAAGCAATTATTGATATAGTTTCCATTAATGCTTTTGAGATTCTTGGAGCGCTCTCATTCCATAGGTGAGAAAGGCAACCAGAAAAATCTTGTTTAATTTGAAGTCTGTATCCTGATGCAACATCTTTAATTTCAAGAGAAGTTTCTACATACCTGGCCTCTATTTCATTGATAGATTTTTTGATTGATGCAAGATCTTCTGATATTCCGTTATTCTCAAGAAGAGATCTAATTTCAGATAATCTTAGAGGTCGCCCTGCTCCGAATAGCAATGCTTCGATGGTATTGGTTGAAACTTTATTGCTCATTTCCTATTCTCCCTTTAGATTTTAAAAAGATTTCATTCGATTCATTCTGTATTAACTCTAAATGTCCGTCTTTTGCCAATTCTAATGAAGCAAGAAGAGTTACAACAACGCCCTGCTTTCCTTCAGACTTTCGAAGAGTCTTTGTAAAGCTTATTACATTCCTTTTTGCAAGAATACTTAAAATAATTTGAATTCTTTCTTGTGTAGAGAGCTCTTCAAAGTCAATCTGGTGATTTGATTTTAGATCAGGTCTGCTTAAAACCTCATGAAGAATATCTCTTAAATCTTCAGCTGTTACATTAATGTCAGGAATAGCTGTTTCAAACTTTGGAAGTGCAGTTGATGCAATAAAAAAATCTCTATCTACTCTTGGTAGATTTGCAAGATTTTCTGAGGCTGTTTTATATCTTTGATATTCTTGAAGTCTTTTAATTAAAGCAAGTTTAGGGTCCTCTTCCTCTTCATCAAATTGTTCTTTAGGAAGCATCATTCTGGATTTGATTTCGGCCAAGGTGGCAGCCATGACAAGATATTCTGCTGCTAATTCAAACTTAAGGATATCCATAAGCTCAATGTACTGGACATACTGCTGAGTTATTTCTGAAACATCAAGCTCTAGTATATTAATATTTTCTTTTTTAATAAGATAAAGTAAAAGATCCATTGGCCCAGAAAAAGATTCCAAGCAGAGTTCAAGTGCATTAGGAGGTATGAATAAATCATCAGGGAGGGTCTCATATGGCTGACCCATTACCATTGGAAATTCTAATTGTGTTTGTGTGCCATTTATCATAGTAAACACTACATAGTGTAAGGTTTAGATGTATTTAATACAACATATAGTATTTATAAAAAAGGACATTAATTTTGTTAAATCTTAGGTAAATTTATTTAATCAAAAAATTAATTATTTTTTTCTTACTTTGTATATTATTTTTTTGGCATTGATTTAATATGGTGAATTAAACATTTAAAAAATATGCCATGAATTACCTTACAGACAATACAAGAATAATAGATAGACAAAAAGTTCCAGCACCATATGAGTTGGTAAATAAATACCCACTTAATGATGAGATATCTAGATTAGTTTATGGAACAAGAAATGAAATTAGTCAAATTCTTCATAATTCAGATGATAGGCTTCTTGTAGTCACTGGACCCTGCTCCATACATGATACTGATAGCGCTTTAGAGTATGCAAAGTGGTTGAAAGAAGAGAGTTTAAAATACAAAGATACTCTATTATTAGTTATGAGAGTTTACTTTGAAAAACCAAGAACAACTGTTGGATGGAAAGGTTTGATAAATGACCCCGATCTGGATGGGAGTTATAAAATTGCAAAAGGTATTGAGAAAGCTAGAAAGTTGCTCATTGATATAGCAGAGTTGGATATGCCAGTAGGTACTGAATTTCTTGACCCTATATCGCCTCAATATGTAACGGATTTAATCTCGTGGGGCGCAATAGGTGCTAGAACTGCTGAAAGTCAAATTCACAGAGAGTTGGCCTCTGGTCTTTCATGCCCTATTGGTATAAAAAATGGTACAAATGGGAGTCTGAAGGCAGCTATTGATGGTATTCAAGCTGCTAATCATTCACACGTATTTCTTGGTGCTACAAAAGAAGCAGAGATTGCAATGTTAAAGACTGCTGGAAATAATGATACTCATATCATTTTAAGAGGTGGCAAACAGCCTAATTATAATAAGGATTCGATTAAGGAAACCTTAGTCGCTCTAAAAGAGGCTGAGGTAAACGAGTCTATTATGGTAGATGCTAGTCATGGCAATAGCCAAAAAAAGTTTAAGCAACAAATCAATGTAATAGAAGACATTAGCAATCAAATCATTCTTGGAGACAGGAATTTAAAAGGTGTAATGATAGAAAGTCATATAAATGAAGGCAATCAAAAGATATCCTCTAATTTAAAATATGGCCAAAGCATTACTGATGCATGTATAAATCTTGAAGACACGTCTAATTGTTTTTCCATTCTTGCTGAAGCTGTTCAGCGCAGAAGAGATACGTAATTAAGATGTCAGATGACAAGGTTTCATTTTCTAAAGAAGTTGCTGAAACGCTCAATATAGAAAGCGCAATTATCTTAGACAAATGCAATCAAGAACCATTTAAAAAAATTGGATCTGAAGATGCTCTAATACAAAGACTTTCTGATGAGCTTTCCTTTATAAAAAGAGAAGATATTAAAAAAAGTCTTGATGAATTATTGAGATTCAAATTAATAAAAAAATATCAAAGAGAAGATAGCCGATCAAACCTCAAACTACCTAAAGCAAGACCATTTGAGAAACAGGATATGGGTAATAACTGGACTCCCTCGAGTGAGGTTATGGATGTTCTTAGTATGGGCTCAATAGATGAAAGCTTTATTGATAAGAAAATTCCAGAATTTAAAATTTATTGGATGGAAAGAGGTCAGCAAAGAAATAACTGGAATAGCACATTTATTGACTATATCAGACGTGAATGGGCTAAAGAAAATAACTCTAATAAAGGACTGCCATACCCTATAAGTAAGGGCTGGATGCCCAGTGATGATGTATACCAAATATTATCACTATCTAGCATATCTCGAGAAGACGCTTTGACTTATTTATCTGAATTTATACTATACTGGACTGACAACGGCAGTGCTTTCAACACTTGGAATTCAAAATTTATTGATCATGTTAAACGAAGGCACCTTGTAAGCAATAAGAATCTAAATGAAAAAAGTAAAAACCATTCTGAACCTGGAGCCTTCAAGCAAGGCTTTGACGAAAGAAAAAAAGATAAATCCTGGGCAGAAGAGATCAATTTTGAATAAAAACGAATTTATAGATGCTATAGATTCTCTTTTTTTAAAGCTAGAGCTAGCCTACCATTATCAATTCTATAAAGTTTTTGGAACGGACCAGAGGCTTAGCGAGGGTAAAAAACTATGGGCATCTAGTTTAAAAAAATTTAGTCCACCTACCATCGCTGAAGCAGCAGAAATTGTTGTAGATAATCAGCCATATCTTCCTACTCTCACCGACCTAATAAAATCTTGTCATGATATTTCTAATTTAGATGGCTTTCCTTCAGCGGAGGAAGCATATATAGAGGCAAGGAAGTCATTTTCACCAAGGCTAGATTATGACTGGTCTCATCCAATTGTTTACTATGCAGGCAAAAAAATAGGATGGAATGTTTTGGATGATAAAGATTCAAAAGAAATGTTTCATGCTTTCTCTCGGATTTATTTAAAATTTAAAGACAAGGCTTTGAGTGGGTCTGAATTCTCAATCCCAATTTCAGAAGATAAAAATGAAAAGCTAAAACCCCTCAATCAAGAACTTCTTGAAAAATTAAGAAAGAAGCACAATATATAATTTATGAATAAAAATATTAGAATTTCTTTGGCTATTTTCATTATCGCATTGCTAGCACTTCTATCTGGCCAATTTGAAGATGAGGTAGAAAGAAAAGTTATAAAGAAAGAATTATTTGCAGTTAAAACTATAGAAAGTTTTGCATCCCTATACCAACCTCTTATAAAACTTAAGTCTACAACTATTTCGGAAACAAGAGTTGATGTTAAAGCTAAAACATCAGGTGAAGTTGTAAAAATAGGTTCGAGACAAGGTGATTATGTAATTAAAGATTCTGTCTTGTGTAGTCTTGGTATTGTTGAGTTAAATAGAACTGAGGTTAAAGCACCGTTTTCAGGCTATCTCGAAACAATAGTTAAGCCAGGTAATTTTCTTGAAAGAGGTCAAGTCTGCGCAACAATAATTCAATTGGATCCAATAACTTTTGTTGCAGAAGTTCCTGAGTCTGACATAAATAAAGTTTCAGAAGGTCAGGAAGTTATTTTGAATTTAATTACAGGTGAATCCATTTTAGGCAACCTTAGTTTTGTTTCAAAAAGCGCTTCAAATCTAACAAGAACATTTAAAGTTGAATCTGAGATTAAGAATAAAAAGGGGATTATCAGAGATGGAATTACTTCAGAAATGATTATTAAAACCTCAAAGATCTATGCTCATAAAATATCCCCATCTATTCTAATGCTCAATGATAAAGGGATGCTTGGCATAAAAGTTATAGAAAATGAAGATACGGTAAAATTTATTACTATTGATATATTAGAAGATTCAGAAGATGGTATATGGGTTACTGGCTTGCCAGATAAAATCCAGCTTATTATTCAAGGCCAAGGTTTTGTTGAAAATAATCAAAAGGTTTTAGTAAGTAGTTCATGACATCTATAGTTGATTTTGCATTAAATAAAGCTAAGACAACATTGACGATAGCTTTTCTAGTTGTAATAGCTGGTACTTTTGCAAGACAAGACATTCCCATATCAGCATCTCCAAATGTTCAGCTACCTTTCTTATCAATCTCTGTATATCTTGATGGAGCATCACCTGCTGACACATCAAGATTAATAGCTAAGCCATTAGAAAATAGACTAAAGAGCGTTCCTGGTCTGAAGAATGTTTCATCAACAAGCTCGTTGAGCTACTCAAGAGTATTCACAGAATTTGAGGTTGGCTATGATATGGATAAGGCTCTTATTGATGTTAAACAAGCAGTTGAAGAAACAAAATTTGAGCTTCCTCGTGAAGCGGAGGATCCAATTGTTAGTGAATATAATGAAGCTAGCTTTCCTTTGATGAACGTTAGCATAGTTGGTAATAGCTCAATACGACAGAAGGTTTTTTATGCAAGAGATTTAAAAGATAAAATTGAATCTATAGAAGAAGTGCTTCAGGCTGAAATTGCAGGAGCTCCTGATGAGGTATTAGAGGGAGTCTTTAGTAAATCTAAACTTGAATCTTATGGTGTAACTCTCTCAGATATTTACTATTCAGTTGCAAATAACAATCTTATTATTCCTGGGGGAACACAAGATACTGGAAAAGGAAGTTTTAATATTGAGGTACCTAGTGTTATTGAAACTGCACAAGATGTTTACTCAATACCAATAAAAGTAACAAAAGATGCGATTGTAACCCTTGGTGACGTTGCTGATATAAGAAGAACATTCAAAGATTTCTCCTCATATGCAAGAGTGAATGGGGAAGATGCTGTTACTTTAGAAATTATTCTTAGGGAAGGAGCTAACGCAATTGATGTATCAACAAAGATTAATAATATTATAAGTTTATTTAAAGAGAATCTTCCGCCAAATCTAAATGTTGTTATAACTGATGATGATTCTGTCTACTCTAGAGAGATGGTGAAAGAACTTAATGGAAATATTATTACGGCAGTTGTATTGATTATGATTCTTATAATTGCGAGCTTGGGGCCCAGGGTGTCTATGTTGGTTGGGCTATCAATTCCTTTTTGCTTTCTTCTTACATACTTAGGAATATACGCAATGGGCGGCGAGGTAAGCTTTCTTGTGATGATGGGATTATTGCTTGGAATGGGCATGTTGATTGATGGAGCTATAGTAATTACAGAATATGCTGATAAAAAAATTGCAGGAGGCATGTCACGATATGAAGGTTATAAAACTGCCTCAAAGCGTATGTTTTATCCGATATTAGCATCAACTGGAACAACAATGGCTGCTTTTATTCCTGTTATGTTATGGCCTGGATTTACAGGTGAGTTTATGAAACAGCTGCCAATAACAGTTTTTATGGTGTTAATTGCGTCTCTTTTTTATTCCTTAATTGTAATTCCTGTTTTAGGCTCTTTATTCGGTCAAAAACAGTCAGCTCTTCACATATCAGATAATGAAAAGTCTTCATTCTTCTTTAAATTGGCTGAGAGGTATGGAAAATTTGCATATAGGTTTGTTAAGAACCCACTAGAGACTATTTTATGGGTCTTTACTGTTCTTGCTGTCATAATTTTTACTTATACAAATTTTGGGAAAGGTACTGTCTATTTTGCAATTGTTGATCCAGTTCAAGCAGAGGTAAATATAAGAGCAAGGGGTAATTTTTCAGCTTTAGAATCAAAAGAGATTATAGAAAGTGTTGAGCAGAGATTTTTAGAAATTGATGAGCTCAGCAGTGTTTATCTGCGAGCAGGTTCTAACTGGTGGGATAGAGGAGCTGACAAAATTGGCAGTGGGTTTATTGAAATTGCTCCTCCATATGAAAGATCAATATCTGGATTAGAAGTCATGGAGCTTGTAACAAATTCAACAAAAGATATTCCTGGAATTATTGTTGAAACTAAACCTGTGCTGGGTGGGCCATCATTCGACTCACCAATTGAGCTTGCTGTATATGGAAATACAGAAGATATAGTTAATGATGCAGCTAATAAAATTGAAAAATATATTACTGAAAATATACCAGACCTAATCAACATATCGTCATCCAAAGCGTACCCATCTGTTGAGTGGAGTGTTGAGGTGGACAAACAGAAGGCTGCTCAGCTTGGGGTTAATATAGGGGATGTTGGAGCATTAGTTCAAATGCTTACAAATGGCTTTAAAGTTGGTGAGTATAGGCCAGATGATTCGAAGGAAGAAATTGAAATTAGGGCAAGATTTCCAGAAGCTGACAGGACATTGACGGGCATAAAAGATTTGAATGTTACAACCAGGCAAGGCTTAGTTCCAGTCAGCTCATTTATTTCTGTTATACCAAAAGAAAATAGACAAACAGTTAGAAGAAAAAATGGAAGATATCACCATAGAATAAGGGCTGGAACTGAGGATGAATCAAGAGTGGCTGAAAAAGTTGCAGAAATTCAAGAGTGGTTAGATACAAATCCATTTGATAAAAATCTTGAAGTTGTTTTCGAGGGTATGTCGGAAGAGACTGAAGAAGTTAATAACTTTATGATAGGAGCTGGAATAGCTGCTGTATTCATAATGTTAATAATGCTTTTAACTCAATTTAATAGCTTTTATCAATCCTTTATTGTTTTGACCTCGGTGACAATATCTATCGTAGGAGTAATGTTAGGCCTGCTAATTACAAATAGTCCATTTAGCACAACAATGACTGGTTTATCTATAGTCACACTAGCTGGGATTGTTGTGAATAATAATATTGTTTTGATTGATACCTTCAATAAGATGAAAGAGGAGTCTCCTCATCTTAAAAAATCAAATCTTATAGTGAGTGCATGCAAACAAAGATTAAGGCCTATTCTTTTAACTTCCTTAACTACAATATTTGGTTTATTACCTTTAGCAATGGGTGTTAGTATTGATTTGATAGGAAGGGAGATTTTAATTGGAAGCAGGATAGTTGACTGGTGGTCTAATTTAGCTATATCTATCGTATTCGGATTGGGATTCAGCACCTTTATAACCCTAATACTTACACCTGCTGTTCTTGCATTACCATATGGCATAAGGAATGATCTTAAAAAATATTTAAAAGCATCAAATTAATCAATTACAATAAGCTATGACCAAAGATAATGAAAACATAAATTTTGAATCAGCTCTTTCCCAGCTTGAAAAAATAGTATTGAAGTTGGAAGATGACAGTATCGACTTAGAAGATTCAGTTAAATCATTCGAACAAGGAATAGAGCTAGTAAAAAAGTGTCAAAAACAGCTTAAAGATGCTGAATTAAAAGTAAGCAAATTACTTGATGATGGAACAACTGAAGAAGAAGTTTAGAAAAGTAAATGTTAGAAGTCTTCCTTTCATCTGTTCAGGCTAAAGTTAAATCAAAAATAAAAAATATTATTGGGGAATCTAATACAATAGAAAAATCTATGTCATATACCTCATTGCTTCCAAGTAAAATGGTAAGGGCTGGATTAATTATGGCATCTGGAGAATCAAATACTAACATTCATGAATCAAGCTTAATCAATATGGCTTGTTCGATTGAAATGATGCACAGCTACTCGTTAATTCATGATGATCTTCCATGTATGGATGACGACGATATCAGAAGAGGCAGTTCATCTAATCATGTTGTATTTGGAGAGGCAAATGCTGTTTTGGCAGGAGATGCTCTTCAGGCTCTAGCATTTCAAGTGATTTCAGAAGATGAAATTTTGAAGGATAGGCAGAAAGTTGAAGCAATAAGATTATTAGCTAGTGCATGTGGTAAAAATGGTATGGTTTATGGACAGCATTTAGATATTGAAAATGAAAATAATAAATATGTAACTCAATCAGATCTTGAGGAGATACATCATTTAAAAACTGGGAGACTTATTGAATGCTCAATTTTAATGGGACAAATTGGTTCAAATTTGGACTTAGAAGATCAAGAAAAATTAATAAAATTTAGTCGAAAAATAGGCTTGGCCTTTCAAATAAAAGATGATGTTTTAGACATAGTGGGTAGTAGTGAAAAGCTAGGTAAAAACAAACTATCAGACGTAAAAAATGATAAATCAACATATGTAAAAATTGTAGGCATAGAGAATGCTATAAAAAGATATGAGGCTCTTACAGAAGAAGCTTTGGTTTTATTAAAAAATGTCTCTCATGATAATGGTGAGCAAAATGATAAACTAAAAAATCTTGCCAAATATATAATTAATAGAGAAAGTTAAAAGTGAAGATTTTTAATAAGATACCTCTAGAGAAACCTGATTCTAAACTATTATGTAATATTGATACTCCTAGTGACTATAGATCATTTTCTTCTCAAGAATTAGAGTTGTTGGCTGATGAGTTAAGAGAATATCTTTTGTATTCAGTTGGTCAGAGTGGAGGCCATCTTGGAGGTGGTCTTGGAGTTGTTGAGCTAACCGTAGTTCTGCATTATATTTTTAATACTCCAACTGACAACTTGATCTGGGATGTTGGTCATCAAGCTTATCCTCATAAAATTCTTACTGGTAGAAAAGCAGAAATCCAATCTATTAGACATAAGGATGGCTTAGCTCCTTTTCCTAATATAGCAGAAAGTGAGTATGATGCTTTTGGTGTAGGGCATTCTAGTACATCTATTAGTGCTGCTCTCGGTATGGCAATTGCCTCTGAAAAAAATGAAAGAACTGTTGCTGTAATTGGTGATGGGGCGATGACCGCCGGAATGGCTTTTGAAGCTCTAAGTCACGCCGGTCATCTCAAACCAAATATGTTGGTAATACTAAATGATAATGACATGTCTATATCTGAAAATATTGGTGGGCTATCTAATTACTTTTCAAGAATATGGGCATCCAAAGTTTACAAAGGCATAAAAAAAGGAGGGGCAAGTTTCTTGAAGCCATTACCCCAAGCATACCATTTGGCTAGAAAGGCTGAGACTCAGATGAAGGCCATGGTTGCTCCAGGTTCAATATTTGAAGAGCTTGGATTTAATTATATTGGTCCTATTGATGGGCATAACATCAAGGAAATGTTGGAGGTAATTGGTAATTTAAAAGACTTTGAAGGGCCTCAATTTTTACACATAATAACAAAAAAAGGTGCAGGCCTAGATGCTGCAGAAGCAGATAGAATTGAGTTTCATGCTATTGGAAAAATTAATAGCTTAAATAATGGCTCATCTAGCAGCATAAAATATCAAGATGTTTTTGGCGAATGGATTGTTAATCAAGCTACGAATGATGAGAAACTTATTGCTATAACTCCAGCAATGAGGGAAGGCTCTGGGCTGGTTGAATTTAGTAAAAAATTTCCTGAAAGGTATTTTGATGTTGCAATTGCAGAGCAACATTCTGTAACTTTTGCAGCAGGACTTGCAAGAAAAAATAAAAAACCAGTTGTAGCAATATATTCAACTTTTATCCAAAGAGCTTATGATCAGGTTATTCACGATGTGGCAGTTCAAAATCTAGATGTTACTTTTGCATTAGATAGATCTGGTTTAGTCGGAGAGGATGGCCCCACTCATTCAGGAAATTATGATATAGCATTCTTAAGATGTATACCAAATATTATTATTATGGCTCCCGCTGATGAGGCGGAAACACAAAAGATGCTTTCTACAGGTTATAACTTTAATGGGCCAGCAGTTATAAGATACCCAAGAGGATCTGGGCCAAATGAAAAAAGAGATAATTTATTAACGACAATAGAAATTGGCAAGGCAAGACTTATAAAAAAAGGAAGGAGTGATATTGTTTTTCTAAATTTTGGAGCTTTATTATCTGAAGCAAAGGTGGTAGCCGATAAGCTAGATTTAACTTTGATAGATATGAGGTTTGTTAAACCTCTTGATGAAGAAATTCTACTAAAATATTTATGTGATGCTGATATGTTTATCTCCCTAGAAGACGGTTCAATAATGGGAGGTGCAGGAAGTGCAGTGCAGGAATTTTGTTCTCAAAAAAATATAAAGATAAGGTCTAGATTATTTGGTATACCAGATGTTTTTATAGATCATGCCTCAAGAGAAGAAATGATTGAAGATGCTGGAATAAATGCTACCCAAATATTAGATTCATTAAACCTATAGCTAAAAGTGCTGCGATTAGACCAGCCACAACATCATCAAGCACAATACCAAGACCACCTTTGATATTTCTATCAATGTATGAAATAGGAAATGGTTTAGTAATATCAAATATTCTAAATAAAATGAAAGCTAAAACTACAAATACAATTCGTTCGTCTTGTGAGCTATAGTGAATTGCGGGATAGGCTGCGATCCACATGCCTGCTAACTCATCAATAACAATTGCTTTATGGTCTTTTTCAATAAGATCTACTGAAACTATTTCTGAGATATAAACTGCAAAAATTGTAATACCTACAACTAAAAATTCGATGTTTAAGTTTTGGTGTGAAATGAAGATGAAACACAATAAAGCTACTAAAGAACCCCATGTTCCTGGAGCATATTTAGCATTACCAACTCCTCCTAAAGTTGCAACAATATGAGATGGTTTTTTTAAATTAGGAAATTTACTCATTGAAAATGCTTGTATCCATTAATTTCAACATCATAACCTTTTTCGGAAATAAATTTTATAGATTTATTTTTTGTAATCTTTCCAATTTTATAAAAACTATCATTTAATTGATTTTCTGGAATAGTAAAACAAAGATCATAATCATCTCCAGCATTAATATCATCTATGTTTTGCGTTATCGGTATTTCATCTAAATATATTTCAGCCCCAACGCTAGAGCTGTCTAATATATGCTTCAAATCGCTAAGTAAGCCATCAGATGTATCAATGCAGGATGTAGCTATTTGAGAAATTTTTTTACCAAGGTTAATTTTAGACTCAGGTCTTAAATACGCCTTAGTATAATTTGAATTTTTTACTCCTGATTGTAAGTCTTGCAAACCTTTTTTTGCTCTGCCTACTGGAGTTGATATACAAATAATATCTCCCTCATTCGCACCACTTCTTTTTAAAATTTTATCTTCAAAGGGTTCACCATAAACAATTATATTTATATTTAGCTGACCCTTTGTAAAGTCACCACCTATAAGAGGTATTTGATGCATTTTAGAAATTTCTTTAACGCCTTCAGAAAAATCTTTATACCATTCAATATTATTTATATGACTTGAAATAGATATGCTAAAACCAATTGGCTTGCATCCCATTGCTGCTATGTCACTTAAAGCAATTGCAATAGATCTAAAGGCTATTTCAGATGGTTTAATGCTTTTAGGAAAATGAACTCCTTCAACGGAAGAGTCAACAGAAGTTATAATAGGTTTTTTAGATTGAAAAACTGCACAATCATCCCCTGGAGGGATGATTATGCCGTTCTGAGAATAAAACTCAGAGCCGATATCTTGGAATAGATCTATCAGCTCAAATTCAGATGCCAATGATCAGCTAGGGTATCTTTCAAATAATCCTGAGGCTCCCATTCCACCCCCAACACACATTGTAACTACTCCAAATTGTGCATCCCTTCTAACAAGCTCTCTTGTAAGGTGGCCCACACATCTTGATCCAGTCATACCAAATGGATGGCCTATTGAAATTGATCCACCATTAACATTTAGCTTATCCATTGGAATACCTAACTTATCTCTGCAGTATGCTACCTGGACAGCAAATGCTTCGTTTAGCTCCCACAGATCAATGTCACCCATGGACATTCCATAGTTTTTAAGTAATTTAGGCACTGAATAAACAGGGCCAATTCCCATCTCATCTGGCTCACATCCCATTGTTGTAAATCCTCTAAAATATGCAATTGGCTTGAGGCCAAGCTCTAGAGCTTTGTCTTCAGACATAATTAAATTAACAGATGCTCCATCTGATAACTGAGATGAATTACCAGCTGTAACACTTCCATTTTCAGGATCAAAAACAGGCTTAAGTCCAGCTAATCCCTCAAGAGTTGTGGTTGGTCTATTACATTCGTCTTTATCAACAGTAACATCAACTTCTTTTGATTCTCCTGTTTCTTTATTCATAAGCAACATTTTTGTGTCCATAGGTATAATTTCATCATCATATATACCTGCTTCTTGTGCAGATGCAGTTCTCATTTGGCTTTGAAATGCTAATTCATCTTGTGCCTCTCGAGAAATACCATATCTTTTTGCAACAACCTCAGCCGTCATCCCCATTGGGTAATATATTCCAGGAGATTGCTCAGCAAGTTTTTCATTAACAAAGTTATCGGTATTCATTTTCATCATTGAAATCGTTTCTGCTCCGCCAGCTATAACCGTGTCATAGCATCCAGCCATAATCTGACCAGCAGCCATAGAAATTGATTGCATTCCTGAAGAGCAATATCTATTGATAGTTGTTCCGCCAGTAGACATAGGAAGATTTGAAAGAACAGCTGCATTTCTGCCAATATTATGCCCTTGAGCACCCTCTGGATTTCCACAACCCATAATGATATCTTCTACTGCTTCAGGGGGTAGGTTAGGATTTCTTTCAAGCAAGGCATTTATGATATGAGCGAGCATGTCATCTGGTCTTGTCATATTAAAACCACCACGATGAGATTTTGCTAATCCGGTCCTTACGCTATCTACAATAACTACATTTTTCATTTTTTCTCCATTAGTAAAAAATTTACAAGATTATTCTAATCGATCCTCTTCACTTCTTAAAGCTTTATACCACTTTGGTATTAAATCAATCTTATATTCATCGGCTTTTTTTAAAATATACGGAATTGTGACAGGACTGAAAGGAAGTATAACCAATACTCCCAAACCAATACTTTTTAAAACCTGTGTAAGCTGTTCATTTGCAAAATCTAATTCATCATCTGTTACAGACCCTTCAATATATTTGACATAGATGTCTAACATTTTCTTGTTTTCATCAGACTCTTCTAAAAAACTTTCTTTGATCTTTAAGAGATATTTTTGTATTTTTTTAGTATTCATCATTAGTCTAATATTATGCTACATTTCTTAGTATGAAAAAATCTGAAAGAGCTACATTTATAATAAAAGTTTTGGAGAATTATTATCCAGAAACGCCAATTCCACTTGATCACAATGATCACTTCACACTCCTTGTAGCAGTCTTATTGTCTGCACAATGTACAGATGAAAGAGTAAATACAGTAACTCCTATTCTTTTTAAGAAAGCTAAGAATGCTAGTGAGATGTCTATTTTGTCAGAAGATGATATTTACAAAATAATTAAACCGTGTGGTTTAGGTCCTAAGAAATCAAAAGCAATTAAAAAACTATCAGAAATTCTTGTTAAGCAATATAACTCTATTGTTCCCTCTGATATCAAAAAACTCGAGCAACTTCCCGGGGTTGGTCATAAAACAGCATCAGTTGTAATCAGTCAAGGCTTTGGTGTCCCTGCTTTTCCTGTTGATACACATATTCATCGATTGGCACAAAGATGGGGCTTATCAAAAGGAAAAAATGTTGTTCAAACAGAGAAAGATTTAAAAAAAATATTTCCAAAAGATAAATGGAATAAGCTTCATCTACAAATAATTTTTTGGGGACGGGAGTTTTGTTCAGCTAGAGCATGTTTTGGTCTTAATTGTGAGATATGTAAAGGTTGTTATCCAAAAAGAGTTAGTCGTTTTGTCCACAATCAGCCTTAGATGATTTAAAATAAAACAAAATTTTAATTTCTGGAGAAAAAGTTGTTTAACAAGATCAAAAATAGTTTATTTAACTCTTCAAGTAAATCATCTAAAGCTGATTCTATCTTTTCAAATACTGAAAATATTGAAAATTATGATGATGAATTATGGAGCTCTTTTAAAAATGAATCTCAAAGACAAGAGGATCATATTGAGCTTATAGCATCAGAAAATTATGCTAGTAATAGAATTCTTGAAGCTCAAGGCTCAGTCCTTACTAATAAATATGCAGAAGGCTATCCTTCAAAAAGATATTATGGGGGATGTGAGTATGTTGATGTTGCAGAAGAGCTAGCCATACAAAGAGCTAAAGATTTATTTGGAGCTGCATATGCTAATGTTCAGCCACATTCTGGTTCTTCAGCTAACGCAGCAGCATTTCTAGCCTTATTAGAACCCAATGATGTTATCTTAGGAATGAGCTTGGATCATGGTGGTCATTTAACCCATGGCGCAAAAGTTAACTTTTCAGGAAGAAATTATAAAAGCTATCAGTACGGCCTCCACCCAGATACTCATGATATTGACTATGATCAAGTTCGTGAAATGGCAGTTGAGTTTAAGCCTAAATTAATTATTGCAGGTTTTTCTGCATTTTCAGGAATAGTTAATTGGGGGAAATTTAGAGAAATAGCAGATGAGGTGGGAGCATATCTTCTTGTAGATATGGCGCATGTCTCTGGATTGGTTGCGGCAGGACTTTATCCTTCTCCAATTCCTTATGCAGATGTTGTGACCTCAACAACTCATAAAACTTTAAGAGGGCCAAGGTCAGGGATAATTTTGGCGAAAGAGAATCCAGATCTGCATAAAAAGCTCAACTCTGCTGTTTTTCCGGGATCGCAAGGCGGTCCTTTAATGCATGTCGTTGCAGCAAAGGCTATTTGTTTCAAAGAGGCGCTGGATCCTGATTTTAAGAAATATATTCAGCAAGTTATAAATAATGCAAAAGTAATGAGTCAAACAATTATGTCTCGTGGCATAGATGTAGTTACAGGTGGGACTGAAAATCATATAGTCTTAGTAGACCTCAGAAGCAAAAATATTACTGGAAAAGATTTAGAAAAAGTTTTAGGCGAAATAAATATTACAGTTAATAAGAATTCTGTTCCAAATGATCCTAAATCTCCTTTTGTAACTTCTGGGGTAAGACTTGGAACTCCTGCAATTACAACACGAGGATTTAAGGAGAAGGAAGTTAAATTAATAAGTAATTGGATTTGTGACGTAATCTTGAATATTGATGATAGTAAGAAACACGAAGAAATTAAAAACAAAGTAAGTGATCTTTGTGGTAAATATCCTGTATATAATCTATAGATGCATTGCCCATATTGCCAAGCTGAAGACACTAAAGTAATTGATTCTCGTCTTGTTGCAGACGGGTCTCAAACAAGAAGAAGAAGATCGTGTGAAGTTTGTCAATCAAGATTTACTACTTTTGAGACTGCAGATCTTGCTTTACCAAAAGTAATAAAAAGTGATGGCGAAAGACAGCCCTTTGATGGATCAAAACTTAAAAAAGGAATGTTGAGAGCTCTTGAAAAAAGACCATTATCTACTGAAGAAATTGACGCTTGTTTTAGCAAAATTTTATATAAAATTAGAACATGTGGGGAACGTGAGATTAAATCTCTTCGCATAGGTGAAATTATGATGGAATCTCTTAAAGAGGTTGATAAAGTTGCTTATGTGAGATTTGCCTCTGTTTATAGAGACTTTCAGGACATAAAAGATTTTTCTGCGGAGATACACTCTCTTAACAAAGAAAAGCCTAAAAAGAAATAAGTGATGACACGAGAGGATTATATGCAAGAAGCTATAAATCTTGCTCTCAAAGGGTCAGCAGATGTTCGCCCTAATCCAAAAGTTGGGTGTATCTTAGTTAAAAATAAAGAGATTATTGGTAAAGGCTATCATAAAAAATATGGTGGTTATCATGCAGAGGTAAATGCTTTTAATTATTGTATTAAGAAATATGGCAAAGATAAGGCGGTTGAATTGCTCTCTGATGCAACTGCATATATTACTCTTGAGCCCTGCTCTATTTTTTCAAAAACTCCGCCGTGTACATCCTCTCTTATTAAATATGGAGTAAAAAATGTGTTTTGTGCAAGCCTGGATCCAAATAAAAAAATAAATGGAAAGGGAGTAAAAATACTAAGAGAAAATGGTATTAATGTTGAAGTGGGGTTGCTAAAAGAACAAGCATTAAGCATTAATCAAGATTTCTTTTTTAGGCACAAGAAAGGAAGGCCTTTCATTAGAATGAAAATAGCGCAGTCTTTAGATGCAAAAATTGCATTATCTAGCGGCGATAGCAAATGGATAACTTCAAAAAAATCTAGGGATGATGTTCAAGAAATTAGAAAAAGCTCTGATGGTATTTTAGTAGGATCAGGGACTATTTTAAAGGATAATCCAAGGCTTAATGTGAGAAAGAATATTACTAGCATTAATGGAAAACAACCAAAGAAGATTATCTTAGGATCTAGTTTTTTAACAAAAGAAAATGATCTAAAAATCTATGATGGTAAGAGTGAGGTTATTATTTGTTCGCAGGAATTTTCATCATATTCAAAAAAAGATAATCTTATTAAATTACCAATTAAAAAAAATTCTACTTTAAAAGATACCCTTAAAGAACTAAGCAAGCATGAACTTAATTCAATATTGGTTGAGGGAGGTTCGAAAGTATTTACATCTTTCCTGAAAGAAGGTCTTGTAGATGAGTTGATTCTTTATATATCTCCAAAATTTTTAGGCAAAGATTCTATTGATAGTCTCTTTATTGATTCTCCTGATTATTTGAAGGATGCAAGGAAGTTTAAAATATATGATTCAATGCTCGTTGGTGACGATATTAAGATTATAATGCGTAAAAAAAAATAAATACAAATGAACTTTAATACAGTAGAAGATCTAGTTGATGATATCAAAAAAGGTAAAATGGTCATTTTGCTTGATGATGAAGATAGAGAAAATGAGGGAGACCTTGTCTGCGCATCTGAACTGGTAACACCTGAAGTTATAAATTTTATGATATCTAGAGCTAAGGGCTTGGTATGTCTTACACTTGATTCAAAAAAATGTGATGAGTTAAATCTTCCCATGATGACAGATAGCAATAAAGCCAATCATGGTACTGCATTCACGGTTTCTATTGAGGCAGCTAGTGGAATATCAACAGGAATATCAGCTGCTGATAGATCTCATACAATTAGAACAGCTGTTGCTAAAAATTCTAAACCAAATGATATTGTTCAGCCTGGTCATATTTTTCCATTAAAAGCTATGGATGGAGGAGTTCTTAATAGGGCTGGTCATACGGAGGCGGCATGTGATTTATCAAGATTAGCTGGATTAGAACCATCAGGCGTTATTTGTGAGATTATGAATGATGATGGGACAATGGCAAGAAGAGATGATTTAATGCTATTTGCAGAAAAGCATGGTTTAAAAATTGGGACTATTGCTGATCTTATTCAATATAGGGCTGTTAAAGAGAAGTCAGTGACCAAAGAATATGAAAGAGAAGTCCACATTAGAGGAAATAAATTAACTCTAAGTGCATGGAAAGATAGTATTTTTGGGAAATTACATCTCTCTTTCACTAAAGGTGATTTAGCATCAGAAGAAGCTCCCATTGTTCGTGTTCATGCACCAAATCTAATTCATGATTTAGTTGGTGTTGATGAATTTGGTTCTAGGCTTTCTTTTAAAGACGCTATCGATAGGGTTTGTGAGGAAGAGGTTGGGGTTTTGCTATTAATTGGCAATCAAGAAACTCCTGATGAATTAATTGGTCACTTACAAGGTTCTGAAAAAAAATGGGTTCCTGATACAAGGGTTTCGGGAGTTGGATCACAAATACTTAGAGAGCTTGGGTTAAAGAAAATTAGGCTTCTTGCCGCCCCTCTTAAATACCCTTCTCTATCAGGTTTTGATTTGGAAGTTGTAGGGTTTGTAAAATGAAAATACAAAATGGATTTGAATATGATGATTTAAAAAATTCATCAATTAGTAAAAAAAATATCTTTATTGTTGCAAGCAAATGGAATAATGAAATTGTTTCAATGATGATAAGCGAATCTGTGAAATATTTGGAAAGTTTAGGTGTTGCTAATGTTAAGGTGCTAAGAGTTCCTGGCGCATGGGAAATACCATTTGGATCTCTAAAGGCTATAGAAAGAGGTGCTGATGGAATTATTGCTTTTGGAGCAATAATAAAGGGTGAGACCCCCCATTTTGATATTATCTCTAAAACATCATCTCAGGCTTTGATGGATATAACTTTAAAAACAATGATACCTGTTGCTAATGGTATTCTAGCCACAAATAATCTAGATCAGGCGGTAGATAGGGCTTCTCCTTCTTTTCTTAATAAAGGTAAAGAAATTACCCAGTCTCTATTAGAGATGATGGAGATTTAGTTGAAAAATTTAGCAAAATATAAAAACATTATCCGCACGAGAGAGTACTTGATTCAAGCAATCTTTCAACTCCTTTTTAATGACCAAGATGCGGATAGTATTTTGAAACAATTTAAAAAAGAGCATGCAAAGAAAAAAAATGTTGATTTTGCTTATTTTAATAAATCTTTGACATCGATAAGTGAGCATCAAGATATTATTCAAAAGAGTCTTGAGGACTTAAATATAAAAGATTCTGATATGGAGCTTGTAGATAAATCTATTCTCTATTTTGCAATTAATGAATTTAGAGCTATGGAGTTAGATGGTCCACTTATAATTGATGAGTCCTTAAGATTGTCTAAGAAATTTTCTAATCCTGAGTCTTATAAGTTTATAAATACTTATCTTGATAAATATCTTAAGTTAACTAAATAAAAAGGCTTACCTGCTTATAGTTTGATCTCTAGATGGACCAGTTGAAATAATAGATATATTGCAACCAACATAACTTTCTATATATTTTATGTAAGATTTTGCTTTTTCTGGTAGCTGATCAAATGCTGTAATACCTTCGGTTTGAGACTTCCAGCCCTCGAATACTTTATACAATGGCTTATTATTTTTATATTCAACGCATATAGATATATTTTCAAAATCATCTAAAACATCCAATTTTGTTAAGCATATATCAGTTACAGAGTTTGTAAAAACAGCTTTTTTAAGGGCGACTAAATCTAGCCATCCGCACCTTCTTGGTCTTCCTGTTGTTGCTCCAAACTCATTGCCTTTTTCAGCCAAGTTTTTACCATCATCATCAAATAGCTCTGTAATAAAAGGGCCTTCACCTACCCTTGTGGTGTAGGCTTTTGTTATTCCAATGACCTTGTTGATATATCTTGGGCCTATTCCGAGACCAGTAGACACCCCACCAGCAGTTGTGCTTGAGGAAGTTACATAAGGGTATGTACCTTGATCAATATCTAATAATGTTCCTTGAGCTCCTTCAAACAATAAAGGTTTGCTATCCTTGACCCAGTTCAGCAATAAATCTTGGGTGTCATTACAGTAATCATTATATAAATGCTTAAATGATAGAACTTCATCGAGAACCTTTTGCACTGGAATTCCCTCTTCGTCATACATTTTAGAAAGGATTTTATTATGATACTTAACAAGTTTTGTAACTTTTTCTTTCAGAGTGATCAAATCAGAAAAATCTCCAAATCTTATAGCTCTTCTTCCTACCTTATCTTCGTAAGCTGGTCCTATTCCTCTGCCAGTTGTCCCTATTGACTCTCCCCTATCTCTTACTTGGTCAATTTTTATATGTGTTGGAAGGATTAGGCAGCATGATGAGCTAATAAAGAACCTATTATCAAAGGAAACATTCACACCCTTAAGTTCATTTATCTCTTTATCAAGTGCCTTCAAAGATAAAACTACTCCATTGCCTATTACACAATTAGTATTTGGGTGAAGGATCCCAGAGGGAGTTAAGTGCAGGACTGTTTGTTCACCATTGACTTTTATAGTATGGCCAGCATTATGTCCGCCTTGAAATCTACAGACTGCATGAACATTTTCGCTCAGAACGTCAACTATTTTCCCTTTACCCTCATCACCCCATTGAAGCCCAAGGATTAATGTGTTTTCTGACATGCAAAACCTATTTTGGTTGAGTCTGTTTATTTAAATATTTAAAAAACTCTGAATCTGAATCAATTAGCATTACATCAGATTTGCTTTTAAACGTTTCTGTATAAGCTTTCAAACTTCTAGTAAATTCATAAAATTCTGGATCTACAGAGTAAGCATTTGCATATATAGCAGTTGCCTCTGCATCTCCCTCACCTCTTAATAGCTCAGATTTTTTATATGCTTCAGCCAATATTACAACCTTGTCTTTATCAGCTATAGCTCTGATTTCTCTAGCAATCTCTTTACCCTCAGATCTTAGCTCTTCGGCAAGTCTATTTCTTTCAGTTCTCATCCTTTCATAAACTGAATTACTTAAATTTGAAGGGAGATCAATTCTTTTAACCCTGAAATCAATAATCTCAACACCGAGATCTAGTACCGAATCATTTAATTGAGTAAGCATAGTCTTCATGAGTTCGTCTCTTTCTCCAGAAACAACCTCTTTTACAGTTCTTTTACCAAATTGGTTTTTTAAAACAAACTCAGACCTTTGGCCCAAAAGACTATTTAGACTGTTAAAGCTTCCGTTATTGGCTTTATAGAAAGTCAAAACATCAGATACTTTATATTTAATAAAAGAATCGACTAAAAGATATTTACTTTCAACAGTTAAGATTCTATCAGGAGCCTCATCAAGAGTTTGTATTCTTGCGTCATACTTTTTAACTTCTTGGATAATAGGTATTTTGAAGGAAAAACCAACATCAATATCAGTTCTAACAGCTTCACCAAACTGTAATACAATTGCTTTCTCTTTTTCATCAACAATGAAAAAGCTATTAAATGCTATGCCAACAATTAGTGCAGCAAAAACTAGTAAATATGAACTCTTATTCATCGTCAGCTCTCCTTAAATTATTTCTGTTATAACTTTCTTGTTTCTTATTTTCTTCCATAATTTTGTCTAATGGGAGATATAACAAATTATTTCCGCCTTCAACATCAACCATTATTTTTGTTGAATTAGTTAATACTGACTGAAGCGCATCAAGATAAAGTCTGTCTCTAGTTACATCAGGAGCCTTACTATACTCTTGAAGGAGCTGACTAAATCTTTCAGTCTCACCCTCGGCATTAGCAACAACCTCTAATTTATAACCTTCAGCATTTCTTATTCTTGCCTGTGCCTGACCTCTTGCCTCAGGAACAATTGTTAATGCATATCTTTCTGCTTCATTTTGAAGCCTTTCCTTATCTTCCCTGGCTGCTACAACATCGTCAAAGGCATCTTTAACTGCTACCGGAGGATCTGTTTTTTCAATATTAACCTGTTGCACAAGTAAGCCTGTTTGATATGAGTCCAAGTATTTTTGCAATCTATTCTGAACTTCAAATGCAATATTCTCTCTTCCAACCGTTAAAGTCTGATCAAGGGTGTTGTCACCCACGACATGTCTTAAGGCGCTTTCAATCGCATTTCTCAGGCTGCCTTCTGGATCCTTAACATTTAAAACAAAATCTTTTAAATTAGCGATCCTGTATTGTGCTGATACTGTAACATCAACAATATTTTCATCTTTTGTTAACATGCTATTTGTTTGGGTATATCTTCTGGTAAGAGATACATTTTCAATATATCTATCATCTATGCCTGCTAATCTAAAATTTAATCCCTCAGTTTGCTCCTCATGAAACTTTCCAAGCCTTAAGATAACCGCTCTTTCAGACGCATCTAATTGATATACGCATTGAGATGCATAAACGATCGTAAATGCAAAAAAAGCATAAAGAAACATTCTTCCAGAAGACATATTAAAACCTCCTCCAGATGAATTGGAGCCATTTGAAGATCCTTGCTTTTTTGCACCCAAAACAGAAGAGAATTTCTTTAGCAGATCATCAAAGTCACCTGCATCATTTTTACCGCCCCATGGGTCTTTGTCTTTATTTTCCCAATTCATATAAGATTCCTTTAGTGAATAATGTTTATTATTATAGTCCTTATTTATGGCCTTAAAAAAATATTTAAAGCTATCTAGATAAAAAATTTAATACTTTTCTCTATTTCATTTTGGGAATTGATGTTAAACACATTAAGATCATCCCAAGATCTAATCCAAGTTATTTGTCTCTTTGCCAGCTGTCTTGATGCATATAATGCTTGATTAAAAAGTTCTTCTTTATTAATTCGTCCTTCGAGATAATCTATAGTTTGCTTATAATTTACGGCACTAAGAATTGGGTGTTGCTCTTTAATGGAATATTGATTAATAAGTTCATGTACTTCATCGATCAAGCCCTCTTTAAACATAGTCAAAAGCCTGTGCTCTATTCTCTTATGAAGCTTTTCTCTATCTTTGTCATAAATTGCTATTTGATGAATATCATAAGTATTAGAAAAAAGAGAGTTTAAATTGGGATTAATTTGCTCAGACATTTTTTTTCCCGTCTTATTGATAACCTCAAGCGCACGAATTGTTCTCTTTTCATCATTTGGTTTGATTGCTTTTGCATAATCTGGGTCTTTAGAAACCAGTAAATCATAAAGAAAATGGTCGCTCTCAGAAATCTTCATTTCTGCAAGTTTTTTTCTATAGCTATCATCCCTCTCTGGTAAATTATCAATCCCTTTTAAAAGGGATTTAAAGTACATCATTGAGCCTCCAACAAACAAAGGTATCTTATTTCTTGAATGAACCTCTTGAATTATTTTTTTTGAATCACTGCAAAACTCTGCAACAGAATATATTTCGTTTAAAGATTTATTGTTCACAAGATGGTGGGGGTACTCAGAAAGTATGTCATGAGTTGGTTTTGCAGATCCAATATTTGCACCTTTATAAACCATTACAGAATCAACACTTATTAATTCTATGTTAAATTTTTTAAATAGGTTTATGGCTACTTCTGTTTTTCCAGACGCAGTTGGTCCTAATAAGAAAATAATTTTATTTTTTGGTACTTTATTAATAGTGTCTAGAGAGCTTCTTCGTCTGTTTCACCCGTTCTAATTCTAACCACCTCTTCAATAGGAGAGATGAAAATTTTTCCATCTCCAATCTTTCCAGATGCTGCTGCTTCAATAATAGCTTCTTTTACAGACTCAACCATATCATCAGAAATAGCAATTTCTAATTTAATTTTTGGAAGAAAATCTATTGTATATTCAGCTCCTCTATAAAGCTCAGTATGACCCTTTTGTCTTCCAAAGCCTTTAACCTCTGTCATTGTCATTCCAGAGACTCCAATTTTTTCTAGCGAAGCTCTAACCTCTTCAACCTTAAATGGTTTGATAATTGCTGTAACTAATTTCAAGATTTGCTCCTATTTTGTAATAACTGTAATATTTTTCTTGCCTGCAAGCTTGTTGATCCTTTGTTTTGACTAACAACAGCTAATGCATTTATTTTTTCATGCTGATCTTTATCAGTCAATATTCTTTTTAACGATTGCTCTATTTCTTTTTGCTTGCTTATTTGAATACAAGCATTTGCACTCAAAAATGTTTCTAAAATATCCTGGAAGTTATACATAAATGGCCCTACTACAAAAGGGCAACCTGCAGCTGCTGGCTCTATTATATTATGACCTCCTGAAGTTCCGAGCAAGCTTCCCCCAACAAAAGATACGCTAGCTTTTGAATATAAAGAGCTTAATATCCCTATTGACCCAATTACAATTGCTTGTTTCGAATTGAAATTAAGCTTGTTGTTATAGCTCAAAGAGTTTGAAATATTTTTTTTACTTAATAGTAGAGATATTGACTCTGCTCTTTCAGGATGTCTGGGGACAATTACAAGTTTTGTATCAGGCATGTCATTTAATATGCTGCAAAATGCATCTATAAGTATTTCATCCTCTCCTGGGTGAGTGCTTGCAAAAAGAACTATTTTTTCTCTTTTATTATTATCAATATGGCTTATGTCAATGCATTGATCTTCTATATCAAATTTGACAGACCCAGCAATCTCTATGCGATTAACATCTGCACCCAAATTTATAAAACGAGCTGATTGCTTTTCGCTTTGAACGAATATTCTTGTGATTTTTTTAAGCGTATCTGAGCTAATATTCTTAAAACGAGCATATCTTTTAAAAGATTTTTCAGACATCCTTCCATTGCAAAGGAAGATAGGAATATTCTTGTCATGCGCAGTATTTATAGTTGAAGGCCAAATCTCTGTTTCAAAAATTACTAATGCAGATGGTTTTATTGTTTTAAAAAAAATTTTAGTAAATAAACTAAAATCCCATGGAGCATAGGCGATATCAATAGATTTTCCATAAATTCTTTTAGCCTGCCTAAGGCCTGTTGGGGTTGATACAGTTAAGAAAATGTTTGAGTGAGTTTGGAGCTTTCTTAAAAGCTTCTCAGATGCTATGACCTCACCGAGACTCACCGCATGAAACCATATTGGACTTTCTGAACTGTTATAAGACAAGTAACCCAATCTTTGAAGTAAATTGAGTCTGTAGTCTTTATCACCCTTGCTTTTTATTAATACTCTGACCAGCATCATAGGTAAAAGCAAAAGGATTAATAAGTTATAAAAAAGCAGTCTCATATAGTCAACCATTGCATACATTAATGTAATAATACATTCTAAATCTATATGAAAAATAATTTTTTATCACTTCTAATAATTTTCTGGAAAATCTCTATTTCTATTCCAAGAAAATATCAAAATAGACTCAGCTATCTTGCGAGCTTGATCATTGGTATGTTCTTAAAAAAAAGAAGTTACATAAGTAAAAAAAATATAGAAGTATGTTTTCAAGATTTAGAGGTAAATAGAAAGAAACAATTAATAAAAGATAATATCGCTCAATCAGGCTCTGTCATGTTTGATACTGGGGTAGCTTGGTTTTGGAGTAATGCTCGTATTAATAAAGAGATAGATTATTGTCTTAATGGGTTGAATGAATTAGAAAAAGAACAAAGGGATGGTAATGGGGTATTGCTTTTTTTTAAACATTCCCTTCATTTAGAACTTGATGCTAGGCTCTTAGGTATGAATATTAATATTTACGGAGTAGAAAGAAATCATAACTCTGATTATTTCGATACTGTTCAAAAAGGTGGAAGATTGAAAGGTGTTTTAGATCTATGTGATAAAAATAACCCTTTTAAATTTATAAAATGGCTTAAATCTGGAAAAACTGTTCTATACGCAACTGATCAGGACTATGGCTTAAAAGGTGCTGAAGTTATTAAGTTCTTTGATCAACCCGCGGCCACACTAAGTGCGCCTCATAAAATTATAAAAAAAACCAACTGTAAAACATACTTCTTAGATAGTTACATAAAAAATGGTCAATACATAATTGACCTAAAAAAAATAGATCTTGATATGAGTTCCTCATTTAATATGTCTACTGACTTAAATAAAATTATCGAAAATTCAATAAGAAAATATCCTTCAGAATATTTATGGCAACACAGAAGATTTAAATCAACACTTGGAAAGGAGAATTTCTATAAATGATAATCAATAATATTGAAAGCATAAAAGGTTTCATGCCGAGTCATGAGGGAGAGGCTCTATATAGTTGGGCTAATAAATTTTGTCATAAAGGCCCTGTTATAGAAATAGGAACATACTGTGGCAAATCAACTATCTATCTAGCTCATGGCGCGCTTGAAGCTGATGAGATTGTTTATACAATTGATCATCATAGTGGTTCAGAAGAACATCAGATAAAGGAGGAATATTTTGATAGTGATGTCTATGATCAGTCAATTAATAGAGTCAATACATTTCCATTATTTTTAGAAAATATTAAAAATTATAATTTAGAAAATGTCGTACCAATAGTTGCTTCTTCTCTAATTACTTCAAAATCATGGCAAACGTCAGCTGGTCTTATTTTTATTGATGGAGGCCATTCCATGGACTCAGCTCTAAGCGACTATAATTCATGGGCAAAGCATGTTGTTACTGGGGGAGCATTAGTTATTCATGATATTTATGAAGATCCAGAAAAAGGAGGTCAGGCTCCATATGAAATTTATAAAATAGCTTTGCAAAATGGATTCGTAGAATACGAAAGAGTAGATACTATAGTTTGTCTAGTAAAGGTCTGATTGATTTTCTAGAAAAAGGTTAAATCCTTTTGTGAATTCAAATATTGTATCTGCTGCCAAGAGTACCGCAGCAGAGGTCCAGGTAGGCCTCTCATCTGGCCAAAAAATATTTTCAGAATGCTGCCATCCCATGTATGGAATATTTTTTTCATCAGATATTCTCAAGGACTCAGTGAAGATTTTTTTAGCTAATTTTTTATTCTTTGCCATAACAAGTGCAATAATAAATTCATTTGTCTCTGCAACAGTTATCCATGGCTCCTCTTGCACACACCTTATTCCGAGACCTTCATCATAAAAATTATCTAAAGTATTTTTAATATGTTTTTCAATTTCATTACTAGAAAGACACCCTGACAATACTGGGTAGTATGAGTCCATTGAGAAATTTGATCGATCTTTCTGAAGGTCAAATAAGCCAAATGGCTTTCTAATAGCCTTTGATAATAATTTATAAGAATTTATCCATTTATCTTGATTCTTGTAACCTAAAATCTTTCCTATAGCTATTGCACAATCAATGCCTTTAAGAATAGAGCTCGATCCGGTTAATAAATAGTCTCTTTCTATATTTCCACTATGATCGATAGACCAAGGTATGGTGCCATTTTTAATTTGGAATGAGAGTGAAAAGTTAATGGCTTTTTCTAAAGTAGGCCACAAAATTTTTAAAAACTCTTTATTAGAAAAAATCTTATAGTAATGCAAAAGCCCAATTGATATATAAGGTGAAAAATGGGTAGGTTTATTTTTTTCGAGTACGCTTCCATCATTTGCATACTTCGCATACCAACTTCCGTCCTTATTCTGATTCGATTTAAGCCATAGAAAAGCTTTTTCAGATTTCTCCATATCTCCTATAAAATTTATAGCAGTTATTGATTCTATAAAATCCCATGGATCAAATGAGCCATCTGCATTTGATGGAATGGTGCCATTATCATTCTGTGATTTAAGAACGTACTCTCCTATATGGTTAAAAAAAGACTTATCTTTTAAAGATTCGATCTCAAAGAGTTCTTTTGTTGGGAAAAATATCATTCTTTTTTCTCGAAATACAAAGCCAAACTTTTTCCTAGGAATGGATTGAGGGCCTTATCAATTAAATCAATATAAAAAGGTTTCTGCAGTATATGTTTTTCTAAGATTCTCTTATAAATTTTAATAAAGAAATTATTGTCCTGATTTTTCCAGAATATGCATCTAAGCCACCAGTAAGGGCTATGAATAGAATGAAATCTTTCTGATCTTTTAAATACAAATCCTGCTTTTTTCACATCATCAATAATACCTTTTTTCTTGAATATTCTTACATGGCCTCCTGGCATATTCTGATACTCACCAGATATCATCCAGCAAATTTTTTCTGGCCAATAAGATGGCACGCTAGCAAGAAATTTACCTCCAGGCTTTAAGACTCTATAAATTTCATCTAAAGCCAAATGATACTCATCAAGATGCTCAAGAACTTCTGAGCATATAACTAAGTCCAGAGAATTTGATGGAATAGGGAGTGAGTATGCTGATCCCTTTATGAAACTTGCGCCTTGATTTGAAATTGATTTAAAAAATTCATACCCCTCCCTAGCCTTATCAAGTGATAGGTCATCCATATCCAAACCCATGCAAAAGGTATTATTAAAATTCTGCATCACTCCAAAGACATGTCTGCCCTCGCCGCATCCAATATCGAGCATCGAACTCTTACCTTTAGGTAAGGTTATTTTATTAAAGTTAAATGTGAGCATTTTGATTAAAATCTTTTATGTTATTAATTATTATGTCTTCGTATTGTTTTGATATCTTGCTCCAATTGAACTGACGAATTACATGCTCTCTTCCTTGAATAGCTTTATATTTATATTCCTCATAATTATTTAGTACGTCTTTTATAGAGTTGGCAAGAGAATTACTATTCCTAGCTTCTATTAAAGTAGCGTAATCATCAACAAGCTCGGGTATAGAGGAGGTTTTAGCAGCAATTAATGGTGTTGCACAACTCATAGCCTCTATGACGGGGTAGCCGAACCCTTCGTATAATGAGCTAACTATAGCTACTGAGCTTTTTGCGTACTCAATAGATATTTCTTCTTTTGTTAAGTTTGTCTTGAAATGTACTCTGCTATTAAGATTTAACTTCTTCATAAGCCTTGATGTATGACCGTCAACTCTCATTTTTCCAATAACAATTAATTCGATATCAATATCTTTCTTAAGCTCTGCAACTGCTTGAAGTGTAAAATCTAGTCCCTTAAGGGGAACATCTGCACTTGCAGTAGTGATTAGTCTATATTTATTACGTCTTATATTTTCATGTGGTCTAAATATATTTGTATCCAGGCCATTATGTATAACAGAAATATTTCTTTCATCACAGTGAAAGTCGTTCACAATATCTCTCTTGGAACTCATAGAAACAGTTATAATTTTATTTATTTGTGGAGCTACTTTTTTTTGCATTTTTAGAAATGAGTACCACCTTTTCCTAGAAAGCCAATACAGGAATTTTCTATTTGCTTCTAAATCATGCTTTAAATCCATTGTTATTGGATGATGGATAATTTCTATAAAGGGAAATCTCTTTTGTATAGCTAGCATTCCATAGCTAAGAGATTGATTGTCAATAATAATATCGTATTGATTATTTGCTTCAAGAAAGCTATCCACCCTATTTCCAAATGAGCGCATTTCAGGAAATCCTCCAAGGAGTGTTGATACAAATTCTTGAAGATTGATAATGCTTAAAGAGCTTCTAAAAAATTTCTTTAATCTATCCCTGAAACTAAATGTTTCAAAAAGATTCATACCGGGAAGTTTGATTAGTTTTACGCCTGAGTAGAGCTCTGGATATGGCTCGCCTGAAATAACATCAACTGAGTGGCCTAAAGAAGTAAGAGTTTGTGAGATATCTCTTACAAAAATACCTTGACCTCCTCCAAATGGAGCAGATCGATAGCTTAAAATGCCTATTTTAAGTTTAGTCACGAGCTAGTGGGTTTGCATACGTCAACCATGAGCTATATTTATCAGATTTTCCAGAAATAGCATCAGAATAAATAGTTTGAAGTTTTTCGGTAACATTACCTCTTTTACCCGACCCTATAGATTTCATGTCAAGGCTTGTTATTGGTGTTATCTCTACTGCTGTTCCTGTAAAAAATGCTTCATCAGAATTAGCTAAATCTTCATATGTAAGGTTTTTCTCAATAACTTCAAAGCCTTCATCGGAAGCAATTGTAATAACAGACTGTCTAGTTATACCATTGAGACAATGATTGGTTGTTGGTGTAAAGATCTTATTGCCTTTGAGCATGAATATATTTTCGCCGCTTCCTTCGGATATAAATCCATCTTTATCCATTAGCACTGCTTCGTCTGCACCTTTTTTTAATGCTTCATGAAGCGCCATTGTAGAGTTGATGTATGTCCCAATAATCTTATTCCCTGAATGAAGTGGGTTTGAATATTGTTGATGAGAAGATTTTATAACTGAAATTCCATTTTCTTTTGCCTTGGGATCCATATAGGATGGCCATTCCCATGCAGCAACTGCAACATTTACTGATAAGTCAAATGCTCTTATACCAAGGGACTCTGCTCCTAAATATACAATTGGTCTTATATAACCTTCGTCTAAATCATTCTTCTTAAAAATTTCTTTTTGGACGTTATTGAGGGTTTCTTTAGAAAATGGAATATCAATATCGATCTTTTTAGCTGTATTAAAAAGTCTATCAGTATGGTCATTTAACCTAAAAATTGCAGGACCATTATTAGTCTTATAAGCTCTTACGCCTTCAAAAGCACCTGTACCATAATTGAGAGTATGTGACATTAGATGAACTAAGCTATCGTCCCATTTAACAAATTTTCCATTATTCCAGATTGATTTAGATTCGGTATTGTTAAACATATATGCAAGGTTATAATTTACGCAGATATTATGACAAACAACCGGATATAACAAAAGAGAAAATGGAAGTTAACAAATCAATTTTTAGAGAAAATGACATTAGAGGAACATATCCGGAGCAATTAAATGAATTCACTATCGGTGAAATTGGAAAAGCAATTGCAATTAAGTGTAAAAAAGAAAATATAGGCTCTATATCAGTTGGGAGAGATGGAAGGCTTTCAGGAGAATCATTACTAGATGCATTTTGCGAGAGCCTGGTGAACTCAGGTATGAATGTTACAAATATTGGTATGGTGACAAGTCCAATGCTTTATTTTGAAGCTAAAATAAATGATACAAAAAGCGGAATCATCATCACTGGAAGTCATAACCCTAAGAATCATAATGGTCTTAAAATGGTTATTAACGACAAACCCGTTTCCGGAATAGAAGTTCTCTCTTTGATTGAGGATATAAAAGATGAGATTGTTGAGAAAGGAACATTACAAACGAAAGACATTAAAGAGGAATATTTAAATAAAGTTACTGAATCAGTTTCCATTTCAAACCCCTCAAACTATAAAGTTGTCATTGATTGCGGCAATGGAGCTGCAGGGTGTATCGCTCCTGAACTTTTTAAAAGAGTTGGTTGTGAGGTAATTGAGTTATTTAGTGAAGTTGATGGAAATTTCCCTAATCATCATCCGGATCCAAGCAAATTAGAGAATTTACAAGATCTGATTGAGAGCGTACTAAATAATAATGCTGATCTTGGGCTGGCTTTTGATGGAGATGGCGATAGGGTTGGGCTAATAACAAATACTGGCGAAAATATATTTCCAGATAAATATATGATGATGCTCTCTGAAAGTATCTTATCTAAGGAATCTGGAGCAATAGTCTTTGATGTTAAATGTTCTAACCATCTTGATGAACTAATTGTTAGGAATAATGGTGTGCCGGTAATGGCTCCAACTGGTCATTTTCATATAAAAAAGACAATCAAAGAGAACAATGCTCTCTTGGGTGGTGAAATGAGTGGTCACATTTTTTTTAATGACAAGTGGTATGGTTTTGACGATGGTCCCTATTCAGGTGCAAGAATTATTGAAGCTTTATCTGAATACCCAGATGGCAAAAGCATATCAGATATTATGAATACTTACCCCAAGTCTTTCTCAACTCCGGAATTGAATATTGATGTAACAGATGAAAATAAATTTCAAATCATTAAAGACTTTATCGATCAGAACAATCTTGAGGGTGAAGAAAATACTATTGATGGTTTGAGAGTAAACTATGAAAATGGCTGGGGTCTAATTAGGGCATCTAATACCTCACCTAAATTAGTATTAAGATTTGAAGGTAATTCCATTGAAGATATGCATTATATACAAAATGAATTTCTTTCTGAGCTTGCTCGCATTTCACCTGATATTGTTATAAATTTAACCTAGCATGGATAAAAACCGCAAAAACATTATTTTGCAATCATTAGCAGGGCTCCTTGAGGAAGCTTCATCTACTAAAATTACTACTGCTTTATTGGCAAAAAAATCAAACATAACTGAAGCAGCTCTTTATAGGCATTTTCCAAGCAAGAGATCTATCTATGCTGAGCTTTTTTCTTATTGTGATGAAGCTATTTTTTTAAAAAGTTCTGAATTAAAAAAATCTGATTTAAGCTCGAAAGAGAAAGTGATGAATATATTTAAATTTTTCATGCTCTTTGTTGAAAAAAATAAAGGCTTTGCTAGGCTTTTGTCCAGAGAGGCGCTGTCTCCTTCTGAAAAAAATGTATCTGACTCTGTGAATCAATTCTATGAAAGGTTTGAATTGACTATAAAACAAATTCTTGCTGAAGATAGTGACAAACTTATATCGCAACCAGGCATATCTGCTCAACTAATAACTACATATTTAGAAGGCAATGTTTCTAGGTATATAAGATCAAGATTTAAAGATTCTCCAAGCAACTATATTGATAATGCTTGGGAGCTCTTATCAGTAAATTTATTTAAATCTTAATCCTCAATATTTTCGTCTAAAAATAATTCAAAATATGTATTTTTTGCATTCTGAGATTTATCAATCTTGCCTGTTGTTCTGTCAACTTTGACATAACTGAGACTTGAAGGAATTTTTATTGGTTTTATTTCTAAATCATCTAAGGCTACAGACATATAATCTAGCCATATAGGCATTGATATTGTTGATCCATATTCATTTTCTCCAAGAGATGTAAAATCATCAGTACCCACCCAAACTGTTGTAACTAAATCATCATGGAATCCAGAAAACCAGGTGCTTATTGCATCATTGGTAGTGCCTGTTTTGCCGCCAATATCATTTCGATTTAAAAAAGCTGACTTTCTTCCGGCTGTCCCATTTTTCATGAAGTCTTTAAGTGTGTCTTTTATTAAGTAAACAACTCTTTCATCAATAACTTTTTCGGATTTTTTTATAGGATCTAGAAGGTAATATGGTTTTTTAATATCCATCTCTAGTGTATTGAGCCATGGAAATGCAATCAAATCTCTGCCTTCTTGTGAAGCTGGCTGTGAGGAAAAAATAATATTACCAAACCTATCCTCAATTTTATTTATGTAATATAAATCTGTAATATGTCCTTCAGTAGCTATTACACCAAAAGCTCTAACCATTTCTGCTGGAGAGAAATTACCCGAACCAAGAGCCAAAGATAAGTCTTTAGGCAGCCTTTCTTTGGCAAATCCAAATTTCTCAATCGTATTGCTTGAGGTCTGAATGCCAACTTCTCTTAATAGCTTAATTGATACAATGTTTATTGACCTTATAAGAGCGCTTCTTAAAGAAGTTAAGCCATAAAATTTGCCCGTGTAATTTTGAGGTCTCCAAACACTCTCGAGGTTATCATCCTTAAATGCAATTGGAGCATCATTAATTAGTGATGAAAGATTGTATTGATTAGAGAGAGCTGATGCGTAGATAAAAGGCTTGAAACTTGAGCCAGACTGAGGATAAGAAAGTCGCACTCTATCAAAATTACTTTTATTAAAATTTGAGCCACCTACATAAGCCTTAATTGCTCCTGTATTTGGATCTGTTGATATCAATGCAGATTCAGCAATAGGCATTTGATCTAAAAATAATAAGTTGTCTATTTTTTTAAAATAAACAAAATCGCCAAGGTTTAAAAATTCATGAAAATTGTTTGGAATTGGGCCTCGAGTATTTATATCTATTTGTTTTCTAGCCCAACTATATCGTGACGACCAATTAATGCTTTGAATATCTAAGCTTTCATCTATGAAGAGAATTTTACTATCAAATATTCCGACAACAATTCCTTTGGTATGGGATTCATAATATGGGTAGGATGAAAATATATCATTAACTTTGCTTCCAATAATGTCATTATTTTTGTTAAAAGAAGATGCTTGCTCCATATTTTCTTTTAAGAAATCTGAGAATCCTTGTGCAGCAAGTTCTAGCTCTTGCTCATTAAAAATATTTTTATAATTGTCTGCTGCTCTCCAGCCATGCCTTTTATCATAATCAGCGAGGTGTCTCTGCATGCTTTGGTTCGCTGCTCTTTGATAAGATGAATTAATTGTAGTGTATACATTCCACCCTTCTCTATAAGCTTTTAAGCCAAACCTTTTGATAACTTCCTGTCGTGCAAGTTCAGATAAATATTTTGCATCAACATCATATAGATCTATATTTTTTACAACTGTTATTTCTTGATTTATAGCTTCGGTATATTGACTATTAGAAATTAAATTAAGCTTTAACATTCTTGATAGAATCCAATTTCGCCTTTGTTTTGTTCTTAATGGTGCTTTGATTGGGTTGATGACAGAAGGAAGTTGAGCTAAAGCAGCAATAGTTGCAGATTCTGATAGGCTTAATTCATCAACGGACTTGTTAAAGTAAGTATTTGAGGCAGCTTGGATTCCGTAGGAACGATTTCCTAAGAAAATTCTATTAACATAAAGTTCAAATATTTCCTCTTTTGAAGCTTTTCCTTCAAGCTCATAAGCAAGATATATTTCTTTTAATTTTCTAATAATTGTTTGATCTCTTGTTAAAACATAACCTCTCACAACTTGCATTGAAATGGTTCCGCCTCCACCTTGACAACCGTTGGGACCAATGCATCTAATAAAAGATCTTAGAATGCCCGTATAGCTGATACCTTGATGTCTAAAAAAACCATCATCTTCTGCTGCCAAAAATGCATGTTTCAAATCATTGGGTATTTCATTAAAAGAAACTGGCCTTCTTTTTATTTCACCATATTCTCCAATGAGCAACTCATCTTGAGTGAATATTTTTAGAGGGAGCTGTAACTGAGACTCATCTACTAATGAAATTTCAGGCAAGTCAGGCTTGAGATAAAAATATATTGCAATTACGCTAGACATTGCAATAGTGCAAGCCAATAATGAAGCGTAAAAAATTATTTTAATTAATTTAACCATAAAGCGTTTGTATTCCAGATATCTAGAATACAACTTTTAAGCACTAAAAAAATCTATTTTAGATAGTTAGATGCTAAAATTGAGTATATTTAACAAAAATCAATCATGAATATTTTTATAGTTGGTCCTATGGGATCTGGTAAATCAACAGTAGGTAAAATTATATCCAGTGAGTTATTTCTTACTTTCTATGACACTGATGCAGAGATTGAGTCAAGAACTGGAGCCTCTATAGATTGGATCTTTGATCTTGAAGGCGAAGAAGGTTTTCGAAAAAGAGAAGGCGGTATCCTTAGTGAGCTTGCTGAACTTAATTCAATAGTTCTATCTACCGGTGGTGGAATAATCCTATCAGACTTAAATAGAGATATTTTATCCTCTAGAGGTACTGTTTTTTACCTAGCGACACCAATTAATGTCCAATTAGAAAGAACTTCAAAGGATAAAGATAGACCACTTCTTAAAGATGGTGATCCTGGAAAGATTTTGGAAAAACTTCATGAAGAAAGAGTCTCTCTTTATGAAGAAGTTGCTGATTATGTTGTAAATACTGAGAACCTTTCCAGTCAAGAAGTGGCCTCAGAAATCATAAAGCTTGTAAAAAACTATGGCTAAAATTATTCATGTTGGCAAAGGCAGTACTAGTTATAAAGTAATTGTCTCTAATAATTCACTAACAAAATCTAATCTCAAAGAAGCCACTAAATCTTCAAGAAAAATACTTATAGTCACTGATAGTGGAATACCAAAGGCTTATCTTAAAAGCTTAAAAGAGAATCTTGGTAAAGAAAAAAAAGTTTATGTTCATACAATACCAATGGGTGAGACTTCTAAGTCATTTGAAGAATATATGAAAATTTTAGAAAAGCTTGCAAAGCAAAATTTTGATAGGTCCGATCTCTTGATCGCTCTAGGTGGAGGAATGGTTGGTGATATAACAGGTTTTAGTGCCTCGTCTTACTTAAGAGGTATTGATTTTATACAAATACCAACAAGTCTTCTTGCCCAAGTTGATTCATCAGTGGGTGGAAAAACAGCAATTAATATCAAGCAGGGTAAAAATTTAGTTGGTGCATTTTATAATCCAAAAATTGTGCTTGTAAGCACTTCTTTCCTTAAGTCTTTAAAAGATAGTGAATTTAGTTCTGGGCTCGGTGAAATTGTAAAATATAGCTATCTGGGTAATAAAAAAATTAAAAATATCCTAAAAAATAAAGCAAACAAAGTAATTAAAAGAGATTCTAAGATTATGGAAGAGCTTGTAGTCGAATCAATAAAAACTAAATCTAGAATAGTTACAAGTGACGAAAAAGAAAATGGTATTAGAGCAATTCTTAACTTAGGGCATACATTTGGTCATGCTATTGAGGCCAAATGTGGTTACAAGAATATCCCACATGGTCAAGCCGTAATATACGGAATGCAGATAGTAGCTAGGATTTCTTTCTTAGAGGGATTAATTGAAAAAGAGGATTATATTGAGATGGATGAGATTCTTAGCTCACTTAATCTTGATACTAATTTCCAACAATTTAAATATACTGAAATTCGTAAATATTTAAAAAATGATAAAAAAGTTAGCAGTGGAAAATTAAGCTTAATTTTATTAAATAAGGGTTTAACTGGTTATAAAACAGATAAGTTTGATTCCTCAAATTTTTCAAAGGCCTTTAAAATAAACTAAGCTGCGTTAGATCTTGTAGCTTTTAATAAATCTTGAATATTTAGCGCTGCAGGTGAAACAAGCCAAAAATGAGGTTCGAATCTATCGAAATCTTCAAATATTTGTTTTGATTTAGGGCTATTAGTATTCTTATAATGCTTCTCGATAATTTCTTTAAGATGCTTTCTGTGAGGTTGCATGTCTTCAGTTGTTATTCTTTCAATATTAACCATGCTTCTATTACATTTATCAAAAAATGATCGGTCTTCATCTAGAACATATGCAAAACCTCCGGTCATGCCTGCTCCAAAATTAGCACCAACAGAACCTAGCACTGTTATATGCCCTCCGGTCATATATTCACAACAATGATCACCAGAACCTTCAATAACGGCATTTGCTCCTGAATTTCTTACACCAAATCTCTCACCTACACGGCCGCCAACGAATAATTCCCCGCCAGTGGCGCCATACAAGCAGGTGTTGCCTGCTAAAACTGTATTGATATCATTCAAAGCAAAGCTACTATCATTTTTAATAATTATTCTCCCGCCATTCATACCCTTACCAACATAATCATTGGCGTCGCCATTTATTGTTAGATTTACTCCTGATGCATTCCAACAGCCAAAACTTTGTCCTGCAGACCCATCAAAGTTGATATTAATAGAATTAGGCAATCCTGCCTCTCCTTTTTGTGATGCAACATAACCAGAAACCCTTGCTCCAATCGATCTATCTGTATTTTTAATATGGTATGAAACAGACAAAGATTTATCATTATCAATACTCTCCCTTACATCATTTAATATTTTTTTAGCTAACAGGCCTTTATCCCATGGCTTATTTTTTTTCTCAGTGCAATAAAATGGTTCATTTGTTTTTATATCTTTATATAGCAATCCGCTTAGATCTATAGATTTATATTGTGGATCAACTGTATTAAGTTTTTCTAGATATTGGGTTTGTCCTATTAAGTCTTCTAGTTTTTCAACTCCTAAGATAGATAAATACTTTCTTACATCATCTGCTATAAATTCAAAATAATTTACTACCTTTTCTTTTTCTCCTACAAAGTGATGTTTTATCAAATCATCTCTTTGCGTAGCAACTCCTGTCGCACAATTATTTAAATGACATATTCTAAGATATTTGCAGCCCATTGCTATCATAGGGCCTGTTCCAAACCCAAATGATTCTGCACCTAATATTGCTGCTTTTATAACGTCTAAGCCTGTTTTCATGCCGCCATCAGCTTGAAGTCTAACTTTGTGTCTTAATCCACTATCTCTCAAACTTTGATGAGCCTCTGCCAAACCAAGCTCCCAAGGCGATCCTGCATACCTTATAGAGGTTAATGGACTTGCTCCTGTTCCGCCATCATGACCAGATATTGTAATTAGGTCAGCATATGCTTTTGCAACTCCAGAGGCTATAGTGCCGACCCCAGGTTCAGAAACCAGCTTCACAGAAACTAACGCCTTAGGATTAACTTCTTTAAGGTCATATATTAGTTGAGCTAAGTCTTCTATTGAATAAATATCATGATGAGGTGGAGGTGAGATTAGCGTTACACCCGGTGTTGAATATCTCAATTTAGCAATTAATTTATTTACTTTTCCGCCAGGAAGCTGACCACCTTCTCCAGGTTTAGCACCTTGAGCAATTTTTATTTGCAGCACTTCTGCATTAACTAAATAGTGAGGTGTGACTCCAAACCTACCTGAGGCAATTTGCTTAATCTTAGACATTCTATCAGTGCCGTATCGTTCGACTGCTTCTCCACCTTCTCCAGAATTAGATCTTGCTCCAAGATGATTCATTGCTTCTGCAAGAGTTTCATGAGCTTTAGGCGATAAGGCGCCAAGACTCATACCGGCTGAATCAAATCTTTTTAAAATATTTTTAGCTGGTTCTACTTGATTTATATCTAAAGGTGTTTGTAATTTTTTTAATGCTAGAAGGTCTCTCAACATTGCTGGAGATCTATTGTCTACTAGGTCTGCATACTCTCTATATATAGTCTCTGATCCGGATGATACCGCTTCCTGAAGTTTTTTTACTATCTCAGGATTATATGCATGGTATTCACCCCCATGGATATATTTCAAAAGACCACCAACATTTAAATCTGCTAGATTTGATCTTGAGTATTCATCCAAAGATCTAAGTTCCGTGTCTAAATCTCGAAAAGATTTACCTTGTATTCTGCTTGTAGTATTAGTAAAGCACTTTTCAACAATATCATCACCAAGTCCAACTATCTCAAATAATTGAGAGCCCCTGTAACTTGAAATGGTTGATATGCCCATTTTCGAGATAATTTTAAGCAACCCTTTATTGATCCCTTTTCTATATCTAGCACAATTTTCATGAGCAGAACCTTTTAGCTCTTTTCTCATGGATAAATCAAGAATAGTTTGATATGCAAGAGTTGGATAAACAGCAGTTGCTCCAAATCCTATCAAGCAAGCTATTTGATGAGTATCTCTAGCAGAAGAAGATGTAACAACAATATTTGCATCTGATCTTAATCCAAGAGAAACAAGCTCTTGATGAACTGCTCCAACGGCAAGAAGTGAGTTTATTGATAGATAATTTTCATCTGGCATTTCTTCAATTAAATGGATTATAGAATTGCCTTTTCTTACTGCTGAAACTACATCTGCTTTTAAGGCATCTATAGCAGTTTCTAGCGAAATATCACTATCAAAAACTAGATCAAATTCTTTAACCTTAAAATACGGGTTATCTATAAGTGATTGAAGTTTTTTATATGATAGGACTGGAGAAGTTGTAACAAGCCTCTTTGCATGACTGGGAGATTCTTCATATATATTTAACTCAGGGCCAAAGCATGTTTCAAGAGACATTACGCCAACTTCTCTTAGCGAGTCTATTGGTGGATTTGTAACCTGAGCAAACTGCTGTCTAAAAAAGTCATATATTTGTCTATGCATTTTACTCATAACTGCTAAGGCAGTGTCATCACCCATAGAACCAGTGCCTTCCTGTGATTCAACAGCCAATGGTTTTATGACTGATGTTCTTTCTTCTTTAAATAGTAAAAATTGTTTTGTTGATTCTATGAATTCGTTCTGATTAATTGGTTTAAGCCCTGGCCCTTCATAAGAATCCAAGCTTGACTCAATGTACAGTGCATTTTCTTTTAACCATTTTCTATATGGATTCTTTGTTTTAAGGACGTTGTCTATTCTATCTTGGTTGTAAATTTCACCTGTATCAGTATTAATAGCAAGAATACCTCCTGGCTGAACTCTTCCTTTAGATTTTATCGATCCGTTCATAACTGGATTAACCCCTGTTTCTGAGGCAATAGTTATAATATTATCATTATCAATTTGATACCTTGCAGGCCTTAATCCATTTCTATCTAATATACATACAGCCCACTTACCATCAGCCATAACAATGCCTGCTGGGCCGTCCCATGGTTCCATATGCATTGAATTATATTCATGGAATGCTCTTATATCTGCATCAAGTGTCTGAGTATTTTGCCAGGCTGGTGGCAAAACCATTCTAATAGCCCTAAAGAGATCAATGCCACCTTTTACTAAAAGCTCTACCATATTATCTAGCGAGGAAGAGTCTGAGCCCTTCTCATTTACCAGTTCTTTAAATAGCTGTATTTTTGGTATGTATGGAGTTGTAAATTTATTAGATCTTGCTTTTACCCAATTTCGATTACCTCTAATGGCATTAATTTCTCCATTATGTGCAAGCAATCTAAATGGCTGAGCTAAATGCCATCTTGGGCTGGTATTTGTTGAAAATCGTTGATGAAAGACACAAGTTGAAATTTCAAACTGTGGCTTCTGAAGTTCTGTATAAAAATCTTTTATAGCATTTGGAAGCATTAAGCCTTTATAAACAATCGTTTTAGATGAAAAGCTGCATAGATATAAAGTTTCGTCATCGGCATATATTTCTTCGATGAATTTTCTAGCCTGAAGAATATTTGATTCAAACTTTTTTTCATTAAATACTTCATCACTTGAACTAACAAAAACTTGATAAATGTTTGGGCAGCAATCAAGAGCAATATCACCAAGAATATTTTTATTTATTGGAACCTCTCTTAAGGCAATCAAATTTAAGGATTCTTGTTTGAATATTTCTTCTAGTTTTGGTGTTAAATTATTTATACAATCTGAAAAAAATAACTGACCAACTGCGAATTCTTGATCAAGATCAATGTCTTGCTCTTGTTTAATTGTGTCTCTAAAGTATTTATGATTTATATCAAATAAGAGCCCGCAACCGTCTCCTGTTTTACCATCCGAGCCTACCCCGCCTCTATGCGTCATACTTACTAAGGCATCTATAGATTTGGTTAAAACAGTATGAGACCTAATCCCATGAGTATTTGCTATGAGGCCAAAACCACAGTTATCTTTGAAATCTTTCTTGTTAAATAGTTGAGTCATATTTTATGAGAATGATTCTATCACAATGATCTACCATTTAAAGTCCAAAAGTGTCATACTGCGTCATACAAAATTCTACCTATGCAAAATAAAAATAAACAATATAGAATTGAGAAGGGATTGCTTCTTTTCACTCAACCTAAATCCCCATATTTTTATGGGAAAATAAGACTAGATGGTAAGTATGTAACAAAATCTTTTGCACCTATATCTGATTTAAATGAAGCAAAAGAAGAGTTGTACAGATGGCATAATTCATTAAAAGATAGTTCTTTGCAACAAGCTCATGCACATCCACAGCAACAAAATTTAAGAGATGAATATACTGATCATCAAGAAATTGAGAATGATTTTCAGTTTCTTGAAGTTGGAAGGTTTGATCCTACCAAGAAACCAATAGATGAAAGAAAAATTAGTTTTGTAGAAATCTATAATGAATATAACCAAGTAGAAGCATCAAACCAATCCCATAGATGCCTTGATTGTGGTAATCCATATTGTGAATGGAAGTGCCCTGTTCATAACTATATACCAGATTGGCTTAAGCTTGTTAATGAAGGAAATATAATAGAAGCTGCTGAGCTTTGTCATTCAACAAATAGCTTGCCAGAGGTATGTGGAAGAGTTTGTCCTCAGGATAGACTTTGTGAAGGTGCATGCACATTAAATGATGGTTTTGGAGCAGTTACTATTGGTTCAACTGAAAAATATATTACTGAGAAAGCTTTTGAAATGGGATGGAAGCCGGACATGTCATTAAGAAAATGGACAGATAGAAAAGTTGCAATCATTGGCTCAGGTCCGGCAGGTATTGCATGTGCTGATGTTTTAACAAGATCTGGTGTTCATAGTCATGTATATGATAGAAATGAAGAAATTGGAGGGCTTTTAACCTTTGGAATACCTGAATTTAAATTAGAAAAAAAAGTAGTTAGAAGGCGAAGAAAAATTCTTGAAGAGATGGGTGTTGAATTTTTCTTAGGTAAAGAAATTGGAGTTGATATTCCATTTCAGAAACTTTACAAAGATTACGATGCAGTATTTTTAGCAATGGGCACATATACCTCTCTAGAGGGTGGTTTTGAAGGCGAGAAACTCCCAGGTGTCTTTAAAGCAATTGATTATTTGGTTTCAAATACAAATAATCTTCTTAATATAAAACAACAAAGTCATGGCTTTATTGATCTAAAAGACAAGGATGTAATTATCTTAGGTGGCGGTGATACTGCAATGGATTGTAATAGAACTGCAATTAGGCAGGGAGCTAAATCTGTTACCTGTTTGTATAGAAGAGATGAAGAAAATATGCCTGGATCTAAAAGGGAGGTTCAGAATGCTAAAGAGGAAGGTGTAGATTTTAAATTTAATATCCAGCCTATTGATATTATTGGTTCTGAGAAAGTTGAAGGAGTGAAAATAGTTAATACTCATCTTGGTGAGCCAGATCAAAATGGAAGAAGAGTTCCTGTCCCAGTTAAGGGCTCAGAAAGAATTTATAAAGCCGATGCTGTGATAGTGGCATTTGGATTTAGGGCTAGTCCTTCAGACTGGTTTAAAGATTTTGAGATTGAAACCAGAAAAAATGGTCTTGTTATTGCTGAGGAAAAACAAGATTTAAAATTTCAAACTTCAAATAATAAAATATTCTCTGGGGGAGACATGGTTAGAGGTTCTGATTTAGTTGTTACTGCAATTTGGGAAGGGCGCGAAGCAGCTAAAAGTATTATAAAATATGTTTCATGATAGATAGCTCACCTTTTATAAAAGCTTTAAAAAAAGAACCTTTAGAAATACCTCCAATTTGGTATATGCGTCAAGCTGGCAGATATATGCCAGAGTACAGAGCTGTAAGAAGCAAATTCAAAAATTTCTTAGACATGTGTAAGAATCCTGATGTATGTTGTGAATTAGCAATGCAGCCTATTGATAAATTTAGGCTTGATGCATCTATACTTTTTTCCGATATTCTAACTATCCCTGATGCATTTGGACTTGGAGTTGAGTTTATTGAGGGAAAGGGTCCTGTATTTAAAAATCCAATAAGAAGTCAGAGTGATATTGAGTCCCTTCCTGAATTTAATCCAAGTGATTTAGATTATGTTTATAAAGCAGTTAGTAATATAAGGTCAGTTCTTCCATCCCATATTCCACTAATCGGTTTTTGCGGAAGCCCATGGACTTTAGCAGCTTACTCAATAGAGGGAGGCTCATCAAAAGACTTTTCATTTACAAAAAAATTTATAGCTCAGAATAGTCAAATGTCTGATGTGTTTTTAGAAAAACTTACCGATGCATGCTTTATATATTTAAAAAACCAAGTTATTTCTGGTGCGAATGTTCTTCAGATTTTTGATTCATGGGCCAACCTTCTTTCAGAAAAAGATTACTATGAGTACTCCCTTAAGCACATTAATAAATTGATAGGCATGATTAAAAATGATCCCATTACTAGTGCAATACCCGTTATTCTTTTTGCAAGGGAGCCAAAATGTGAGCTTGTAAAACTTGCAGATAGTTCTGCTGATTGTCTTAGTCTTTTCTGGTCTTCAAATAATGTAGATTTAGTTAAATTGAAATCAAAAGTTTCTATTCAAGGAAACTTGAACCCAGCATTTTTGCTAGAAAGCAGGGATATTATCAAAAAAGAGACTTACAAAATTTTAGATAAATACAATAATTATCCAGGTTATATTTTTAACCTTGGTCATGGAATTACTCCAAATATTGATCCTGAAAATATAAAATATTTAACTGATTTGGTGAGGTCTTACTAAGATTTTTTTGGCCACTGTCTAATCAGCCCCTCTTGTGCACAAGATGCAAGCAAAACTCCGTCTTGTGTGTATATAGCTCCTCTTGAATAACCTCTAGCATTTCCAGATATTGGGCTATCTATAGAATATAGAACCCAGTCATTAAGATCTAATTTTCTATGAAACCACATTGCATGATCGAGGCTAGCTACTTGTAAATTATCATTTAAAAAATTGACTCCATGAGGATTATTGGCTGCTGCTAAAAGGCCCATGTCAGATATATACAACAAGAAGGCTTGTTGAATTATCTCATCTTCTGGGAGGCTCCCTTCTGGTCTAATCCAAGTATTTTTATGTGGTGGTGTCTTTTTTGGATTGGCATAATCTTGGACTTCAATCGGCCTCATTTCAACTTCGCGCTTTCTTAAAAATAAGGGTGCAATATCTGGATCGATATCATCTGCCATTTCCTTTCTTATCTCGTGTTCATTTCTTAAGCCATCTGGTGATGGGAAATCTGCCATTTTAATTTGATGCTCTAGTCCATCTTCATTTTTCTGAAACGAAACAGAGCAAGTAAAAATAGCTTCGCCATCTTGAATGGCCTTAACCGTTCTAGTGGTAAAACTCTTACCATCTCTAATTCTATCAACTGTAAATGTAATAGGTTTATCCATTTGACCAGGTCTTAAGAAATAAGAATGGAAGGAGTGAGCAAAATGATCAGCTTTTACAGTTTTATATGCTGCAACTAGGGTTTGGGCCATTACCTGACCTCCAAAAATTCTTGCCCATCCAACATTCTTGCCTGTCCAAGTGTAAATATCTCTATCAATCCTATTTAACTCAAATAACCCAAGGCAGTTTTTTAAAAGATTTTGTGTATCGGACATTCTATTTCTCTATCTAAGTTATAATGGTTTACATCTTACATTGTTTGATAAAAAACTAGAACTTTGACATCCCAAAAGGTAGGATAAATTCTTTAATAAAAGAAAAAATAATGTCTAATTCTAATATACAACTTCCACAAAAACCCAATGCTGATTTTAAGGTATCTGAGTTATTTAAAATTAAATCTGATTTGATTGTAAGGGGCTACAAAGAAAAAACAGAGTGGGTTCCTGAGATAGACAATAGTTATGTTTTTGATCAAGAAACCACCTTATCCATTATTGCTGGATTCGAACATAACAGAAGGGTGATGATTCAGGGATTTCACGGAACAGGAAAATCTACGCATATAGAACAGATTGCAGCAAGGCTAAATTGGCCTTGTGTAAGGATAAACCTTGACAGTCATATAAGTAGAATTGATTTATTAGGTAAAGATGCAATCAAGCTCAAAGATGGCAAGCAGATTACCGAATTTCAAGAGGGATTATTGCCTTGGTCTATTCAGAATCCTGTTGCATTAGTTTTTGATGAGTATGATGCAGGCAGGCCAGATGTTATGTTTGTCATTCAAAGAATTTTAGAAGTAGAGGGTAAGCTAACATTGTTAGATCAAAATAAAGTAATTAATCCTCATCCTTCTTTTAGACTCTTTGCAACAACTAACACAATTGGCCTCGGAGATGTAACCGGTCTTTATCATGGCACTCAGCAAATCAACCAAGGTCAGCTTGATAGATGGCATATTCTCTCATCACTCAATTACTTAAGCCCATCTCAAGAGTTCAATGTTGTCACTTCAAAACTTAAGAAACTAAAATCTCAAAAAAATAAAGACATGATAAAAAATATGATCCAAATGGCCAATCTCACAAGAAATGGATTTATTAATGGAGATATTTCAACAATAATGTCGCCAAGAACAGTTATTTCTTGGGCAGAAAATTTCACTATTTTTAAAAATATAAATTCATCATTTAAATTAAGTTTTTTTAACAAATGTGATGACACAGAAAAACCAATTATTGCTGAATATTTTCAAAGATGTTTTGGTGAAGATATTCAAGAGAAAAAGCCTGACTAAACCTTAGTATGAAATGGAATAAAAGGAGAGAAATGCTTCATGAAGCCGGAGTTTCTTCTTTAAAAGCTATATCAAATAATAAAAATATTCAAACAAAAATTGGTTCGCCATCAAGACCTCCGCAGCTTAATGAAGCAAAGATATCTCCTGTTCCAAGGTCTTCAAAAAAACTCAATGCTTGGAGGGCTGAGTCAGATTTTCAAGCTTTTTGGCATAGCTTTCACAAAGACCTCAAAGCCTTAAATATTAACCCTATTGCCGAAGATGTAATAAATGAGTTGGAAATATCTAGAGTGGAGGTGTTAGGAGGTAATCAATTTTATGGTTCAAAAAAGAATATTACTGAGTATTACAATGCAATTGCAGATGATATTTATGATTTTCAAGAAAATCCCTCAATGGTTTTCAATCTATGGCTTAAACAAACGAATGGCTATCAGTTAGATCAGAAATCAAAAAAGCTTATTAGTGAACTAGAAGAAGAACACGGAAAAAATAAATTAGATGCATATCAAAAAAAATTAATAGAATCTCTCGAATATCAGGATAGTTTTACCTCTATTGCAATCAAGCTTTTAGAATCTCTTGGCCTTATAAAGGTTAAAGATGAAAATGAGATGTCTGATGAAATTGTTGAAGGTGAAAATCAATCAAATGAAAGCAATCATGAAGATCAAATAGAAAATAATAGTGAAGATGATGATGGTGATATTGATTCAGAAGAGACTCTTGAAATAGATATGGATATAGATGAGTTACAACAAGAAGTAACAGTTTCTTCAAGTGAAAGCTCTATCGAGGAAGAGATTGAGCTTAGCAATATTAATGGCATAGATTTTATTAGTTCAAATGAGAAGGACTATAAAATTTTTACAAATAAATTTGATGAAATAATTGAGGCTCGAGATCTAATATCATCAGAAGAAGCAATTAGACTTCGTTCTCAACTTGATAATCTAATAAAACCTCATTTAACAACAATAGGAAAGCTGGCAAATAGATTGCAAAGATTATTACTTTCCCAACAAAATACAAGCTGGAATTTTGATCTTGAAGAGGGAACGTTGGATACCTCTAGGCTCCATAGGGTAGTTGCTGAGCCCGGATACCCTCTTAGCTATAAGCAAGAATCTACAAATAAATTTAAAGACACTGTTATAACTTTACTAATAGATAATTCCGGATCAATGAGAGGAAGGTCTATAAGTCTTGCTGCCATTTGTGGAGACATTATAAGCAGTACTTTTGAAAGGTGTGCTGTTAAAACAGAGGTTTTAGGCTTTACAACAAAAAATTGGAAAGGTGGTGATTCAAAAGAAGAGTGGATAAATTTAGGGCAGCCTTCGAATCCTGGTCGCTTAAATGATTTGAGGCATATTATTTACAAAAGTGCAGATAACAGTTGGCGTAGATCAAGAAAATACTTTGGTGCAATGTTAAGAGAGGGTTTGCTTAAAGAAAATATAGATGGAGAGGCCTTGCTTTGGTCTTATAGCAGATTAATGAAGCGCCAAGAAGAAAGAAAAATTATCATCGTTATATCTGATGGCGCTCCAGTAGATGACAGCACTCTTTCTTCTAATTCTGAAAATTATCTGGACAGCCATTTAAAACAAAGCATTGAATATGTCGAGTCTTCAAAAAATATAGAGCTTCAAGCTATTGGTATAGGTCACGATGTAAATAAGTACTACAAAGATGCTATTACCATTCACAGGGCGGAAGAGCTTGGCGAGGTATTGCTAGAAAAATTAACAAAACTTTTCAAAACAGACTAACTGTTATAGAATAGATATAATGTTTACACTGTAAACATTAGATTTACATAGCAGAGGTTTCATGAAAATTAATAAGCAGGACGGTCCACCAAAAGATTTACTATACTTTGATGATGAGTTAGATATAAAGCCATCTCATGTAGAAGATGTAGTGGAAATATTCAAAACACCGCTAACTGGTGCCTATAATTGGGATTATACAGTTGCTGACAACAGGATTAAAAAATTATATGAACTTGGTAAAGAGTTAAATTGGAACGGTTCTATAGATTTACAATGGGACTATAATCACCCTGCTGATGAAAAGCTTGTTGATCCTGATGAGCAATTACCACATGAGACATTAGCAGCTTACGAGGCTTTATCAGATCAAGAAAAAATCGATTTTGATAGGCACACAACTGCTGAACTATTAAGTCAATTTCTTCATGGTGAGCAAGGAGCTCTTCTAGTTGCCTCTCAACTAGCTAGCTGTGCTCCAACTTACAATGCAAAACTTTATGCAGCATCTCAAACATTTGATGAAGCAAGACATGTTGAGGTTTTCAATAAATATCTGCAAGATAAGATTGGTATTCACTACCCTATCAACCCATCATTAAAATTATTATTGGATAAGATTCTAACGGATGAAAGATGGGATCTAAAATTTATAGGTATGCAAATTATTATTGAAGGTTTAGCTCTTGCAGCTTTTCAGATGCTGAAAAGTATTACAAAAGATCCACTTTTAAAGCAGTTATTACATTATGTTATTAGGGACGAGGCAAGACATGTAACTTTTGGTATTAACTATCTTGAAGATTTCGTTAAAACTTTAAGTCCTGAAGAAATACAAGATAGGGCTGAATTTGCATACGAAGCATGTGTTATTTCTAGAGAAAGACTAATCAATACAAAGGCTGAACAGAAATACCTCAAAATGACTGCAGAAGAAGCAAGAGATTTTCAAATGCAAACATCATCTTTTGAAATGTTTAGAAACTTCTTGTTCTCAAGGGTAATACCTAATCTTTCAAGAATTGGTCTTTTGACTGATGAAATTAGACCAAAATTTGAAGCGTTAGGATTGCTTGAGTATGAGCATGCGCCTGATGATTTTGAATGTGACTGGGCTGAATTAAATAAACCTCTAGAAAAGTTTGATGAAATACCTGAAGCAAGTTAGTCTTTGCTTCTTTCTTCTTAATAGCTCTCTCTTATCTGCTGATATAATTGAGATATCACCAAGTGCTGATCCTTATTCAGAGATCCAAGAAGCTTTAATACTTGCATCCATTGGGGATACAATAAAACTTTCAGATGGCTATTATGAATTAGAAGATTCCTTATCTATAGATGTTGATGGCATATCCCTGATAGGCTCTAGCATAAATGGCACGATACTTTCATTTATTAATCAACAAAGTGGTGCCCAGGGGCTGCTTGTTACATCTAATGATGTTACTTTAAAAAAATTCACCATCCAGAATGCCAAAGGTGATGCCATTAAAGCTAAAGGTGTTGATAATATTAAGTTTATTAATGTTAAGACTGAATGGACTGGTGGGCCTAGTTCTTTAAATGGTGCGTATGGACTTTATCCAGTTGAATCAACAAATGTTCTTATTGATGGGTGTGTTGCAATTGGGGCTTCAGATGCTGGAATTTATGTTGGTCAGTCTAAAAATATTATAGTTAAAAATAGTACTGCTGAGTTTAATGTTGCAGGTATTGAAATTGAAAATTCTTACTATGCAGATGTTTATAACAATACTGCTACCAATAATACTGGTGGAATTCTTGTTTTTGATTTACCAAGCCTACCTCAACAAGGCGGCCATCATGTTAGAGTTTTTGATAATAATGTTGTAAATAATAATACTGATAACTTTGCTCCTGAAGGCAATATCGTCGGAGAAGTTCCTAGAGGGACTGGCGTTCTTGTTCAAGCGAACTCTGATGTTGAAATTTTTAATAATAATATTGGTGGCAATGAAACTATAAATATTGCAGTGGTCACATATTCATATGAAACAGACGATGAGCAATATAATCCCCACCCTTCCAGAATACAGATTCACAATAATAAATTTGGTATCTCCGGGCATAATCCCGATCTGGAAACTGGAGAACTTGCAAAAATTTTATATGAATTATCTGAAGGAGATATGCCAGATATCTTTTGGGATGGAGTTGTTCCAATATCCAAGATTTTATCTTCCAAGGTTAAAAAAGAGACAATAATTTTAGGTAATAATGGAGATGCTACCTTTCTTAGTATTAGTCCAATAAAGTATATGCTCCCGTTTTTAAACCCTGTTATTCGAGATTATGACTGGTTTGTTGGAGATATTTCACCTCTTGAGAGAGTTGTGCTAAGTGAAAATTAATAAAGAATTATTTTTTTGCTTTCTATGCCTTCTCTCTGTTCAAAGTCAAATTATTGCATCGGTAGATGACTCTGTTGTTTTGGCTAGCAAAATGCCAAAAAAGCTTTCTGATTTTGGTTTCTTCTCGAATATGCAGTTACAAGTCCCGCAAGAAGGCGTCCTTCCATATGATCTTATAAACCCTTTGTTTACCGATTATGCAGATAAATTAAGATTTGTTTATATTCCGGAGGGTAAGAGTGCTAAATATCATGAAGATCTTGTTTTTGATTTTCCAGATGGATCGGCCCTAATTAAAACATTTGCATACCTAAACGATGCTGCTGATTCCGAGCTAGAAAAACAATTACTTGAAACTCGCTTGTTGATAAAGAAAGGTGGGGCTTGGAGAAATATTAGTTATGTATGGAATAAGGAACAAAGCGAGGCATTTTTAAATATTGCAGGGAAAACTATCAACACTTCATTTGTAGCTGAGAGTGGGGATATTAAAAAAGTCCGTTACAGAGTTCCAAACATCAATCAATGCAAGGAATGTCATCAATCCGGCAATGAAATTAAACCCATAGGTCCGAAGGCTAGAAATCTAAACCAAAATTATAAGTATGAAAATATTAGTATGAATCAGCTTGATAGATGGTCGGATGAGGGCTGGATAGATTCTGAAATAAACTACAAGACAATGCCTGACTGGTCTAATGCGTCGATTGATCTTGATTCAAGAGCTAGAGCATATCTTGATATAAATTGCGGCCATTGCCATATACCTGGAGGCTCTGCAGACACTACAGGACTTTATCTCAACTTTACTGAAGAAAGAAGAGAACATATAGGAATATATAAAAAGCCAGTTGCAGCTGGAAGGGCGAGCAATAACTTTAAATTTTCCATTAAACCTGGTGCTCCAGAAGAGTCAATAATGCCTTTCAGAATGCAATCACGAGACCCAGGTATAATGATGCCAGAATCTGGAAGATTTCTTAATCATGATGAGGGTGTGGCACTCATAAATAAGTGGATTAAAAGCATGTAAAGTCTTTTAATTTGTTATATTGACCTTAAATAAATTATATATTCATTAAATCAGGAGAATATTAATGTCTAAACATTCAGCTCTTAATACATTTGGTAGATCTGGCAACCCAGCATTTACTAGAAACTTTACATCTAATGATTCTACACTTCCTATTAGTGAAAAGATGACGCTTGATGGCGCCGTTAATAAGACTTCTATACTGCTTGCTCTATGTTTTTTAGGGGCTGGGGTTGGTTGGAATATGCCTGCATTGGCTATACCAGCTGGAATTATAGGCTTTATCTTGGCAATGGTTACAATATTTAGAAGTCCAGCAAAGGCTGGATCAACAGCTCCATTATATTCTTTAAGTCAGGGTGTTATGTTGGGTGCAATAACAATGCTTGCAGAGGCTGCGTATCCCGGTATTGCGATTCAAGCAATTGGCTTAACTTTTGGAATACTTGCATCTCTACTATTCTGTTATAAAAGTGGGATCATAAAACCTACAGAAAACTTTAGATTAATGATCTTTTCAGCAACTGCTGGAATAGCATTATTATATTTGATTAGTTTTATCATGAGCTTTTTTGGAAGCAGTATAGGTTTTATTCATTCAAATGGGCTAATGGGTATAGGCTTTTCTGCCTTTGTAGTTGGGATAGCAGCTCTTAACCTTGTGCTAGATTTTGATTTTATCGAAGAAGGAGCGGAAAAGGGTATGCCTAAGTATATGGAATGGTATGGTGCGTTCTCTTTAATGGTTACACTTGTATGGTTATACATAGAAATTCTTCATCTCCTTATAAAGCTTAATAGCAGAAGATAGATGTCCTGGAACACTATTATATTCGGTGGAATGTTTATTCTTTCTTTATTTATTTTTATAAATCTTTCTAAGGTTAAGGCTTCAAAGAAACAACTAGATAGGCCAGATAGAATTAATAGATTTGGTGATAAAAAACCAGAAGATGACATCAAAATTATCCGAGGTTTAGATGAAAATAAATAACATATTTCTACTGCTTCTAATTTCAACAAATTTTCTATATGCCCATACTACTCATCAATCAAAGATTGATTTTGATGACAAATTTCGTCAGTTAGAGGAAAAGTATCCAGACCCCAATCAATACAGGCCTGCTACTGGTGAGCCTGGAAAAGAATACTGGCAGCAAAAAGTAGATTATAAGATTTCAGTTTCTCTTGATGAAGATAAGAGATCAATAAAAGGCTCTGAGATAATTACTTATCATAATAATTCACCGCTTGATCTTAAATATATTTGGCTTCAACTTGATCAAAATATCTTTAAATCTGATTCTATTAAAAACCAAACTTTAACTCAGTCAAGCACAAGTAGAATTTCTTTTAGCGAGCTTAGAAGGAATAATTTTATGGATGAGTTTGATGGTGGCTACAAAAATTTATCTATATCAATAGCAGGTAAAAAAGCACGAATAAATTTGGTTGGTACATTGGTGAGGGTAAATCTTGATACTCCTTTGGAAGAAAACAAGTCAATAGAATTGTCTGTAGATTGGGAGTATAAGCTTGTTGAAGAAAATGCTGTTAGAGCCAGAAATGGTTATGAAACTTTTGAAGATGGTAATGATATTTTTCTTATTGCTCAGTGGTACCCAAGAGTAGCTGCATTTTCTGATTATGAAGGTTGGCACAATAAAGAATTTATTGGCAATGGTGAGTTTACTCTTGAATTTGGAGATTTTGAGGTCTCTATAACAGCCCCATCAGATCATATTGTTTCTTCTACAGGCGTCTTACAAAATGAAAAAGATGTTCTTACCAAATCCCAAATAAAAAGATTGAAAAAAGCTGAAAAATCAGACAAGCCAATATTTATTGTTACGCCTGAAGAGGCTTTCGAAAATGAAAAAGAAAGATCACTAGATAAAAAAACATGGGTATTTAAAGCAGAAAATGTAAGAGATTTTGCATGGGCCTCATCTAGGAAATTTATTTGGGATGCGGCTGGTTTCAAGCAAGAGTCTGAAAAAAATCCTCTAGTAATGGCAATGTCATTTTATCCATTTGAAGGGGAGCCGCTTTGGTCAAAATACTCTACTGAAGCAGTGATGCACACTATGGAGGTTTATTCTAAATACTCATTTGAATACCCATATCCAACATCTCAAAGTGTTAATGGTCCTGTTGGAGGAATGGAATATCCCATGATCACTTTTAATGGTCCAAGAACTGATCTTGAAGATGATGGAACAAGAACTTACTCAAGAAGTGAGAAGCAATTCCTTATTGGTGTTGTTATTCATGAGGTAGGACATAATTACTTTCCAATGATAATTAATTCGGATGAGCGTCAATGGACTTGGATGGATGAAGGTCTGAATACTTTTATGCAGTATATTGCAGAGCAGGAATGGGATGTTGAATATAATTCAAGAAGGGGTGAGGCTAGATGGATCGCCGATTACATGAAAAGTGAAAATCAAGTTCCAATTATGACTAATTCAGAGTCGCTTCTGCAATTTGGAAATAATGCATATGCAAAGCCTGCTACTGCTTTGGTAATTCTTAGAGAAACGATTTTAGGAAGAGAATTATTTGATCAGGCTTTTAAAGAATATTGTTTAAGATGGAAGTTTAAGCGCCCTACTCCATATGACTTTTTTAGAACCATGGAAGAGGCATCTGGTGTTGATTTAGATTGGTTTTGGAATGGATGGTTTTTCTCTACAGATCATGTAGATATCTCTATCAATAATATTTATGAAGCAACATTGGACACACTTAATCCAGAAGAAGATCTAAAAAAAGATAGGCAAGATTTTGAAAATGAACCAGATATGATATCTGATATTAGAAATATTAATGAAGGTATTATTGAAAGAGTTACTGTGAGACCTGAGCTACTAGATATATATGATCAATATGACAAATTCACGCCATCTGAAAGAGAGATGGGAGATTATGAAGATATCCTTGATGATTTGTATGACAGGAATAATAGTGATCCTGAGTGGATGAAAAAGGCTCTTACAGAAGCTATTGCAAAGAATGAGCTTTATTATATTTTTGAATTTGAAAATATTGGTGGATTGGTTATGCCTCTGCCTCTAAAGATTAATTATTCTGATGGTTCAAGTGAAGAATTAAAAATACCTGCTGAGATTTGGAGAAAGAACCCCAAGAATGCAAGATGGCTTAAAAGATCCCTTAAGCCAATAAGCTCAGTAGTTCTCGATCCTTACTGGGAATTAGCAGATGTTGATATAGAAAATAATTACTACCCTCAGAGAATGATACCTTCAAGGCTAAAACCAAAACCATCTAGATCTAATCCAAAAAATCTAATGAAGGATTTAATGGAGAGAAACAAGCAAATAACTTCTCACAAGTAATGCTTGCAGCTATAGATTTTGGGATATCAAATACTGACATCGTTGTTCAAGATGGAGTTGAATATAAGTTTTTTTCATGCCCAACGAATGCAAAAATCGATGAACATTTCTTAGATAAGATTTTTTCTTATATAGATATTCCTATTAGTAAATTTTCTTTAATTGGTGTTACGGGTGGAAAATCAAGTGATCTTTCTGACAAATACCTTAATGTTAAGGTTATAAAAGTGAATGAGGTGGATGCTATTGCTATGGGTGCAAAGTCCATCTTTGGGATAAAGGATGACCATCCTTTTGTAGCTATCAGTGCAGGAACAGGAACTGCTTGTGTTTATAGCAAGAATGGAGCTACCACTCATCTTGGTGGTATCTCTGTAGGGGGTGGAACTCTTCAGGGGCTGTCTAAGAAATTAGTAAATGAAACATCGCCGAATATTCTTGAAAAATTATCATTAAAGGGAGATAGAAAAAATATTGACACTTTAATTGGCGAAGTTGTTAATGATATTGGTTCTTTATATCCTGAAGTTACGGCATCAAACTTTGAAAAAGCTAGAAATGAGAACTTTCATTCAGACAGCGATATTGCTGCTTCTCTATCAAATATGGTTGGAGAAATAATAGGAACTGTTTCTTATTTGAATGCACTTCTCATGGGGGTTAATGAAGTTTTTTTTATTGGAAGAGTTGCTAACTTTGAGGTAGTAAGAACAGGAATAACTGATAGATTGGCTCTTGCAAACATAAAAGGTAATTTTGATAATAATTCTGGTTTTGGTAATTCTCTTGGTGTTATGTTTTTCTTAAACAAAGAAAATTGATATAATGTAAAAAATTTACGAACTCTCTTATGGTAATTACTGATAAATCACTGGTCATAACATTTGCTATACCTGTATTTTTTCTATTAATTTTAATAGAGTATATTTATGGCAGGTATGTTGGTAAAAATACATACAGACTCAATGACACCTTTACCAGTATTTCGATTGGCATGATAAGCAGATACCCGACCATGTTAAATCTTGGTTTTCAAAGTGCCGTATTTATTTATATAAGCTCTAATCTTAATCTGAATATGCTATCTAACTTAAACCCAGCAACCTGGATATTAGCATTTCTTATGTATGATCTTTCATACTATTGGATGCATAGAATGCATCATGAGATAAAAGTTTTATGGGCAACTCACAGCGTTCATCATCATGGTGAAGATTTTAATCTATCTACCGCACTAAGACAGACAAGTACTGGATGGTTGTGGAAATGGGTTTTCTATTTGCCTATGATTCTTATAGGCATACCAGGTGAAGTATTTGTGACAGTCGCTGGTGTAAACCTGGTATATCAGTTCTGGGTTCATACAAAGCACATAGGTCATCTTGGTTTTTTAGAAAAAATATTTATAACGCCAATGAATCACGGCATACATCATGCTAAGAACAAAGAATATATTGATGCAAATTATGGTGGAGTTTTCATAATATGGGATAGGATGTTTGGAACATATACTCCGGAACATCCAGATATAAAACCTGTTTATGGAACAGTCTCTGCTCTTAAAAGTTGGAATCCTATTTGGGCTAATTTTCAAGTTTTCTCAACAATGTTCAATGATTCGGTTAAAACTAAGAAATGGAGTGACAAAGTTAAGGTTTGGTTTTCCAAAACATATTGGAGACCAGATGATTGTGTAGAGGAAAAAGATAGTAAAGATTTCTATGATAAATTTAATCCAGTTGTTACAGCAGATGTGCAGATATTTAGTTTCTTTCAAATGATTTTTACAATTGCTGTATCTGGTAGTGTATTGTTTTTCATATCTGAGTATACAAAAACTGAGATTGCAATAATCGGAATTTTTATAATATCATTAACCACCCTCACGAGCATGCTGCTTCAAAGTCATAATGCCTATATAGCTTTATTTTTACTTTCATTGCTAGGTGCTGTTGGAATCACGAGCTTTGAAATTATTAACTATGAGGTGCTTTCATCAAAACTGCTAGTTGCACAGTTTGTCATTAGTGCATTTGCTATTGCAGTTATAGCTGTTTACAAGCGATTGTTTGAAAGCAAGCTAGTTAACGCTTAATTAGACCCAGTCGGGACAAGGAAGGTCGTTATTTATCAAAAAGTTTCTATTATAAAGTTTACTTAAATACCTAGAGCCTGAATCGCATAAAATAGTAACAATATTGCTTCCTGCTTCCATATGCTTAGACATTTCAACTGCTCCGGCTACGTTTATACCTGCGCTTCCACCAAGATAAAGGCCCTCAGTTTCAACCATCTGAAACATAACATTAAGAGCATCTGTGTCACTTATTCTTAATGGAATATCAACCTCCAAACCTTCAATATTTTTTGTAATTCTACCTTGGCCAATTCCTTCTGTCACTGAAGAGCCTTCTGACCTCAGCTCCCCATCTTTAAAGAAAGAATAAATAGCTGCACCGTGAGGATCAGCAAGGCCAATTTTGATATCCTTATTTTTATCTTTTAGGTATTTTGCAATTCCAGAAAGAGTTCCTCCTGTTCCAATAGAACATATGAAACCATTTATTTTGCCATCAAGCTGGTTGTATATCTCTGGTCCAGTTTCATTGTAATGGCCTATTTTATTTGCATCATTATCAAATTGATTCGCCCATAGGACACCATTTGGATTTTCATAAGATTCTGCAACTTTTTTTGAATATTTAACATAATTATTTTCATCTTTATAAGGAACAGCCGGAACTTCTATAAGTTCTGCCCCGCAAGCCCTTATAGTTGCTTTCTTTTCTTCCGACTGAGTATCCGGAATTACTATAACTGTTTTGAGGCCTAAAGCATTACCTACAAGTGCCAGTCCAATACCTGTATTGCCAGCAGTCCCTTCAACAACAGTCCCACCTTTTCTAATAAGTCCTTTTTTTATTGCATCTTCTAAAATATATTTAGCTGCTCTATCTTTAACTGAACCACCTGGGTTCATAAACTCTGCTTTACCAAAAATATTACAACCCGTTTCATCAGATAAATGCTCTAATTTTATTAATGGCGTATTTCCTATATATTTAATCATTTAAAGGCTTGAATCTCCTGGATCCCAATCATTATTGGAAATATTTAGTTTGTTCACTTCTTTGGCTGGAATTCCTGCAACAGTTGTCTCATTCTTTACATCTTTCAAAACTAAGCTACCAGCTGCAATAATAGCTTTGTGCCCAACAGTGATATTCCCCAATATAGTACTCGAAGCATATATTGTTGCGCCACTTTCTATATTTGGGTGCCTCTTGCCAATTTCATTGCCTCTGCCTCCAAGCGTAACGCCTTGAAAAATAGAAACATGTGACTCAATAACAGCTGTCTCGCCAATAACTATTCCAGTTGCATGATCCATCATAACTCCTCCAGAAATCTTAGCTGCAGGATGAATATCTATACCAAAAATCTCTGAAGCTCTATTTTGAAAAAATAGCGCCATGGTATGTCTATTTTTATTCCAAAGACAGTGAGAGGCTCTATATGTTGCCAATCCAAGAAAGCCCTTGTAAAACAATAATGGGGTAGAAAAATAATCACACGATGGGTCGTTATCTTTGAAAAAGATGAGGTCTTTTTCAATATCACTTTCTATATTTTTACAATCATCGAATACATCTATAATAAATTTTTTAATATCCATGGCGGACAAAGCATCACTGTGAAGTTTAGATGAAAGAATCGATGCTACTGCATTGGTAAGATTCTTTTGAGACAAAACTAATGAGTATAAAAAAGATCCTAATGATGGCTCTGCATCAACTCTAAGCTCTATCTCGTCTCGAATACTTTCCCATAAACTATTATCCATAACCATGGATTATAAACTTAAACTATAAAAAATATCCATGGTGTGAAAAGTAATATAAAATCAAAAAATATAGATAAAAAATTGTTATGAAGAAAATACAAATATTAACCTTTTCGTGTCCTGATCAATCTGGCATACAGGCAAAAGTAACAGGTTTGATGAATAAACATAATGCATTTCTTACAGATGTGCAGTCCTATTCTGATAAAGATTCAAATAAATTTTTCTCTAGAATTGTGTTTTTTATAAATGATATAGAAATTGCAAGTAATGATTTTTTTATTGAATTTGAGAGTTTGGCGATAGAGCTATCTATGAAATGGTCTATTGATGATGAGTCTAGAAAAATTAAGACTGTAATTGCAGTTTCAAAAGAAGGTCATTGCTTAAATGATCTATTGTATAGAGCAAAATATAGAGATATGCCTATAGATATAGTTGGTGTCGTATCAAATCATGAAGTGTATAGAGAAATAGTAGAATTCAGCGGGATAAAATTCCATTACCTCCCAATAGAAAAAAATACTGACTCAAAAAAAGCACAAGAGAATGAATTTAGGTCTATTGTTAAATCAAGTGGTGCTGACTTAATTGTTTTAGCTCGATATATGCAAATCTTGTCAGACAGTCTTGCAAGTGAATGGTCTGGAAAATGTATCAATATCCATCATAGCTTTTTACCTAGCTTTAAGGGAGCTAGACCCTACCATCAAGCCTTTGATAAGGGGGTAAAAATTATTGGTGCGACAGCTCATTATGTTACAGGGGACTTAGATGAAGGTCATATTATTGAGCAAGATGTCCAAAGAGTTTCTCATAGAGACTCTCCAGAAGATCTAACTAGAAAAGGTAATGATATTGAATCTAGCGTTTTATCAAGAGCAGTTAGATGGCATGCAGAAAAAAGAATTCTAATTAATGGAACTAAAACTATAGTATTTAATTAAAAAAGGCTGGTTAAGTTAATATAACCAGCCTTATAAATAACCTACTTTAATAAGTTTTATTGAACATCGAAACGGTCGTTATTCATGACCTTATTCCAAGCACTAATAAAATCAGCTACAAGTTTAGATTGTCCATCATTAGATGCATAAACCTCTGCAAGCGCCCTTAATTGAGAATTAGAACCAAAAACAAGATCTGTTCTTGAGGCAGTCCTCATTTTTTTACCAGAAGATCTATCAAAAGCTTCGTATGAATCTTCATTTGCATCAGGCTTCCATTCAACTGACATATCTAGCAAAGTACTAAAGTAATCATTTGTCATTTTATTTTTATCATCGGTGAATACTCCGTGACCTGATGAGCTTATACCTATTGATCTCATTCCACCAATAAGAACAGTCATTTCAGGAGCAGTCAACCCAAGAAGCTGAGCTTTATCTAGCATAATTTCTTCAGCCGCTACAGCCAGTCCTGATTTATGAAAGTTTCTAAAACCATCAGATAACGGTTCAAGTGATGCAAAGGAATCAGCATCAGTTTGTGCTTGTGATGCATCACCTCTTCCAGGTATAAATGGAACATTAGCACCTGTTGCTAACTCAATTCCAAGATTACCAGCCAAAATAATCACATCTGCAATCGATGCACCCGTATCATTAGAAATAGCCTCATATATGCTTAAAGCTTTTTGGAGTTGGCTTGGGTTATTTACTTCCCAGTCTTTTTGGGGTGCTAACCTAATTCTGGAACCATTAGCTCCACCTCTCATATCAGAGCCTCTATATGTTGATGCGCTCGCCCAAGCTGTTTCTACCATTTCTTGAATACTAAGTCCGCTTTCAGATAATTTTGCCTTAATAGAGTCAATATCATAATTAGTATTTCCTGCTGGAACAGGGTCTTGCCAAATTAACTCCTCTGATGGAATTTCTGGACCCATGTATCTCACTTTTGGGCCCATATCTCTATGAAGTAATTTAAACCATGCTCTTGCAAATGCATCTGCAAATTCTTCAGGATTTTCATGGAAACGCTTTGAGATTACTTTGTAAGATGGGTCCTCACGAAGAGCAATATCAGCAGTTGTCATCATAGTAGGGACTTTGATAGAAGCATCTTCAGCATCTGGAGCAAGATCTTCTTCTTTTGGGTTAATAGCATGCCAAACAATGGCTCCGGCTGGTGTAGTCACCTTTTCCCATTCATAACCAAATAACAAATCAAAGTAGCCGTTATCCCACTGCGTTGGATTAGCAGTCCAAGCACCCTCAAACCCACTAGTAATAGTATCTCTACCTTTTCCTGAAGCATAAGAACTCATCCAACCAAAACCCATTTCTTCCATTGCAGCGCCTTCCGGCTCTGTACCAACATGATCATCAGGGCCTGCGCCATGACCTTTACCGAATGTATGTCCTCCAGCAACTAATGCAACTGTTTCTTCATCATTCATCGCCATACGTCCAAATGTCTCTCGAATATCTACAGCGCTTGCAAGTGGATCAGGATTTCCATCAGGACCTTGAGGATTAACATAAATTAAACCCATTTGAACTGCTCCAAGTGGGTTAGCTAAATCTCTTTCGCCGCTATATCTTTCATTTTCTAACCATTCCTTTTCTGCACCCCAATGAATATCTTCTTCAGGAGCCCATATATCTGGACGACCACCACTGAAACCAAATGTTTTACCGCCCATGGATTCTATTGCAACATTACCAGCCAGGATTAACAGATCAGCCCAGCTAACTTGTTTTCCATATTTTTGTTTAATTGGCCATAAAAGTCTTCTTGCTTTGTCTAAATTACCATTATCAGGCCAGCTATTAAGTGGAGCAAAACGCTGAGCACCAGTTCCGCCTCCGCCTCTACCATCTGTACTTCTATATGTTCCTGCAGCATGCCAAGTCATTCTAATAAAGAAAGGTCCATAATGACCATAGTCAGCGGGCCACCAGTCTTGAGAATCAGTCATAAGATTATTTAAATCTTCTTTTAAAGCATTGAAGTCTACTTTATTGAACTCTTCTCTGTAATCAAAACCATCGTCCATAGGATCAGATTTAGAATCATGCTGATGAAGAATGCTAAGATTTAATTGATTAGGCCACCAATCTCTATTAGATGTTCCAGTAGAACTATTGGTAGTCAAAGCGCCATGCATTACTGGACATTTGCCCTCTGTATCGTTGTTCATATGATTGCTCCTTTGCAGAATAAAAAAAATATATATGCATACTCTACCTTTTTTTTATGTATTATTAAATACACTAATTCTATACTCAATATTCGATTATAATGAATATTAAAAAATATCAATGATTACTCTCAAACAAATACATTACGCGCTAACTATAGAAAAGGAACTGCATTTTAAAAAGGCTGCAGATGCCTGCTATGTATCTCCATCAACTCTAAGTAATGCAATCTCAGAAATGGAGGCTCAATTAGGCATTCAAATATTTGAGCGTACTAGTAAAAAAGTCATAGTTACCAGTCTAGGTAAAGAGATACTAAAAAAGGCTAGAGCCATTAAGATGGAAATAGGCGATATTAATCAACTCAGCGAGGATCAGAAAAATCCATTAAGTATGCCAATTACACTTGGAATTATTCCTACAGTTGGGCCTTATTTCATACCCTTAGTTCTTCCATCTTTAAAAAAGAAATTTCCAAATCTAAAATTAAAAATTATAGAAGCTCAATCAAGTGTTCTTGTTAGTAAAGTTAATAATGGTGAGATTGATATGGCTATCCTTGCTATGCCCTATAAGCTTGATGGATTGCTTTCATTTAAATTTTGGGAAGAAAACTTTTACTATATTAGCTATAAAGGTAAACAGGAAATAGATAAAGATAAGATAAGAGCAAAAGAAATAGACCAATCTGATTTGATGCTTTTAAATGATGATCATTGTCTTAAAAACCATGTATTAGCTGCTTGCAAGATAGATAGTGATAAACAGTATTCAATAGAGGCGTCTAGTCTAACTACGCTAACCCAATTGGTAGCTGGAAACATGGGTTCAACTTTGGTTCCTCACATGGCTATTAAACAATTAGTGAATTCAAACTCCTCAATCTCTAAAGCTCTTCTTGATGAGCCAGGGCCCCACAGAGAATTAGTAATTATTATAAGGCCTTCCTACTCTGGTCTTAAAAACGTCAAATTATTAAAAGATGTATTTTTTTCATCTCTTTTAGCGAATACTAAAAGTTTTTAGAGAAAATAAAATGGTGGAGCTACGCGGGATCGAACCGCGGACCCCCTGCTTGCAAAGCAGGTGCTCTCCCAGCTGAGCTATAGCCCCATTTTGAACTGATAATTGTACTTTAAAAATAAAATATATCTACACATATTTTTATATATACAACATGCTGGCTAGGCCATTCTTTTTATAAATTAATAATATTCTTAAGCTACAAATTCATCGCCTTTTGTCCAAGAGCATCCAGTTGGCCCCCCGGCCTTTAATGCTTGGAGTGTTCTTAGAACTTCATCTGCATTTCTTCCAGTATCTAAAGCATTAACAGAAACATGTTGAATTGTTCTTTGTTCATCAATAACAAAAGTTGCTCTATAGCAAACACCTGCTTCAACATTTACGATACCAAGCTCATTAGATAAACAAAGGCCTGTATCTGCGGCTAATGAATGGTTTATATCTCCAATCAAGCTATTATCATTTTTCCATGCAAGCTTACAAAATTCATTATCGCCACTTATTCCTATAACTGTTGCTTCATCAATCAGTTTATCCATTGCAGCAATCTCTGTTGGGCAAAGAGGAGAGAAATCTTTTGGGTAAAAGTAAATTACACTCCAGTCTTTCTTTAAAGGCTCATAGTTTTCTTCAACAGAAACCTCAACTAACTCATTATCACTATTAACTCCCTGTAACTTAAAAGCTGGGAATTTATTACCTACTGTTAACATATGTTTATCTCCTAATATCTCAATTATCATTTTATGAGATATTAATTGTACTATTTAATTAAAAAAAAGGATGGCTAAGCCATCCTTTTTAACTTTAGCCTAAATTTAATTAGACTATCTCTCCCACAAGACTAAAGCTTATATGTAAATCCAACTTTTAGTGTTCTTGGTTTTTGTGATCTTGCGCCATCTTTTGGTGCTCTGGCAACAATATCTTCGTGATCAAGAATATTTTCCATTATTAAATATAAATCAGTTTTATCATTTAACGGTTTTCTTAAATTTAAATCTATAAATGAGTGAGCCTCAATATTTTGATTAACACCGCAAGCAGCCGTTGAGCAGGCGCTTCCATTTTCAACAAGTCTTATGTTTCCACTTAGTCCATCTGGATTAATAAAACCAACAACTAATGCTAAAGAGGAACTAGGAACATAAGGCACATCATCACCAGCGGCAACTACGCCCCAGTAATCACCATCATCATCAAAGCTATTTTTAAAAGTTGCATCTGTAGATGTATAAGTTAATCCAACTGGATATAGTATGCCTGTTGAACCATTAAATATGTGTGAACCTGAAATCTCTATTCCTGAAACATCCACTGCTCCTCCATCAAACACATCACCATCACTACAATCTCCGCCTTGTGAATTTTTACAGACTGCCTTTAGATTTTTATAGTCGCTTGTAAAGTAAAAGGCTTCCATATTTGTATCATTTTTGGAATATCTAAAACCAAGCTCCATGTTGTCTGCTTTTTCAGGATCAGTACCAAACATTGCTGTCATTCCTTCATGAAATCCAGCAACAAGCTGAAGGTTATCATTTAGATCATATGTAGCACCAAATCCTGTTGTGCTGTGATCACCATCCTTTGTCCTGGGGTATCCTGATGCTAAGATTTTCCTAGTTGGGGCGCCATCATCCCATCTATTCTCAACTTGATCGTAATCTTCTGACCTATGACCAACTGTTAATGCTAATTTTCCTATAGTAATTTTATCTTCTATATAAAATGATGTTGCTTTAGAAACTCTTAACCTATTGTTGCTTCCAGTATACCCAGATGAACAAGAGTATAGAGCAGAATTAATACCATTTTCACCTTGGTCAAAGCATTCATAATCCTGATAGCGACTCTCAGAGTCTTCCATGTCCCTGTAGCCAATAGTAATGTTATGATTTTTTATGTCTGTTGAGACTTTAAATTGATATCCTTCATTCGTATAAAACCTATTGTTATGTTTAAGTTTAACTTGGACAGCCAATGAGCCATCTAGAATTGCCTGTGCATTTGCATCTCCAGCATTTGCAGCAGAGATTACAGTATTAATTCCATTTCCAACGCCATGCTCAGAATTGTTATTTGCCTTATCGACTTTAAACCAATCTCTGTGATAATCATTGCTCCATGAGGATGCTACAACTTTAAATTTCTCAAAATCTCCTAAGTAAGTAAGTGATTTTTGATCGCCATCATTACTCATCTGGTCGTATTGGGTCATTCCATATCTTAATCTTGGATTTGCATTAAAGCTTTTACCAGACAAACCAACATATGATTGATCGGAAATCTCATCTATCTCAACCATTTTAAAGGTAAGAGAATGATCGCCATTTTCATATCTGGCTTTCATCATAAAATCAGATTTATCAAAACCTGTATCACCGCCAACATTTGCAATACTGTCAAATCCATCACTTTGATGCTCATGAACCTCTACCAATCCTCCAAAATTACCAGATACTCCACCATAATATGCATGAGTTCTTAGCATTCCATTTTGGCCAAATTCTTGTGTTAATTTTCCTGAAGCTTCTTCAGGTATAGGTGTGCTTATCATATTAATTGCACCTCCAATGGTACTTGGCCCTTGACTGATAGAAGATGGTCCCTTCAGAACTTCTACAGAATTAATCCTTCCTGTAGTTGGAAAGTAGTATGCTGAAGAAGAGGTATATGGTGCTGGAGCAACAAGTATTCCATCTTCCATTAATGTAATTTTTGCAGATCTATCAATTGAAGTACCTCTGATAGAAATATTTGGTCTAAGGCCATATCCATCCTCGGTTCTAAAGTAAACGCCTGGAACAGCTGATAGAATTTTATGAATATCAGTATCCATTGCTTTTTGAAGCTCTTCATTGCTAACTATCGTTCCGGAGCCGGGAAGCTCTTTTACATCTGCTTTGGTTCCTATAATGGTTACTGTTTCAACCTCTTGAACCTCTGCATATATTTCAGAAGTAAGTGATGCGGCGGATAGCAATAATAAAATGCTTATTGCTAGTTTGTTTTGTTTAATAATTTCCATGTCTCGCCTTTAAAATAAAATTTATAAGTGAACCAGTGAATATATTTTGTATAAAACGAAGATATATAAATTTCATCACTTTTAGGGGAATATATATTCACCGGTTCTTGCAAATGCAAATGATAATGATTCTCATTTACATTTGCAAGCACAAAAGTAACATATTTTTAATAGATTTTATTTTTTAGGTTATTTGTCTTTAATTATTGCCTTTAATAGCAAAATATAATCCAAGTGAGAATAGGAATATTTGCTCACTCTTAAAAAGATCAGGTGTAATAAACCAGTCAGGGTGTGCAATAACGAATGCGCCAATCATAATTACAACAATAGCACCTCCTGAGAGTCTTGTAATAAGGTTACCTATTTGATTAAACAAAAGGCCTCCTAATATGATTCCCACCCCTGCTATCACCTCGCCAAGAGCAACTAGACTTGTAATTAATTCAGGCCATATGATGCCTTCGCTTTCGAACCATACCACCATTTTTTGAGGTGGTAGAGGAAACTTTTGATACCCATGCAAGAAGAAAGAAATTCCAAGTGATAATCTTAATATCCATGGAGCTATGCCCATAAATGGTTTAGCAATCTTTTCTAAAGTGTTGTTTATACTCATTATTTTAAGCCTCGTTTAATAAAAGTATATCCTCATCTGAGCAAATATTAAAACCTTTATTAACTAGCAGTCTGTCTAACTCATCTCTTCCAATATCAATCTTCAGATAAATAATTCCCGATCCAGAACTTTCTTCTTTAACGATACATCCCATACCGTAAAGGTCTGATCTTAGCTTTCCAAGTGAAGCTTCTATAGATACCCATCCCTTATAAACTCCATTAAATAATTCTAAGTTTATCTTCTCTCTTAAATGCTCTATTCCAAGATTTTTCTCAGCAGATATCCAAACCTCATCATTTAATTTTCTTGTCTCAGGATCTCTTAGTCCAACTAAATCACATTTATTATTAATTCTTATTTGCGTGATCTTCTCAAGGCCTAGGCTTTTTAAAATATTATCGACCTCATTAATTTTTTGATCATGGTCTGGGTCAGAGCAATCTGTTACATGTAGAAGCAAATCTGCTGATTGAAGTTCATCAAGGGTGGCTTTAAAAGATTCAATTAACTCTGTGGGAAGATCTGATATGAAGCCTACAGTATCTGAAAATAAAATTGGGCCTAACTCAGGGTCAACATTTCTTCTGGTAACGGAATCAAGTGTTGCAAATAATTTATCTGCAGCATATTGGCTACTTTTGGTAAGCTTGTTAAATAATGTTGTTTTACCAGCATTGGTATATCCAACTAAAGCAACTAGTCTATTCCTGCTTTTTTTTCTTGCATAACTATTTAGTTGTTTTTGTTTATGCGCTTTAGTAAGTCTACTCTTAAGAGTTCTTATCCTATGCCCAATCAACCTTCTATCTGTTTCTAGCTGTGTTTCTCCAGGTCCTCTTAAGCCTATGCCTCCTTTTTGTCTCTCTAAGTGTGTCCATCCTCTTATTAAGCGAGTAGAAAGATGGTTTAATTGAGCTAATTCAACCTGAAGTTTGCCTATGTGGGTAGTGGCCCTTGTAGCAAATATATCTAATATCAACTCTGTTTTATCAATTACTCTCACCTTAAGCTTGAGCTCAAGGTTTCTTGCTTGAGATGCAGAAAGCTTGTGATTAACTATCACTAAGCCAATGTCTGAGCCGTGAACTGAATTAAAAAGTTCTTCTAATTTCCCTTTGTTAATAAAATGACTAATTGATGGTTTGCTTTGTTTGTGCGAGGTAGTTCCAACAATATCTGCACCAGAGGATTCTACAAGATCAAAAAATTCCCTTTCTGCATCGTCAATTAGCTGTTTCTCTTTAAGCGAATGAACGTCAATAAAAACTAGAAATGTTTTTGCATTAGCTTTTTCTTCTTTGAACATGTAGTTAATATTGTAGAGATTTTATTTATATTTGTTACTATTATTAAGTAAATATAAATTCTTTAACTAAGGAGCATTTATTAATAAAGGTGAAAGAGCTGTAAACTCATCACTTGCCAGTAAGAAAAGAAAAGCTGTCAGAGAGATAAAAAAACTCAGATTAGAAAAAAAGTATAAAGAACTTCGAAAAGCGAAAAAAAACAAATAACAAGAAGTTTAATTTTGAAATGGCAAGTAAAGCCACAAAATGGTGGCATAGACCTTTATTAATCAATAAAAATGGAAAAAATAGATAAATACATACCAATGCTGATTATTCTAGGCTCTCTTTTTGTAGCGTCAATAGTCTAGAAAATCTAAAATTGCTTTTTTTGCAGATCACATTTTCCTGAAGCCCTGACTTCTACTTTTGGACTTGAGTTCTTTGATCCTTTTTTATTTTTTAACCAAATGTCGCCCTGTATTTTTCCTTTTCCGGTAAACCAATTAAACGAATTCGTTACTCTATAAAGCTCAACTTCATACTCAGGGAAAAGAGGATGTTCTTCACCTGGCTGCATTGTATGAAATACTTCAATTCCAGTATCAGTTACCTCTGATGACCATGATGCATTTGGGTTTAACCATATGGGTGATGGGTCGAATGTATGAGTCAATGATTTAAACTTTTCACTGTTCATATCTGCTTGCCAATACTGAACTACATACATTTTATCCTTCTCCCAGTCTTCTGATGCGAAGCTTGTCTTGGCTCTTTGAAGAAGAAAAAGTGATTGTTGGGTTTGAGTTGCTAGGTTCTTGAAAAACTCTATGCCTTCAGAAAGGTAAGTTTTCTTTATATCTTTATAGGTTATAGAGTAAGTTCCATCAAGTTCGCACAAAACCTTGGATTGCTCTGCATATAAAGATGCTGAAAATAAAAATATTATAAGAAATCTCATAAAAATTATTATAGGTCTTTAAAGCTAGTTCTTAAATAGCCTACCTTCAACTGCCGTGCCCTTTATTTCAATATCTTTTATGAGTAAGGGGTCAATAGTTAGAGGGTTGTGAGATAAAATTGTAAAGTTAGCATACTTTCCGGGGCTTATGCTTCCATAATCATCTTCAAGTCCCATTGTATATGCTGAATTTAAAGTAACGCCTTTTAAAGCAGTTATAGCAGATATTCTTTGATTAGGACCAGCTACTTTATTTGCATAATTAATCCTATTAACTGCCGAATGCATTAAAACAAGAGGCGAAGCTGGTGCCATTGGCATATCAGAATGAAGTGAAATTGGTATATCTGCAGCATCAACATCTCCTAACCTTACCATCTGCTGCGATCTTTCAAATCCCACCCCCTTTCTACTATATAGCTCTGATAAAACATAAACATAGTATGGGTTTGCGCTGACTATTACGCCCAAAGTTTTCATTCTTTCAATTTGATCTTTTGCAGAATATCCAAAATGAACAATTGTTGTTCTATGATCCTTTCTGGGATTTCTTTTGATGTTCTCATCCAGTACATCAAGAATTCTATCTAATCCGCCGTCACCATTTTGATGAACATGAATTTGATAGCCGGCATCCCAATACAATTGGAATGTTTGTTTAAAAACCTCTCCTTCCATCAGCCATATGCCTTGATGCCCATCTAGATAACCATCTCTTAAAACCATGTTTTGCGAATACATAGCCCCATCAGAAAACAGCTTTATATGTTTTGGTAGGAACTGAACTTTGCCTGCACCCCAGGATAAGTGCTTTATAGTTTCATCTAATAGATCCTCAATTTTCATATTTTCCAACATATATAAAGCGCTTGGAATATAAAAAGATCTAAATGGGGTATCTGTATCACCAAATACATAATTTTTAACCTGTTGAATTTTAGGATCATACATTGATCCAGGATTGCCAATTAAAGTAATTCCATTTTGCTGGATATAATCTTCAGTGGTCTGCAAGCCTTTAATTATTCTTTCAGGTGTTGCAAGATACTCCATTATTTTTGGCATAACAGCAATTAAACCTCTTTCAGAAAAATGTCCTTTTTCAAGATCAGCAAGTTTTCTATCGTATTCATTCAGATGAGCTATATCTTTCTCACTTATATTAAAAAACTCTAGCGCTTTACTATTAAGGATAAACTCATGAAAAGATCTATGGATAATAAGAATTGGTCTTTCTCTAGATATAAGGTCTAAGTCATGTCTATCCAAGTTTCCATGAAAATAATGATGAAACCCCCAACTTATTAAGGGGTTTTTTGCTTCCCCGCTCTTGCTCTCAATATTGATCAATCTTTCTAAGTAAGCCTTCCGCTCCCTGACGCCTTTGCTAACTTGACCTGGAATAATCCAATCATCAATAGCAACAATAGATGAGTTCATTGTTATTGCTGCAAGCAAAGGGTGGATATGATGCTCAATGAAGCCTGGAACAATCACATCATCTTTAAAGGTTTGATCTATCTGGACTTCTGGATATATCTTGAGAAGATTTTTTAAATGGCCAACAGATAATATTTTGTCATCCTGTATTACAAATGCATTAGCATCAAGAAAACGATCATCCAGAGTAATCAAGTCCTTGGCCAAAAATATTTTTTTAGATGTATCAGCAAAGATCGGATGAATTAAAGTTAGGGCAATTAAAAAATGAAATATTCGCATAAATATATGCTATCAGATTTTAAAGAGTAGTTTATTTTTTTAGATACTTAGATCTTCTAAATTATAGTCTCGTAAATCTTTTCTAGCAGCATCATTCCATTCAAATGACTTCTTTGATTTATTTAAAGGTGCATATAAGTATGACTTTTCCGAAGGATATTTTTGTTTTCTTGCCTCTATTGCATACCCAATAGCTCTTGCCCTGCGCTCTATTATTTTGTCGTCGAAAACCTGAGCTTCACTGTGAATACCTCCGCCTTGAGTTCCAATAACAGATGATCTTTTATGAAATCCAAAATTAACAGTGACACGAGGTTCAAAACCACAATTTGGAAAAGAGCCATGAAGGATCTGTCGATTACAAATGACAACATCGCCTGGATTACAAACAATTGGGACTGCATCTTCCAGTCGTTCGCTTCCTGTCTCAGAAACAAGCTTTTTAATATCAATTTTTCCATCTTTATGAGTCCCTGGAACAACCCAAACACCGTTAACTGCTGTGCTGCCATACACCTGAGCCATAAAATTAAATCCATGAATCTCTTCATCAAAATTTTCACTTTCCCAGTGAGTTACACCATCCTGATGCCATGAAACTGCAGCTCCAATCCCAGGCTCTTTTATAAATAATGCTTCATTAAATGGGGTGAAATCTTTACCATTTATAGATTCAGCAACTTTTAAAAGATCAGGGTGGGCATAGGTCCTCAAACAAGCATCTGAGAACTGTAATGATCCAAGCAATATTAAAGGAACTGCTGAGGGAGCATCTTCTTCAGCTTCAGGCTCAAACATCTTTATTTGATGCCTTCCATTTGCAAGCTCAGTTCCTCCAAGCGGATCTCCCAATGGCTTTGACCACAATAGAGTTAAAGATTTTGATTCTGCATTCATTGCAGGCTCACCTTTGGAGTTAACAGAGCTTTCTGGTCCGGTAGGGAATTTTGATCGCAAATCTTCTAAATCAACTTTAATATCTTCTAACTCATCTTTATTCAAAGCGCCTTCAAATATAAAGAAACCATATTTGGAATAGGCATCTCTAATTGATTTTGAAAGACTTCCGTCTTCTTCAAAAGCTATAGGGCCACGGTTTTTCAGCGATAATGCTTTTTTCTCACCAGCAATTAAATAGTCTTTCATGGCTTCAGACTCATCGCCATAATATGCTGCACAAGCTTCAATTGATTTAGATGCATCGATCATTTTATTTCCTCTTTTTTATTTTTTAAACTCATTAGAACAGAGTTATTTTTACAGTGATTAATAGCCGACTCTAGCTTTCTTTTTGGGTAACCTTTTTTAAGGTCAGATTGATTAACATATGCCACACAGTCTTCTATATTACTAAAAGGAGGTTTTAAATTTTCTGTATTCTCAGATTGTTGACACCCAATTAATATGAAAAAAGAAAATGCAGCTAATAATTTATTCATAAATGTTTAATATCCTATAAATATACGAATAAAGATAACTGGTAAAACTAAAGATAAGAAAAGCAAAAGTAAGAATTTCCATTTAGTCATATTAATCATATATTTAATTTATTCTCACGTATTCTGCCATAGCAATTAGAGTAAGTTCAAATATCTTCAAAGGTATTATTAGACTTGATCACTTGCAAGGACTGCATTTGTCTTATTTAGATAAATAACAATTAATAAATTTGCTGATGAGTATATGAAAACACTGATTGCAATAAGCGAAAGAGTTGTTTCAATATAAGCATAAGATGCAATTATGACGCATAAAATTAACCTTGCTATTTCTGCTTTTAACTCCTTTTTACCATCAAGCCACATTGCGGTGCAGTACATTGTAAAAGTCATCATACTTATGGTTACCCATAACTCAAAGTAATCCAGGTATCCACTTTGAATGAAAGCTAAAAATATATAGGTAATGAATAAGTATTGGAATAAGGCATAAAGCTTATATTCTTTTTTTATAACAGGATTATACTTTTTGAAAGTTTGCGGATTGAATTCATCTTTTTTTATTTGGTTAGGAAAACTTGTAGGGGTCCAGCTTGTTCTTGCAAATGGAGCATATAGCTTGTCTTTCCATTTTTTTGATAGCCACATCTCTTTAATTATCTTCACATAAATGTGGAGATTAGCCCAAACTGGATTGAATGTATTTAATGTACTTCTAATCCCATATATACATGCCTCATTCTCATCTTCTATTTTGTGTGTTCCAAACATTCTGTCCCAAATAATAAAAACGCCGCCATAGTTTTTATCTATATATTGCTCATTCTGAGCATGATGAACTCTGTGATTTGAAGCAGTAACGAAATAATTTTCGTACCATCCTAGTTTAGGTATATGTTCGCTATGCACCCAAAATTGATATACAAGATTCAGTGAAGCTACGCTGATAAAGACATATGAAGGAATTCCAATCAAAAACATTGGGATATAGAAAACCCAACTAACAAATGCACCTGTTCCAGTTTGTCTTAAAGCCGTACTCAAATTGTAATCTTCGCTTTGATGATGAGCGGCATGTGATGCCCAAAATATTTGCCTCTCATGGCTAATTCTGTGAAACCAATAATAGAAAAAATCATAAATAACAAAAGCAAATATCCATGTAATTGGTGACTCTGCATCCATTCTCCATAAAGCAAATCTAGTCTCTGCCAAATAAAAAACATATCCTGCAGCACCAATAATAATTAATTTGTTTGCAGTACGAAGGGTGCCCATAAATAAATTACTTATAGCATCATTTAATCTATAGGTATTCTTCTTTATAGCTATTCCATAAGCTAGCTCAGCTAAAAGGGCTAGCAAGAAAAACGGAACAGCATAGGTTATGTAATCCATGGTTTATATTATCTTAAATAATAATTATTTTAAAATAAGCTTAGAAAGCAATTATATTAAAAATTATTGTTTTCTATAGGAGTTTCTATTCCAAGCAAGAACTGAGAATGGGATGGTTAACAAGTAAATCAAAGCTATAACATTAATAGATAACCATAAAAAATTTATAATACTTAATGCGATTAATGAAAACAGAATAAGAAATATAAGTCTTGATTTAATATATATCTTCTTTCTTTTAATTGAAAAAGTTGGAATTCTGCTTGTTAGCAAGCCGCTAATTAAAATTATATAAGCTGCTACAAAGTTCAAATTTTCATATGCCCAATCAAAACCCATGAACGAATGAGTTAAGGGGAGCAAAATTAAAATTGCTCCTACGGGTGTTGGGATGCCAGTAAAGAAATTATCCGGCTCTTCTTCGGAGGTCTTAGATAACTCCAGCCTAACATTATATAAAGCTAATCTTAAGCATGAAAAGATTATAAAAACTAAACAGGCAAACGTACCTATGCCGCTCTCCTGGTTGAATATAGACATATAAACAAGAATGCCAGGTGCGATACCAAAACTAAGAAAGTCTGAAAGAGAGTCAAGTTGTGCACCTAGATCTGATTCACTATTAAGATGCCTCGCAAGCATTCCATCTAATACATCACATAGTCCAGCAATTAAAATACATAAGATTGCTAAATTAAAATCTTGCTCAAGGGCAAATCTGATTGAGCTTAGTCCAAAACTTAGTCCGGATAGAGTGATAACATTTGGGAGCAATACTTTAAAATCTATTTTCTTCATTTTCTTATTTAAATGATGCTAGAACAGACTCGCCGGCAACAACCTTATCTCCAACAGAGCATTTAGTAACTGCATCTAAAGGCATGTATATGTCGACACGAGAACCAAATCTAATCAATCCAAATCTTTCTCCTTGAACAAGATTGTCATTACTAGACACGAATCCTAAAATTCTTCGAGCAATTAAGCCAGCTATTTGTACTACAACAATTTCAGGACCACTGTTAGCAGAGCTAATTACAAGGCTACTTCGTTCATTTTTCTCGCTAGCTTTATCAAGACTTGCATTTAAAAATTGACCTTCCTTGTAAACTGTAGCTTTAACAGTGCCAGAGACTGGGCTTCGATTAATATGAACATTGAAAACATTCATAAAGACGCATATGCGCTTCATTTTCTCTTGGCTCATTGAAACTTCTTTTGGAGGATAAGACTCATCAATAAGACATACCTTTCCGTCTGCGGAGCTAATAATTGAATTAGAATCGTATGGAGTATTTCTTTCTGGATCGCGAAAGAACCATAAAGTAAAAATAGTTAATAGGTACCCAATGATTGAGATTGCTGTAAATACAAATCCGAGAAAGATTGAAATAACAAAGAAAATGATTGCAAATCTCCATCCCTCAGGATGAATAAACGGTCTTTTTGAAGATGACATGCTTATTTTTAATAATAATTAATTAAGTCGCGCATTTTATAACATGAAATTTTTATAAGCTAGACGCTCTTAAAAAACTTGAAAAATGGTGGGCCCGGTAGGACTCGAACCTACGACCAATGGATTATGAGTCCACTGCTCTAACCAACTGAGCTACAGGCCCTTATAGATAAAGTATATCTAGTAAAGAGCGAATCATTATATAAGAATAAATAATTTAAGGAAGCTTAGTGAGTATTTTTATCTTCTTACTTACTTGTTAGAATATTATCATGATAGATCTTAGTAATAAGTCGCCTTTTGCCTCTGGTGGCAATAGAGATTGCTATGAGCACCCTACAAATCCTAATGTCTGTATAAAAGTTACTAAAAGCGGTATTTTGGAAAAAATAAGAAAGAATAAAGCCTGGTATAAAAGATTAAGATCTACAAAAAGTTTTGATGATAATTTAAGAGAGGAGTCTGCCTATAAGCAAAGCGCCATAACATCTCCATTAGATTCAACTATATGGGAACATTTAGCAAAATGGCATGGCATGATTGATACAAATTTAGGCCAAGCATCTGAAACAGAGTTAATAAAGAATGATAATCAAATTGCTGAAACATTGGAGAGCTATCTTTTTAGAGAAGGGCTCACAGAAGAAATAAAAGTTGCTATTTCTATATTTGAAACTTGGCTAAGAAAACATCGTGTTTTAACTAAAAATATTATCCCGCACAATATCGTTTTAAAGAAAAATGGGGCCTTCCTAAATTTGAAGATTATTGATGGTCTGGGTTGCTCGTCTTTCCTGCCCTTACCTCAGTACAGTGAATTTTTTGCTAACAGATACATTGAGCGCCGCATCGCGTTAATGTGGAGCAGAATCCATTGGGACCTTGAAGGAAGAAAAGGAAGCTGGAAATAAGTTTATTACTCGTCTAAGAAACTTTTTAAATGACTTGATCTGCTTGGGTGTCTTAGCTTTCTTAAGGCCTTGGCCTCAATCTGCCTAATTCTTTCCCTAGTAACATCAAACTGCTTACCAACTTCTTCTAAAGTGTGATCGGTATTCATTCCTATACCAAATCTCATTCTTAAAACCTTTGCTTCTCTTGCTGTTAATGAGCCAAGTACATCATCTGTTGCTAAATGCAGACTACCTTCTGTAGCATTTTGCAATGGTGACTCAATAACAGTATCTTCAATAAAATCACCTAGACTTGAATCCTCGTCATCACCGATAGGTGTTTCAGTTGATATTGGTTCTTTTGCGATTTTCAGAACTTTTCTTACTTTGTCTTCCGGCATATCGAGTTCTTGCGAAAGTTCTTCAGGTGTTGGCTCTCTTCCCATATCTTGCATCATTTGGCGAGACACTCTATTTAATTTATTGATAGTTTCTATCATATGAACCGGTATTCTTATTGTTCTTGCTTGGTCAGCGATTGATCTTGTAATAGCCTGTCTAATCCACCATGTTGCATAAGTTGAGAATTTATAACCTCTTCTGTATTCAAATTTATCAACAGCTTTCATTAAGCCGATATTGCCCTCTTGAATTAGATCTAAAAATTGCAGACCTCTGTTTGTATATTTTTTAGCAATAGAAATAACAAGTCTAAGGTTAGCTTCAACCATGTCTTTTTTGGCTCTTCTCATTTTGGTTTCACCCATAGACATTTTTCTATTAATTTCTTTAATTTCTTTTACAGATAAACCTACCGATCTCTCGAGCTCTAAAATATCTTTTTGAGCGATCACAACATCTTGTTTTACAGCAGCTAAAAGATCTTTTTTATATTTCTTCTCTTTCATAAGAGAATCAACCCATTTAACTTCAGTTAAATTATCTGAGAAATTTTTAAGGAAATCTTTTCTTGGCATCCTAGCTTTTTTAACAAGCTGTTCCTGAATAAACTTTTCTTTTTCTCTTATTTTTGTTAGTCCTGATCTAGCTATTGCGCTAATTTCGTCGAACATCCTAGGACTGAATTTCAAGAACTGGAATATGTCTCCAACTTTAACGAAGTCTTCAGCCACCTCTTTTGATGATCTGCCTTTAGAATCTATTGTTTTTAAAGTTTTATTGTATTGACGTTTTAAGTTAGTCATTCTTCTTTGTAGGTCTTTCATATCCGGACCATTGCTCACTTCTTCATCAGATTCTTCGGCTGCTTCTGCCTCTTCTTTAGCCCTTTGGCTACCTGGGCCAGCTGATGGAACATACTCCATCTCTTCAAGGAAGCCTGTTAAAAAATCATTAATCTTCTTCTCGCCATCTTTAACCATTTGGTGATAGTCGATTGCATATTCTACTGATCGAGGATATAAAACACTGGCATGAAGAAGATCACGCATGCCCTCTTCTATTCTTTTGGCAATTTCAATTTCGCCCTCTCTTGTAAGAAGATCAACCGTACCCATCTCACGCATATACATTCTTACAGGATCTGTAGTTCTTCCTGTTTCATTCTCAACAGCAGCAAGTGCTTCAGCAGCTTGTTCCAGCGCAATGTCATCAGAATCTTCTGACTCAGCAAGCATTAATGTATCTGCATCTGGGGCAGTTTCGTGAACTTGAAGACCGAGATCATTAATCATTCCAATAATTTCATCTACCTGATCAGGGTCTGATATATCTTCTGGAAGATGGTCATTTACATCAGCATAGGTCAAATAACCCTGCTCTCTTCCTTTTTCAATGAGTTCTGCTATTTTTGAACCCTTTTTACTTAACTTGTCCACTAATTCTCCAATTTGTATTAACTATATGTGGTGACTGATTGCAATTTTTCAATCACTTACTATGCTTAAATTTCGTAGTAAATTTTTGTCTGCTTCTGTGTGATTTTCTTTTTTTAGAATGACTTGTTGTAATTCTCTTTTTTCAGCAGAAGTAATTTCTTGCATATTATACTTTTCTTTTAGAATTTCTTCTCTATCTTTTTCAGATTTCGAAATAGTATTGATGCAATCATTGATCATTTCCTTTGCGTCTTCTGCTGAAAGGTTTATGTCTGATAGCAGAGCTTCACTGAACACATTCTGTATTTGCTCTTTTTCAATACTTTCAAATACTATTGATGGAATGACATTTGGATCTTTTTTAAACTTATCTTTTACCAACTGAATGAAATAAAACTTTGAATCTGCTTTTATATCATCAAATATAATCTCAGCAGCTAGTTTTGGATGCTGGATGAGAGCAGTAAATATCCCAAGGACTGCTTTTCTAGCAATTTTTGAAGATGATTTAGGCTTAATCTCCTCTGATTTATTTAACGGACTTGAGGTATATTGATTGGAAGTAGTATTTATTAAATTAGCAAAATCTAAGCTACAAACCTTTCCAACCTCTTCGATGTATGCCTCTTTTAGTGGCTGATTATTAATTTTATTTACTAACGGGACAGCAAACTTTGCAGCTAATGACCTTCCCTCAATAGTGTTTAAATCTGCTTGCTCCTTAACAGTTTCAATGAAAAATTTAGATAAAGAAGTTGCAGCATTGGCAAGTTCTAAAAAAGCTTCTTTTCCATGTTCGTTTATATAACTGTCTGGGTCATGCCCTTCTTCAAGAAATATGAAAGATATATTGATGTCTTCTCTTAAAATTGGCAATCCATTTTCAACAGCTCTCCAAGCTGCTTTTCTTCCAGCAAGATCCCCATCAAATGCAACATATATATTTTTGCAGTATCTCATCATTTTAGATATATGCAGACCTGTAATAGCGGTACCCAATGAGGCGACAGCATTTGTAACTCCATTTTGATGAAGAGCGATTACATCCATGTATCCCTCTACGACAAATAAAGACTTTAGTGGGCTGTTTAGCTTTCTTGCTTCAAATAGACCATATAACTCTTTAGATTTACTGAATGTTTTTGTCTCAGGAGAATTTAAATATTTAGGCTCGCCCTCATCGATTATCCTTCCTCCAAAAGCAATATAGTCTCCTTTTATATTTTTTATCGGGAACATTAGCCTCGCTCTAAATCTATCTTTCATTTTTTCGGAAAACAGCCCTGAATCTGTCAGATCATTTTTTTCATACTCTTTTGATAAAATTTGAAAGAGTCCTTCCCACTCATCAAGTGAGTATCCAATATTAAAAAATTTAGCAACTTCTCCAGAAATTGATCTAGATTTAAGATATTCAATAGCCTTTTTACCATTGGAAGATTTTAGCTGTTCTTCATATATCTTAACTGTTCGTGTGTTTATAGTTAGGGCTTGAGTTGTATCAACTGTTTGATGTGTTTTTGGAACTTCTAAGCCTACAGCAGAAGCAATGCTTTCTACAGCATCAACGAAATCTAGGTTCTCGAAGTCTCTTAAAAAGTTAATTGCATTGCCTTTAGCATTGCAAACAAAACAATAATAAAACTGCTTATCCTGATTAACTGCCATCGACGGATTGGTATCATCGTGGAATGGGCATATGCCCCAAAAATTATTGCCTTTTTGATTTAACTGAACTCGTCTGCCAATAATATCAACGATATCAGATTGATCTAATATTTGATCAATAAAACTAGAGGGTATCGACATTTTGATTAAACCAGTTATCTATTAAAATTTTAGCTGCATTTGCATCAATAATTTCTTTTTTAATATTTTTATTATTTTCTATCATTAGCTCTTTAAAATTTTGTCTTGCTTCAAAACTAGTAAGCCTCTCATCAACATATTCACATTCAATACCTGAAAGCTTTGCAAGTTTTTTAGAAAAATTATCTACAACTTTCATAATATCACTATCTGTGCCATCCATATTTAATGGCTTGCCAATTAGTAATAATTCTGGCTTCCACTCATCTATTATTGCACTCACCTCTTCCCAATTAACTTTATTTTCTTTATTAAAAAGAACTGTTAGGGGTGATGAGCTCATGGTTATAGTCTGTCCCACAGCAATACCAATTTTTTTTGTTCCAAAATCAAAAGATAAAATTTGCATAAAACTAACCTGAAGAGAAATTCCAATCTCTAATAATTTCTATAAATCCATACTCTTCGATCATTAGAGGATCAAATGCTGGAAATGGAGCCGATTCATTAAGTATCTTTATGGCTAATAAATCAACCTCTTCAACCCCTGAAGAAAGAACTACTTCAGATCTTATTAGATTTCCTAGTGAGTCTATTGTTGCAATAATTTGAACTCTTTGACCTTCCAAGAATATTCCATTTTCTGTGATTATACGATCGCCTGCAGATTCAATTTGACGTTGCCATAAATTTAAGTACTTTGCCTCAGCACTTGTAACTAAAGAATTAGCTTCTAGTTTTTTTATCTTTAATGATTGGTAAGAGCTTTTTTGCTCTTTGCTCACAGTTGAATTTAAATTATCTTGATCTAATTTATCCACCTCATTAAATGTTGAAGATTGTTGTCCAATTTCATCAATATTAGCATTTGCCAGTTTTACATTGATAACCGGTGTTTGATTCAAAATAGGTAATTTATAATAAGTTGAAAAAGTAATGCCAAAGATCAATACCAAATGGATACCAGTTGATATTAGAAAAGATTTATTAAGATTTAAAGACCTTGAGCTAGCATTTTTTGTAAGAAGGTGTGAACTCATAAGCCTTCTATGTAATCTTTAATTGGGTTTTTGCCTGATTGAATAAAAATTTCTCTTGCACAAGTTGGGCTTGTAATATTTATTTCCGTTAACTTATCACCAATCATATCTATGCCAGCAAAATTGATACCATTTTCCAGGAGTTTAATTGCAATTTGATTTGCAATATCTTTTTGAACAGAGGATAGATCAGCCACAACACCCCTTCCCCCTGCAGCAAGATTTCCTTTAAAATTTCCATCTTGTGGAATTCTTGCAAGAGTTTTTGGGAATACCTTTCCATGAATAATTAGAATTCTAAAATCTCCATCATAAATTGCCGGAAGAAATTCTTGAGCTATGATTGTTGTTTTTTCTTGGTTAGTCATATTAATTAAAATATCTTTTTCGTCTTCGTTGATACCATCAAATTTATGAATAGAAGTTCCGCCCATTCCATCAAGTGGCTTTACAACAATAGTCTTATATCTTTGTTGAAATTCTTTAATTTGATTTATGTTTGAAGTAATAATCGTCTTAGGAATAAAGTTAGGAAAATGCAAAGCAAATACCTTTTCATTAAATTCTTTAATCGCTGACGGATTATTATGTATTTTGGCACCATTATTGACTGCTGTACTTAGAAGATGAAGACAATTTATGTAATCATCATCTACGGGTGGATCTTTTCGCATGAAAACAGATGAAAACTTACTTAAATCAATCTTGCTAGAATTAATTGAAATAGAGATATTGCTGTTTATAGAGAGGCAATTTGCATAAATAATATTATCAAATGCGAAAATATTATTTATTTCGCACTGATACACATCTGCGCCATTGTTTAAAGCTTCTTCCATCATGAAAATAGAGGTATCTTTTTTATGATTAAGAGAGTCAAAAGCATCAGTTATAAATAAGAATGATTTTTTCATAACTCACCTAGATAATTTTGCACAAGTGTTGCCCCTACTATTGCAGCTGTTTCTGCCCTTAAAATATTTTTTCCAAGAAGCCTTATATTAACATTATGAGAATTTAATAATTCCAATTCGTCAGCAGAAAAGCCAGATTCAGGCCCTGAAATTATGACTTGTTCTGATTGTGCTATATCGCTTGGTAAAAAAATACCTTTGCCTGAAAAATCAAAAGCGATGATATTAGCATTGTGCATATCTTTTAGAATCAGAGCTTCTTCTAGATTTGGAAATAACCTAATCTTTGGAAGATAGTTATTCCCAGATTGTTTGCACGCTGATATTGCAACATCCTTAAGCTTATTGACTATTTTTTGTAGATCTTTTTTAGCGATACTCTGATCAATATTTTTAGGTCTGAATAAGTTAATTTCATCGATTCCTATTTCTACAGTTTTCTGGATCATTAAGGCCAAGCTATCTTTTTTTAATATTGGCAGAAGAGATGATGTTTTAATAAGGGTTCTAGGAGACACATTAATTTTTGAATTAAGAGATACTTTTACATTAGTCCTGCCAAGTTCTTTTACTTTGAATGATCCAAATAAACCCTTGCCATTAAAAACTTCTATTTGATCGTCTAATTTAAGCCTAAGCACCTTTGTAAGATGATTGGATTGCAAATCATCTAACTCTAGATCTGAGCTACTTTCTGATAATGATTTGCTATAGAATCTATGAAGTTTCATACTTCTATTATAGCTACTGGATTATAAGAATGTCAGACATAAATATCATATTAATTAGGCATGGTGAGGCGGCAGCTTCTTGGTCTGAAGACCCAGATCCTGGGTTAAGTAAAGATGGTCATAAGCAGGCTGAAAGTTTATTAATGCATGATAGCTACCAAGACCTTTCAGGGTATCAATTTATTTCAAGTCCAAAGTTAAGAGCAATAGAGACATCAAACCTCCTAGCTAAGAAATTTAATAAAAATGTTGAGATTGATGAAACTTATACTGAAATTCCTTCTGATGGTGTTTTGATGAAAGATAAGATGGAATGGCTTGGTAAAATTGCATCCATGCCAATAAATAATTTGCCCATCGGGGTAGTTGATTGGCGTAAAAAGATAATTTCAGCCCTTCTTTCAATTCAAGTCAACACAGTTATTTTTTCACACTTTATGGTCATGAATGCATTAGCAAGCTTTGAAAATGATGCAGGTAAGTTGTTATCTTATTATCCGGACTACACATCATCTATAAAAATAATCATTAGAAATAAATCAATTATTTCGATTCAAATTGATAAAGAGAAAAAAACTAAGATCAATATATAAAAAACTATTGAGCAATTTTTAAACAGATGTAAAATCTAATAGTCCTTCTACTAATTAGTTTATATTGGCAAAAAAAGAGCCCTCTTTCGACAGCTATTCAAAAAAACCTCTTAAGGAAGAGGTTAGGAAAGCTATGAAAAGATACTTTAGACAACTGGAATCTAATGCTCCTATAGATGTCTATGAGCTTGTATTGTCAGAAATAGAACCGCCTCTACTCATACAAACAATGAAATATGCAAGAAATAATCAGTCTAAGGCTGCAAAAATTCTTGGTATTAACAGAACAACCCTTAGAACAAAACTTAAAAAATATAAAATATAATGCACCTAATAGAGCCAAGAACTGCCCTTATAAGCCTTTCAAATAAATCTGGATTATCTAAATTGGTTGAATTCCTAATATCTAGGAATGTAAAAATACTATCAACAGGGGGGACATATAAAGCAATTAAAAAGATTACTCCTGATGTTATTGAGGTATCAGAATTCACTGGATTTGAAGAAATGATGGATGGAAGAGTTAAGACTCTTCACCCTAAAATCCATGCAGGCATATTAGCAAGAAGGGATAAAGACCTTGATGTGCTTGAAAGCAGAGGCTATGAGCCAATAGATCTTGTTGTAGTTAACCTATATCCATTTCAAGAGACCATTGCCTCAGGGTGCTCATTTGATGAAGCAATAGAAAAAATAGATATTGGGGGGCCGACCATGATTAGATCTGCGGCAAAGAATTTTAAAGATGTTGCTGTATTATCAGACCCGAATGATTACTCTTCATTTATTACACAGTGGGAAAGTGATGGAGGTATTTCTCTTAATATGAGAAAAGATTTATCAAAAAAAGTTTTTTTGACAATGGCTAATTACAACAAAGCTATTTCAGATTACTTATCAGAGAACCAATCCATCTCATTACCTGATTTTAGTTTTGAAAAAAGTTCAAATCTTAGATATGGTGAGAATCCTCATCAAAAAGCAACTTTGCTAACTTTTGGAGGGCTAAAGAAAAGAAATATTGCCAATGCTGAAATTATTCAAGGCAAAGAAATGTCTTATAACAATATTGTAGATGCTGATGCGGCGTGGGAATGCGTAAGAGAGTTTAGTGATCCTGCATGTGTAATTGTTAAGCATGCAAATCCATGTGGAGTAGCTTCTGCAGATTCGCTGCTTGAGGCATATGATTTAGCATTTCAAACTGATCCAACTTCTGCCTTTGGTGGCATTATTGCGCTTAATGGAACCTTGGATACGAAGACTGCTAAACAGATAAATGATAGGCAGTTTGTTGAGGTCATTATTGCAACAGGTTATGAAGAAGGTTCTTTAGAAGTTCTATCTGCAAAGAAAAATATAAGAGTGCTGAGAGTCGATTTAAATCAAGATAATCCTTACCCAGGCATTATTAAAAAAGTCTCAGGTGGGATTCTTTTGCAAGATGATGATAGTTTTAGCGTGCCTATGTCATCCTTAAAATGTGTGACCAAAAGGCAGCCGAATGAAGAAGAATTAAATGATCTTATGTTTGCTTGGAAAGTTGCTAAATATGTTAAATCTAATGCGATAGTTTATGTAAAAAATAAGCAGACTATTGGTATTGGTGCTGGTCAAATGAGTAGAGTGATAAGTGCTGATATAGCAAACCTTAAAGCAAAACAGGAAGGATTAAAGGTTGATGGAGCAGTAATGGCGTCTGATGCTTTTTTTCCATTTAGAGATGGTATTGATAAGGCAGCTTCAAGTGGGATTGCGTCCATTATTCAACCAGGTGGTTCTATAAGAGATGATGAAGTTATCGCTGCTGCTAATGAAAATGATATGGCAATGGTTTTCACCAATACAAGACATTTTAGGCACTAATGAAAGTACTTGTTATTGGGTCTGGTGGAAGAGAGCATGCTTTGGCATGGAAGTCTGCACAAGATGATGATGTTAGTGAGGTGTTTGTTTGCCCTGGAAACGCTGGAACTGATCTAGAGGATAAATTAACCAACATTGCAATTGAACATAATGACTTTAATTCAATTGAAAATTTTTGTGTTGAACAAAATATTCATTTAGTAATTATTGGTCCAGAGCAGCCATTAGTTGCTGGTTTAGCTGATTTTCTTTTATCGAAAAATATAAATGTATTTGGGCCATCTCAAGCAGCAGCTCAGCTAGAAGGGTCTAAGACTTTTTCAAAAGATTTCTTTGTTAAATATGGCATACCGACAGCAGCATATGAATCATTTGATAACTTTACTGATGCTCTTGGTTATCTGGATAGAGTTGAATACCCAACGGTTGTTAAAGCAGATGGCTTAGCGGCAGGCAAGGGAGTGATTATTTGTGATAATAAGGATGAGGCTATATCTGCTTTAGAGAGTATTTTTAAAGACAAGACATTTGGGTCTGCTGGAAGTAGAGTTGTGATTGAGGAATTCCTTGAAGGTGAGGAAGCTAGTTTTATAGCAGTGGTAAGTAAAAATAAAATAATACCATTGGCAACTAGTCAGGACCATAAAGCAGTTGGTGAAGGTGATGTGGGTTTAAATACAGGTGGAATGGGAGCCTACTCTCCAGCCCCAATAGTAACAGAGACTATTAACCACAAGATATTAGATGAGGTTATGAAGCCGACAATGCAAGGACTAATAGATGAAGGCTCTCCTTACTTAGGTTTTTTATATGCCGGGCTAATGATAAAAGATGGTGAAATAAAAGTTTTAGAATTTAATTGTAGATTTGGTGATCCTGAAACACAGCCAATAATGATGCGATTAGAATCTAGCTTAGTAAAACTCTGTCTTGATGCTATAAATGATAATCTTGATAGTCATAAAATAAGATGGAGTGCAAAGTCTGCCTGTGGTGTTGTGATAGCATCGGGTGGTTATCCAGAGCAATATAAATCAAATCAAGAAGTATTACTTGAAGAGATTGATGGCTCTGATGCAAAATTATTTCATGCAGGTACAAAGATATATAACGGATCAGTTGTTACCTCTGGAGGTCGAGTGTTTTGTGCAACGGCTCTTGGTGATGATCTTAAAGAGGCTCAAGAAAAAGCTTATAATCTTGTCAAAAAAGTATCATTCAATGGAGCCTTTTACAGAAAAGACATTGGCTATAAGGGTATTTATATGGGTGTGAAATGGGTTTGATAGATAATATTATTAATGAATGTGATATTGCGCTGAAGACTCTATCTAATAAGAAGCCAGGAACAAATAGAGACTATCCAGCAGAAAATATTCAAGATCAGAAACAAGAGCTTTCCAAGGAAGAGAAAAATCTTTCAATCCAAATGATGAGAGTCAATCTTGCTGGTGAGGTTGCTGCTCAGGCGCTATATCGCGGCCAAGCAATGGTGTGCAAGGATGAAGAAATTAAAAAGCATCTCATTGAAGCTGGTGAGGAAGAAACTGACCATTTGATTTGGTGTAAAAAGAGGTTGGATGAGCTTGATGGAAATGCTTCTGTATTTAATCCTATATGGTATGCAGGATCATTTGCGATAGGTGCAATTTTTGGAAATATGGGTGAAAAAGTTAGTTTAGGTTTTGTTGAAGAAACTGAGAAACAGGTTGTGAAGCATATAGATAAACATCTTGATAGAATATCTTCTAAAGATAAAGATACTATAAAAATATTAAAGACTATGAGAGAAGACGAGGATACTCATGCCAAACAAGCTGAAGAAAATGGTAGTGAGGAGCTTAGAAAGCCAACAAAAAAGATCATGGAATATACTGCAAAAATTATGACTTC
>ERZ807291.199-NODE-199-length-94399-cov-29.842640_pt1 | contig 94399 bp, 87 predicted proteins | sample MGYA00521257_ERZ807291 | MGnify/ENA primary metagenome ERZ807291 (study PRJEB31413, sample SAMN03169783) | marine metagenome | biome: Marine; feature: Water; material: Subsurface seawater | place: North Sea | collected 2011-04-28 | depth 1 m m ... | reverse complement strand
CTCGCGACTCCCGCCCAACAAATCGATGAGAACATAAAGAAAAAGGAAACTTTTAAGTGCTTACTATACACCATTCTAAAATTCCAAAGTTCATTCGGAAGTGCAAGAAGCAACAATTGAATAGTTTACTGAAGCAAAAGATTCTAGGGATCATAAAAGGGTGAGGTTTGCCATCTTAAACCCAAGCCAAATAAAAAATAATGTCCCGAAAAAATTTGCACAAACATAGACGAATCCAATTCCCCAGTCACCCCTCTGTAAAAGACTGAACAAATCCATACCAAAGGTTGAAAAGGTGGTAAATCCACCACATAGACCAATAATCCAGAATGCACGAAAGATTTCACCAGTCCCAAAGGTAGCGATCCATTTTGATAAAAACCCAATCAAGATGGCTCCACCCAAATTTGCCAATACCGTTGCCCAAAGAGTTTGAGAAGTGAGGAAGTGGGAAATGAGTGCACGAAGCACAGATCCCAGTGCTCCTCCCAATCCAACAAATAATAAAACCTGGATCCCCATGTCTATACGGGGCAGAACAGAGTTAGCCTTCCGCTATTTCCTCCACTGCTAACTCAGAATCATCCTCTTCTTCCAATTCCGACTCAGCCTCCTCAACCGTGTTGTATTTCAACACTCTTTGGTTTTGAGGAAGGGGGGATAAATTCACCATGATAAACCTACCACTCAACTTGGGTTCGTCATCTGGACGCCCAACCCCAGAAAGGTCTTTGATGGCACGATTGACCAAAGTCATACCGATATCGATATGTTCCATCTCACGACCACGGAACATTAAGGTAATTTTTAACTTATTCCCATGGTGCAAAAATTTCTCTGAGCGACGCAGTTTTGTAACATAGTCATGCTCCTCAATACGGGGACGAAACTTTGCCTCCTTGATACGTTTGGCAGACTTCTCCTTATTTTTCTTGTTTTTGCTAAGTTCATATTTGTACTTACCAAATTCAAGAATGCGGCAGACCGGTGGGTGAGCATTGGCTGCAACTTCGACCAAATCAAGCCCTTCGGCTTTCGCGATTTTAACCGCTTCTTCAGGAGGCATAACCCCGAGCATTTCGCCATCTGATCCAATTACACGTACTTCGCGTGCACGGATCTTATCGTTTTTTCTGATGTAATTGCGGTTGCTGAACCGCTTGTTATTTTTACCACGTGGTGAAGGTGCCATGTGGTTAGTTAGGGTTATGCATATGGTATAAGGGGTGTTTTAAACAATTAGTACCTATCTTATCTCCTCAGATTGTTTGCAAGATTTAATTACATTCCCGGAGGTTAGAGGTTAAAGCTTTCTCCACAGCTGCAACTGGCCTTGGCATTAGGATTGGAAAACTTAAATCCACCCGCAACAAGCTGGTCCGAATAATCCAAGGTGGTTCCCCTAAGGTAGAGTGCGGTTTTCGAATCCACCAGCACCCGGGCACCTTCACTTGCCACAAGCAAGTCGTTAGGCTTCCCCTCTTGCACAAACTTCATCTTGTAGGAAAGTCCATTGCAACCACCTCCGGTTATGCGGATACGCAGGTATCCATCAGTTTGATCACGCTCCATAAGTTGGGAAACTTTTCCGGCAGCACGGGGTGTAAGCCTGACCAATTTTTCATTGGCCTGTAAATAATCTGCATCAGTCAGCATGGTAAACTTTTATCCTACACCCTAAACAAGCTCTTCACCAACTCATTCCTTCGCCCTAGCCCTTTTTCTTCGCATACTTCGCAAAACCTCGGGTTCCGGAGGAAAAGAACGCGAGGAAATCCTGAGCAATCGGGGAAGCGGGACCATCGCATCCTTCCAACATTTCTTCGGCCGCTTTTTTGAGGTTTTGGGAACCGAACACCTTACCAAAGCACCGCTTAAGTTCCGAAACCTCCATTGCAGAAGTTTTTCTTCTTTTTAAGCCAATAAGGTTTAATCCAGATAAAACATTTCTACCCGCAACGAGAACCTGGGGTGGGACATCCAAGGATATTTCCGCTAATCCTCCAACCATTGCACCCTGCCCGATGCGTATAAACTGGTGAACTGCGGCACCGCCCCCAAGAAAGGAGTCTGACCCAATATGTACATGCCCACCTAGTAAAACCCCATTCGCCAAGACCACATTCTTTCCCACAGTGCAATCATGGGCAACATGGCTATACCCCATAAGGAAACAACTCTCCCCCACCCTGGTTTGACCGTTCTTCTCGATCGACCGATGCACTGTGACCCCCTCCCCTATCCTCGCCCCGTCCTCAACCACGGCTTGTGAAGAAACCGTGCGGTCAAAACTCATGTGCTGCGGGTCTCCGCCAATAACCGAAAAATGGCCCACTTCCACCCCGTCTCCAAGCACAGCATGTTTTTTAACGATTGCATGTGATTGAATTTGGCAATTATCCCCAATTTGTGCTCCGCTCTCAATGATTGCATATGGTCCAACCGATACATTTTTGCCCAGCTTTGCCCCGCTTTCCACAATCGCACTTGTATGAATCAAAGAGTTTTTCACTTTTTATAAAATAGGTGGAAAGATTATTCCTCTTGAAAAATTTCCAGCTGTGGATCCTTGGATAAGCCGTATGCTTTAACCAGTCTAAGGATTTGCAGAACATCATGACCTTCATAGGTGAGGGATGGCTGGGACTGCCTGAGAAGGTTTTCCAGAATGGAACGCAGTGTCAGCACACCGCCTACTTCCATTTCCTCAAATTTCTGGTTTAATTTCTGCATTCGATCAATCCCGAGTGGCAATGCCGGGACCACCAAGATTTTTAATAAGTCTGACATTCCCGAATCTTGCCAACCCTGCTCCACGGTAAAGCATTCTTTAATCCGGCTTGCATCCATTTCCAGCTTAAAAAATTTGCTCAATTGTGCGTCACTGGAAAGGGATGCTGGAGAAAAACTGCTATTCCCCCACCCCAATGTGGCCACCCGGGCAGTTCGAATTCGGGCTAAATCTGCAGAAAAAAGCCTGATATTTTGAAACGAATCGTTTTTGGCAACCCTTGGATTCATCACCGTAATAACAGGAAGTGCTTCAAGTTTTTTTTTGGTATTTACCAATGAAGTGGTTGGGGTCGGGGCTTGGTGGACAAGAAAACCGTTGCTTTCAAAGTAAGCCTCAACCAGATCCTGCTCGATCATAATCTTTACGGTTTGAGCAGCCTACCTCATACAGCACCAACCGATGCCCAAACATTTTTGATATGCTCTGGATTGACGACATCAGTACAGTATGCATCTCCCACTTTTTCCATCACCACAAACCGAAGGACTCCACGGTCCACCTTCTTATCCGCATGCATGGCATTGATTAAATCAGCTGCTTTCATGGCAGCGTTAAATTTTGTGGGTAGGTTGTAATCATTTAACAGACCCAATAATTTCTCCTCTGGAAAATCCTGGCAGTTTCCCAAAATCCGGGAAAGCCGGAGTGCACAAACCAGCCCAATGGACACCGCTTCTCCGTGTAAGAAAGTTCCATACCCGGTAACTTTTTCAATCGCATGCGCAAAGGTATGCCCCAGATTTAATAATGCCCTGCCCCCTTTTAATCCTAGGGTTTCCCGTTCATCCCCCTGTACAATTCTTGCCTTGATCGAACAGCATCTGCGGATTAATTCCGGCAACTCAGGGGAACTTGCTGATAAGGGCTTTGGGAGGGAAAGTAGCTGGTCAAATAGTTCCATGTCGCCAAGCATTCCATATTTAATCACCTCGGCCATACCTGCGGAAAATTCACGCATGGGCAGCGTTGGTAACAGGTCGAGATCGATCCAGACAGAACTGGGCTGATGGAAGGAACCGACCAGGTTTTTACCCGCATTTAAATTAATTCCGGTCTTTCCCCCCACAGAACTATCGACCATCGCCAGCAAGGTTGTGGGAATCTGGTAGAAAGTGATCCCCCGAAGATATGTTGCCGCGACAAAGCCTGCAAGATCGCCAACCACACCACCTCCCAGCACGAAGATAAATCCACTCCGGTCAATTTTTGCATCTGCGAGAAAATCCCACGCCCTGATCAGTTGCTCCGATGACTTGCTTGTTTCTCCCGAAGGAATGACGAGATGGGGAAATTGAGCAATCAGTTTACTACAAAAGGAAGGTTGAGACTTTAACAAATTTTCGTCCACCAGTACTGCACCATGCCTGCCATTGCGATCCAAGCTGGAGGCATATTCTGCAATTTCATCTCCGAAGGCACGGCCAATGCGAATGGGATAGCTACGGTCACCCAAATTAACAGTCAGTTCCTTGGCAATTTGTTGCATCGATTGGTGAGTGTTTGGCTATGTGCTTGCGACCATCTCAGGCAGTAAGGAATCGAGATAATGATCAATGGTGAAGGGCTGTAAATCATCAGGTTGCTCGCCCAGTCCGAGGAAATAAACTGGAATTTTTAATTCTCGGTAGATTGATACGAGTGAGCCCCCTTTTGAGGTGCCGTCCAGTTTTGTGACCACCAAACCGGTAAGGCCAAATTTTTGATGAAAGATTTGTGCTTGTGCGAGTCCATTTGTCCCGGTTGATCCGTCCACCACCAACCATGCATGATGCGGGCAAGCGGGGTCTCGCTTTTGCAAAACTCTTTTAAGCTTTGCCAACTCCTCCATTAAATAATCCTTCACATGTAAACGTCCCGCCGTGTCCAAAAGTAAATAATCATATCCTTTCGCCTGGGCGGAGGCGTGAGCGTCAAATGCAACTGCTGCAGCATCGGCACCGTGGTGGCCTGAAACCAAATCGATATTTAACCTCGCTGCCCAAGATTTCAACTGCTCCGTAGCAGCTGCCCGAAAGGTATCGCATGCCCCAAGCATTACAGTCTTCTGATTTTCTACAAAACGATGACCAAGCTTGGCACAGGTCGTGGTCTTTCCGGAGCCATTTACACCAATCAGACAAATGACCTCCGGTTTATTCCCCGGAATTTCATCCAATCGTCCTTCTGCCCCATCTAGAATTTTCGCCAGCACAGATCGGGCAATCTGCCTGACATCCTCCCCCCGTAGAGACTTATTATTTTTGTGCTCAGCTTTAATCTCCGATAAGATCTCATCCGTGGTTATTGGGCCAAAATCGCTCGCATAAAACGCCTCCTCAAGTTCCAAAAGGTCGTCTTCAGAAATGGAGGCTTTCCCGGAAACCTTTTCCAAAGCACCCTGTAGAAGTGCTGATCCTTTGCTTAGCCCTTTTTTGAATTTTGAAAATATACCCATTTTCTAAAAAGAATATGACGGATGAATGTGTGCGAGGAAATGTCCTTAAAGACAGCTCATCTTGGCTGAATCAATAAAGTACAGCAAGAAAAGTCGAGTACCATACGGGTACAACAATCCTGCTCAGTGTATGCCTGCACACAAAGCATAAGTAGACGGTCATCCAAATCCCACCGATCAGTGACAAAGCCACCCTCATCATTTAGGGGAACTTGGAAAAGCGGAGGAAAGCTGGATTTTTTACTTGGTTGCCCGTACACTTTGACCAGCCTTTCGCGCAGGGAGCTCCACTGTTGCTTCACGATATCATCATAAAAAAAGTCCTGCCACCCGGCTTCCCCTTGGATCAGGCAAAGGCTGAGGGAATCTCCGTCAAATTTACAGGTCAATTCATAAGCATGGCCATCCCAACGCACCGGGGATTTGATTAAATTTGACTGTAATTCCTTGTATCCAAGAAACCCTTGGTTTTGCAGTTTTTGCAGGACTATTTCCCGGGAGTCTCCCTTGGTAAGACCAGCAAAGAATCCATGATCCTTTAGCGAGGGGAATCCCGGAGATTCGGGAAACTCATTGGGTATACCAAATATCGGGGAGATGGATAGAAGGAACCCCGCAAAACCGTTCCGTATCAGTTTACAAAGCATAATAAATGCGTTCCAGGGCAAGCATGGCATAACAGGTCACAAGCACTGGATCCTTTTCCCACCAGCGGCCGGATTCATTCACCCAAAAGCCTTCCTTATGTTGCGTGTCCAAAAGGGCAAAGGTTAGTTCCTTCCTCCAATCCCTGGTGGTCCCAGAAGGCAGTTTAATTTGGTCCATTCCAGCCAATGTCAGTGCTTTTGCCATGGTGTGGTAATAATAAAATAGACCCTGCTTGCCCATGCCTGGGTTCTCCTCAATTTGATAATTTTGACTGAGCCAATCTTTGACCGCAATAATTCTGGGGTCTGATGAATCCATCTCCGCATAAATAAAACTGAGCAATCCCGCGTAACTCATACTGCCGTAGGATCGCAGAGAGACGGTTCCATTTTCATCCGTTCTTTCTCCGGCCATGCTGTTGCCCGGGAAGTAGACAAATCCGCCGCGGTCTTCGTTGTGCTCACTTACCCAGGCTTGAGGATTAGAGGAAGGCAGATTCTGGCAATTGGACACAAAGTCGATCGCTGCCTGCCAGTCTAAATCAGACAGGTTCTCTTCCTTGGTATTATATAATTTCTTGGCGTAATAGAGGGCCTCCATTGCCAAATGAGTGTTGGATAGATCGGAATGTGCCCATGTCGATCCATAACCTACACCCCCATCAAATAAGTTGTCCGCTTTGCCTTTTTGATCGAAATCCGATTGCTGATTGACCAAAAATTTTCGGGCAGCCCGAATGATTGGCTCATCTTGGGAATCCTTAAGTTGAAGGAAGGCCATCAAGCTGATTGAGGTGTTGTATGAAGCTAACCCCTTCCCGTAAATCCCTCCGTCCGTTTGTACCATGGATCGTAAAAATTTAAACCCCAGTGTCCTTTGCTCCCTGTACTTCTCCGTCTCCTTCTGATTCGGATGCCCAAGACTGGTCCGCAATGCAAGTGCAGTAAGTGCAGGGTACTGGGGACTACCCCAAAATCCTTCGCTCCTGTTCTGTTCCGCATACAACCATTGTACGCCTTTATCTAATGAGTGCTCAATTTCCCGCTTGAGAGATTGCTCTGGGGAAGCATTCAATAATCCACTAAGCAAAATAAAAAAGCAGACAGGGAAAGGGGTGAATAAAATCTGAACTTTTTTAGCAAACACCATATCGATCAATATTAAATTCTATTCCTTGGATTGCAACTGGAAGCAGATGTTCACCGGCAAATCTTTCGGGGGCATATTTGCTGCATTGGCGATCCAGACATCGTCGGAATCACTCTGTTCATCCATGGAATTAATGGTCGCCCGATTGTCATGATAGATCGCCACAATCGAGCCGTCTTCTTCTGCCAGATAGCTGCCCTCGATCATCCGTGAACCAGTAAAGATAAAGGAGTTTCCCTGTAATTGCCTGCCATCGTTTTGATTCAGGACCATTGGGCTTATAGCCTGAGAGTGAGATGTGCCATTGTGCTCCCATTCTGCTGATATTTGTATCGATCTAAACTTGGGCAAATTACCCTTTGACCCTGACAGACTTTTAAAAAAGCCAGGATGCGGGCTTTCTTTGAGCAAAAGCAAACAGGCATGAATAAGCCTCGGGTTAACCGGGGTTCTGAAAAGAGACTCATGAACCTTTCCATTTTCATGAACCAATGCGTATTCGACCAACCCAGTTGTCTGATTACAAACTGCAGGGAATAGAAATTTTCTTTTTTTCTGGTCGATTAAAATTTCTCCAAACCGGAAAAGGCCCGGTTCAGTTTGAGTGATTTCAGGAAAAGTTTCCGATTCCTTTGCGAAACTCAGGCAAGCTTGCATCCACAAATATGCAAGTAAAAGAAACCTCATACTATTCGAGATTTTCAAATTCATTCATTTGCAAAACAGTTTTATATTTAATGGACGTCAACCGGGTAGATTCATTTGGTAAGGTTTTTTCCTTTCTAAGCACGAATGTCTTCTGTGCTTGCTTGACCTTCGCTGTTCTGTATCGATAAGTTTAGTTTCATAATTCCCTTACCCTTTTAATAATCATGGACGAAGAATCTGAGCATCAAGAAGAATCCGAACACGAAGAGACTGCAGAGTTTGACACTGAGGAGGATACAGGTCAGGTAACAGAGGTTCCGCCTACTGAAGGAGCCTTTGGGAAATATCTTCGCGAATATCGATTACTTAATAGTTTACTGCTCTCGCTTGGAATTATCGTTGGGATCATTGGATTTATGCTCGCTTGGACAATTGTGGTACAAGTTGGAGAAGAAGGAGATTCAGATTTTGGAGAAGCGGGCCCCCCTGCCGCCCAGCAACAACAGCAGGTCCAAAAACAGATGCAAAAACTTATGCAGCGCCAGAAGAAGGCGACTCCATCTTCAAAATCTGAATTTAAAACTACCACAATCTCAGAAATTGCATTACCAGATTTTAACGAGCTCGATGTTAAAGATCTAGCTCCTGTGGTGGAAGCAGCCCCCCCCCAAATGACCCAGGCAAGCATGAATAACGAAGCGATGAAGAGTGCCCTCAAGGGTATCAGCATGAGCTTGCCGAAAGTCATGCAACAACGATGCCAACCTAAAGAAAGGATGAAAAAGCTTAAGGAAGGTGGAGGCAAAGACATGACTGAATTTGCAATTGTCAAAGGGTTAAACTGGCTAAAAAGCGTACAGGATTCCGATGGCGGATGGGGCAAGCAGGATAAGGACGATAAAGGCGAAAAATATGGTGGTTACACAGCTCATAGAGATGCTATGACCGGCATGGCTTTGCTCGCATACCTTGGACATTGCGAACTGCAGGACTCACCTGAGTTCGGAGATACTGTTAAAAGAGGGATCGATTTCCTGACCTCAACCCTTCCCGACAAAGCAGGAAAGTATGACGAAAGCGGAAAATTTTTAGGTCTTAAGGATGGAGGTAATAAAGATGCATACGCTCACCCCATTAGAACTTACGCCCTAAGTGAAGCCTACACCATGACCAAAATCCCCAAGTTAAAGGAGTATGCAGCCAGAGCAATTAAGCTGGTAATTGACGGGCAAAACCCAAATGGAGGTTGGGCATATGGATTTGGCCAAGGTATTGGTGCCCATGTTGACCTATCTGTGACTGGCTGGTGCATACAGGCACTCAAAGCTTTTGCACTCACCGGGATTTCAGATCCATCCGTGGATGAAGCGATGGACAAAGCCATTGGCTATGTCAAAAAGTGTCAAGACTCCGCAGGAAGATTCAAGTACACACTCGATAAAACATCTGGGAGTAACAGTCTGACAGGGACTGGTGTTTTATCCCTACAGATCTGGAAAAATGCAAAAGAACCTGAGGCTTTAAAAGGTTTAGATTACATTATTGAAAATCGTAGTCCTGAGAAGATTGAAGTATGGGACAAAGTAGATGTTTATGAATGGTATTATCATGCCCAGGCATGCTTTCAATCCACGGGGGTTAACAGCACCAAATATTGGAGAAGTTGGAATAAAAACTTTCAAGAAATTGTCGTAAAAGCCCAAGCGTCTGACGGTCACTGGCCCCATGGAAAACACTTTCATGGAGATAGCGATTTATACCGAACCACTATGACCATCCTGATGTTGGAAGTCTTTTACCGATACGCCCCTATGTCCAAGGTATAACCTCACCCTGCCCCCTAGCCCTTATTTCTAACGCCATGAGACCGATATCATCCCTGTTTCTGATCGCAATTTTCTCTGTTTTCCAAATGGTTCATGCCAAGGAAGAAAAAAGGAAGGAAATTGTCATCTCTGGTAACGATGCGATGCAATTTGATGTCAAAAAGTTCGAAGTTGCCCCAGGAGATACGATCCTTCTGACCCTAAAAAATGTGGGCTCCATTCCCAAAATAGCCATGGGGCATAATTTGGTAATTTTAAAAAAGGACATTGATTCTCTGTCCTTTGGTCAAAAGGTGCTAGCATCGGGAGGAAGTGCGACCAATCCACTTCCGAAATCTCTTCTCGGAGATGTTATTGCTCACACGAATCTGCTTGGCCCTGGAGAATCCGAAACCATTACCTTTGAAGCTCCCAAGGCAAAAGGTGATTACGAATATGTATGTACCTTCCCGGGACATTTCGCGATGATGCGTGGTACCATGGAAGTGAAATAACCTCGAGCCTGGGGTTCATTTATCCATCTCAATTTTATACGAACCCAAAGCTCCCTGTGTCTAACTCTACTCAAGAAGCCAATTTGTTAGAACAGGCAAATGCCAAAGGAGGAGTATCCAAGTTTGTCGCTTACACTAAGATCAGTGGTCCTGGGATCTGGTTGGCACTTGCGGCCCTAAGTGCCGGGTCCTTGGTTGGGTCGATTGGCCTTGGCCAAAGACTTGGCAGTGATGGCTTATGGGTACAAGCATGGGCCATGCTGCTTGGTATGTTTGCTCTTTGGGCAATCAGTCATATTGCCCTGAACACTCAGCAGAGCCTCTTTTCTCTCCTTAAAAAAGAATGGAACCCATCTCTTGGATGGTGGCTGGCTGGATCCGCAATGATCACAAATTTTGCTTGGTGCATGCCACAATTCCGCTTTGGTGCCGAGGTGACCGGGTCTGTATTGCTTCCTTTTCTCGATTCCAAGGGGGGGAAGGTATCGGTCGCATTTTTCATGCTCGTTCTTTCAATCTTTCTTTCATTCTGGTACGAAAAATCAGGCTTTCAGTCGAAATTATTTCAATGGGTACTCAGGTTGATTCTTTGGACATTGAGTACCTGTCTCATTATCTGTGTCATCATCTGTTTTCCCAGATATAATCTTTCAATGGGCGAGATATTGGGTGGATTCTTACCCGATCTGAATCATCTCACCGAGGTGTCCACAACCTACGACAATCTACTGGGTAAAACTGGCTCTTTTCGAGCCTTCTGGGAGGATAAGTTACTAAGCCAACAAAAAGAACTTACCTTGGTTACCTTCTCCTCCACTCTAGGGGTTAATCTTCTCTTTGCATTGCCCCTTTTGTTGCTTGGTCGTGGATGGCGCAGAAGGCATAATGCATTTGCGAAGTTTAATCTTTTCTGGGGGCTTTGGATTCCCTTTCTTTTCTGCTCTTCCTGCCTTACCCTATTGTCCACTTTCTCCCATCAAAAACTAATCGATCATCAGGTCACAACTCACCAAGAACCAAGTGAGTTGACTGTGGAGGAAGCAAAGGAACCAATCCATGGCCTCTTAGCCGAACGAGTGATTCATGAGATTGGCTTGGATGCATTCAATTCTCTTCCCCCCTTCCAGCAGGAAGAAAAAATTAAATCTCTACCCTCCCAAGACAAGGTACTTGCCCGCTTGGTTCACCAAACAGACACCACAACTTGGATCAACTTACTTTCCCAAGATGATAACGAAATTATCAAGTATTTATTGGGTATTTCAGTACTCCTGATATCCTTTTCCACCATACTTATATTGATGGTTTTAAACGGTCACTTAGTCTGTGAAGTTTTGGGCAAACCTCACAAGGGAGCACCTTTTCAATCTGGCTCGTTGCTCCTAGCTTTGTCTTCAGTGGGTCCTTTTGTATGGTCTGACCAAAATGCCTGGGTAGCGGACCCCTCTTATTTTCTCAGTTTAGCCATTCTACCCTATGCTCTTTTGTCCGTTCTTCTTATGCTGAACAGCAAGGATTTGCTCGGTCGGGAATGCCCCAAAGGGCTAAGCGGAATCATGCTTAATTTGGGGGCACTTTTTGCTTTTATTTTGTTAGGTGTTTGCTCCTTTTACCTCGTTTGGACGCACACCTGGGGAGAAACTCCCATCGGTCAAATTTTGATCGTCTTGATAGGTATTTTGCTCCTGATTGGATATTTTTCTCTGAAAAATAAAAAACTGACCAATCGGATACTTGGTATCGAAGCTAGGCTGGAAAGAGCAGAGAATGGAAAATCCTAAGTTCTTATCTTTCTGAATTTTCCAGCGGGAGCCATGTGCGTAGCTCACCATTTTTACCTACCTTGGAATTAAGAACCCAAGCCTCTCCGGTGGAAGTATTTATTTTAATCAGTCGCTTATAAAGAAATGGTTTCGGATCCTGGGAGTAGTATTCCCCGCTAATGATTTGAAACTTTCCATTCTGTGTGTTCATACCACCAAAACTTGGAGGGGGCGGAATATTAGTTGGCAAACTTGGGGGCCGGTTAACGGGCCTTGTTTGAGCAAAGGTGCATGGGGTCACACTTAACCAAGCTGAGATAAAAAAGAACAGAGGAATAATTTTAAGAATCTTCATAGGGTTAAATTAATTAGAAAGTCAGAAATAATTTACAAACCCTAATAAAATAAAAAACTCCCCCGGTCTTGCCCAAACCGAGGGAGCATAAGTGAACAAATATGTTCGACTATAGTTCAAATATTAATCAGAGGGATTTATCAACTTTTTAATGACTATTTATACACATAATCCTTAAATTTTGATAGTTTATCAAATTATATGTTTTTTCTGATTTCCGCGGTTATATACCACTTTAGGGATTTAAATGAAAAAAAAAGAGTTTTCTATTGCTCAAAATGGGATCAATGCTACCAATAAAAAAGAAATATTTTTATTATTTTCATGAGCATTTAATGAGCGTTCAGTCTCACCATATATTCACTGTTGTACTCATTGTACTTTCACTTTCTGGATGCAGGGGTTCATCCGTTCGTTCAGTTCCCGATGCTCCACCTCCCTACCCAAGTTATCCTGTTCCTCAAGAAAGATACAATTCCGCTCAGGTTTACGGGGCTCAACCTAATAACTTTGAATATGTGCCCCCCTACTCCGGTTCATCCAGTATCGAGCAACCATTTGCCCGACAGTACAATCCCCCGGTTGCTCCACCTCCCTCTGCATTTCCAGTCAATCGTGAATCATCTTACAAAGACCGAAACAATCTCTACTCTCCCCGAAATCAGTCTCAGCAGAATACCCAGAATGCATTTCGGTTTAGGTTGGAAGCAAAGGCGGATTTATGGGCTTTAGTTCAAGATGCCAAAGGCGTTGAGCTTCAATGGCTAAAAATGAAGGCGGGAGAGGTTGCCAACCTTCAACAAAGCGGGGCATTAACCATCACTTGTTCATCCGGGGATCAGTTAATTATCCAAGACAAAGACGGTAAATCAATTAACACAAATCCTAATTCCAGCGGTATTTCGATCGTTCGGTTACCCGCTGATTAGATTTACCTTATATCTATTTTATCTTTCTCTAATCAATCCGCCAGGGCGGATTGGTGCTCCTCTAACAATTGAACTGGTTTATTGGAGAGGGTGAAATTAATAAATGAACATTTTCCTTTGTTAAAGTGGAATGTTATCAGACTCCAGTCGTAAATCTTGCCTGACTCATCATCAATAACAGGTCTCCGATAGTCCCATAAATACTCGCCATTCTGTCCGAGGGTGCGACCCTCGGGTGCTCCCATCAAATTTTCTACTTCGATTCTGTTTTTTCCTAAAGCAAGGTAATTTAAATTAAACTGCTTAAGTGCACTCTGTTCTGACAAGTTTTTTTGCTGGCTGTAATTATGCTTGTTTGCTTTGAAACCTGTGCCCTTACAACCGTACAGAAAAACCAACAGCAATGTAGAAAAGCTTATCGAAATAGTTTTAAGCATTTTTAGTGTTTTAAAATGGCGGAGAGAACGGGATTCGAACCCGTGGAGGAACGATTAGCTCCTCACCGGTTTAGCAAACCAGCGCATTCGACCACTCTGCCATCTCTCCAAAGCATTTCTTTTATCCAAATTAATCACTAGGGTAAATCTCAAAAATTTACATCTTCATTATTTTACGAAGTGAAACCAAATTCTTCTCGGCTAATTCATCTCCCTGGCTAGCCGCCCGTTCGAACCATTTGATCGCTTCATCCGAATTTTTACTTACTCCTTTTCCACGTAAGTACATAATGCCAAGATACCTGGCTGATTCGGCATCTCCCAATGTTGCGCATTTTTCAAAAAAGTTGAATGCTTCAGTCATGGAATTACTGGTCGATTGGCCCCAGTATATTTTTTTTGCCTTTTCCCGAATCTGATTAATTGAAGAACCGGCAATTCGATCCATCCTTTCCGGTTCCTTGCCGTCTTCATTATTTATATCTTGATTGACTGTTACAACCTGAGCCTTCTCTTCCCTGGCGTATGCGGATGGCAGTCTTAATGATTTGGGCTGTGCTTTAGGGGGATCGATGATTGGAGCAGCAGGGATATTCAGATCTGAATTGGGAGTCTCCGCTAGCGATGCTTCCGGCTGCTCTATGACGGGAATTGGATCCATAGCTTCGGTTTTATGACCAAATAATACCTTATACTCTTCTCGCTTTTTAGCTGCACCTTCATGGTTCATTTCAACCGCTTGCTCGACATATTTAAAAGCGAGCTCTTCATTGGGCTCACCCGTTAACCCGTAGGCATAAAAATCAGCTACCATCATTTGAGCCGCTCCATAACCCCGATCCGCAGCTGCTTGAAAATGAATTAAAGCCAATGCTTTGTCTTCCTTTATGCCCATGCCCTCCAAGAAACAACGTCCCAAATAATGATGGGCAGCGGGAAATTTCTGGTCGACTCCTACCTGTAGCAGGGCAATTCCATTTGCTTGAGTGGATGCTCCATCCGTGAGCGAGTCTCTCAGGCTATGTAGTTTGATCAGTGCACTTTGTACCGTGGCGGGAGCATAGCCAGATTGAGCAGAAATATCATAATAATCTGCCGCCATTTTCATATCCGGCTGCAGAATGGTTTGGATTTCTTCGGAGATAAATATTTCCGCAAGCACATACAATGCGACCGGGTCTCCCAAGGAAGCAAATTTGATTAATTTACCGTCCGGATCACGAAAAGATTTAAGCAAATATTTGGCAACAAGGGAAGGGTCAGGACCTAATGGCTTATATCTTGATAAATATCCCAGCACAAAATTACCCAACCAATGTCCACGGCTGGCTGAATTCTCAGCATGAAATCTGGCCTCCAAAAACGAAATGTTTAATCCCTTATCCCCATGCAGATGGCAAAGGGCTAAAAATCCCTGTGCATATCCATCTCCAGTATCAGCTACTTGGGTGATTTCAGTTAGATCAGCATTTATCCAACGAGCCCCTTCATTCGCACAAATTACTTGATAAAGGAATAAAAGAGGTAAAAGGTAGAAAAGACTCCGAAACATTTTACAAATAATAACCACCATGCTAAAACCCCAGAAATTAAGCAAGTGCACATTATCTTTAACCCGCAATTCTCTAACTAGCCTTTCCTTCTTATGATTGAACCAAGCGACGGATCATCCACTTTGCGTAATCCTGGCAAAGAGCCCATTAGGCAGTTTGTCATTTATGCCGAACACAAGGTTGGATGGCTGAATGATTTTGTATCTATGCTAAAAGACGAGAATATTGATATTCTTGCCATATCCGTACTCGATACTACCGACAGTGCAGTTATCCGCTTAATTCCAAACTACCCCAAGAATCTAGCAAGACTACTTAAAAGTTTATCGATTAGTTTCACGGAAAGGATGGTCTTGGCAGTAGAACTGGAAAAGGAAGATTCCCTGCAGTATTTAACTAAAGCTCTTCTTCGTGCGGAGATTAATATCCACTATGTATACTCCTTCATGCACCAACCAAATGGTAAACCTATCGTGGCAATTGCCATGGAAGATGAGGATACGGCGGAGGATGTGTTAAGGTCGTACCACCTTAAAATTCTATCTCAGGATGAATTGATTCGTTAGCAAAGCTTTTTCCTTATTCTAATACAGCAAAAACCGCTCGGTTTTTGCCCTAAACGATTTCACTTCCGCATTCCATCTTCGTAAAAAAGGGCTTGGATCAACAGTCTGGCCACTGGTTGATAAATGATTCCACCATGCAGTGGATCCAACATGTTTGTTAAATAAATTAATTTCAGATTGTTTGGCATTTCCAAAAGGACTGGGCGATTGCCAGCGAGCCGTTAATTGCATCATGGCAAAAGCCATTTCTGTTGGATTCCATTGCGACCAGTCTTTAATCACTATATAAACCCCACGAATTGATTTTCCGTTCGAGCCCATGGTGTCCATTAATTTATAGGACAGCCCCTTTAACTTAAGCTCTTCCAGTGCACGCATAACTTCAGATGCCGGCTTGCCTTCAAAAGTCAAAAACCGGAAGGGGTGCTTCGTGCCGATCCCATGCTTGAAATTTCCCATCTGTGCACCTAATCCAGTCATCGGGTATCCCGCAACGGAATCAAGGGTTGGGATATTGGGTGAGGTTGGACGCCAAATTAATCCAGTTTTGGGCCAGGTCATGCTTCTGTACCACCCCTTCATGGGAACCACGGTTAGTTTCCCTTTCTTGCGCACTTTTTCCTCAATCGTTAACACCCCAGGGGATTGCTTGGACCAGAGGGCTAATTCGGCAATGGTCATACCATGAACAAATGGCATGGGGAATGCCCCGACATAACTGATCCATTCCTGATCAATCATAGGACCCGCTATCTTAAGACCGCCCAGAGGGTTTGGCCGGTCTAATACCACCACTTCCACACCGGCTTCAAAGCAAGCCTCCATCACATAGCGCATACAACTCACATAAGTATAACACCGAACCCCAACATCCTGAAGATCAACGACCAAGCAGTCCAAATCTGCCAGCATTTTAGGAGTGGGTTTACGGAATTTCCCATAGAGAGAAAAAACTGGCAGATTCGTTCGGTGGTCAATTTTATCGTCCACGGGTACGGACGCTTTTTCATCCCCATAGATCCCATGTTCGGGACCAAATAAAGCGACAAGGTTAACTGCCCGGGCATTATGCAGAACCAGCACGGTGCTTGTTCCACCAGAGTTAACTCCCGCAGGATGGGTAAGAAGTCCGACTTTTTTTCCGTGTAAAATATCGAAGTTCCGATCTTCGAGATGGTCGATACCCAGTCTAATCTTGGATGCCGCAATGGAAGAAAGGGACATAAAACAAAAGATTCCACCCAGGGTTGCTATTCGTAAAATACGAAATCTTTCCCAAAATTTTAACGCTATTTTGTGCATGATTGATACCATGTGACTAATTTTTGTAGAATTTACTCAAGATTTTGTAAAGGAAGACTGTGAATACCCCAAAAAAGACACCTAAAACCGATCCGCCCAACATCATCGGGGGGAAGGTATCAATGAGTTTGAACACTTCTTTGAAAGAAAATTCCGACCAATCATATTGAGCACTCAGTAATTTATTTTGAGGATAATTAATCCCAAGCAACTTGAACATGGTCATTCCAATCTTGTAATCAGCAAAGTAAATGGGCCCCATGGTAAAGGGATTCGATATCCATTGCAGAGCAACAATGAGCGGTAAATTTGCCCTTACTAAGAGCGAAACAAAAAATACCACCATCATTTGAATCCCCACGATGGGTAACATGGAAATCCAAATTCCCCAAAATAAAGCGGATTGAATGGGAGCCCCCTTAAATGACCAAAGAAATGATTTTTTGTATGCAGTATCTGCAAACCATTTTAAAACAGGATAGCGATGAATGTTTGATCTTCTGGGTAAAGGGCGAAGGAGTTTTTTTAATCTACGGATTCTTTTAAACCTAGCCTGTTTGACGATGGGACACTCGGGAGAGTTGCCATATTTCAGACTTTGGAGAAGGTTTCTACATGCATTCCTGAATAATTCAGTTCCTAGCTCAATATTTTTTGCCAATTCCCAGGAGTCATTGGCAATGCTGATGATTTCATGATCAGGAAATTCCTGAAGCGATTTCTCCTTGGAGTTTGGATCGCACGATCCGCAGAGAAGGAAGGCTTTTTTATCTGCCATTTTTGCCATAGAAAGAAGCTCAAATGGCCCCTTCCCACTCCAGGAAGTGTCATCAAACCTACCTTCACCGGTAAAAACTAAATCCGCTTTTAAAAGCTCTTCTTTGAGCCCCACCCATTTGGAGACTAAATCAAATCCGTGCACCAATCTTACCTTTCCAACCAAGGACAATCCAAACCCAATACCCCCCGCAGCACCAGCACCTGAAGATTGGGCAAGGACAGGTGCTTGAGGAAAGGGCGTTTCAAGTTGAACCACCAAACGATTCATCGCTTTTTCAAGATCAGGGATTTGTGCAGTTGATAATCCCTTCTGGGGTGCATATTGGTAGGTCGCACCGTTTTTCCCTAGCAATGGATTGTCTACATCACAGGCGACGATCAGGGGAGGTAGCGATTCCAAGTTAGAAATATCGATGGTTTCAATATCCCGCCAAGTGTTTGGGGATGGATGATCAATGGAAAGTCCGGACGAGTCCCTTAATGACAAGCCAAGTGTGCACAAGGCACCCATACCTGCATCATTAGTAGAACTACCACCAATACCAAGCAGGATTGCGTCAACGCCCTGTTCCTTGGCAAAAAGAAGCAGGTCTCCAACCCCTGAGGTTGAGGTATTCCATGGATCTCTTTGAGAGGGATCAAGGTCACTAAGTCCACAAACCGAGGCCATTTCAATTATGGCAAGCTTTCCTGTCGCTGGGAGATTTAAGAATGTGCGTAAATCAACTTTCAGTTGATCTATGGGCACAATGCCCAAAGTGGCCCACTTTAAACAGCCCAAAGAGTCTTTGGCTTTAATCTTTACTAATTCGCCCTGGTATTGGCTGGTTAGAATCGCAACGAATCCCTCCCCCCCATCAGTCAGAGGGCATGAAATTACCTCAGCATCTGGTGAAATCTCTTCCGCAACCCTTTCGACGATAGAACAGGCCTCACTTGCGGAAAAGGAACCCTTGAATTTGTCGAATGCAGCAAGGATTCTCATAGGAGAAAATTACAGATTAACGAATTTCTTTTTGGGTCGACTCGTCCACCACTTTATAATTTTCCATGTGATAACTTTCAGCCCCTTCAAAATTAATTTCTAAATCATAGTTTTTTTCTAATTTCGTAAGGAGTGAAGAGTCTGGCCCGCGAAGTCTGCGTAGTACGGCTGGGTGTAAATAAACCTTTAACTTTACCGATTGCTGGCTTTCTGCTTTTACACGCCTCACCGCACTGGAAACCAATCGTTGGAGTTCGATACTGATTGAACGGGAAGATTTAATAATCCCTCGACCTTTACAATAGGGGCAAGGTTCGTAGACTCCGCTTGCATTACTTTCATCATGCCTTTGCCGAGTGATTTGCATGATGCCCAGTTCGGAAATTGGCAAAATATTGTGCTTGGCTTTGTCGTCGGACATGGCCGATTTCATTTTCTGAAATACCTTGCGCTGATCCCCACGATTTTTCATGTCGATGAAATCGATGATTACCAAACCTCCAAGGTTTCGAAGCCTCATTTGACGGGCTACTTCGGCAGCAGCCTCCAAGTTTGCCTGCAAAATAAAGTTTTTACCATCCTTTCGGTTTCCTTTGTGACTACCGGTATTAATATCGATCGAGACGAGTGCCTCGGTCTCTTCCATCACAATCTCTCCCCCAGAGGGAAGTTTTACCCGCCTCATAAAGGTTTGTTCAATTTGTCGCTCAACATTAAATCTTTGAAAGATTGGAATTTCTTCCTCAAACAAAGCAACCTTGGCCTTCGATTTCGGGGAAATCCTTTGGATTGTGTCGATTAAACGTGTGTAATCATCCCGGTTGTCGATTTGTACACGATCTACATCATCGGTAAGGAAATCTCGTGCAGTCAACCCAATGAGGTCGGGCTCTTCATAAAGTAGGCATGGGTCTTTTTCGTTTTTGATCCTTGCCTCGATTTGGTCCCATTGCTGCATGAGGATATGCAAGTCCCTGACAAAAAAACGTTCAGGCTTATTCTGACCCACGGTCCGGATAATAACCCCCATTCCTTCGCGAAGAGAAAGATTTCCGATGATTCGTTTGAGCCTTTTTCTTTCAGTACGATCTTCAATTTTCCGGGATATCCCACATTGCCCGGCGTAGGGCATCAGCACAAGGAATCTACCGGGCAAAGACAAATTAGTCGTGGTCCGGGGGCCCTTGCTCCCAATCTGTGCCTTGGTGATTTGAACTACGATTTCTGAACCAATTGGAAAAACCCTGGGGATATCTGCAACTGATTTAGCTTCATTCTTTCCGGTGGATTTTTTCTTATTTTCTCGGACAATTTCGATAGAAGGATCATTGTTCGCACCGGGCAACATATCCCAGTAGTGCAGGAAAGCATTTTTGTCCTGTCCAATGTCAACGAAGGCAGCCTTGAGACCCGCTTCCAAGTTTTGCACCTTACCTTTGAAAATTGCCCCGACCATGCGGTCTTTGTCCAGGCGTTCAATATCGAAGCCTTGAAGGATTCCATTCTCCATCATGGCCACTCTTCGTTCCAACGCTTCGGTATTAATGATTATCTCTTTATAATCCTTGTTCTTTTCCCTCCGGAAAAAAGCCATGATTCTCTCTCGAATGGGACGGTTTTTCGCCCGCTCTAATGCCGCGTCACGCAACTCTTTTTTATCGATAAGAATGGGAGGTTTTTCCAATGGAGCAGCACTCAGATCATTTTCGGGCAAATCTTTGCCCTGATCCTGATTGTTTACCTGGTTGGAATTATTTTTAGATGAGGCTTTGCGCCTATTTCTTCTGGCCATGATAGGTTTGGTTGGAAAATCCAAACCTCATCCAATCAAAACGAGTAGCAGTATGAAAAAATATCATAATACAGAATTTCGGTAACGAAAAACGCTTTGAACGATCCCAAGCATCATGAAACAAACAACCATGAAGGAGCCACCATAACTTAAGAATGGGAGAGGCAACCCAGTTATTGGTGTAATTCCAATGGTCATTCCAATGTTGATGAATATGTGTGTCATCAAAAGAACGGACACGCCAACAGCAAGCATGGAGCCAAACCGATCCGCAGCCTTTGCGGCTACGCGAAGGCAACCAAAGACTACTAGGCACAGCATACCAATCGCCAGACTGCCACCAAGCAGACCCGATTCTTCGGCAATGACTGCAAAAATGAAATCATTGTGTGCAACTGCGGTCGGAAGATAACCCAGCTTAGCTTGCATTCCTTCCCCAAGGCCTTTACCGGATATACCACCAGTGGCTACTGCGATAAGGGCTTGGATGCGATTCCAGTTCGAACCCACCCCATGTGGGTCTTCGACTTCGGGTGCAACAAAGGTAAGAATACGTTTACGTTGATAATCCTTGAGAGGGAGGAGTGAGGTTTCCTCGTAAGCCACCACGGCATCCGAGGGTTTTGGATTCTCTAGTTTATATTGATAGTAATGAAATAAATCGAAGCTTAACAAACCAAATAAAACTACGAATACGACAAACGTAGAAACAAAAAATTTAGTTGGCATGCGGGCGACGTATAAAAGTGAGAAAGCAATTGGTGGAAATACCATGGTAGAGCCTAAATCCGGCTGGAGAAAAATCAAGAACATTGGCAGGGCAAAGCAAGCGGCCACTTTCAATATCCCCAAGAACGAATCCTGCATATCTCCGACCTTCGAGCGAGCCAATAGGCTGGCTCCATAAATCATCGTGGTCAACTTGGCTATTTCGGATGGCTGTACCTTGAAGAATCCAAAATCAATCCATCTTCTGGCCCCATAAATCATAGGCCCAAAAAACACTAAGATAAGGGCAATTATTACCAAATAATATAGGAAATGGGCATACCTCATCCAAATCTGATAGTTTATGACTGCTGCCACTCCATAAAGAGAAAAACCAATCATGCACCATAAAATCTGCATCTTCCAATAGTTCCCTCCACCATATGCCTGGGCGGAATGAATAAATAAAATGCTCATTATGCTCAGTCCACAAAGGCAAACCGGGGTTATCCAGTCCCAGTTTTTTTGCCTGGGAATGAGAATGTCTTTATCGAATGAGTCGGTTATTTCACTCATTGATTAAGCAAGGCTATCACAATTTCGTTCCATTCTGTGGTCAAATCTCCGCGAAAATGAGGTTTGTTTGCACGGGAGTACCAGTAGGAAGCATTTCCATGATCTCCCTCCATGCGATGGAGGTGTGCATGGATCCAATCGCCCTGGTCGGTTTGTGCTTCCTGGGCAAGGTCATGGGCTTTTCCCCAATCCCCTTTTTTAAGCCACCATAGGGCTTTTAATTCTGCGCTCCAATGTACTAATGGTTCGAGGTCTGAGTCTATGGAATTCAAGAATTCAGACAGTTTCATCGACATGTCTTTCTTCTCCATCGCATACCAAGAGCCACCGAATATTGAAATTTTCTTCGATGTTCACGAATCAAAAAAGGTAGATTTTTCTCGAATTCCAAATCAAAGTCTTTTCCCAGAACTCTTTTCAATGCCACTGCTGAGTCAGGATCATCAATCCAGTTTTCTCTCGGGGTAAACTCTTCCAGCCAGGTAAAAGGGGTCGTGATCAGTAACTGTCCACCGGGATTAACAAGGTCGGAAAAACGCTCAAGGAGTGACATTGGCTTGGGTAACCGACAGAGCAAATTGGCTGCATGAACCAAATCGAAAGGCCCAATTCCATCATCCAAATTGCATGCATCTCCCACTTCAAAAGATAAATTCTGAGGGATCTTATCTAGCTTTACTAAGGCATTAATCCAGCGGGAGCCCTCCTCATGATACTGATAAGCTAATTCACCTTCATGAAGAATGGACCGAGCGGCATGAATAAAAGATTTCGAATAATCGATACCCAAAACTTGATTGGCAATATCCGATAAAACAAAACTGCTTTTACCTACGGCACAACCAAGATCCAGTGCCGAGCTAACCGGAGATCCAGAATCCACTAATTCGACCACACTGCGTCGGGGGAAATCAACTGCATCTATGGGGCCGGAAGGCCAGGGGAATTGCTCTTCCGCAGATCCGTAATGAAAAAGTAAATATTCTCCCAAGGAGCGGTCCGATTCATATATCTGACTCGCTCCACTGATCTCTAAATCTAGGGTCATCCCGATGATAGGTTGAAGAAAGTGTCTTTTAGTACTGGGTATAATTCCCGATAAATCCGGTAATTACTTTTATACTTCTCATGGTTTTGACTGACTTCTATTTGCTCCGTTTCCGCAATCCAAGCTTTCGAGGCTTCTTCCACGGATGCAAGTGTACCGCATCCAACTGCAGCAAGAAGGGCGGCACCATAGGCGGCACCCTCGGTTGCATTGACCAGACAGCACGGCGTTTCAAAAATGTCCGCCAGCATTTGTTTCCAAAGAGTAGACCTGGCACCGCCACCTGATAAAATAACCTTTCCAGGCTGTATGCCCAGTGACTGCATTAGGGACAGGGAATCCATAAGTCCGTAACTCACACCCTCCAGTACTGCCCGGGTTAAATGTGGCTTGGTATGCCTGAGGGTCAGGCCCACAAAGGCTCCCCTGGCATGGGGGTCTGGATGGGGGGTACGTTCTCCGGAAAGATAAGGAAGGAAGATGAGCCCTTCGCTGCCAGGTTCAATGGGGGCAGCATCTTTTGTTAAAAGGTCATACGCATTCCCATCCCCATTTTGCTCCCTGGCATGCTCCTCCTTGCCCAATTGATTTTTATACCACTGAAAGGATCCGGCCGCAGAAAGCATAACCCCCATTAAATGCCACTTTCCTGGAACCGCATGACAGAAAGCATGCAACTTACCACCGGGTTCTACCCGGTATTCATCACTCTGGGCAAAAACCACTCCACTTGTCCCCAGGGTTGCTGAAACCATACCCTCTTGAACAATTCCGCAGCCAACCGCCTGGGCGGCCTGATCCCCTCCCCCCGCGATCACAGGAGTGCCAACCGATAAACCAGTTAGGGCACTGGCCTGAGCTGAAATTTTTGCTGAAGCAACCGTGGATTCAGTAAGTTCAGGAAGCCAATGCTTGGGCCATCCCATCGCGGCAAGAATTTCTTCCGACCATTTTCTCTCACCCACATTGAGCAAAGAAGTGCCAGAAGCGTCTGACATCTCTGAAAAGAATTCTCCAGTCAGCCGGTAACGGATAAAGTCCTTGGGCAATAATACTTTTGATATTTTTGAAAATATTTCTGGTTCATTCTTTTCGACCCATCGGAGTTTTGGGGCAGTAAAACCAGCGAGGATTGGATTGCCGGTAATTCTTAAAACCTCCGATTCACCAATCTTCTCGGTCATTTCCTTGCATTCATGAAAAGATCGTTGGTCATTCCACATGATGCATGGACGGAGAGGTGCACCTTTTTCATCGAGGACTACCAAGCCATGCATCTGCCCCGTCAGCCCAACTCCACTAATTGTACCGGCATCGGTTACAAGCAACAATTCACGCAATGCCCTGCAGGTGGCATCCCACCACACTTCTGGATCTGTTTCCGCACAAAGAGGAGCAGGAGTCTGAAAAGGATACTCAGGATTACTTGTGGCAATTACTTTACCACTTGGGTCTACCAAAAGTGCTTTGATTGAAGAAGTTCCAACATCAATTCCAATAAAGTTCATGGAACAAAATCAAAAGTAGGAAAGAAAGCTTGGCAACTTGAATGCTTTAAAGATGGTCATCAAACAATCCTTGCCCACAAGTATAAGAATGAAATACCTATCTGAAAATGAAGAGTTCTGAATTGGTTGAGGAAAACAAACATGCGACCATCCGTATTCAATATTGTCCGGCTTGTGGATGGATGTTGCGAGCTTCCTGGATGGCTCAGGAAATATTATCCACTTTCACTAACGAATTAAAATCGGTTACCCTGGAGCCCGCTAAAGACTATCCGGGCCTTTTCCAGGTATGGATGGAAGAAAACCTGATCTGGTGCAGAAAAAAAGAACAAGGCTTTCCCCAGCCCAAAGAACTTAAGCAAAGAATCAGGGATTTGCTATGTCCGGAGAAAGACCTCGGGCATTCGGACAGAAAGCACTAACTTGTTTGCACTGCCTGTTTTCGGTTAACGGTCTTTTTGATCAATTCATCACCGATGACCCCGAGCAGAATGACTAAACCCAAGATGCCAAACTCCAAATGGGTGGAGATCCCCACCATATTGATTGAATTGTATATCAAACGGATCACTGCTGCTGCAATCACCACTCCAAGAACCGACCCTTCCCCACCCCGCAAACTGCATCCGCCTAAAACAGCTGCCGCAATGGCATACAACTCGTAAAACTCTCCAGTCTGAGCTGGTTGCACCGAATCGAGCTCAAAGGCAAAGAGAATCCCCGCCATACCGGCAAAGAAGGAACAAAGCACATAGGCAAGGATTTTCATACGGTCCGTATTGATTCCACTGTACCGGGTGCCATCCTCATTGCTGCCCAGTGCAAACAGGTAGCGGCCCCAAATCGTCCGTCGCAAAAAGATTGCGGCTGCTATCGAAAGGACAAGAAGAAAAATTGCAGGGGTGGGTAAATTGAAAGAACCAATTGCAATTTTTCCGCTAAATACAAAATCAAGGTGCTGAATCTGTTCCAGGTTTTTGTACCCGGCATCCTCCTCCATGGGCATCGGACCAATTGATTGATTATCGGTAAGCCAGCGCCCCATGCTTCTGTAAACAAGCAGTCCACAGAGCGTCACCACAAAAGGTTGCACCTTTGCTTTGGTGATCAATATCCCGTGGAGCAGTCCGATAAGGAGTGATAGGATGAGAGCAATTCCAATCGCACTCCACGGGTCCATGCCTTCCAGTTTCAGGCAAATGGACAGCACAACCGCGACCAATCCGACCACCGAACCGATGGAAAGATCGATCCCACCCGTAATAATCACAAAGGCAACCCCAAGGCTCATTACCGCATACAAACTCGACCACTTGATCAGGTTTTGCATGTTGTATGCGTTAAGAAATTTTGGATTGATTATTGCGGTAATCACAAAGATCGCCACCAAGAGGATGAAAATTCCCAGTATGTTCTTTTTCATTAATGTGCTTAGTTTATGCTGCTGCCAAGATACCAGTAGCCAAGTTCATGATTGCTTTCTCGCTTAATTGATTATGACCAAGCTCTCCACTAATTTTTCCTTCGTGCATCACATAAGCACGGTCAGCCATACCGAGGACTTCCTCCATTTCACTTGATACAAAAAGGATGGCCATCCCCTCCCCCGCCAGTTTTTCCATTAGCTTGTAAATTTCCCTCTTTGCCCCGATATCAATCCCCCGGGTTGGTTCATCAAGCATTAATAATTTTGGGCTCATCGCCAACCATTTCCCTAAGACAATTTTTTGTTGGTTTCCCCCAGATAAAAACCGAGTGACTTGCTCAAAGTTGGGCGTTTTAATTTTCAATGCACTAACTGCTTCCTCAGTTACCTGTTCTTCGGCCGACTCATTAATCCATCCCCGGGAAGAATCTCTTTTAAGGCTGGGAAGGCTGCTATTTTCCCGAACCGACATCGGAAGGACGAGACCATGCTGTTTCCTGTCCTCAGGCACCAGGGCGATACCGGAAAAAATTGCCCTGCGGGGATCGCTTATTTCTTTTTTTTCCCCATCAATTTCCATGACCCCTCCGATTGCCGGGGTCACCCCAAATATGGTTTGTAAAAGCTCAGTTCGCCCCGCACCTACCAACCCAGCAATGCCAACAATCTCCCCCGCCCTGACGGACAAGGATATAGGATGATCAGGGAAAGAAGGACAACGAAACTTGGTCAGGGAAAGAACCTTTTTGCCCGGTTGATGAATTTTACGATCGTAAAACTCACTCAAATCACGTCCTACCATCAACCTTACCATGTTTTCATGATTGATTTCATCCCGGCCCAAATCTCCCGCATTCTCCCCATCGCGAAAAACCGTCACCCGGTCAGCCAGCTCGATTACTTCACCAAGACGGTGGGAAATATAGATGATACTTATTCCATGGGCCCTGAGGTTTTTCACCACCTTAAAAAGAGTGTCCGTTTCTTTCTGGGAAAGACTGCTGGTGGGCTCATCCATGATCAGTACACGGGCATTACAGGATAATGCCTTGGCAATTTCGACCAGTTGCTGTTTTCCAATCGGCAAAGATCCAGCCAGCGTGTTAACGGGCATATCCAGCCCCACCTGGGAGAGGAATTGCTGGGCTTGATGACGCATTAAAGATTCATTTACAAATCCGCCTTTGGTGGGCTCTCTGCCAAGAAATACATTGGAGGCAAGGTCCAAATTGCCGCATAAATTCAGTTCCTGATGAATCAGGGCAATTCCTTTTAACATCGCATCATTCACATTACGGAAGGACACCTGTTCACCATCTATGATAAAATCTCCCGCATCGGCGGATTGAATACCCGCGAGAATTTTCATAAGCGTGCTTTTCCCGGCACCATTTTCCCCGATCAGGGCAAGCACCTCCCCTCGCTTTAAGTGCAAAGAAACGCCACGCAGGGCAAGTACTCCCGGAAAGCTTTTTGTTAAACCTGAAACTTCAATCAATGGAGGGACAATCTCTCCCATCGTCAGTCTTGTTTACCAAGTTCTGCCATTTCTTTCTTCTTTGCCCAGAAACTTTCTACATTGCTTTGATCAACCACCAGAAACGGAAGTTCAAAATATTTATTTTCAGGCAGTTTGCCTTCGTAAATAGATTTGAGCATTTTGATAGATTCATATCCATATTCCCATGGTTGCTGGCTGATCGTACCATGGGCATGACCCTCCACTATAGCTTGTAGAAGAGCGTCCTGCTCATCAAATCCACAAACCTTAATTGCACCCAATTTGTTTGCTTCCTTGATGGCATCTATACAAGCAGGGGGATTGTAAGCGAAGAGCCCAACCATACATTTCAGGTTTTTGTATTTGGTCATTGAATCCTCTGCGTTGCTCTTCGCCTTGGCTTTATCAAAATTATCAGTCCGGGTATCCACAATGACATATTTGGAACCTTCCGAGGTAAGATTGACCGAATCAACGGAGTCAAACTTCACTTTTTCAAGATCCTGCATGGAACGACCGAGCAACTCATCAATCACTCCCTGACGACGCTGCCGCGCATTTAGCTGCTCCAGGCGTCCAACAAAAATCATTACTTCTCCCCCTTCTGGGATCGCTGATTTTACCAGCTTCCCCAATGCCCTACCCGCTTTATAATTGTTGGTGCCGATATAAACCAGTCGATCACTTTTGGGGGCATCTGCATCTTGGGTGATCAGAATGGTATTCCTGCCCACTTCATTAAGGAAAGGCGTCTGGTTGTCGGCATCAATCGGACTGACTGCCACCCCGTCAATACCTTTAGCAATCATCGCCTCCATCATTCTTTTTTGGTCCACCACTCCCTTGGGCGGCATCAACACTTCACAATTCACCCCAAATTCTTTTTCCGCAATCCGCACACCGGCCGCGCACAGATCCCAAAAGGGATCAATACCATTGGTCACATAGGCAAACGTTGGGGCATCCGATTTAGATGAGGATCCACCCCCTTCGCACCCCGCAAAAAAGAAAAGACCGAGGGAAAGGAAAGCACCTCCAAGAGCATAGATAATTTTCATAATCATTTTATAAAGAGGACAAGCTAAGAAACGGTCAAGTGTTACCAAGGAGTACGGCCTCCATTCACACACAGAGTCTGCCCGGTAAGGAAGGACGCTTCCTCTGAGGCAAAATAACGGACCGCATTCCCCACATCACGAGGAGTTCCCCAACGACCCACTGGTATCGTTTTCAGGTATGCATCCTTATCCTCCTGTGGATCGTTGGCATGCCGCTCAGTAGGAATCCAACCTGGGGCCACGGTGTTAACTGTGATTCCAGTAGAAGCAAGTTCGACTGCAAGACTACGGCTCCAGCCAATCTGGCCGCCCTTTGCCGCCACATATGCAGTAAATTGGGGAACGGAAGCATGATAAACCTCACTGGTGATGTTGATAATCCTTCCCCAGCCTCTACGTTTCATTCCGGGGAGTGCAGCTTGGGTTAATAGAAAGGGGCTAAGGACGAAAAAATCGTACATTTCCCGGTAAAAATCAGCATCATAGTCTTCGATTGGTTTCTGTGGCTGCGGTCCGGTAGCGTTGGGAACGAGTATGTCGAGAGAGCCAAATTTTTCTTCCACCGCTTGCACCATCGCAAAGACTTGCTCTTTATCGGTTACATCAGCCCGAACCAACATGACCTGAGCCCCTTGGGCGAGCAAGGATTCTCTGGCCTGTTCGGCAACCTCACGATTGCCATGATAATTTAGGGCAACTTTAGCCCCTGCACTGGCAATACTTTCGGCAATACCAAGCCCAAGTCCACGGGTACTTCCAGTGATCAGAGCCACTCGATTCGATAGGGAAAAACTCATAAACAAAAGGTCTAGGGCGGATCATTTCATATATCAAACCTATTTGATATATCAATTTTTGCCTTACTTGTGACGATTTATGACTTATGATAATCCTGATACGGAAAAGCGGGAACTCCAGAAATCCCTAGTCCATCAATCACAAAAATCTTTCCAGCATTTTCTTCTACCAGAGACTTATGCATACCGGTGGTAACAAACAAACGGCTTAAGTTTTCTCCACCGAAAGCACAGGCAGTAGTCTCAACACAGGGAAGCTCCACTTTTTGCAAAAGCTCCCCAGACTCCGGGTTTACCCTTAAAACAGCTCCCCCATGACACATCGCCACCCAGAGCATTCCATCCCGGTCTATGGTCATTCCATCGGGGGATCCCTCGGCATCTAAGTCGGCAAAGTTTACGGCTGTTCTTGAACTTCCAAGCTTTCCATTTGGATCATCATACTCGTAGGCAACCACTTTTTTTGTGGGAGTATCAATATAGTACATCTCCGTTTTAGAGGCATCCCAACAAATACCGTTGGAGTTGGTCACCCCACTAATCTGCAAGGATAACTTCCCTAAACAATCAAGCTGGTAGAGGTTGGCATCCCCCTCTTTTTTGACTGTACTGATAGTCCCAGCCCAGAACCTGCCACTTGGATCGCATTTTCCGTCATTAAAACGGTTGTCCGGTCTTTTATTGGCTTCCGGGTCTGCCAAAAAAGTCTTTTTCCCATCCAGTGGATCGAACCGATAAATTCCTGAATCTCCGGCACAAATAAAATCACTGGTTTGTGTGGGAACAACAGTCCCGATCCTCTCTCCTGTTTCCCAAACTTCCTCGGTTCCATTTTCGGGATTGAGGCGGATCAGGCAATGACCCTCGATATCGACATAAAGCAAATGATTTTCCCAGTAAATGGGGCCCTCCCCCCACTTTGAGAATCGAGTTCCCACCGTGCTGATCTTGATATCCTTCATGAAACCTAAAACGAAATGGCAATTAGGATTTGCTCAACATGTAAGAATCCTTGCTATCCTTCACTGCCCAACCAGTCTGTTCGATTTTACCTCGTAAAAGATCGGCGGCGGCCCAGTCCTTAGACAATTTTGCCTGCCATCTCTCCTCTGCCAACGCAAGGATTTCATCAGGTACCACATCTTGTTTCTCCTGGATAAGGCTGAAACCAAACAAATCAAGAACGGCACGGAATCCGTTGTGTAAAGTTTCTTTTGCTTGTACATCCTTTTCAAACTCTCCGCTTTCCCATGCATCTGATAATTCTCTGATCAATCCAAATAATTTACCCAGTGCATCTGCGGTGTTGAGATCGTTAGAGACCGCATCCAGTACTGGCTTAAAAGGTCCAAAGCCTGTGCTCTGCCCGCCAGTATTTGCCGTGGTATTAAATTGAATACGTGAGGAGAAATCAGAGATTTTCTTCAAGGCTTTGCCCGCCGCCTGAAGGGAATCAAAAGTGAAGTTTAGGGGCTGACGGTAGCTTCCGGATAAGAGCACATACCTCACCTCCTCAGCCGTGTGGCCCCGTTCTTGGATATCCTCAAGTGTGTAAAGATTCCCAAGGGACTTACTCATTTTGGTGCCCTCCACCATGAGGTGAGCAATATGAAACCAGTGTCTTGCAAATGGTTTGTCAGTCACAGCCTCCACCTGTGCGATCTCATTTTCATGGTGGGGGAAAACCAGGTCCACTCCTCCCGAATGCAGATCAAAACTCTCACCCAAGTGCTTTAGGCAAATCGCACTGCATTCGATGTGCCACCCAGGCCTACCCTGACCCCAGGGAGATTCCCAGTAGTTTTCACCATCCTCTGGCCGTCGAGCTTTCCAAAGGGCAAAATCTGCAGCTGAATCCCGGTCGTACTCGTCCGAACTTTCCCGCTCGGTCGAAGAAGTTGTAATTTGTCGTTCTGCCAACCTTGACAGAGCCCCATACTTCTCAAAAGCATCCACTTTAAAATAAACTGACCCGTCGGGTGCCTGGTAAGCTTTTCCACCTTCGATTAATCGTTCGATTAATGCGATTTGTTCAGGCACATGCCCCACCGCAGAGGGTTGAATATGTGGGGTCAGCAAATTAAGTGCTTCACAATCCTGCTCAAAACGCTTGGTCCATCGTTGGGTGAACTCGCTAAGGCTAACTCCTTCCGCTTGGGATTGGCGGATGGTTTTATCGTCCACATCGGTAAGGTTGCGGGCGTGGTAAGTTTTATAACCGTTTGCCTCCAGGGTGCGCCGGAAAACATCCTGAAGCACAAAAGTCCTGAAATTGCCCACATGTGCAGGGCCGTAAACTGTGGGTCCACAGCAATAAAAACGGACGGATTTTCCGTCCATAGCGAACACCTCCCGCACCTCGCGGGTCAAGGTATCATAAAGTCGCAACGCCATGAGACTTAGAAAAGGTTTATCCTTCCGTGATTTGGATAGGCTTGATATCCCACTTTGGATTCTGCCCCAGAAAACGGCATGGATTGTTATGAAAAATCTCCACGGCTTCCTGTAAGCTATGCCCCCTTTTCCGAAAATCCACCACACATTCCTGCAGGGTAAAAGGATCACTTGGTCCCCAATCTGCAGAGGAATTAACCAAAAGCCGCTCGGTGGAATATTTTTCTAAAATATCAACTGCCCGGCGGGGACTGCACTTGGTCACAGGGTAAAGGGTCATCCCTGCCCAATACCCAGCATCCAAAACCCATTCAATCGTTTGCTCCTCAACATGGTCAATCCAGATATGGTCCGGGTTAACATTCATTCCAGCAAGCACTTCGAGTACTTTCTTGGTCCCATGAGCCTTATCCGACAGGTGGGGAGTATGGATAAGAACTAACTGATTATGCTTCATCGCCAGCTCAACATGAGCTTCCAATGCAGCTATCTCGTTTGGGGTGGATTTGTGAAGTCCAGTCTCTCCGACTCCCAGGCAATTTTCTTTATCCAGAAACTCAGGCATTTGACGGAGCACTTCATTGGTAAGCTCAACATTCTCCGCTTCCTTGGGATTTACCGCCACCCAGCAAAAATGACGAATCCCAAACTCGCTGGCCCTTTTAGGCTCAAACTCAGAAATTTGGGCAAAGTAATCGATGAAGGTTTCAGGATGCCTGCGGTCAAATCCAGCCCAAAAGGCAGGTTCACAAACCGCAACAACTCCGGACATTGCCATACGCTCGTAATCCTGAGCCGTACGGGCAATTGCGTGATAATGTGGCTGAATGATTTGCATAGAGAAAATCGGGGCGGGGGGATTTAACTAATCTTGGCGAAATGCTCAAGGAGCTGCTTGGTTCGGCTCGCTTGTGGGTGATCGGGGTTGGCAAGCATTTGCATTGCCTCTCTCAAAATAACGAGCCTGCTCTCATCACCAGCAGGTGTCCCTGCCCGATTTACCGATTCATCATAACGGTCAAGCAAGGCAGCCACCTCGAGAAGGTCTCGTCGGGCTTCAAGATAATATGTGTCTAAAGTTTGCTGGGGAGTAAGCATGGCTCTACTGGCTAAGGTTTGAAAAGGATAAAAAACGGGTTATCCGGCGGGAATCAAAGAGGAGTGATGGTGAAGAATTTTGGGTTCTGCGGACTCATCCACTAAAAAACTGTATCTTGCGGGAAATTCCTGTCGTTCTTTATCTTCACCATGGTAAAAAGTGTATGTCCCGGTGTATAAAAAAACATGCCCACTTACTTCCTGCCTCCGGGATCCGTCCACATCAAAGGAGACACCAGCCCCAGTGCGGGAAGTGAATCCCTCAAAATAGGCTCGGATTCCGCTTTCATTATCAACTGGTAAAGGTGCAAAGGTGGCGAGCAAACGGGCATCTTCTGCATAAAGTGAACATACATCATCAACCCTGCCGGCATTCACAAATTCGTTCCAAATCTGAGGTAATGTTTTCATCTGTTAAAACCCTTCACCATAAGGAGATGCCTAGTTTCGTACAACCTCTTTAGGATAAGATTGTGAAAGTTGATGTCAGAGCTGTGGTATTTCCCCCCAATCCTCCGGTTTAAAACCCTGCCTTGCAATACCCCGGCCAATCAGGACAGGGCGTTTGATCAGATTGCCCCGAGTGCTTAAAAAATCGAGGGTTTCCTCCTTGGATAAATTTGCCAAAGTTTCTTTAATTTTAGGATCGCGATAATCCCTGCCTGAGGTGTTGAACAGTTTTTTAAGGTTTCCTTCGTGAGCTTTAAGCAACTGGGCCAACTCTTCCTTGCTTGGCGGATGCTCACGAATTGGAATTCTTTCAAAAGTAACTTCCTTGGACTCCAACCACTTTCGGGCTTTTACACAGGTGGAACACTTTTCATATTCGTAAAATTTTAATTTCATTGGTTTATCAAAAAATGATTTATAGGATTAAAGAAAGCTTTCACGAACCACCTTTAATATTCCTCTTATGATGTCAACAATCCGACCAAAAGCCACTGGCTTACTTGCATTGCTTGCAGTAGTTGGCTGTGCTCCAACTGGTAAAATTGACAATGAAATTTCTCAACCAACTGAAACCTCCATGCAAGTTTTGCTCAAGACCCTCGATAACGGTTTAACCGTTTATCTCAGCCCAAATTCTGAAGAACCCAGATTTTATGCAGAAATTGTAACGCGTGCTGGCAGCAAGCACGACCCAGCCACCAACACAGGCTTAGCCCATTACCTTGAACATCTTCTTTTCAAAGGGACCCGGACTTTTGGCACTCAAGACTACAAGAGCGAGGAACCAATCCTTCAGAAAATCAGCGATCTCTATGAAAAAAGAGCCTCCGAAAAGGATGAATCCAAGAGGGCGGAAATCTACCAAGAAATAAACACCCTGTCTGCGAAAGCCTCCGAGCTGGCAATTCCCAATGAAATGGATCGTGTGTACAGTGATATGGGTGCAAAAGGGTTAAATGCCCACACCTGGCACGAGGAGACTGTTTACAAAATAGATTTACCCGCCAACCGCCTAGAACATTGGGCAAAAATAGAGAGCGAAAGATTTGCTCAGCCCGTTTTCCGGCTCTTTCACACAGAACTGGAAACCGTGTATGAGGAAAAAAACCGGGCCATCGATAATAAGCACCGCCTTATCAATCGGGAGGTCAACAACTTGCTCTTCAAGGTTCATCCTTATGGTCAGCAATCGACCCTCGGGACCGTGGAGCACCTCAAAAATCCTTCCATCTATGCCATTGAAGAATTTTATGCCCAGCATTACACCCCCGAAAATATGGCGATCTGCATTTCGGGTGATATAGACCCAGATGAAGCACTGGGCATTATTGAGAAGTATTTCTCCTCATGGAAAAGTGACTCCCCCTTACGAACGGAGCCCAAATGGAATGAAAAACCCTTGGCAGGACGAGAATTTGTTCAGGTAGAATATCTAGGCGAAGAACAAGTGGTCATTGCTTTTCGCACTGCTCCCAGGCACCACCCGGATTACCCGGCACTTCGCTTGATTGATATGATACTGGACAATTCAGTCGCCGGTCTGATCAATCTCGACCTTGTCGAGAAACAAAAACTGCGCTCGGCTGGATGCTATCCTCAAAACTTGAACGATCATGGAGCCCATTACCTCTATGGTGTCCCCAAAGATGGGCAGAGCTTAGAGCAGGTTGAAGCTTTACTGCTCCAACAGATCGAAAGAATAAAACTCGGGAATTTTGATCCCTGGATCATCGAAGCGGTCGTGAATGACTTTAAAAAACGCCAAAAAGAAAATTACGAACGCAATGATAAACGGGTTGAACTGCTGAGGGACACATTCCTTGCCTTTGTTGACTGGGATGTAACCCTAAACGAAATCTCTGACTTGGAAAAGGTCACTAAAGAAGACATCACCCGGGTGGCGCAAAAATATTATGGTGCTGACTATGTGGTCGGCTTTCGGGTAGATGCCCAGCATGACCTCCCATCCATTGAAAAACCGCCCATAGATCCCCTCACGATCGATCCAAATAAAGAGTCTGTTTTCATGAAGGAGGTTGAACAGGTTCCCTTTGAACCTTTACAGCCCAAGTTTCTCCAGAATGGGAAAGACTACAGTGTTCACTCGATTAAGCCAGGGGTTCGACTCATTCATACGTACAACCCCTTAAATGACCTTTTCAATCTGGAGGTACGCATGGAGATGGGCTTTGACCACCAACCCTTACTATCCTTTGCCAAGAGAATGCTCGATCGTTCCGGTGCCGGTTCTTTGGATTCAGAAGAACTAAAAATTGAATGGTACAAATTGGGCACTGACTTTTCATTTGGGGTGCAGGAGCATTTTTCGACCTTCTCAATCAATGGATTGGACGAAAATTTTGGCTCTTCCCTTCAATTAACTCAGGATCATTTACTCCGCCCAAAATCTTCCGATGAGGTTTGGGACAAGACCAAGAATATTATCCTTTCCGAGAGGGATGATGAGCAAAAAGACCCCAATGCCCTCACCCACGCACTTGCCCACTACCACAGATATGGTGAAAATTCGCGCTTTCTCAAAAGAGGATCCGATTCGGATTTGAATGCCTCTAATGTTGCCGGCTTGTCTGAAATCATTAAGCAAGCAATTGGTTCTCCCCGGTCTATCCACTATTTCGGCCCCAAAGACCCTCAAGAAGTTATAGAAATCCTCAAAGATAGTTTTTTGGCCCTTGAACCGAATCAGCAAACACCGAAAATATTACCGGATCGCTCCATCAATCCTTCTGCAGATCAGGTCTTCTTTCTACACAAAGAAATGGCTCAGTCTCAGGTAAGGCTAGAGTTTGCCTCCGGGCTGCTTGATGAGTCAATCGCTCATTCCGTTCAATTATTTAATGAATATTTTGGCGGGGGCATGGCGGGATTAGTTTTTCAGGAACTTCGCGAAGCACGGGCGTTGGCATATTCTGCATGGGCCCGATTTTTTACTCCATCCAGACCGGATGAGGAAAATGTATTGGTCGGTTCCATTGGTTGCCAGGCAGACAAAACACTCGATGCAGTGCACGCGTTTTTAGACTTATTGAAAAAAATGCCCCTCAATGATAACCGGTGGTCGTCCGCTCATGCGTCGCTTGTAAGTACTTACCGAACCAATCCAATTACCAGCAGGGCAATCCCCGGATTTGTGTATGATGTTGATGCCCTGGGATTGGAAATGGATCCGCGAATGCAACGTTTTGAAAAACTTTGCTCCGCCAATATCGAAAGTTTCAAAGCATTCTACAAGGAGCGAATCCAACCCAGACCCATTCTCTTATCGATTGTGGGAAACTCTGACAAAATTGATGTTAAACAACTTGAGAAGCTTGGGAAAGTAACGGTAGTTGAACCGAAAAAACTCTTCCGAAGATGAGTTGAATCCCTACTGTGCTCCCCGAGGATGCTCGGGAAGCTTGCCACCCGTGGGCGGAAACAGACTTTCACTAGAACCTGGGTCGGTTTTTTCTTCGCTTGATGGGTCGTGCGTACCAGTCTCTAAATTTTCTAATTCTGTGGATTCTGGAAGATTAAGCACGACACGGAAAAAATTAAAAATTTTGGTGGACTCGATTTTTTTTTGGTCTCGGCTGTTCAGTTTTAAGACCAATCTTTCTGTCTTCCCGGATGCCAAATCGGTCAAATGGCAGTTACAACTTGCTTGATTTCGATCTCCAGTGGGATATTCAGTCACATCAATCATCCCCATAGGATGGCTGACATTTTCGTTATCGATTATTTCCATTCTTAAAGATACGCGATTCTTTTCAAAGTTAAACATCCTTAGACTGTTAACCCTTCGCTCACTTTCATCTTTAAGTAATGTTTTCATTCCTGCCCGTAAGGAATTAATGATTTCAACGGCTCTATTCATTGGGAGCATTCATAATCCCAATAGATTTAAATCTAGCAATCGAAATTATTGTCTTTACCGCCGAATTCCAAGGTTGCCATCAGCTAATAACTGCCGAATTAAAATCAATCAATTGCCAGAACTAATCATAGGACATGCAAAATGATTGTAATAACGGACCGAGTTTTCTTGTGCCACTACCTTAAGTAGATTTAAGTCATCAATATTATTGCCCAAAAACCTAAACAAACATCCCCACAATTATTCGAATATAAGATCTCTTTTATCACAGATCAGCGGAAATCTGTTTCTGAAAGACATTACCTAGCACATAATGCACGGGATGCATTGGGTATGTTTGCTTATGCGATTCTTAAAGGCTTTTTTGACCGCAAGATCTATGATAAGGCTGAATTTGTTATCGTGAAAGAATATGTGAAGATTCACGACAAAACCATCGATACTCCTAAATTTCAAATAGAGGAAGCGACGCCTCCAATGCAAAAACCTAAACAGCCCAAGCTTAAACAAGCAACGGGTAAAGATTTACAAGATTCTGTTGTTAATATTGTCAAAGACATGTGCCAACGGATCGAGCTATTGAAGATTGAGGAGTTCAACCCTTGGGCGAATCGCTGGTATTCATTAAAATTACCCCTTGAAGAGTTCACTGACATAGATAACCCATGAAGCTTAAATTCTTTCCTTCATTTTGATTTTATTACCATGCTTTGTTCGGAGCTATCGGCTATATCGTAATTGACGCTAACTTTTCTCTGTATTATAAATATCCGCTTTCTTGCGGGTCGGTAGCTCAATCGGTAGAGCAGTGGCCTTTTAAGCCATTGGTTCCGGGTTCGAGTCCCGGCCGGCCTACCAAGCAGATAATTATTTTGCTTCCGTAAGTTTGGTCACTTCATGTGCCATATCAATCCTTGACTAAAGATCTTACCTTTTCCCAGTCAATCTTACCGGTGGGCAACAGGGGAATCTTTGTAACCTTTCGATAATCTTTCGGAATCCAAAGGTTGGGGATTCCTTGATTTTTAAGCCCGGTGCGAATTTCTTTGATATTCAATTCAATGGAGCTCACCAGCAGCAGTCTTTCGCCCTTTTGATCATCCTGCACAGAGGAAACAACGAGTTTCGGTTCATCACTGTCTCCAATATTTAGCATATCGAGAATAACCTCCTCCACCTTTCCATGTGGGATCATTTCACCGCCTATCTTCGAAAACCGTGAAATCCTTCCTTCGATCCAAAGAAAGCCATCGTCGTCCAATCTACCCACATCACCGGTTTGAAACCATCCATCTGAATTGATTACTTCGGAAGACCTATGAGGATCCATCCAGTATCCAGTAAAAACATTCGGTCCGCGGAAGCAAAGTACCCCGCCCTCTTTCAGGGAGGTCTTGGCCCCTGATTCCGGATCGATTGCCCGGCACTCGATTCCGTCCAATAACCGGCCAACAGATCCACTTCTTTTTCCATCCCCTGGAAGGTTGAACGAAATAGCTGGGGAAGTTTCTGTTAGCCCATACCCTTCCAAATACTCGCACCCCACCTCACTTTCCCATTGGCATCTAAATTTGTCAGGACTCTTCTCTGCACCAGCCACAACATAATGGACACTTTTCAAATCCTTGTCCTTTGCGTTTTTTAATAAACCCCTGAGAAAAGTTGGGGTTCCCAAGAGAATTCCAATACCCTGTTCCCTAATTACCTTTAGGTTCAATTTATAATCCAAGGGATTAGGGGCAGTACATAGGTACAATCCACGTAAGCTTGAAAAAATCATACCTATGGAAAGTCCGAAGCTATGGAACAAGGGTAAGTTAAATAAAACTCTCGATTGGGATTTGAATAATTCAAGTCCATATAACTGATTGCAATTGGCAAGGATGTTCGAGTGTGACAAGGGAACACCTTTTGGTTTCCCAGAACTACCACTGGTAAATAATAACACTGCGGTTTGATTCCCGCCAATCTTTGGAATATCGAACCTGGACTTTACCCGATCAGGAAAAAACAAGACTGATATAAATGTAGATGCCATCAGCCACCAGTTTGCCGAAATATCCTTCAATACATTCTCAACTAGAATACAGTTTTTTGGCCATGGGAACTGGGGAAACTTCTCCACCATTTTCGATGCGGTAATTACAGTTTTTATATTGGTTTGATCAATAATTTCCCGGCTTGATTCTCGCCCTAGGGTATAATTTAAGTTGACCGGCACCCGTCCGCACAAGAAGAGAGCAAAATTTACTGTAATGCCCGCAATCCCAGTTGGAAGAACAACTCCTACATATGGGCCAACTTTAGACTTATTCAAAATTGCAGATAACAAAAGCGACAAGCTAAGCACCAGGCTACGGCTGTATTTTTTTTTCTTGGGTAACCCATAATCACAGAGCAACGGTTGAAAGGGAGATTTTCTTAGTGAATCAAAAATTTCATTCCCTAAATGACTGTTTAGATTAAAAGGCATTGGAATTAAATTAAGACAAATGATTTGCCGTTGCCAACCTTCTAGACTCGAGCATATTGAAGGTTTTATTCACAAAAGATACAATAGACATCTTTTTCCCGATCCAACCCTAGTATAAACCATACTAAAAAATTCTGTATGTAAGCATTATGGAAAAGCAGAATGTTTTGATTTATGACACCACCCTGCGCGATGGTTCTCAGGCAGAGGGCGTATCCTTTACTGTTGCTTCCAAGCTTCGGGTTGCACAGAAGCTTGACCAATTTGGAGTCGATTACATTGAAGGAGGATGGCCGGGCAGTAACCCTCGGGATATGGCTTTTTTTGAACAGGCCACTGAGCTGAATTTGAGGCACGCCAAAATTGCCGCCTTTGGTTCAACCCGTCGGGCCAACACGCCTGTGGAAAAAGATGCTCAGGTAAAACTTCTCTTGGATGCAGATACTCCAGTGGTTACTATATTTGGAAAATCCTGGCTCTTACATGTAACCGATGTCCTCCGCACAACCCCGGAGGAAAACCTGCAAATGATTGAAGATACAGTCCGATATCTTAAAGAACAGGGAAAAGAAGTGGTTTATGATGCGGAGCATTTCTTTGATGGATTTGTGGATAACAGGGAGTATGCCCTATCCACCTTACAAGCCGCTGAAAAAGGGGGTGCTGATTTTCTTACCCTCTGCGAAACCAATGGGGGCAAACTGGTCACTCCGTTTCAGGAAATTTGCAAGGTGGTGGTAAATCATTTCCCCAATTCAAAAATTGGGGTGCACTGCCATAATGATGCCGGGGTCGGTGTGGCAGTTAGCCTCGCCGGTGTGGAAGTCGGTGCCGTGATGGTGCAAGGCACCATGAACGGTTATGGTGAGCGAAATGGCAATGCCAACCTTACCACCATTATTCCCAACCTTGAATTAAAGATGGAACGATCCACAAATTGTGGAAAGAACCTCTCTAAACTTAGGGACTTATCTCTCTTCATAGATGATTCCACCAATCTTCGGCCCGACATCCGTGCACCATATGTGGGTGCCGCATCCTTTGCCCACAAGGGGGGAGTGCATGCAGACGCCGCATCCAAGTCGACCCGAAGTTACGAGCACATTGATCCCGCAACCGTAGGTAACCGGACCCGTGTACTTGTATCTGACATGTCGGGCAGGAGCAGCATAATGCTCAAAGCTAAAGAAATGGGAATGGATGTGGATGGACGCTCTCCCGAAATGAAATCCTTCCTTGAAGAATTAAAGTCATTGGAGTTTAAGGGGTATGAGTTTGAATCTGCGGATGCTTCATTTGATCTGCTTTTGCGTCGTTTTCTTCGCGGAGAAGATCCGGCATTTGAGGTTTTGAAATATCATGTCGGGGTCGAGGGCATCAGTCAGGATGATGGAGTAACTTCGGAAGCAACAGTAAAACTCCGCATAAAAGGAGAGACCCGGCATGTTGTGGCCGAAGGCAACGGACCTGTATCTGCCTTGGATCATGCCCTAAGAAATGCATTGGCAAATGACTTTCCCTACATTGCCGAAGTTACCCTGGTTGATTTTAAGGTTCGCATCCTCGAAAGTAATCAAGGTACAGATGCAATTACCCGTGTACATGTGGAGTCGACCGACGGTCATTCCACCTGGGGCACGGTGGGAGTGAGCGATAATGTGATAACCGCTAGTTGGGAAGCATTGGTTGATTCGGTGACTTACAAAATTTTGCTGGAATCCGAGTCCCACAAGTAAGTTGTAACCCTCGGCCCGGTTGGTTGCCATACCATTGCCTGAGTCTTGCAATATCCAATCGCAACAGGAATACCCAGGTTTGCAGCTAAATGACCGGGGCCTGAATCATTGCCCAAAAACTTGTCTGCCTCACTAACCAGTTGTTTACGGAGATCCCATGTTGTCTCTGGTAGCCTAATTAAGATTCTTTTGTTTTTGCTTATGGGTTCAGCCTTAAATTGCTCGAATACCTCCTTATCCGCTTCTCCAAAAGAAAAAATTACACATTTTTCCTCATGTAAGCCAAGCCACTTCTGGGCTTGAGAAACAAAGTGTACCAAAGGCAAATTTTTTTCCGCCCCACCGCTTCCCGGGTGTATCCAAAGTGTATGATCCTTTCCCCTCCAGCAATCACCTAGAAAGGATTGTGCCAATAGCCCCGGTGGTATCTCCCACCCCAACTTTTCGCATGCCTGAATCACGAAATGTTTTCCACCGTTTGGTCGTGGGCTTAAACAATGAGCCGCAGTGGCTCCAGCCTGGACCATTTCCTTGGACCATGCAGGATCCGTCCAAAAGCTAATCGCAATCGAATCTTTAACCTCCGCAGGCACCTTGCCCGCCAGCCCATCAAGATCTTCTCGCTCCAACCAATCCCACTCCTTAGTTAAGAGTTTTAAATAAAATGACCTCGCATAAATATGTACTGGGTGTTGCCGAAGGTAAGCAACCTGAAGTAAGGGAAGTGTGAGAATAAAATCACCCAGTCCCCCACCCCTTAAAAATACGATTCTTGGTTTCATCCTTATCCCCCATACCTCTTCTTAAAGAGGTACGAATTTTAAAACTGCAATGATCAGGGGTTTAATTTTTGCTCGATGAATGATCGAACCTCACGGGCATCAACGGAAAGCTGGTATTTGAGCGGTGGCTTATCAAGCAACGCTTCTAAGATCGGTGATGTTGGTCTGCCCAGACCCGCATCCTCATAAACCTGGGGAAATTTTGCTGGGTGTGCAGTGGCCAAAATTACGGCAGGTTCATTGGCCGGTAGGTCTTTAAAGGCACAAGCAGTATGGGGATCGACCTGGTAATGATATTCCGTCCAGACTTTTTGAATAATTTCTGGGATTTCTTGATCGGTGGTCGAAGAACTTGAAAATCCAGGGATAGTAAACTTTTCGAATGCATACCTCCCCTCCTCTCTAAAGCATTTCATCACCTGTTTAAGTTGTTCTGTATTTCCATCCAGAAAATAGAAAAGTAGACGCTCAAAGTTCGATGCCACCTGAATATCCATAGATGGGGCCAAGCTGGGATAGACTTCTCCCAATTCATATTTCCCGGAACCAAATAATTTGTGCAAAATATCGTTTTGATTGGTGGCTACACGAAAACCTCCCAGCTTAATCCCCATTCTTGTGAGCAACCAACCGGCAAAAACATTACCAAAGTTCCCAGTGGGCACGACAAATGTCGTGTGTTCACGCTTGATTGGGTCAAGCTTGAGCCACGCGTAAAGATAATAGACCGATTGAGCAAGAATTCTTGCCAGGTTGATCGAGTTAACCGCTGACAACCCGATTGAATCACGAAAAGAGAGATCCCCAAAAAGTTCTTTAACTGTCCGTTGGGCATCATCAAAGGTTCCTTCGATAGCGAGGGGATAGACATTGTCCGCACCAGTACAGGTCATTTGTCTTTCCTGCAACGGAGATACCTTACCCTCCGGATACAGGATAAAAACCTCAACCCCGGACTTACCGAGCAAGCCGGAAATCGCCGCTGCCCCGGTATCTCCAGAGGTTGCACCCAAAACACAGAGTTTTTTCCCCGTTTTTTTAATCTGCAGTTCGTAAAGATTACCCAATAATTGAAGGGCAAAATCTTTGAATGCCAGGGTAGGTCCATGAAAAAGTTCAAGGACTTGCCATTGATCGTTTAATCGTACAAGCGGGGCAGTTTCTTCATGAGAAAAACCGGCATATGCAGAATAAATCGCACCCTCAAGATCAGAGTCAGGTAAATCGGTGGCAAAGTGCTGAAAAAATGCATGACAAAGTTGCGGATAGGAAAGCCCTGACCAAGCATCTACTAGGGGGCTTAGGTCAGGAAAAGTTTCTGGCAAGTAGAGGCCACCATCCGGGGCTAACCCTTGGGCAACTGCTTCACAAAATTCAACGGTCTCCGTGCCGCCGCGCGTACTTAGGTAGCGCATAGGAATAAATGCAGTTCCCCGCTATTTACCCAAGCCGAATGCCTGATGAGCGACACGGGTTGCCTCATCGCCACTCTCCGGTTCGACTGCGACTGAAATCTTAATCTCTGATGTACTAATCATGAGCATGTTGATTCCCGCATTGGCGAGTGCATCAAAAAAGGTTGCGGCAACTCCGGAATGAGACCTCATGCCCACACCAACAACTGAGACTTTAATTATATTTGTGCTTTTCCCAAGCTTGCCCCCATTGCCTTCCGCAAAATGTTCTTTCAATGCTTTTTCAGCCCGAAATGCATCTTCTGTGGGCACGGTAAAGGAAAGGTTGGCCAGCCCCTGGCGCCCCACATTTTGAATGATCATATCGACCACTACTCCCGATTCTGCCATGACTTTAAAGACTGCGGCAGCAGCACCCGGACGATCGGGCAATTCAGTCACACTAATGCGAACTTGATTCTTGTCTGTGGCTACACCGCTAACCAGCATATCCTCCAACGATTTTACTTTCTTTTTTACCATGGTTCCGGATTTTTTGGAAAAACTTGAACGGACTTCAAAGGGAATATTGTGTTTCTGGGCAAACTCGACTGCCCGGGTCTGCATGACTTTGGACCCACTACTGGCAAGTTCCAACATCTCTTCATAATTGATCTCATGAATTTTTTTGGAGTCTGGAACAATTCGAGGGTCTGCGGTAAAAACGCCCTCCACATCCGTGTATATCTGACAGGCTTTGGCTCGTAACGATCCGGCCAGGGCAATTGCACTAAGGTCAGATCCTCCCCGGCCAAAAGTGGTCACATCCCCCTTTTCGTTTACTCCCTGAAATCCAGCCACTACCACAACATTTCCTAAGCGTATTTGCTTACGCAAGTCTCCACCCTGGACTTCACGAATACGCGATTTTGCATGCAACCCTTCGGTAAGAATACCCAGTTGCCATCCAGTCCTTGAGACCGCAGGCACATCAATGGCATGGAGAGCCATGCAAAGAAGGGCGATTGTTTCCTGTTCACCACAGGTCATTAACATATCCAATTCACGTTCGGAGGGATTTTTCTGAATGGCTTTGGCCCTCTCGATGAGTTGATTAGTTACCCCAGCACGGGCAGAAACAACCACCACTACGCCATGACCGGAATCCACCGTGGATTTTACCCGGCGGGCAACCTTCTTTATCCGGTCTACATCCGCAACAGATGTACCACCATATTTTTGTACCACCACATTCATATCAGGAAATTTCGTTGGGATCGAACATGCGGAACAGAACCGGATCACCCACAACCCCAGGGAGGTTTTTCAACTGCTCAATTGCCTGGGATATTGAAAGCTCATTTGTTTGGTGGGTGGTAAGGATCAAACTGGCTGGCTGATCATTCTCGTGCGGAGTTTGGGAGACTGTGGCCAAGCTTATGCCCTGACCCGCCAGACATTCCGCTACTTTTGCCAACTGTCCGGTGCGGTCGTCCACCGCGAGCCGTAAATAAAATCTTCCATGAATCTCTTCAGGAGATGCAGACACACATTGTTCAGGTGAAACATGGAGTAATTTGGGCAAGGAAGAAACCCCGGTGATTCCTTTCACCACATCCACCAAATCAGAAATAACCGAACTTGCAGTCGGGTCCTGCCCTGCCCCTCGACCAGTTAAAACCACAGTTCCCACAACTGTTCCGTTCAGGCAAACTCCATTGTGTACCCCATCTGTCCGGGCAATGGTTTCTTCAACAGGTATCAAAACTGGATGAACTGCGACCGCAACATGATCGTTGGAAAAATCCCTGCGAATCACCCCGATTAGTTTAATCCGGCATCCTAGATTTTCCGCTGCTTGTAAATCTTCATTGGATATTTGGCGAATTCCTTCCACCGTAACTTCATGGATTTTCACCCATATACCATGAGCCAGATAAGCAAGGATGATTGCCTTGTGTGCCGCATCCACTCCATCGAGATCCAGGGCTTCGTCGGCTTCCACATAACCAAGGTCACGGGCGTCCTTTAGGACATCTTCAAAACTGGCCCCTTCTTTTTCCATTCTGGTAAGAATGTAATTGGATGTACCGTTCAGAATTCCGTAAATAAGGGGAAATTCATTGGAGACCAGGCTTTCTCGAAGAACCTTAATGATGGGAATACCACCTGCTACACTTGCTTCAAAAGCGTACCCCACGCCAGCCTTCTCTGCAGCCTGGAACAGTTCGTCCCCGTGTTCGCAAATCAATGCCTTATTTGCGGTAATCACCGACTTACCTTGAGCAAATGCCCGAAGAGTCAATTCTTTTGCTTCTTCCACTCCTCCCATCAATTCGCAAACTAAATCAATTTCTGGATCATCCACAATCGATTCAGAATCGGTGGTTAATTGATCAGGACGAATCTTTACCGAGCGTGCTTTTTCGAGTGAGCGGACAGATGCACGGGTAGGGATAAGATCAACTCCCAAAATTTTGGGCCAGAATGTGGCATTTTCAACCAAGTGCTTCCAAGTACCCTGCCCCACGGTACCAAAGCCAAGAATGCCAACCCGGATAATTTTCGAAGAATCGTTCATTTGGTCTTAATTTGAAATGTTCGGTCTAAAGCTTGGGCTTCTGCCTCTCACTTTTCTCAAATCGATTTTCTGTGCCTGAACGCAACCTGGATAAGTTTGAACGGTGCCTCCAAATGATCCACCCCATCACCAGAAAGGAAAGTAAGATTTTGCCTAATCCACCATCCTTATTGGCAGAAAATACCATCGAACAAACCGGGAGGCTCAGCCCAAATGCGATGGATGCAACCGCGACATATTTGGTCAGGTAGAAAGTAAGGACCCAGACAAATAAACCAACCAATAAGCAGGCAGGCATTAAGCCAAGCAACCCACCCATCGCCGTGGCCACTCCCTTCCCCCCACGAAAACGGGTGAAGATAGGATAAGTATGTCCGAGAACCGCTGCTGGCAAAGCCCATAACCCAAGGGACGAATCGCCGGAAAAAGAAAAAAGGGGCAACTGAAACCACCATACCGCCAGCACCCCCTTGAGAAAGTCCAAGGCAAAAACAAGATAGCCTGTCGGCTTGCCCAGAGTTCTCAAAACATTGGTGGCTCCAGGATTGCCACTGCCCACGCTAAAAATATCCACTCCCGCCCGCCTAGCAATAATGACCGCCCACGGAATGGATCCAATCAAATACCCAATAATTAATACTGCGATTGTTTCGATGCTAAGCATTGTAGTTTATAAATAAAACAGAGATTCCGGAGCGATTATTTCTGGCAAGATACTCGGGCTTCCTGAATATCAGGGTCGGCCACCAATTTTTCCAACACCTCTGCAGAAGGTTCATTATCCAATTCTAAAATCGTAAGAGCAGATTCAGAGCCTTCTGATCGGCTTAGGGACATATTGGCTATATTTACCCCGTACTGTCCAAGAATGGTCCCAACTTTTCCCACAATTCCAGGTTTATCGAGGTTGCGCACAACCAGAAGGGTATCTACTGGGCGTGCCTCGATTGCCTCACCGTCCACCTCCACAATTCTGGGATCTGCATTTTTCCCAATGATGGTTCCGCGTACCGATTGTTCTTTTCCATCGGCATCGATTGTACGCACTTCAATTAATTCGTTGTAATCGACTGATGAAGAGGATTTGGTGGTCTCCACCTTTATTCCCAATGCCTTGATTTTATAAGGTGCGTTTACATCGTTAATTCCCTCATCCCCGGCAATCCCGTTTAGCCAACCTTTTTGCACAGCACGGGTGAGGGGAATGGAATCGAAGTCTACCATTCCTCCCCAGTAAGTAATATGCAGGGACTGTACGGTTCCGCGGGCAGCCTGGCGGGCAAATGCCCCGAGGCGCATACAGAGCTCGAGATACGGTTTTAAGGTAATCAAATCTTTTGGGTCGATTGAAGGCATATTGATCGCATTGCGAATCCTTCCACCTTGCAACACTTCAGCAATTGCTTCCGCAATTTCCACTCCTACACTTTCCTGGGCCTCTTCTGTGGATGCACCCAGATGAGGGGTTAATATTAAATTGTCGAGGGTGCGGAATTCATGATCCTCAGGGAGCGGTTCCTGCTCATAAACATCTAAGCCGGCAGCGGCCACTTTACCACTCTTCAATGCATCCACTAAGGCAGATTCCTTGATTATTCCGCCCCGTGCACAATTAAATATGCGCACCCCGTCTTTCATTTTGGCAAATGCAGATTCGTCCACCATCCCCTTGGTTTGGGGTGTCATGGGCATGTGGACCGTAAGGTAATCTGCCCGGGAAAAAGCTTCATCCAGATCAACTTTTTCAATTTCCAGTTCCTTGGCCCGTTCATCCGTAAGGTAGGGATCATAGGCAATCACAGTCATCTCAAATGCTTGGGCTCTCTTAGACACTTCTGCCCCAATTCTGCCCAGACCCAAAACCGCAAGGGTCTTGTTGCGTAATTCAGCCCCCTTGAGTTGTTTGCGCTCCCATTTCCCTTCTCTCATCCCGCTTGCTCCGCGGACAATTGGACGAGTGCCACACAGCATGTGGGTAAAAGTCAATTCTGCGGTGGCAATGGTGTTCCCACCAGGTGTATTCATCACAATGACACCCCGCTCCGTTGCAGCTTCAATGTCTATATTATCGACCCCTACTCCGGCCCGGCCAACCGCTTTGAGCAAAGGGGCCGATTCCATAACCTCGCGGGTTATACGGGTATCACTGCGGACAATTATGGCAGATGCATCTTTTGCATGCTCAACTACCTCCTCCGGAGATAAACCATAGGCTTCGACAACAGCAAAGCCATCCTGCTTTTTCAAATATTCGACTCCAAGAGGAGAGATACGATCCGCGACAAGAATCTTCATAGGGTGGATAAAAATTTGGGAGAAACAAAAAAAATAGGTTAATTAGGGTGATTTGCAACGCGTAAAGCCAGAGTAAGGATTTCTGGCTTTCCCCTATCCTTGCAGGATGTCATGATTGACTTCCCATGTTCGAAAATTTAACTGACAAACTAAGCAATGTTTTACGATCCCTAGGCGGGAAAAATAAACTCACAGAGGAAAATATTTCTGAGGCTCTTACGGAGGTGCGTAAGGCATTACTCTCTGCTGATGTGCACTTCAAGGTGGCAAGGGATTTCATTGAAGAAGTCAAAGAGGCTTGCCTCGGGCAGGAGGTTTTAAAATCAGTTTCTGCGGGGCAACAGGTTGTTAAAATTATCAATGATGAACTGGTTAAGCTTCTTGGCGAGGGAAACTCTGCCTTGCGGGAAGACCGTCCGCTACGCGTACTTATGGTTGGTTTGCACGGTGCTGGTAAAACCACCACATCTGCCAAACTGGCCAAACATCTTTCCAAAGATGGACGTAAACCGATGCTGGTGGCGTGCGATGTGTACCGTCCTGCCGCAATCGATCAGCTTGAGTTTCTCGCGAATCAGGAGAATTTCCCCTGCTACCTGGACCGAGAATCCAAAGATGTTCCAGCCATTGCCCGAGCCGGTTGGGAAAAATCAAAGACAACCGGTTCCGATCTTGTAATTTTTGACACCGCTGGCCGGTTACAAATCGATGATGAGTTGGTCGATGAACTCGATCGTTTAAAGAGGGAAATCGAACCTCATGAGATTTTACTGGTTGCAGATTCTGCCCTAGGCCAGGAAGCGGTCAATGTTGCAAAAACTTTTCACGAAAGACTCGACCTTACCGGTATTATACTGACTAAAATTGACGGGGATGCCCGTGGGGGTGCCGCACTTTCCATGAAGAAGGTTACCGGGGCACCTATAAAATTTATTGGTACAGGCGAAAAGATTGAAGAATTTGAAACCTTTTACCCGGAAAGATTGGCCTCCCGCATTCTGGGAATGGGAGATGTGGTATCCCTTGTCGAGAAAGCCCAGGAACATTTTGACGAAGAAGAGTCCGCCCGGATGGCTGAAAAAATGCTCAAAGCGGAATTTGATTTTGAGGACTTTCTCTCCCAGATGAGGCAGATGAAAAAGCTCGGTTCCATGGGCTCAATCGCCAAAATGTTACCAGGAATGGGCAATGTCCAGGTTGGCGACAAAGAAGAGGCCGCCCTAGGCCGCCATGAGGCAATCATTCTCTCGATGACTAGGCAGGAACGCCGATTACCCCGCATTATTGGTGGCTCCCGCAGAAAAAGAATTGCCGATGGAGCGGGTGTTCAGATTCGTGATGTAAACTTATTGATAAAACAATTCTCCCAGATGCAAAAAATGATGAGAAAGATGAAGGGAGGAAAGATGAAGCAGTTAATGAATGCTTTTGGCGGCGGGGGAAGCGGGGGATTGCCCGATTTGGAGGGGATGGACCCCAAGCAATTGGCCAAGCTTGCCAAACAGTTCAAATAAATACCTCTGGTATTCCTGGCTCTCTTTTAACTAAGAATAGAGAAAACTTCCTTTATTTTATCTGCGTCTTTCTTCCCGGGCAGAAATTCAACCCCACTATTCAAATCAATCCCGTCGGGAAGAGTGCTGGAAATCGCTGACCTCAAATTGTCCGGGCCCAGTCCCCCAGCCAAAATCCACTGGTGCTTGCCATATTGCTTTTTAAATCCGGTGAATTTCCCCCAGTCTGATTGCTGACCAGTCCCTCCGTAAACATCTTTGGCATATGTATCGACCAGGAAAACATCTGCACAGTCTAACAGACCATCCGGCAAATCTTCCTCGGGTTTAAGGCGGGGAGCTAACCAAAGGTTCTCCCGCCCGACCAGGTCAGACCACTCCACAATTTTTGCAATCGGTATTTCGGAGGCAAAATGAAACTGAAATTTCTCAATACCTGCCCCTAATAGGCTTTTAATAAGCGGTAAATCAGGGTCAACCGCTACCCCCACTTTTGCGCAATTCTGGAAGTCAATTTTTTCAACCAGGTTTTGGAACTCTGGAACGGAAAGATTTCTTGGAGATTGTGGATGAAAAATAAAACCGAGTGCATCGGCCCCGAGATTCACACACATCTGAGCATCTGCAGGGCGGGTGATACCACAGAATTTAACGATTTTTGGCCTCATCAAGAAACCGAAAAATGATTGATCAGCGATTGGGTAAGTGCCTCGATACTTGGATGGGGTGATTCCAAATCGACCACCATCTCATTTTCCTGCAATGTCTTGGTGGTTTGAGGACCAAAACTGCACAGAATGGGTGAACGGGCAGACTCTTCAAGTACAATATCCTCCGACTGTTCAATGTAGGAAAGTGCGGTGGACGAACTTGTGAAAATAATTGCATCGGCACCTTCTTTTTTGAATTTCTCAAAATCCGGTGCGTCCAAAACATCCGCAAAATCAGTTTCATAAACTGGCAATGTGTCGACAATTGCCCGGCCCACACCCTCCAATATATCTACCATGATTTCGCGGTTTCTATTACCAGAAACAACCAGGACGTTGGCGCTGTCCAAGCTATCAGTTTCAACTAAGTCGTTGGCCAGGTGCTCTGCGGTTGAGTCTTTGGAGATAATTTCAACATCTAATTGATAGGAGAGCAAAACATCCGCAGTGGCTTGCCCGACACATGCAATTCTCATCGGACCAAAACTTCGGATGTCTGAAAAGGCCCGGAAAAATAATTTCATAAATTCGCGAGCCCCATTCGTGCTCGTAAACACAACCCATTCATAGGTGGCAATTCCAGCCAATACTTCCGCAATAAGCTTACGGTCTTCAGCTGGTTGAATCTTAATCAATGGTAGGTCGAGCACCTCAGCACCAAAGCTTTCCAAGGTGGATCGCATATTGCTTTTTTGACTTGGTGCCCGGGTTAAAACCACCCGCCTGCCAAGAAGAGGTTTATCCTCAAACCAGGTAGAGGAGCGAGCCAGGCCAACAGAATTGCCCACAAAGATGATAGCCGGGGCCTGGAGTTGCATATCCTTTGCCCGTTCAACCAGGTCCCCCAAGGGGGCCAGAATCTTTTGCTGCCTTGGCAAGGTTCCATGAGAAACAATTGCGGAAGGCCGATCCACCGGAAGTCCGCCTGCAATAAGCTTGTCCACAATTTCCTCAAGTTTACTCATGCCCATGTAGATGCACAGGGTGCCTCCCACTTCTGAGAACTTTGCGAAATCAACACGGAGGGATTCCTTGGCCACATCCTCGTGTCCGGTAAGAAAAGAAATGGAAGACCCAAAGTCTCGATGTGAAAGGGGGATACCCGCATAGGCTGCACATGCTAGGGCAGCGGTAACTCCAGGAACCACTTCGTAGCGAATTTGCTGAGCATCCAGGGCGAGCATTTCTTCGGCACACCGTCCGAAAACAAATGGATCCCCACCCTTTAAACGTACCACTTTCAGTCCATCTTTTGCTTTTTCCACCAAGATTTCTCCAATCTCGGTCTGATTCATTGTATGCCTGCCAGGACTTTTACCGACATCAATTCGTTCACAATTCCTCGGGGCCCAGTCATGCAACCTACGGTTTGCCAGGTGGTCAAATACCAGAACATCACAGGTCTCAATTAAGGAACGGGCCCGCAGGGTCAGCAGCCCAGGATCTCCCGGACCAGCCCCTACAAGGTATACAATTCCCTCCGCTATTTGTTTTTCGTCCATCCGATTATTTCATTCATCCAATCTGATTGGTCCCGTCCGGCAACCCTCAAGCTTTGAATTCCACAACTCTCATGAAAAAAACTGATTTGTCCGGTTTCGCCACAATAATTTACTCCAAGGGCGACTTGGCATCCGCCGCCAAATGCACAAAGCACCTGTCGTTCTATTGATACCGCTTTTTCAGTTTCAGGATCGTTAATTTTTTCAAAGAGCTGTTTATCCGTAGCCCGTGCCTGGATTGCAACTGCACCCTGGCCAGGTGCAGGGACCATTTCCATTAAATTTAATTTTCGAAAAGAAAGCCCGGGATATTGCTCTATATTCAGGCGTTTCAACCCGGCAACTGCAAGCAGGGTGGCTTCTGCCTGCACCCCCTGGGCTATTTTTTGCAGACGGGTTTCCACATTGCCCCGAAGCTCTATCCATTTTGCCCGAGGAAACAGCTTGGATGCCTGTGCCCTCCTTCGCGGGCTGCCAGTAGCGATGACACCCGGTTCAGAAACCCCTTCTTTGATCACAAGCATATCCGCGGGTTCTTCCCGGGGCAGGAAAGCAACCAACTCTAAGTTATCAGTCATTTCCGTTGGCATATCTTTGGCACTATGAACCGCGAGATCTGCCCTTCCGTCGAGGAGGGCTAATTCAAGTTCTTTAGTAAACAACCCCTTTCCCCCGGACTTTTCCAAAGACCATTTTGTTTGACGGTCACCGGTTGTCACAAGGGGTAACAACTCGACTTTTTTTCCAAGCTGTTTTTCAATAGAACAAGCAACCATCTCCGACTGGCGCAAAGCCAGCGGACTTCGCCTGGTCGCCAATATAAGAGGCTTGGTTACCATTTCAGGATACCACGGGATATGCTCGATGATCCCCGTTGGGTATATTGATTAAAACCCAACCTTGTAAATAGATATCAGGAATAAGAAGCCTGAGCCCCTTTGATATTTTTCTTGGGAATCCAGGGCATGACCGCACGAAGGCTTCTGCCAGTTACTTCAATTGGATGTTTTTCCCCGTCTTCAAGCAGTTTGTTGTAGTTTGGCAAACCAGCCTGATATTCCTTAATCCATTCCTTGGCAAATTTACCACTTTGGATTTCCTTAAGAATGGACTTCATTGATTTCTTTACATTGGCATTCACCACGCGTGGACCGCGGGTAATATCTCCATACTTAGCGGTTTCTGAAACCGAAAAACGCATACCCGCGATGCCAGACTCAATCATTAAGTCCACAATCAATTTTAATTCATGCAAGCATTCAAAATAAGCCATTTCCGGAGAATATCCTGCTTCCACAAGTGTCTCAAAACCTGCCTGTACCAATGCGGAGGCACCTCCACAAAGAACGGCCTGCTCGCCAAAAAGATCGGTCTCCGTTTCCTCCTTGAAAGTGGTCTCCAAAATACCTGCCCGAGCACCCCCAACACCAGCGGCCCAAGCAAGGGCAATTTTCTTTGAATCCTTGGATGATCCTTTAAGCACGGCAAATAAAGCAGGGACACCCTTGCCTTCCTTGAACTGGGACCTAACCAAGTGACCGGGTCCTTTGGGAGCAACCATGATCACGCTTACCCCACGGGGTGGCTTGATCAATTCAAAATGAATAGCAAATCCATGAGTGAATAAAAGGGTTTTTCCCTTGGATAGATTGGGCTTAATCTCAGTTTCATAGACTTCTGCCTGTTTCATATCGGGTACACCGATCATGATTACATCGGCTTTTTGAACCGCTTCGGCTACTTCAAATACTTCAAAACCGTGGCGTTTGGCCACGCGTATGGACTTGCTTCCTTTGTACAAGCCAATGATTACATTCAATCCACTTTCCTTTAGATTGAGGGCATGGGCATGTCCTTGAGAGCCGTATCCGATCACGGCGAGCGTTTTATTTTTGAGAGGGGTGACTTTCGCCTCTTTGTGCGTGTATACTTTCGCAGGCATTTTGCTATTTAGGGGGTTACTAGGTTCAATAGTTTCCGGGTAATAAAATTCAATCGTTCAATCCCCGCCTGAGAGAAACCACTCCAGTACGGGCAAGTTCGGTAACACCAAAAGATTCGAGCAGGTTCAAAAATGCTTTGATTTTGTTTTCATTTCCAGTTGCTTCGATAATAAGACTGGTTGGAGCAACATCGATGATCTTGCCCCGGAAAACATCGCATATTTGAGTGATTTCAGTACGGGTTTTGGAATCAGCATCTACTTTGAGTAAGACAAGTTCTCTTCCGACAGCCTCATCGCCATGGTAATTTTCCACCTCGATAACATCGACCAATTTATCCAGTTGCTTGATACATTGATCCAGGGCCTTTTCATCCCCATTTAATGTAGCGGTAATTCTGGAGCGACCGACCGTATGGGTGGGAGCAACATTTAGAGTATCGATATTAAAACCACGACCGCTAAAAAGCCCTGCTATTCGGGCGAGGACACCGAATTTATTTTCGACTAGTACGGAAATGATGTGACGCATGAAAGGGATTGCAGTTGAGGGAGTGGTGGACGGCACAGGACTCGAACCTGTGACCTACTGGGTGTAAACCAGTCGCTCTAACCAACTGAGCTAGCCGTCCGTTAATAAATTTAAAAGGTTATAAAGTAAGAATCAGACAGGTTGTGGCAAGCGTGAATCACTCAGCTCCGCCCACCTCAACTCGAATAGTCTTGGGCCCCAAGATCGGCTTGGGCGAAGCTTTAAAATTTTGGTCGGTCGGTCGAGAGTTAAAGAAAGACGATGATTTTTTACTTTTGCTTCCTTGGCTGGTTGTCTTTGTAGAGCTACTCGATTTTATTTTCGGAGGGCCCATCCAGTAACGATCCTTTCCGGTGGAAGGATCGCTCTGCCCTGAGGGCAATAAACCAGCCCCTCTGACGGTTGATTCACTACGGGCATCATCCGCACCTGCTGCCCCAGCCCGCTGCACCGGGAACCCTGGTTCCTTCGGACGGTCCCGACGGAATTGATATCGGTTGATATCCCGCAAAGACATATTATTCACTTTGTCCATCCATTCATCTACCCGATCATTCAAGCGGGCGTAGTAAGCTTCCTTGTACTCGACCGCCTGGGCGGCAGGATCACGTTTGGTAAGATTTTGATTAGTGGCCCGCTGGAAATTCTCATCTGCAATTTGATCATTTAGCGGAGTTTTTATCTCGATTCTGGACGATGAAATTCGTTCCTTCCCCCAAATTTTCACATCTTTCATAGGAAACCGCTTCCCCCCAAAAGGCGAGTAATGAGAGGGCCATTCCTCCACGGAAATTCGTCGGGCAGAAGACGGACTCATACGGTTAAAACTGGAGGCTCGGCCGCTCAAGCCACTCATCTTACCATCAAATACTCCCACCCGTTTGGTGAAATCATTTGCTTTCTGTTGCCCGGAAAGATCCATTCCGCCCAACAGAAACATCACGCAAAAAAGCAAGGATAGCCTCGACTTTCCATATCTGCTCATAAATAAAAACCATATGCATCAAACCAATTACGATCAAGTATGATCCCTCCCTCCCGATGAAGACTTATTTAAACTTGCTCCAGCAGATTATTGATCAGGGAGTTTACCGAGACGACCGGACTGGTACGGGCACCTGGTCCATATTCGGTGCTCAGGCAAGGTTCTCCCTGCACGATGGTTTTCCTCTGCTCACCACTAAAAAGCTTCACTTACGCTCAATCATACACGAGCTCCTCTGGTTTTTGCAGGGTGATACGAATGTAAAATACCTGCAGGATAATAAGGTCACTATTTGGGACGAATGGGCGGATGAAAAGGGAGATTTAGGTAGAGTTTATGGGGCCCAGTGGACGGACTGGAAAAGGTCGGACGGCAATGGTTCAATCAATCAAATCGAAGAGGTCATCCGTACGATCCGGGAAAATCCAGACAGTCGCAGGCACCTGGTTTGCGCATGGAACCCCGGAGAACTTCACCTCATGGCCCTGCCTCCCTGTCACGCCTTATTCCAATTCTATGTGGCGGATGGTAAACTAAGTTGTCAGCTCTATCAAAGGAGTGCCGATCTGTTCCTGGGAGTTCCTTTCAATATCGCATCTTATGCATTGCTTACCATGATGATCGCAAAAATATGCGGATTGCAGGCCCATGAGTTTGTTCACACCTTTGGAGATTTACACCTGTATGCAAACCATCGGGAGCAAGCGGACCTGCAATTATCCCGTGAGCCTCGCCCCAAACCAGCTATGATCATCCATGGGGAACAACAAGAGATCACAGATTTTCAGTTTGAAGATTTTGAACTCGTTGATTACGACCCCCACCCTGCCATCAAGGCACCCATCGCCGTGTGAACCAATCATTCCCTTACAAAGCGATCGTTGCGATCTCTGAAGACGGCGTGATTGGGAAAGGGGGCGATCTGCCCTGGCGACTTCCCGGCGATCTCAAATGGTTCAAACAGATCACGATGGGGCACACCATTCTGATGGGGAGAAAAACCTGGGAATCCTTGCCTGGTGCTTTGCCCGGTAGGCAAAACTGGGTACTGAGCAGAAATGCAAGCCCCGAGCATGGGATGCGGGTTTTTCGTACCCTCGATGAAATCGGATCACTCCTCCTTCCCGATCAGACTTTATTCATCATTGGAGGGGGTGAAATTTATGCTCAAACCCTGCCTCTCTGCCACGAGCTCTTCCTCACAGAAGTCAGGCAAAAGGTACCAGATGGGGACGCCTTTTTTCCGAAATTCAAAGACGATTTTGAACCCGTTGAAACCTTGGATGACAATGAAGACTTTATCCTGCGAAGATGGGTCAGGTCAGGGGTGAACCAATAGCCTCTATATCTTTAAATCAAACGGAATAAAGCTTTCCTCTTCATCCTCTCCCACTTTGATTTGAGCCCACAAACGGTACTTTTCTAATGCACCGGACTTGAAGCAGTAAGTTGAAGGATTACACCTTGATTCAATGGCCGACAGAAGAGTCTAATATTTACTAAGAGGTGGGTGAGCAAAACGCTCCAATTTTGGCTACAAAAGCCATTAAACAAGCGAGGGCGACCATGAGTGACTTTATTGCCAAATCATTACAATTCTTATCCACTGTAAAATTTAAAAAATGGCTTAAGTCACTGGATTAAATTTCAATTATCCATGAATAAAATCTCATTTATATTGTATTTGCGAAAAAACACAGATTAAGGTCATAAATTATAAAACTCTGATTTCCCTTCTTCTATCATGATTATTCATTTCAGGAAAAAGAACTTTTTCTCGACCAGTTTGTAGTAATGTCTCAAAATGGACTTATAATTCAATGAATATTGAGCAGTCTAAGAGTATTGTCCGTGAAAGCATATCTGAAATAACGAATGGTGAAGTGGAGCCAACCGATGAGATGAACCTTATCGGAAAAGAGGCAGAATTGGACTCGATGAAATTGGTCGAACTTTGCCTCACCTTAGAAGACAAAGCTGGTGCGATAGGATTTGAATTCGACTGGACATCCGAATCGGCGATGTCCCGCTCACGAAGCCTATTCCGTACGGTCACTTCTCTAGCAGAGGAATTTCTGGCACAGTCAGAGATGGGAAAATGATCATTATAACTGGTGCAAGCCGTGGACTCGGGCGGGCGGTGACTGAACGACTATTAGAATCGGGACTCGAAGTGCTTGGTCTTTGCCGGAAAAATGAAGGTTTACCCTTTGAGGCAATGGCATGTGATATATCAAATTATGAAGCAGTAAAATTTGTAGCTCAAGAACTGAAACAGGGAAAAAAACAACTTACGGGACTGGTCAATGCGGCTGGAATTGCATCGATGAACCTGGCCGTAACCACGCCCCCGAGTATGACACAGAAATTAATCCAGACCAACTTGGTAGGAACGATTCATTGCTGTCAGATATTTGCCCCACTATTAATCCGGAAAAAGGCAGGCAGTATTATCAATTTCTCCACGATTGCGGTTCCCCTTGGACTGAAGGGAGAATCTATCTATGCGGCAAGCAAGGCAGGGGTGGAAGGATTTTCGCGGGCATTTGCTCGAGAAATGGCCGATTTTAATATCCGGGTAAATTGTTTGGCTCCCGGCCCGATCAAAACCGATTTGCTTAAGGGGGTTAGTGATGAACAGATTGATGCGATTGTCTCTCAGCAGGTCGTCCCCAAAATGTTCCAACCTGGGGATGTTTGCGATCTGTGCGAATTTTTACTTAGCCAAAAATCATCCTCTCTCAGCGGACAAGTTTTGAATATCGGAGGAGTTTAGTGAGCCTCATAAAAAAACTTTCTGAAAAATGGAAAGATTTCGAACACCCCTTTCTAATTCATCCAAGTGGACAATTAAGTTTTGCTGAGGTTTCGTCCCAGGAACCAATAAATTTATCTGATGTGAAATCAGGGGATGTGGTCGCCCTGATTGGGGACTTTGATCCGCCATCAATACTTACTCTTCTTCGACTGATTGATCTTGGAGTTATTCTGGTTCCTCTGACTATTGAAACAGCCGAGGATCATGAATACTTTTTTGAGTCTTCGCTGGTAGATGTGGTCATACGGAATGGAGTGGTTGAAAAAAGAGATCATGAAAACTCTCACCCGATGATTGAGCAATTACGAAAGCATGGAAATGCTGGATTGGTCCTTTTCTCAACCGGAACTACGGGAAGACCGAAGGCCATCCTCCATAACTTCACTTATTTTCTCAAACGCTTTGATACCCCACGCCCCACGCTCCGGACGATTAATTTTCTGTTATTTGATCATATTGGTGGCATTAACACGCTCTTGCACACATTGTTTAACCGAGGTGTAGTGGTGGCCCCGCAAGACCGCTCGGTAGAGGGAATTTTGGAGACCTGTGAAAGATTCAGGGTAGAATTACTCCCCACTACTCCAACCTTTTTGCGAATGATGCTGATGAGCGGATTTATACCCAGTAAAGTACCGGACAGTTTGCGCATCATTACTTACGGCACAGAAAGAATGGATCAGCCCACCCTTGATCATTTGTGCGGATTGTTACCGGAGGTGGATTTCCGCCAAACATTTGGGATGTCGGAACTTGGGATCGTCAGGGTAAAATCCGAAGCAAGAAATAGTTTATTCATGAAAGTAGGTGGTGAAGGGGTAAAAACACGCACTGTTGGTGGCGTGCTTAAAATTCAATCAGCTAATCGAATGCTGGGATACTTAAACGCCCCCTCTCCTTTCGATGAAGATGGATGGTACGACACTAAAGATGTTGTGGAGGAAAAGGATGGATTTTACAAAGTGATCGGTCGGACGAGTGAAGTGATCAACGTGGGTGGTTTAAAATTTATGGCCTCGGAAATAGAACGTGTGGCTCTTCTTTTTAGTGATATTTCTTTGGTCAAAGCATACGGAAAAGATAACCCCATCACCGGACAGCATGCGGAAATTATTGTGCAGCCAAAATCTTTAGAAAATTTTAACAAGGAGGCATTCAAGAAACACCTGACTGAACATTTGCAGAATCATATGGTTCCAAGAAAAATTAAGGTGCAAGATGTTGAAATAGGACACCGGCATAAGCGTAGTTAATTGATATTCCCGATGTTTACTTTCCGCGAAATCGAAATTGGAGATGCTAAAATGGTTCTTGATTGGCGAACTTCTCCGAGAGTCGCCAAATATTTGAAGACTGATGTCGTTCATGGAGTGGAAGATCAGGAAGAATGGATCATTTCTTGTCGAGAATGTGCCAGCTTCTACCATTGGCTGATTGTGTATCTTGGCAAACCGATCGGATACATAAGTATCAGTAATTTTAATGCATTTTCAAAAACAACTTCATGGGGATTTTACATTGGAGATGCTGAATATACTGGACTTGGCGGTTTGGTACCTCCCTACTTTTATCATTTCTGTTTTTCGGAATTAGGAATCGAGCGGATTGATGCGGAGATGCTCTATTTCAATACCAAGGTTATTAAGCTTCACCATTTGCATGGCTATGTCTTTGCTCCGGAAAAGGACCGTATTTTAATGAGAGAAGGGAAGGGCGTTCTACTAATCGCTATGTCCCTGGAAAAATATAATTTTGAGCATGGAAAATTTGCGAGATTCTCTGCTAAGTTTCCAACCAAAAAGTGGAAGGCAAAAAGGAGTGAGTCTGGGGCTAAAGTAATTCTGAAAGAAGTTACGGGGACCGAAGAGCAAATTTTGTCACTCTATCATTTACTTCAACAACGAGCTCATTCCATTTCGCATGTGAAAATGCCTTCTTTTGAGAAGCATCAGGAATTCGTAAAAGATCATCCATACCGGAAATGGTGGCTGGTTGAAAAAGATGGTGAAAATATTGGCTCGGTCTATTTGTCAGAGCATAATGGAGTAGGAGTTAATCTTTTAACCGAGGACCCTGATATGTTTTGCCATGTCGTTCATCAAGTGAAAAAAGAAAATGAAACTCTCCCCGCAATTCCATCGGTAAGGCCCGAGTTTTTCTTCATCAATATATCACCGCAAAATAATTCTCTACGAACCGCACTTGTTAATATGGGAGCGAAACATATCCAGAATTCATACCGCATATGATGTTAGGTTACGCCCTGGGAAAATTCGTTTGTTCAATACGAGATCATATCTTTAAATCAAACGGAATAAAGCTTTCCTCTTCATCCTCTCCCACTTTGATTTGAGCCCACAAACGATAGGTACTGGGATTGGTTGACTTAAATGTGAAGGTTAAAGGTCCTTTAAACACTTGATCCTTTGCTTTGGGAGGTTCGTACTCCAAGGGGTGCAGGTGAGCAAAACCATCCGTGGATGGCTCGAAGGCAACCAGGTGAGCGAAGGCACCCATCACAGGCCTTAGGGGGAGATCATTTCCATTCTTATCCAAAGCAGAAAATTTAAGCAAAACTTCCGCATTCGACCCAATTTCCCCAACTGGCTCCACCTTAAAAGTACGGTTATCCATTGAAACCGAAGATCCGTCTTTACCCCAGGAAGGAGTGGCTGGATTACCGGGCACATTAAAAGAAGTGCCTAACAAAACACGCCGTGGGCTTCTCAGGGGGATTAAATCAAGATAAACCCGGTAATTACCGGCTTTCTTAGGGGTAAGAGTAAACCGCCAAATACCTTTAAACAAAGCATCGGCTTCGGGGTGAAGGTGTTGATAATCTTCAAGACTTGGATCGATCGCAAGAAGATGGATCTTGCGGGTGTGACTGAGGGCAACATCGTCCTCACAAAGCGGGGAACCATCCGCCTGCTTGATGTTCATTTCAAACCGACAGGGCTTGCCCACTTCCAGGGCGTCAAGGGGACGGAAGTCGAGGCTCATGGGCCACCTGCGGATGGAAAGATCGATAAATCCCGTATCTCCAGGCCCGCAATAATCTAACTCGCCCTCCAAGTTGTAGGTTTCCTCATGCAAAAAGTCACACTGTTCCACGGGCAGGGAGCGGATGATGAAGTAGACAGCCAAAAATGGCACCATCAATAAAAAAGGGGAAAGCTTGGAGGTACGGTTGGTTTTCATTAAACAATCACCCTTCCACTCCTTCAGGTAAGCGGGCAAGGAAATCCTCAACTGCCCATTGGCTCCCGGGAAACTGATAAATAATCTGTCTCTTGGAATTGATAATCATCGTGCGCATGGTGTGATCCAATGGAAGATCATCCACATTTTTGCGGAAAATTCCGAATTGTCGGGTTAAGTCATCGATTGCTGCCTTGGTGGCAGTGCCCAAACGGAAATTATCTTCATCCAGATCGTAAGCACGGGCATAGGATTTTAACACGCCTGGGGTATCAAATTCAGGGTCCAAAGTAATGGAAAGAAACCTGACATGTGGCACTTTTGTGCTTTTAGCCAGAAGCTGAAGTTTTTTCATCCGCATAGTTGAAGCCGGGCACATTTCCGCGATAGAACAACGGGTGAAAATAAAATTGAGAACGGTAACCGAACCGTCAAAATAATCAGTGGTTAGAATATCACCATCCTGATCATATAATGCAAATGGAGGAAGGGTATCGCCGACCGAGCGGATCATGCTGTCACCCATGCTTAAGGTATCACGCCTGAGCAAACGGTTGACATTGTTCACCCGGATACGCTCGGACCGATCGTCAGGCCAGACATTGGTGAGTAAATAGCCCGCACCCTCAGATGGAGTAAAGGTTTGCTGGGTTGTTGCACGAAATACTTTCTTTTTGCTTAATAAATTGAGATCTCCCGGTTGTACCGCAAAGGATTTCACAAAGCCTGCAAACTCCCCCCACTCACCGAGCAATCCCTCCCCACAGCCAAGAATTTCAACACGAACCATGCTTAAGTTCTGATCCACATGGGTAACTTCTCCCCTAATTTCATTCTTTTCTAATGGGGACCGGACCGCTGAAGAATTGAGTTTCTTTTCGCAGGAAAAAAGAAAGGCAAAGCTAGAAACTAAGAACAATTTTAAGAAAAAATTCACATGGTCTTCTTATTGGTCTTTGCTTCTCCAAGCAATTTCATTCCCCTAAATAAATATTTATCAATCAAAGAAAATGCAATCCCTGCGAGCAGCATTTGCAGGAAATTGCAAATCGAGGACGATGTTAATATAACTGCACCGAATTATTAGCTGTGCTTTCAATAGATAATAACATTGCTATCACCTTGCTTGCTTTTGTTTGCCAAATCATTATCGGTCATTAGAAAATCTTCTGACGTGAGTCTAGGAAAACCCATACCTGCTAAGCCCCACCCCGGCTCGCTTTCAAGTTCGCCGGGATTCTCTTTGCTTGGAATGTATGAACTTACCAAACCCCGCTTAAGCCTCCTGTCTGTTTTCACCGCATCCCTAGGTTATCTCGTTAGGGAACCTCTCCGTGCAGATTTATCCATCTTCATTTCCCTTACTATCGGTACGGCCCTTGCGGCAGGTGGCGCAGCCGCCCTTAATCAATGGATGGAACGGCAGGAGGACGCCCTCATGGCAAGGACTGCCTCGCGTCCTTTACCGGCCGGCTTGATAAGTCCGGAATTTGCCGTTTCCTTTGGTATTCTTCTCTCGTCTCTGGGAATATACATCCTGTGGACTGGAACAAATCCATGGGCGGCCACTCTCACCCTTGCCACCCTGGCAGTCTACTTGCTGTTGTACACACCCATGAAGAAGCGTAGCCCTTATGCCACAGAGGTGGGCGCGATTTCCGGCGCCCTCCCCCCCCTGATTGGTTGGGTTGCGGCAGAAGGTTCCCCCACCACTTACGGTTGGATATTATTTGGTATTTTATTTACCTGGCAACTCCCCCACTTTATGGCGATTGCCTGGAACTTCAGGGAAGATTACTCCAAGGGTGGGTTTAAGCTTCATCAACTGGGAGATCCCGACGGAAAATCCCTGGCCCGTAAAAGCCTAATTTACTCCGTCCTGCTTACCTGTTTTGTTTTTTCTCCCTATTTCCTTACCATCGAACAATCCCAACCCGGCACCTTCTACCTTGCCTCAGCCGTGCTTCTGTCTCTTTATCTGCTCTTCCCCGCTATTCGTTTTTTTACTTCCAACAATCGTGACCACTCTGCAAAAAAGCTCTTTTTTGTAACCATTATTTATCTCCCCCTTCTGTTTGCCGCATTGGTAATCGACAGATATTTATAAATCCTGCCATGATATCCATCGTCCGTAAGTTCATCCATCTCCCACGCTTTATCATTGGGGCTCTTCTCCTTCTTGCTGGTAGTTGCTCTCGTATAGACCACAAGCAATCCGCACTCGATCCGAAAGGCTTGGTCGCTCAAAACCAGTACGATATTTTCATGCTATCTGTCTGGATCACCATTTTTCTTTTCTGTGCCGTTGGAGGATGCCTTCTTTATGTGCTATGGCGCTACCGGGCTAAAACAGCGGAAGAAGCCAAAGAAATCCCCTCCCAATCTCACGGTAACTCCATGGTTGAAACGGGCTTGATTGTGGTTTCGGCCATCGTTCTCGTAATCTTAGCAGTTCCCACCCTTCAGGGAATCGTTTTGCTCAACCGTGTGCCCGACGCCAATGATGCTGAATCTTTAGAAAAGCTTGGTCTAGATCGCAGTCAAATCGATGGGGCGATTACGGTAAATGTAACAGGTAAAAGATTTTTCTGGGTTTTTGAATATCCCCAGTACGGCATTGTAACCGCCAATGAACTAGTCTTCCCCGCATCCAAGGCGGTTCGTATTAATCTGCGAACTGAAGATGTCATCCATAGCTTTTGGGTACCTAAATTAGCCGGGAAGATGGACCTGATGCCCGGACAGGAAAATTTTATGTGGTTTATTGCTGACCAGCAAAAAATCATGGGCGAGTCGGATGCCGCCACCTCTATGCCAGCCGTTCATGATGGCACCATGCGGGCGAAAGTTTTTGCCAAGCAAAAGTTTACAGATGAATTTGAGCCGGTTGGGGGATTGTTTTACGGCCAATGTGCTGAGTTCTGTGGTAATTCTCATGCATATATGTCATTCCGAGCTCTTGCCCAGACCGATGAGGACTTCGACAGTTGGGTCAAACGCTTTCAAAACGCCCAAAATCCAAACTTACAGACCAAATCATACGACCCCCAATCCTCTTACCCGAAAGGCTCACTCGTATCCTTTGCGGATCCAAAACTGGGCTCGGGTGCAAACCGCGAATTCCGCTCCATTCGCCAAACTTCACCCGGGCAATCCCCTCAGCTCAACCCAGGTGCCTGGGAAAAAGCCCACTCAGATGATTATGAACAGGGCAAACAACTGTTTGCGTCCTTGCAATGTGTGCAGTGTCATGCGGTCAACCGAACCGGCTTGGGAGCAAAGGGTCCTAACCTTACTCTTTACGGGTTGAGAACATCGCTGGCTGCCGGATGGATGCGTAACGATGAAGAAAGCCTTTCCAAATGGCTCAAAAATTCCAACGAAATCAAATTTGGGAACCTTATGTGGAATGGTGAGGGAGTGGATGACCGCCACCCTCTTCGTAACCTCGAAAATGATGACGAAAAAGTAAATCAATTGATTGCTTATCTACTCGGACAATCCTGACCCTACCTTTATAGAACCGTCTAACCTACAAATTGCCATGGCAACCGAATCAATCAAGTACCTCGCCCCAGACGCTGACAACAAGGCCAAGACTCAAGTCTTCCCCCGCCCCGGACAACACACCACCGGATTGGTCGACTGGCTGACCACCATCGACCATAAGAAAATCGGCTTGATGTATGGACTTACCGCTCTTTTCTTTTTAATTATTGGCGGCATTGAAGCCCTGCTCATTCGTTCCCAACTTTGGGATCACAACATGGCAGTTCTTACCAACCGTGAATACAACCAGATGTTCACCATGCATGGAACCACCATGGTGTTTCTTGTGATCATGCCCTTGAGTGCCGCGTTTTTTAATTTTATCATGCCCTTACAGATTGGGGCCAGGGATGTCGCCTTTCCCCGGATGAATGCGTTGAGCCTTTGGTGTTTTGTGGGGGGCGGGATCATTCTCAACTTGAGCTGGTTCTTCACCGGTGGATCTCCTGCTATCGGCTGGTTTGGTTATGCCCCTCTTACCGACACACGGTTTGCTGAGGTCATCGGAGATATGGGTCCTGACTTCTGGATTTTCTCCCTGCAAATTTTAGGTGTGGCATCCTTGCTCGCTTCTTTTAATTTCATCACCACGATCATCAACATGCGTGCTCCCGGCATGACCATGATGAGACTGCCTGTCTTTACCTGGATGACCCTGATCGTGAGCTTTCTTATCATCCTTGCCTTTCCTGCGATTACCATCGCTTTGGTTGAATTGATGTTTGACCGTACTTATGGCACAAATTTCTATGATTTCCTGGAGGGGGGGAAGCCCCATCTTTGGCAGCATTTATTTTGGATCTTCGGCCACCCCGAGGTATACATTCTCATTCTTCCTGCTATGGGTATCGTGTCCGAAGTAATCCCAGTCTTTTCTCGCAAACCTCTCTTTGGCTACGGATTGATCGTATTTTCGGGTGCCATTATCGGCTTTATGGGATTTGCGGTATGGAGTCACCATATGTTTACCACCGGCATGGGAGTGGTTGCTACTTCTGCATTTGCCATGCTTACCATGTTGATTGCCATTCCCACCGGGGTCAAAATCTTCAATTGGATTGGTACCATGTGGGGGGGGCGCATCCGCTTTGACACCCCTATGCTCTTTGCCCTTGGTTTCATTACCATGTTCATGATTGGTGGATTTACCGGCATCATGCACTCATCCGTGCCAATTGATGCTCAACACCAGGACTCTTACTTCGTGGTCGCCCACTTCCACTATGTTCTCATTGGTGGTGCTCTGTTTGGCTTATTCTGCGGGTTTTACTTTTGGCTGCCCAAACTGACTGGCCGGATGATGAGCGAAAAGGTGGGTAAATTTGTTTTCACCCTCATGTTCCTTGGCTTCAACTTAACCTTCTTCCCCATGCACTACTTGGGAATGATCGGACAGCCTCGCCGTACGCACACTTACAACGAAGGGCATGGGTTTGAGACTTGGAATCAGATTGCCACAGTGGGGGCATTTATTCTTGGCGTGGGTATTGCCATTGGGGTTCTTCAATTCATTAATTCCTTCTTCAACAAAAAGCTGAAGCCTGCGGGCAAAAACCCATGGGATGCCCGCACCCTTGAGTGGACCCTTTCCTCCCCGGTAAAAGAATACAATTTTGCCCGGACTCCTATCATCAAGGCACGCGACCAAGCCTGGGAAAACAATTATGGACCCAAGGAAAATCATTCCGAAAAAGAACCATTGGATGATCACGGAGTGCACATGCCTGACCGTTCCTGGTGGCCCCTCATCACTGCCCTTGGTTTGCTCGGCTTAGCGATTGGTATGTTGTTTCACAGGACCATAGATCCAAGTGGGGAATTAGTCCGTGACTATACCTACCCAATCATTGCTGGTGCGGTTGCGATTTTGGGAATGATCATGTGGGCATTGGAAGGCCCCGGGGGCTATCATTTGTTTCCTAAAGAAGACGAAGAATAATTTTTATCCAGAACTTTTTACCTTATCTATACCATGAGTGACGCCAGTGCCCACGCCCTTGAACACCACGAGCCTGTAACCAGTACGGGAATCCCCAACAAGAAAGTCCTGATGTGGGCCTTTCTCGGTTCTGATTGCATGTTTTTTGGAACCCTGATCTCTACCCATTTAATCTACCGGAAGATTTCGGCTACCGTAGGGGGCAACTTTCTTGATATTCGTGATGTGTTCGATATTGAGCTCACATCTTTCAGTACCTTCATTCTTCTAGCGAGTTCCCTATTCATGGCTCTGGCAGTTTCTGCGATCCACAAGGGCAATCTCAACAGCACCCGGTGGATGCTCTTCGGCACCATTATCTTCGGTGCCATTTTCCTGGCCTGTCAGGTGTATGAGTTTACCCACTTCATCCACGCCCCTGGTAATGAACTCACCTTGTCCACCTATCGAGGAGAGCCCCATGTTTTCGGTTCCACCTTTTATGTTTTGACCGGAACTCACGGTACTCACGTTGCTATTGGCGTTTTTTGGCTACTCGGTTGGCTCGCCTATTCCTTTACCGGTAAAATGAGTACCGCCCATGCATTAGATGTAGAGATTTGCGGGCTTTACTGGCACTTTGTAGATATCGTTTGGATTATCATTTTCCCTGTCGTTTACTTAATGGAGTACGCCCTTTAAGCCCTTTTCAAACCTAGACTTTCTTACTTACTTACATCATGAGCGGACATTCTGAAGACCCCGTTGCCGAAGAAAGCGAGCGCTTCTTCACTTTCTTTAACCTCTCCATGTTTCTGGTGGCCATTACTGGCGTAGAAATTGTTATCATCTATGTCCAGACATTTGATGGTTCTTCCATTATTGGAATACTCTTTGCCACATCCATTGTAAAATTCATTGGGGTTGTTTGCTGGTTCATGCATCTGCGATGGGACAAAATTCTCAACACCATACTGTTTCTCATGGGTCTGGTCATTGCCCTGGGCACATATTTTGCCGTAATCTATATGGCTGACTCCCACCCAGTAGTGGAAAAGTTTGAAGTTGCTAAGATTGAAGATCAATGGAAAGCCGGTTTTTCCTACAAAACCAACGACTTTGTTCTGCAAAACCAAGCCTACTACCGGGCAAAATCGGATCATCTTTCCGGGCAAAATTTCTCTCCCAAAAACTGGGAGAAGTTGAACCAGGTTCCCCACCTTATTTCGTACCGGATTACCGGTGGTGCAGACATGATTGAAATTAACTCTAAAAATCCCGAAAATCCTTACTTTTTACTCTCACATCCAGATGGAGATGATGAGATTGACGAATCCACCGTGGCACTTCTTTCAACCAGTGCTACCTCTGCAGATTTTCGTTTAAAAGTCCGCTCGGAAGCATTCTGGACTGAGTCGCAGTAGACTCCCGGCCAACTTTCATTTCCCGCAAGTTGAGATACGCGGGGCATCCTTTAGAAATAGTTTTCTACTAATATGGAAAACTCACCCATAACTCTTCTCCACTGGCACACGGAACCAGCCCTCATTGGGGGGATTCTTTTCGTGGGCTGGATGTATTCTTTGTTTATGGGCCCTTACCGATCCAGAACCTGTCCGGACCAGCAAGACCTTCTGGCATATTCGATATGGTTCGGGGCTGGTCTGGTTACCTTTTATCTGGCCGTTGGCTCTCCTCTCGATCCCTTGGGGGAAAACTTTCTCTTTTCCGCACACATGATTCAGCACAATATACTGATGTATATTTGTCCGCTGTTCATTTTGCTCGGACTCCCCAAAAACCTCGTTGACCATTTTCTATGCACCCGTCCGCTGTTTGAAATGGCCCTGCGATTCCTCACCCATCCGATCATTGCCGGTTTGCTTTTTACCTTGGTCTTTTCTTTTTGGCATGTCGGGGTATTTTATGAGGCTGCGATAAGGGATAAGGTCATCCATATGGCTGAGCACCTCTCGATGTTTTTTGTCTCGCTGCTGATGTGGTGGCCCATCATTTCCCCCTCCGAAAGATTGCCCGGCATACGGTATGGGCCCCAAATGTTATACATTCTTGCCTTAATGCTCGGGCAAACCCCTATTTTTGCCATTCTCACCTTTTCCAAGGATGTATTGTACGATACCTATTTTTATGCCGAGCGTATCATGGACCTGACTCCCATTGAGGATCAAAAAGCCGGTGGCGTATTGATGAAAATAGCCAATATGGCAGTATCCGTGGGCGTACTTGGGTCCATTTTTTACCGCTGGACCAAGAGTCAGCCGGCTGACGGCAAAGTTGCCTAGAATATTTGCTTACAACCGGGAGACTAGAAGCTCTCTCTCAAATAGCATTTCCTTCGGCAGAAACTCCGACAACTGGAGGAACAATTCTTCATGCCTCAAGGTTTGCATACGCAGGCTTTCCGGATCGATATTCATTAGCTCGCCCCACTGGTTATCATCAAATTCCAAGCCAGACCAATCCAGGTCCTGCTTTCTGGGTGCCCATCCCAATGGTCCCTCCACTGCTCTGGCTTTACCCGAGGTGCGCTCAACCATCCAGCGCAATACCCGCATATTTTCACGGAAGCCGGGCCAGAGAAACTTGCCATGATCATCCTTACGGAACCAGTTTACATGAAAGATTCTTGGCTTATTTTCCAAACGCTTGCCCATTCTTATCCAGTGGCGGAAATAATCCCCCATATTGTATCCACAAAAAGGAAGCATGGCCATGGGATCACGGCGCAGGTTGCCCAATTTTCCTTCCGCGGCAGCGGTGGTTTCCGAAGCCAGGGTGGCACCAAGATAGACCCCATGATTCCAGTTGAAGGATTGATAGACCAAAGGAATGTCTGACATCCTCCGACCACCAAAAACAAAAGCGGCAATGGGTACGCCTGCGGGGCTTTCCCAGTCTTTGTCAATGGTTGGACATTGGGATGCCGGAGCGGTAAACCTCGCATTGGGGTGTGCGGCTGGGGTTCCTGTCTCCTTAGTCCAGGCATTTCCTCGCCAATCCGTCAGACCGGAGGGTGGCTCTTGGGTAAGTCCTTCCCACCAGACATCCCCATCTGTGGTCAGGGCGACATTGGTAAAGATAGTGTTTTGCTTCATCGACTCCATCGCATTGGGATTGGTCTCCCACGAAGTACCGGGTGCCACTCCAAAAAATCCCGCCTCTGGATTGATCGCACGCAATCCGCCGCTCTCATCAGGTTTGAGCCAGGCAATATCATCCCCCACGGTGGTCACTTTCCAACCCTGCATACTTTCGGGTGGGACCAGCATAGCCATATTGGTTTTCCCACATGCACTGGGAAATGCCCCAGCAATGTAAGTCTTTTCCCCATCGGGACTTTCCACACCGAGAATAAGCATATGTTCGGCCATCCACTCATTATCCCGGGCCATACAGGAGGCGATGCGCAGGGCCAGACACTTTTTTCCCAGCAGGGCATTTCCACCGTATCCGCTCCCATACGAAACGATGGTGCGCTGTTCAGGGAAATGTACAATGTGGGTATTCTCCGGATCACAGGGCCAGGGAACATCCTCCACCCCTTCGCTCAATGGCATACCTACGGAGTGCAGACAGGGAATAAAAAAATCTTTCTCTCCCAGTGTATCCAGGACTGGTTGACCCATCCGGGTCATTATTTTCATATTGAGAACGGCATAGGGGGAATCGGTCACCTGTACACCGTATTGAGAAATCGGCGAACCCAATGGTCCCATGCAGAAGGGAACAATATACATCACCCGTCCTTCCATACATCCCTTGAACAGACGCTTGAGCTTGGCCCGCATCTTGCGCGGTTCTTCCCAGTTGTTGGTCGGCCCGGCATCCTCTTTTCCGTAACTGCAAATAAAGGTTCTACCCTCCACCCGGGCAACATCCCGCGGATCGGAACGAACCAGAAAGCTATTGGGCCGCTTCTCTTGGTTTAACCGTATCATGGACCCGTTGCCCTCCATCAGGGCACATAATTTATCCCACTCGGCGTTTGATCCGTCACACCAGTGCACCGAGGCCGGCTGGCACATTTCGACCATTTTATCCAACCATTTAAGCAGGGCGATGTTGCAGGTTTTAGTACGATCGTAAGGTTCTTTGTTTTTTCCCATTATCTTCTTCGCTACGGTTCCAACCACTACAAGTCAAACCCCGATCACTCCATCCCTTTTAAAAACAGGATTTTATACAATTGGGAACAAATCAGGTTTGCGTTCGGGTAACTCTCGATTAGCCTACCAACTCAACTTATGAGTTGGAAGGCCAAGACAAGAAACGCTGTTCTCGCATTGGAGGATGGAAGCCTATTTCGAGGTTTCGCATTTGGTGCGACAACTACTGTTGTGGGAGAAGCCGTCTTCAATACCGGGATGACTGGCTATCAGGAAACCCTGACCGACCCCTCCTACTTTGGGCAGATTGTAACCATGACCACCCCGCAGATTGGCAATTACGGGGTAAACCTCGAAGATGAGGAATCGGACGGGCCTAAAGTTGCGGGCTTTGTGGTTCGTGATCTCAGCCCGGTGGTAAGCAACTGGCGTGCAACTGGCAATCTTTCCGACTATTTGGAAAAACACGGCATCCCAGGAATCGAGGGGATTGACACCCGTTCAATCACGAAACGGCTCCGGGTTCATGGAGCCCTCAAAGCCTGTCTAAGTACCGAGAATATCTCGGATGAAGAGGCCCTGAAAAGGGCAAAGGAGTGGGAAGGCATTGTGGGGCGCGACTTTGTCAAGGAGGTCACCTGTAAGGAATCTTTTACCTGGGACGCCTCTGGAGAATTAAGCAAACCCTTTGCGGTGCCGGGCACATCCCTCTGCTCGGATGTGCAAACAAACGGAGAAATTCACCGCCTTGTCGCCTTTGACTATGGAGCCAAAAGGGCAATTTACCGGAACCTAAGAAACAGTGGGTTCGAAGTTATTGTACTACCTGCTGATGCCACTGCCGAAGAGGCCCGTTCCCACAACCCGGACGCCATCTTTTTATCCAACGGGCCGGGGGATCCTGCGGCACTGGATTATGCCCACTCCGCCATTCGTGAGTTGATCGACGATTATCCGATTTTTGGGATCTGTCTCGGACATCAGGTGCTCACCCACGCCATTGGGGCCACCACTTATAAATTAAAGTTCGGTCACCGCGGGGGTAACCAACCAGTCAAGAATGTGGAAACAGAAAAAGTATCCATTACCTCACAAAACCATGGCTTTGCATCCGACAAAGAATCGCTGGAAGCCCACGGAGCCGTGGTTACCGAATACAATTTGAACGACCATACCGTGTCTGGCATGCGCATCGAAGGGAAGCCGGTCTTTTCGGTGCAGTATCACCCGGAAGCAGCACCGGGGCCCAACGACGCCCATTTTCTTTTCGCTTCCTTTCACCAATTGGTCGGCGAGCACAAGCGATCCAAACTAGCCACTGCCTGATTCATGAGCCGTTGCGGGTTGCTCTATGACCCCATCTTTCTGGATCATCTAACCGGACCCGGGCACCCGGAATGCCCCGATCGTGCTTTACATGCCTACGAGGCGATCAATAGTTCCGGCCTTTTGAAGCAATGCACCCCAATTAGCACAAAAGAGTGCCAGATGGTTGACCTCGAGCGGGTTCACTCCCCAAAATACCTTAAACGAGCACGCCAAGACATATCCGAAGGTCTTTCCCAGCTTAGCACAGGGGATACGGTCATATGCAAGGATTCCTGGTCGGTAGCAAGCCAGGCAACCGGGGGCATTCTGAATGCCCTCGATCAAATAATGGTCGGTTCGCTCGATCGTGCATTCTGCCTGACCCGTCCGCCCGGTCATCATGCCACTCCTGACCGCGGAATGGGTTTCTGCCTGTTCAACCATGTGGCGGTGGCTGCCCGCCGGGCACAGGCTATTCACGGGGCAGGAAAAGTTCTGATTGTCGACTGGGATGTGCACCATGGAAACGGCACCCAGGATATTTTTTACGAGGATGAATCAGTCTACTTCTTTAGCACCCATCAGTCTCCCTGGTATCCGGGCACCGGCAACCGGGAAGAGACTGGCTCGGGCAACGGGCTCGGATACACCAAAAATCATCCACTTCCGGCAGGTTCAGGGCATGCTGAAATTGTAGAAAATGCTTTTGCGGACGACCTGGTACACCGCATGAACCGTTTCAAACCGGAATTGGTTATCATCTCTGCAGGGTTTGATTCACGGGTGGAAGATCCGCTCGGACAATTTCAACTCACAGATGAGAACTTTGCTGAACTTACCCGGGTGATGCGTACCGTTGCCAATGAATATGCCAATGGACGGGTGCTGTCGGTGCTGGAGGGCGGATACAACTTAGACGGGCTGGCCTCTGCTTGCGTCTCCCATCTTCAGGCGTTGACTGCCTGACAAAAGACTTACTTCAGGGTACCGATTGGCCTCATTCCTGCGGTGATTTGACCGTCCAGTTGTTGCATTCTGAGGAGTAATTTTTGAGCAAGCTCTGGCTTTTTCTTGGCGATGTTTTGTTTTTCTCCGATATCATTGGCTAAGTCGAACAACTCGGCATTTTTGCCCGTCTTTCTAAGCTTATATTGTCCCTGTCTGATTGCCTGCACCTCTCGGGTGTAATACAAAAATTCGTGGCGCACGGAGGGGCCTTCGCCCAAAAGCATTTTTGATTGATCCAGTCCGTCTATGGGACCATTCGTGTTAAGCTCCGTTCCAGTGATGGAAGAGAGGGTCGGGAGCAAATCAATCGTCGAGATAATTTCATCGGACTCTGAGCCTGGCTTAATTCTTCCCGGGCCCCAAACCACACAGGGGACCCGCATCCCACCCTCAAAAGTGGTGCCCTTCCCTTCCCTCAGAGGCAATGCTTTTCCGCCATGATGGTTGAACCGTAGCCACGGTCCATTGTCGGAGGTATAAATGATCAAAGTATTCCGGCTAAGCTCCAATTGCGTAAGTAAATCTAGGATCCGCCCGACCTGAGCATCAATATGCTCGATCACATCGTTGTATGGATTGGAAGAATCCGGATTGTGCAATGCATCAGGCAGATACAGGGGAACATGGGGCATACTGTGGGCAAGGTATAAAAAGAATGGTTTAGAAGCATCCTTTGACTGGCGGATAAAAGAAAGGGCTTCATCGGTGTAGCGGCGGGTGATGGTTCTTTGCTCCACCGGATGCTCAATGATTTTTTCATCCCGAAGTAAGGGTGTCTGCCAAAGGGCACTGCTCTGCCGGTCCTTCCAATAAGTATCCCACTCACCATATTTTGGACGCTTGGCGCCCTCCGGATGGCTCATGTCATTGGAATAAGGAATACCAAAATAGGAATCAAACCCCTGGCGTGTGGGCAGAAATTCAGGATGATGCCCGAGGTGCCATTTGCCCACGCAGGCGGTTGCATAACCCTCTCCCTTAAACATATCGGCAAGGGTTGTCTCCTTGGGATTTAGCCCGACAGTATCCCGGGGAAAAAGAACGGTTTTCTCTGCCAGGACGCGCTTGGGGTAACAGCCCGTAAGCAGAGCTGCCCGGGAGGCCGAGCACACTGGGTTAGCGGAGTAGAAACTGGTCAGTCGCATGCCCTCCCTAGCCATCTGATCGATGCGAGGGGTGCGGATATCGGGCGAGCCAAAGCAACCAAGGTCCTGGTAACCCTGATCATCCGTAAAGATGACAATTACATTTAAACGGGCTTGATCATTTCCAGACAGAACCGTTGGAAGAAAAAGTAAAAAAAGGCCGGTAAGAAAACATCCGAATGCGGAAAATTGCTCAAGTTTCATACCTTTTACATGGAGCGATTACGGGAAGCTTTCGAGTATATATTCCACCACTGGCTAATTTTTTCCTGAAAAGGAATCAATCGAACTTGGATATCTCTCTCAGATCATACAAGGTGGTGGGTACTTTTCTTAGTCTTAGTTTCCATCATATGAAAATTCTATCTATTTTGATCCTGCTTCCTCTTGGGAGTTTTCTCTGGGGTGCTGCTCAGGAAATCCCAATGCCCAATATCATTTTTGTACTGGCGGATGACCTGGGCATCGGCGATGTCTCCCCGACCAGTAAGGATTGCAAAATCAAAACTCCAAACCTGCAAAAAATGGCGGACGAGGGAATGACTTTCCACGATGCCCACACCTCCAGTTCGGTCTGCACCCCCACCCGCTATGGCTTGCTTACTGGGCGGTATAATTGGAGATCCCGTCTCGCCCGTAGTGTTCTAAGTGGAAATAGCGATCATTTGATCCCAGCCAACCGGGCAACCGTTGGACATCTGCTCAAAAAAGCAGGATACCATACCCAGATGATTGGCAAATGGCACCTGGGGTGGGACTGGGACCGTTCGGGAAAAGGGTGGAATAACATCAATTACGAAAAACCGGTGAAGAATGGGCCCGATATCAACGGTTTTGTAAATTACTACGGACATTGCGGGTCTTTAGATATGCCCCCCTATGTCTGGGTGGACACCGGTCGGGCAACCGCGATCCCTCAACGGGAGGAAGGAGTGAGCAAACAAGAGGATCGCTATGGGTGGTACAGAAAAGGTCCTATCGCTCCCGACTTTGAGATCGATCAGGTACTCCCCCATCTCTTTGACAAAAGCATCTCTTACCTAAAAGAACGGGCAAAAGAGAACAACCCCTTCTTTCTTTATCTTCCCCTGCCCGCTCCGCACACCCCCATCGTTCCCGTTCCTCCCTTCAATGGAATGAGCAAGATGAATCCCTATGCCGACTTTGTCATGCAGGTTGATCATCACATGGGAGAGTTATTTCAGGCCTTGCAGAATGCAGGCTTAGACGAAAACACCCTGGTCTTCTTCACCAGTGACAACGGATGTTCCCCGGAAGCAAATTTTCCTGAACTCGAAAAATTTGGGCATGACCCAAGTGGTGGATATCGTGGACACAAGGCAGACATTTATGAGGGCGGACACCGCGTCCCCCTCCTTGCCCGATGGCCCAAAATGATCAAGGGCGGTCAACAGAGTGATGCCATCGTTTGCCTGACCGATTTTTATTCCACTGTGGCAGAGATCACCGGGCAGAAAAACCAGGATCAGGCTGGGGAGGACTCTTACAGCTTAGTTCCCCTATTTAACGGAAAGCTATCGAACGGAAGATCCACCCTTATCAGTCATTCCATTGACGGGTCTTTTGCCATACGCAAAGGTAATTGGAAACTTTGTTTATCTGCTGGCAGTGCCGGTTGGAGTCAGCCAAAAGAACCGGAAGCCAAGCAAAAAGGCCTTCCGCCCTTGCAACTCTACAATCTCTCACAGGATAAAGGAGAAAAAAACAATCTCTTTCTCAAGAAGCCCAACCAGGTAAAAGAGCTGTTAGAACTGCTGGAAAAACAAGTAAGCCAAGGTCGCTGCACCCCCGGCAATCCTGTGCCCAATGACCGGAAAATTGACTACCTTCCCAAGGGGTATAAGCCCTCCTGAAAAAAAATTTAAGAAAAATTGGAATTTTGAAAAAAACGGGCGTATTGTACGGATACAAAGATATTCAGTACAAGAACTGCTCCTTCGTCAAAATACAAAAACTACTACTCGTAAAGGAAGGTCGACAGACTTCAGGCTAAATACTTTTTTCAGCGCCGAGCAATCGGCGCTTTTTTTTGGCTCTATCCAAGACCCTCGACTTCCCAGTCAGTCCGATATTTCCGGCGTACAAATGAACTAGCTTGAGCATGTCCGGTAAATTCAAGTTTCGCTGCGTCCCATTTTAATTCCTCGCCCCTAAACCTCGATGCAATCCCACCAAGAAGAATGGTTTCAGTAAGTGGACCAGCATAGGTAAAATTTGCAGAGGGCAGGGATTTCTTACCTAATACAGCATCGATAAAATCATGCCAATGATTGGAACCCTGCACCACGGGTAACTTGAATTTCTCAAACTTTTTTTGCGGGTACAGACTGGGCATTCCGAGATGAGGTAACAACATCACCCCTTCGGTTCCCACAATTACAGACCCCTGCTTGGGCAGAGGTTTTCCTTCCAATAAAGATGTCACACGAGATGGTGGCCGGGTAGCACCATCATACCAGGTGACTGGTAGTTGGTTACCTTCGGAATATGGCGTCTTGGGGAAAAGATAATGAACCACCGCATCCACTGCCCAATTGTGTTTGTTCGGCACAGGTCCTTCGGACCGTAAGGATATGGGATAGGTCAGACCAAGTGCCTTGAAGGTTGGATCATAGATATGGCAACCCATATCCCCAAAAGTACCCCCTCCATAATCAAGCCGCTTTCTCCATTTTCCTGGATGGTAGTATCCTTTGATGAAGTCATGGTAAGGTGCCGGACCAACCCACTGATCCCAGTCAAGCCCCGAAGGCACCTCATCCTTTCGATCAGGCTTAGGATCTGGGTCACCCCAGGTTTTGTCACTAAAGGAATGAGCCTCCACCAGTTTTCCAATGATTCCATCGTGCACAATCCGCACGGCGGTCCGATATTCCTGAGTGGAGTGGCATTGGATCCCCATCTGGGTAACGATCTTATTTTTACTCGCGTACTCAGTAAGAGCTCTCGATTCTGCCACCCCATGAGTCAGGGGCTTTTGCCCGTACACATGGATCCCTTTTTGCATCGCCCTCATGGCCTGGGAAGCATGAACATGATCAGGAGTGGATACATTGACCGTGTCCAGAGAGTCTCCCTCCTTTTCCATCATTTCCCGCCAATCGGCATAGACCTTGGCATCTTTATACTGAGTCTGGGTCTTTTGCCTGCGGCCTGGATCAATCTCGGCAATTGCCCGGACAGTTACATTGGAATGACTGGCAATTTTTCGAAGATCCATCGCTGCCATCCCCTGCCCGCCAAAGCTGGCATGGTTCAGGCGGTTGGCCGGGGAAGATTCAGCCCATGATGTCTTGGCTACATAGGGAAAAACAAGGGAAGAGGAAGCAAGGCGAAGAAAAGATCGGCGTGTATTCATGCAACCATGCAAGGATGAAGCCCTTTATCGGGCAAGGAAAATTACAGGTAACCTGATAAAATTATACCTCACCTCTGCCCCATGATCAGAGGATAATTAGAATAGAAGGTTTGGATTATCCGCGGGATTTTCCGCCGGAAAGATTCACCGTTGTGCCATGCAGGTAGGATGCCCGCTCAGAAGTAAGGTAGACCACCAGATCCGCAACCTCGGAAAGTTTTCCGCTACGCCCCAAGGGGATGGAGGAAACACTTCCATACTTGGATCGCAATTCATCGACCGAGATTCCACGGGTATAGGCAAGGGACTCCTCATAAGCGAGACTGCGCATACCGGTGGTCTCCATAATTCCGGGAGCCACTCCGACCACCCGGATATTGGACTTGCCCAACTCCTTCGCCCAGGAACGGGTAAGGTTGTGGTTTGCCGCCTTGGTGGCTGCATAGACACTTTGCCCCTCGCTTCCCTCCTGTCCGGATTCGGATGACATATTGATCAACACCCCGGGCTTGGACTGCTGGAAAAAGACCCGTGCCACCGCCTGGGCAAACAGGAACTGGCCCTTAACATTTACCGCAAATACTTTGTCCCACACATCCTCGGTCAATTCCTCCTTACCTGCCGGATCCACCAGAAGGCGTGGAATATTGATCCCGGCATTGTTGACCAGGGCATCCACCGTACCCCACTTTTCCAAAGTCTTGGCCACCACTGCGTCGACATCCGCTTTGCTGGACACATCACAACGGGCAAAGGCTGCTTCGCCGGATCCCTTCGTAGAAACTTCCTCCGCCGCTTTCTGTCCGGCATCCTCCGCAAAATCCGCAATCATTACCTTGGCTCCTACCTCCACGAAGCCCTGCGCGACCGCCAGTCCAATACCGGCAGCTCCGCCCGTTACAATGACCACTTTTCCGTCTAAATTTGTCCAACTCATAGTATTTGTGTTTTTAAGATTTAAATTGATTAGGCGAGGTTGAGAGGGTGTGGAAGACCATACCCCTCGTACAGGGCTTCCTCCACATTCCGGCCCCATACATCGTTGTTTGATTCCAGAGCATCCGCACCAGCAAGTAGGGCTTGTTTAGCCGATCCATTGGTTTTTTCCGCAGCTTCACGAAAGGCAGATGAGGTGGTTTCCACCCAGGGCAGATCCTCCAGTTCGGCAAAGGCAAAGAAAGATCCAAAAGGCTGGGCCGCTTCCACTTCATCCATCATCGTGGGAACATTCCGCAAACCGCACACTCCCTTGACCATCCAGTCAAAGGACACCGGGCTGGCTGCCTGTACCAGCATATCATCAGCATGAGGTTCGGAAGTGTTGGTCATATACCAAGGTACATTTTTTCCACAAATTTGATGACGGGTCACATAGTGGGCATTCCTCGAACGGATAGGCACATGGGCATCCCCATCAACAAAATTGACCGCTGCCGAGCGGGCAAGCCGAGTCTCAATCGCAGCATAAACAGCCACTGCATCCTCCCCGCTGCCGGCAATGAACACATCGGTGAACCCACCCTCTTCCAAAAGACAGGTAGAATATCCCTCGCGTGCCTGACCATCCAGGGAGAGCAGGACGCCCGTACCTTCTGGTAGTTGATTGAGGTAGGCACCCTCTCTGGCTGATCCTGGCTCAAATCCGAGCAAGGCAACCTTGGGTTCCTTGGCCAGACCACGGTGGCGGTTCAAGTCGTTGGGGGAAAGGTTATGGTGCATCTCCTGGATCTGCGCCTTGGCTTCCTCCTCAACATCATCAAAGAAAGGTGCTTTTCCGATAGGCATGGTAAAACTGAGGTCTGGGTCGACCGCACCGGCATAGCTGTTTAAATTCCCTCCCTCCGCCATGATCGCACTTGCCTGTTCATAGGTTTCCCTGGAGGCATAATTTGTCCACACCACCACAGGCTTTCCGAATTCAGTGAGCTTGGAGATGATGTCCGGATCCTTGCGGTCAATCAGGACCACCCGGGTTCCACGCTCGCGCAAATTCTTGATCAGGGCATATTCCTCCATCTCATCGAGTTTCGCCTGGGAACCGGTGATATATACCACCGGGGGTAAATCCTCATCGGCCACACTGGCCACGATGGTCAAATTGATCATCGCCATACGGGCAGTTCCCGAGAGGTAGGCAACGATCGCTTTCGGGGGCACACCATAGCGGAATTCCCCGTTCTCTCCCAAAGTAAAAATATGCTTATTGGTGCCGTAATTGCAGGCAAAAGGCTCGGCGTGGGCCAGGGTCACCAGGCTGGTTGTATCCGCAGGGTTTACCGGGTTAAAAAAGTTCCCAAAGCCCTGAGACCTCACATAGGCGGGTGCACCACCCGGCACAAAATTGAACTGACGCAAGCCACCCAGATAACGGTAGGAATAACCCAGTGCGGAAAGCACGCCAGAATCACTCGGTTGAAAGGTCAATGGATCAATCGGTTCGGTGGCATGACCAGGGGTAACCACCACCACATCCCCGGGTTTTACATTGGATCCCTCGGGTGCTTCGAGCACGATTTGCAGGGTCTCATGCCCGAGGGCGATGCGGTCGGTACCCGAGGGCACCCGGGCATGGGCATCAAACTGGCGGATTGCTTTGGCGTCAGAAGCACACCGGCAGTTCCCAAAACTGGCCAGCAGGTAGTTCTCTCCGTTTAAGGAGCTGGCAGGGAGTTCATCTTCGAGGACCTCCACCTGGTTGGGTCCGGTCAGGTAGACGCCCTGGTGAGAGGACCGGGCTCGCTGGGCGAGTTCCCGGGCACGTTCGATCTTGGTGATAGGCATAAAATAAAAGACGGTTTTTAAAGATCAGTTGCTCGGTGGGCCTTCCGGATAGTACATCTCTTCGAGGCTATTCCATTGCCCGGGTGCACCTGGCAATGGAAGACCACGCGTGCTCATAATGTTTCCCATATCGCGGAGATCCTCATACCCGATCTCCTTTATATTTCCGCCCAGGCTACGGGCATGAATAATATGCAAAGCGGTCATTTCCAAGAGATCGGTACACATCTGGGCCCACTTAATATCCCAGGGAGTGAGGAAGACATAGCCGTGATTTTCCATCAGGAATCCATTATACTTCTGTAAAAATGGCAGGAAATTATCCGCCAGTTTTTGGGTCAATGGCTCACCGTATGGCACCACCGGTACCGGACCGACCTCAGTGATGGTTTCGGGAAACAAGGGACGCATGTGATAGTTCTTGGAATCCGAAATCGCAAAGGCATTAAGGTGGGGAGGGTGACAATGAAGCACCGCCTGCACATCCGGGCGTTCGCGGAAGAAATTCACATACATGGGAGTCTCACCGGTTGGTTTGACTGATCCCTCAATGGTTTCTCCAGCCAGATTAAGGAAGACCACATTATCCCGGCTTACCTCTCCCTTGTTGTGTTTGGTCGGGGTAATGAGAATCACATCGTCCTCCAGCTTCCAGGCAAGGTTGCCCCCATGTCCGGTTACATACTGCTTTTCGGCCAGGTGGTGGCAGACACCGACAAAGGTATCGACCTTATCGGAATGCTTTTGCAACAAGCTCATAAGGAGATGAACCCTATATTATTTATACGCCTTCTTTGTAACGCTTGATCAATTCCCCGGTGGTTGGATTGGTGGTCATCACATGCCCGGGAAGAGGCAGGATGTTTTGATGGATCGCATCAATCATCCACTCGGGCTGTGGAAAGAAATCCTCTTCCACTTCGGCACAGGGAGTAATCCAGTTGCGGGAACCAACCACTACGGGAGGCGCGTCCAGCTCATCAAAGGCAAGCTGGCTCAAGTTCGAGGCGATGTCCTGCATCACCGATCCACGCTCACACGCATCGGAGGAAAGCAATACTTTCCCGGTCTTGCGTACCGATTCCACCAGGGGCTCATAATCGAGCGGGGTGATGGAACGGCAATCAAACACATCGGCGGTCACGCCATATTTTTGTTCCAGAATATCAGCAGCCTCCAAAGCCCGGTACATGGTGGCACCCACGGTGATGATGGTCACATCATTACCCACCCGGCGCTGGGCAGGAGGCCCGAAAGGAATTTCGTAATATCCTTCGGGCACTTCTTTTTCAAAGAGTTCACCAATGTCATAGAGGCGCTGACTTTCAAAGAAGACCACCGGGTCACTTCCGGCAAGGGCGGTATTGAGCATGCCCTTGGCATCGTAAGGAGTGGAGGGGAATACCACCTGCAGTCCGGGAATATGGTTGCAGATCGCACACCAGTCCTGGGAGTGCTGGGCACCATATTTCGAACCCACGGAAACCCGCAGGACCACGGGCATTTCCAGCACGCATGCAGACATACTTTGCCACTTGGCCAACTGGTTAAAGATTTCATCTCCCGCCCGGCCCATAAAGTCGCAGTACATCAACTCAACCAGGGCACGGCCACCCGACAAGGCGTATCCCACTGCGGATCCCACAATGGCAGCCTCGGAAATTGGGGAGTTGAACAGACGGTGGTAAGGCAGGGACTCGGTCAATCCACGGTAACAGGCAAAAGCCCCACCCCAGTCGCGGTTTTCCTCCCCGTATGCAACGAGGGTGGAATCATTTTGAAAACGATGAAAAGCCGCTTCGAAAATTGCATCCCGGTATTGGTATACCTTGTTTTTGGAAACCGGTTTGCCATCAATAATCCCTGCCCGGGATTTCTTTTCCAGTGCCAGTACCCGTGGGTTTTCTGCCGCTGGCAAAATAAGTTCGGGCACCCGGGATGGGTCATAGTTTTCCACCTTACGCTTGGAAAACATCAAGCCGGCAATTTTTTCGGAAGGTAAGCGGGGAGAAATTTCCAGGCAGGATGCCAGGCGGCATGCCTGGGTCATTGCCTTGGTGGTATCTGCTTTACGCTGTTCAATTTGTTCGCTGGTTACCAGTCCGGCATCAATGATTTCCTTGGCATAGGCTTCCAGAGGATCAATTGCCTGCCAGGCTTCGATCTCTTCCTTTATCCGGTAGGACGATGCATCGGATGGGGAGTGCCCGGAGTATCGATAGGTAATGGTTTCAAGCAGGACCGGTCCGTCGCCCTGTTCGAGCAGTGCCTTTTTGCGCTTGATCGCATCTGCAACTGCCAGGGGATTGTAACCGTCCACCCGTTCAGCATGCATGGAGTCGGGGTTGACCCCCGCCCCTACCCGGGCAAGAAAGTCAAAGGCCATGGTTTCACCCGCGGTCTGACCACCCATGCCATAGAAATTATTCATGAAATTAAAGATGATTGGCAGTCCGCCCTTCATCGAGTCATCCCACAATTCATGGAACTGGCGCATCGAGGCAAAGTTCATTGCTTCCCAGGTCGGGCCGCACCCCATGGATGCATCCCCCACGTTGGAAATTACGATGCCCGGCTTACGGTTGCACTTTTTGAAAAGGGATGCACCCATCGCGATATCTGCGGATCCGCCCACAATCGCATTGTTGGGCAGAATGCCAAACGGGGTAAAGAAGGCGTGCATGGAGCCACCCAGTCCACGGTTGAATCCGTTTGCCCGTCCGAATACCTCGGCCAGGGCACCATAGAGCAGAAAGTTGCGTGCGAGTGCCTTTACATTGTCCGCCCCCTCTTTCTCCACCACCCGGAAACAATCCCCATCGAGAAAGTTTTTCATCACATCCATCAGGGTGTCCTCATCGAGTTTACGGATGGAGGACATTCCCTTGGCCAAAATTTCCCCATGGGAACGGTGGGATCCAAGAATGTGATCGTCCACACCCAAGAGAAAGGCCTGCCCCACCGCAGATGCTTCCTGCCCAATGGACAAGTGGGCTGGGCCCTTGTGATCATACTCGATTCCCTCGTAGGAGCCCTGAGTCTTGATGCTCTGGAGCATGCTCTCGAACTCGCGAATGAGGAGCATATCCTCGTAAATTCCAATCAGGGCTTCCGCACCGTAGGTCTCCACTTCATTCTTGATATCGTTCTTGTATTGATTGAGGGGTACTTCCTTAAACGGAACGGTTCCCGCTTTGCGTTCCTTGGCAGGTTCGACGATTTGTGACTTAGGCATAACGAATAGGTGTTAAAGGGTTATGAGTAAAAACTTGTTGGATGGATTTAGCGGACGGCCATGAACACATCCTTGATAATTTCGGAGGTGGTCGGGTGTGGGAATACGATCTCTTCGATCTCCTCCTCGCGGAGTTCCGTCTCGATCATGGCGGTGGCTCCAAAAATCATTTCGGAACAGGCACCCCCGACCATGTGCACTCCGAGCAAGCGGTTGGTTTCTTTTTCCAGCACCACTTTGCACAGGCCTGCCTCATCGGGATTTTCCGCAATATAACGGGCATTGATTGCCATGGGGATTCGGCCCGAACGGGTCTTGATTCCACGCTCTTCCGCTTCTTCCTTGGTCAGTCCGACTACCGCCACTTCCGGGCTGGTGTAGACCACTGCGGGCATGGCGTCGTAACGCATACGGTCTGTCCGGCCGGTGATGTTGTTGACCACCACCTCGGCCATGCGGCTGGCAGCATGAGCCAACCAGGCACGCCCGGTGACATCTCCGGCTGCCCAGACACCGGGCAGATTGGTGGCTCCTTTGTCATCCACCTTGATCCCGCGGGGAGAAAATTCCAGTCCAATATCTTCCAATCCGAGGTCCGAAACATTGGGACGGCGACCGGTGGCCACCAAGACGAGATCGCCCTCGATTTCCTTGCTTCCGGTGCCATCATTGTAGGTCACGGTGGATTTGCCAATCTCTTCCACTTTGGACCCGAGTTGAAATTCCACCCCCTTCTTTGCCAGTTCCGTGCGCAGGGTAGCTGAGATTTCCGCATCCAGGTTGGGGCAGATCTCCGGCATCGCTTCGAGCACGGTGACCGGTACATCGACCGATGCATACATGCAGGCAAATTCACACCCGATCACACCGCCACCCACCACGATCAATCTCTTGGGGAGGGACTCGCGGTTAAGTATACCGGTTGAATCAACCACATGTTCCTGATCGATTCCGGGGATGGGGGGAACTGCAGGGGAAGATCCCGTACAGATCAAAATATTATCGGCCTCATGCTCCTCGCCATTGATGATTATTTTACGGTTGGGCTGAAGGACGGCTTCTCCCTCAACCACATCCACTTTGTATTTTTTCATCAACCCGGCAATGCCGTCGCGCATCTTGTCCATCACCCCGTTTTTGTGGGCATGTGCCTTGGGGAAATCAAAGCTCAACCCATCCACATTTACACCAAAGACAGAACCATGCTTGGCATGGTGATAAGTCTTGGCTGCCTGCAACAAAGTCTTCGAAGGTACACATCCTTCATTGAGGCAGACACCTCCGAGCTTTTTCTTCTCCACCAGCAAGGTCTTAAGACCCGCACCCGCGGCTTTTTTCGCGGCGACGTAACCCGCAGGTCCGGCACCAATAACTGCAAAATCGTATTTCATTTCTATTTCAGGAATTTTTCTTACTTGTTTTTGAGATTGTATAAAGCATTCAGGCACCCGGATTATTTTCCAGGCGTGCCACCAGGGACTGGAGAAAACGGGCAGCTGGTGCCCCATCCACTGCCTGGTGGTCAATGGTCAGGCTGAGCGGCAGGGTGTCCACATATTCCACCGATCCACTCTCCGTGCGTTTCGGTTTGAGCACGATTCCACCCACCCCAAGAATGGCAACTTCCGGTGCGTTTAATACCGGGGTAAAGGTTTCCACCCCAAGCATGCCCAGGTTGGTCAGGGTAAAGGAACCCCCGCTGAGATTGTCCGGAGAAATGGTTCCCTCGCGGCAGGCACCGGCCAGGTTCTTTACCTCGGCAGACATCTGCTCGATGGACCTATCGGAAGCATCCTTGATCACGGGAACGAGCAGACCTTTGGGGGTGTCCACAGCCACCCCAAGGTGTACCTTTTCAAAAGTGGCAATCCGGTCGCCCAGAAAATGGGCATTCATTTCCGGATGCTCCTTGAGCGACTGTACAATGGCGTGGGCAATCACATCGTTGAGAGATACCTTGGACTGTCCGGCATCCAAACGTTCCTTGCGGTATGCCTGGGCTCTGGTTAGCTCGAAAGATGCATGCAGGGTAAGCTGGGCGGTGCTGCTAAGTGACTGAATCATCCGCTCGGCAATCACCTTGCGGATACCCTTGACTGGGGTGACTTCTGCACCCTCGACCGAGCCAGGAACTTTTAAATCCTGCGAACGGACCATCCCGGCAAGCCCGGTCCCACGGGCGGGACTTTCCAGATCTCCGGAAAGCGAACGGGCACGGGCAGTGGCGGATAAACGCGGGCGGCCACTGATGGCGGCTTCCACATCACGCTCGATCACCCGGCCATTTGGACCACTTCCTGGTAAAGACTCTGCATCTATCCCATGCTTATGAGCCAGACGGCGGGCCCGTGGGCTCACTCCGGAACTGGCGGCAATCCCACCACTGGGGGCGGGAGCCGGAGCGGCAGCAGCAGCAACCGGTGCGGCACTGGCAGTAGCGGCAGCAGGGGTGGCAGCGGGGGCCTCGGCGGCGGGGGCGGGAGCACTGCCCTGGCCAGCCGGACGAAATTCTTCCACATCCTCCCCCTCGTTCCCGATTGCAGCAACATTGGCAAGAACGGGCACATCGTCGTCCGCCTCCCAGAAAAGGGCAAGTACGGTACCTGCTGCGGTGGATTCCAGGTCGAAACTCGCCTTGTCAGTTTCAATAACGGCGAGCACATCGCCCTCGGCAACTTGATCGCCTACATTTACTTTCCATTCGGTCAGGATACAACTCTCCACCGACTGTCCTTGGCGGGGCATAATTACGGGTGTGGCCATGTTTTGTTTTGTTCTTCTCCTTGTAAGGGGGTTCTAAGTTTAAATCGAAAAATTTTTTTATACCGTTCGTACCTTGATTCCGCGTTTGCGCAAATCCTTGGCATACTCAGTGGAAAGTTTCTTGTCGGTGATCAGCAGGTCCACTTTCTCCAGATCGGAAAACCGGGCAAAGCAGACTTTTTCCGCTTTACTGGAATCGGCAATAAGGATGACCTGACCTGCCTGTTCGGCAACAATCTCATTGGAGTATGCCTCATTGGGATCGGTGGTGGTCAGCCCATTCTTCAGGCAAAATCCCATGGTACCCATAAAAGCCTTGTCCACATGCACCTGGGCAAGCACTGCAGAAGTCAACGGGCCCACCATGGTCTGACTGATCCGGCGGAGCTCCCCCCCGATCAGAATGACCCGCGGCCCGGAGTCTGCCAGTTCGATCGCAGCCTGCAGAGAGTTGGTCACCACGGTAAGATCCGTACGTTCACGCAGCAAACGGGCAAGGAACAAGGTGGTGCTCCCCCCGTTCAAATAGATCGCCTCATCGGGTTCGATCAGCGAGTACGCCTCCTCCGCAATACGCTGCTTATCCTTGGCAGCCTGGTTGGTTTTGTTTTCAAATACAGGTTCTTCCAACCGGCTTTCCATCGATACCGCACCCCCATGGACCCGACGGATTTTTCCTTCCTCTTCGAGGATTTCCAAGTCCCTACGGATCGTGGCAACCGATACCTCCAAGGTCCGGCGCAAGTCATCGACCCGGGCTACGCCTCCCTCGCGCAACATCTGGCGCAAACGCTCGCGTCTCTGTGGGGCAAGGGCTGGTGAATTGTCCTGAATCATAAGGGTAAGTGATTGAATTTGATCGTTTTTGAGCGAAAAGCAATCATGGAATGGCAAATTTCATTCACTTTCGATCAAAGGTTTTGGGACCCAAGGAATGAAAAATGGGAGGGTTGCTACTTCAGCAAAAAGGAGAGCACTGCATCCATTTCTTCCCGGGCTGCCTCAGATGACCAACTTTTTCGAAGAATTTTTTGGGGAGACTCCCCCGTTTCCCTGGCTGCCCGTGTCAGGGCTGCCCTTGCTCCTTTCGCCAGGAGCTGGGGCTGAATGCCCGCATCGATGGCCAGGCGCATGGCCCCGACCAGCCGGTCTTCCCACCCGATCTTGCGCAAGGGGTCCCGGGTTACCCGTTCGATGGGATCATTGAGGAATGGATTGACCATGCGCTGAAGGGCGTCCTTGGCATATTCCTGTATGCCCTCCGGGGAGAATAGTGGATCGGGCACCCGGGCATGGGCATGAATGAGGCCCGGGCCCACTTCCTTTTCAAAAACTTCCAGGGCTTCCCGCATCAGGTCGTCCCGTTTGCCCACCTCACTCATCAGCACCAGGCCCTCCCCCTCGGCGAGATACCCCAGCCAGGCATGGACCGCATTGTGGCCGAGAAATTTTGTCTGGGCAAATGGATCGAGCCTGGCCTTGGCCACAAAAGATGAAATTCCACGCTCAAAACCGGCGGGAATATGGTCCTCCACCAAAATCCGGTCATATGCTTCCACCAGCAAGGCACGGTTTGCCCCCGGAAACATCGGGACCAGCTCCTCCTTTTCCATTCTCACAGGGTCCTGCACCACGGTGCACATTTTGGGGATCACTGTTTCGGAAAATACCACCTTGTCCCCAAATCCCGCAGGTGCATGGTCCCAGCAGAGGGCTTCCAGACGGGTGGCCGCCCGGGAATCATTCTCTGCAGCATAAACCACTGCGGGAGGGAGGTTGGGCCGTTTGGACTTCCGGGTCAGCCCTTCGGCAAGCAAGCGGGCAACTGGGGCGGGTGCGGAGTCATAGAGGTGAAAACTTGGCAGGGCAGTGCCCAGTTCGCCCGCCCCTGCAATCGCATCAACCAGCCTCTCACGGTCATCGGCATGAGTGGGGTTGAGCACGTCCACCCCTTCGACCGTCCTGAACTCCACCCGGTCGGAATGGGCGATATTGCAATGATATGTGCCCTGGTTTGCCCGTACCCCCTCAATAATTTGAGGGTCAATTTCAGCCACGACCAGACGGTCAAAATTACCGGATTTTTGAGCAAGGGGAAGAAACATTCCTCCCTGAATTGCCCCAAAGCCAAACCCAACGTAGGAGCCAGCCATCAATCAATCAGGAAATCCGGGGTTACCCCATTGCCTCACCGGCAAGCACCAGCACCTGCTCGGCAGTCATTTCCTTATCCAGACGGTCAAGCAGCACGCTTTCGCCCCTCGGGGAAAACACCTTACCAAATGCGGCAAAAAATTCATTCTTCTGGTGAACATCGGAGAAATTGCCTTTGGCCCATTCACTCAGGTAGCCCATTCCGCGTGCCTTTTGCAGGGTGGAGTGGGCATGGAGGATGTACCCCCCGGAGAGAAATGCCTCGCGGTGCGGACTGAGCTCGGCGGAATCAAAATCATCGACAAATTTCTGGCCCGGACTGTTCATTTCCGTGCCCCCAATCAGGGGGAGGCCAAGGTCCGCACTCAGGCGGATCACCTGCTGGAGGTTGGCAAGTTTTTGATCAGGTGATCCTGGGGTATAGTTGCGGTCCGGGATGATATTAAATGCAACCGCACCGGTGGAACGGGCAACCTCCACCAATTCCTCGATCGCAGCCTCTCCATCGGAAGTGCCGTCCAACCAGGTGATGGTGGGCAGGGCACCACAAAGAAGGACAAATTCATTCATATCCGCCATCTTGGGAAAGGAACCGGAATCAGGCTGTACATATCCCACCCCTCCCTTCTTCATTGTTTTCGCCCGGATCAGATCGGTGATCGCCCGGCCATCGGGCAATTCCTTGAGATCTTCCGGGGCCACCCCTAATTTCTCTCCCCAAAAGGCACGCAGGGCGGACTCTTCTGGATACTGGGCAGCTGCCTTGCGGGCATAGGCCAGGCAGAGGTGACGCTCAGTCGCATTCCCCTGGGGGGTGAGCGGGTTGACATCCACATCATAATCCAGAACCAAGGGGTTAAGATAGGCGTTTACCCGGTCGGCCATTGCCCGGTTGCGGGTTTCCGAGGTTTGGCGCATACCGTCCAGAAATTGCTGGGCTTCCGCAGGGATGCGGGTGGTGGTAAATCCTGTACCCATGTGGTAACTGATGCCCGGCTCCCCGGGGGAATTGATCACCCGGTCGGAAAATTCCGGCACAAACACCCGGGACTCCAGCCCGATGCATGCCTTGAGGTCGAGCCGGCGGCTGGCAGCCCAGTATTCATCCAGACCGTCCAACACATCAAAATCTACAATCCCGCCAATTTCCAGACCTGCCCGTTTTGCCTCCAGGGCAAAGGTGGTGGGGGAATAGCCTTTGTAATTAAAGGAATAAAAAGTATGGGCATGGGCATTGACAATCGGCTGTGCCGCAGGAAAAGATTCATTTGCGGCTGCTTCATTTAAGGCTTTTTCCCGAACTGCGGGATCGAAATCATTGCTGTTTTCAGACATATTTTTGGAGGTTGTTTAAAATGGTAACAAATCGGACGGTTCTATCAAAACCGTCCAATGGATGAGAAGATTGGAGGAATTACTTTTCGTCCTCCCCAAACCCGAACTGGTCGGCCAGGGCAAGACAGTCTTCCAGGGAGCGGAGCCCGTCGGTACAGGTAGGGTCAGACATACAGGCAGTGGCGGCACAGGTTCCGGTCTTCAGGCATTTTTCCAGTGACCAGTCCTCATGCACACCAAAGAGCACACCCGCACAGAAGGCATCCCCTGCCCCGGCTGCTCCTTTGATGTATCCCTTGGGCAGGGCGAGGGAGCCCTGCAAAAGTTTTTCTCCATTTGCACGCAGGGCATAGGCCCCTTCGGGAAAGTGAATGGCCACCAGCTCGGACACCCCGAGCTCAAAAAGTTTTTCACAGGCCTGGGCAATACCATCCTCGAGAAGTTTTCCGTCCTCCCGCACCTGTACACCGGTCACCTTGCTGGCTTCCACCTCGTTAAGGATACAGTAGTCCACCTGCTTAAGGGCAGGTGCAATGATTTTGAAGAAGCGGTCGCTATCCTCACTGACCACATCGATGCTGGTTTTCATCCCGGCTGCCCGTGCTTTGGCAAGCAGGGCGGCCGCCTTGGTGCCATGCTCGGGGTCTTCCTTGTCCAGCTCATCGAGCAGGAGGAGGTATCCCAGATGAAAAATCTTTGCGGAACTGGCATTAAAATCGATTTCCGAACCATCCCAGGTGGCATTGGCCCCACGGTTGTGAAAGAAAGTACGGCGCCCCCCGTCTTTTTCGGTCATCACATCGGTGTAGGAAGTGCTGGTACCCGGAGAGACGGAGAGCATAGCGGTGGCAATGCCATGGTTTTTACAATCCTCCACGATGTACTGGCCAAGAGCATCCTGCCCGACCAACCCGGCACCCTCGAGGGGAAACCTGGCTCCCATTTTGGCAAGATCCAGCAGCACATTGTACGGGGAACCACCGGTTCCCTGGGACTGGCTGTAAATATTGGCCAATTGCTCGTGCTTGGGATACACATCGATGATCTTTACCTGATCAATAATCCAGTTACCTCCGGAAAGTAATCCGGAGCGTTGGTTGGGCTGGGTAGATTCGCTCATTATCTTGTCTGTAATTGGGAGGTCTAAAGAAGCAAAGAATAAGGTTTGCTACGATCTGGCAAGAAATCCTATCGGAGCCGCACTGGATAGGATTTTAGCCAGCTCTTAAACACCAGGAGTTTGGGAGTGGGCGTTTTGAGGAAAGTCGAAAGTTAGTACCAAGGGATCAGATCCGGTGTTTTCAATCTCCACTCCGCCATTATTAAGAGCGGCCTGGGTCACAAAACCGATCTCACCATAAAGCTGTCCCAGAACCATATTGTGGTTGTAATTAACTGCCATTTTTCCAACGCGTCCAGTTCCCCCATTGGTGTGGAATAAGGTTGGACACTCAGGGCGGAAAGTGGTCTTGGTTCCGGGGGCTAGGGTAAGACGAAGAATGGAAACTTTCTGGTCGCCCAGGAAATTACCGTAAACAATCCACTGGGCATCCACCCCATCACCCGCAAATTCATTCGCGGTGATGGCTGGGCGTGAGCTCTTCTTCACAAAGTCTGGGTCCTGGTTGGCCTCGAAATCAAAATTCTCCACGAGGTACTCCCAGTCCTCATGCTTATCCTTTGGATAATCTTCCTCGCGGCATGCATAGAAGGCATCCGCCGCCCCGATACGGCCGTCCAGGGTGAGATCCTCCGCAAGGAAGTGTTCGTCCATGGTAACATGGACTTCGTGGGTGCAAAGATCGGTCGGTGAGTGCAGCACACCGTTTGGCATGACGAAACCATTATCCAACTTCATCATCACATGGGGAGAAAGGTGGCGCACACCGTTGTACTCGCCCTGTCCAAAACTCTTCATGCAGGCAAGAAAGTCGTCTTTGGTTACGAAAGGATAAAGGCCCATGGCGGTGGTGTGGTAGTGGGACGGACATACGCCAGGATTATCAAAGGAATTAATGTCGTACACTTCCCACTTCGCCCAGTGAAGGTGGTGAGGGATGGGGTTTAAATTGTCGAACTTTTTGGATACGATCGGCCAGGTGGGGTCACCATAGAGTTCCCTGGAGAAAGCAGTCACTTTTTCGCCCATGACAGCCACGGGGTTGCCCAGGATTAAATCCTGCAAAGAAATCACCTGCCCGTCGGGAGTAAGCACATGGGATTCCCCCTCGCGGTATGGGGCCTTGCCCGTGCGGGTATCAATCACCCCGGTGACGATGGGCACGGTGCACCCCATCCAGATTTCATCCAGCCCGGTACCGCCCATATAGTCGGGGTGGTAAGAGTCCTCATCGAGGCGCAGACGCTTCCCGGGGCTACAGAATGTACGCCCAGCATAACGATGTAAAAGTTGCAGGACGCCATCGTTCTGATTGATACAATCATCAAGAACGGCAGCGGATTCACCAACGGATCCATCGATTACATCCTGTTGTGGATATTCGTGAAGTTTTTCGGGTAAAAGGGAAGTGGAAGCGGCCATGAATTAAAGAATCTAGGGTTGAATAATTAGGTTTGCATTTACTTTCTGCCCCGAAAGGAAGCAGAGATGAATCTTTTTTACTACGATGTAAAAAAGAGTGTGGCAAGAGTGTTGTCACCCAGTTGGGTAAGACCCGGGCTACATTGATTTATGCCCGGGCAGGAATCTGGTAGACGAAAGAGGCTCTTTATTCTGCGAAGCGTTTTTCGATCGCCCCAATCACGGTATTGAGGGCACGGATACGGGCAAAGCGTTTGCAGTTTGCCTCCACAATTGTCCACTGCCCATGCCCCGTATGGGTACGGAGGAACATATCATTGGTTGCCCGTTCATAAAGATTCCATTTTTCCCGGTTCCTCCAGTCCTCCTCTCCCAGTTTCCACCGCTTGGCAGGATTGAGTTCGCGTGACTTGAACCGTTGGAGTTGTTCCTTCGGGTCGATATGGAGCCAGAATTTCACCAGGATCGTCCCGGCGTTGACGAAATTTTCCTCCATCTCATTGATTTCCCGGTATGCCTGTTTCCACTCCCATTCCTTGCAAAATCCTTCCACCCTTTCGACCAGCACGCGACCGTACCAGGAACGGTCATAAATGGCCACATGTCCGGCCTTGGGGAATTCCGACCAGAATCTCCAGAGATAGTGGTGGGACTTTTCAATATCATTGGGTGCGGAAACCGGGATAACCTCGTAACCGCGTGGGTCCATCCGGGCAGTCAGGCGGCGGATATTACCCCCCTTGCCCGCGGCATCCCACCCCTCATACACGATGACCATAGGGATGCGCCGGCGGTACATCTCATTGTGAAGGTCATGAATACGGGCCTGTTTTTCCTCGATTATTTTCAGGTATTCTTTTTTGGAAAGACTGAGGGAAAGGTCCGCTTCCCCGAGCCTGGGGGCCTGGGGATATTTGGGCATGGGGAAAGGTTTATTCGGTTTGGGGATCGATATCCCCCTGCCCTTGGCCAACCGTACCCGCTTGCCCAGCACCTCGATCATCACCTTCTGGGCGGTGGCCGTGGCCAGGTAATTGTTCCTTGCTTTTAACCGGACCCAGGGAATGGGTGCATCCAGGTCCGACTCCTTGTACATCCGGGTGACTGCCTGGTTGTATTCCTTGTACCGGCTCAGGCGCTTGAGCACCGCATCATCCACCCGCCAGGCAGTGGCGGGGTTTTCCTGCAGGGCAGCCAGCCGGGCTGTCTGTTCCTGCTGGGTAATTTCGAGAAAGAATTTCAGAATGATGGTCCCCCCATCGCGCAACTGCCGTTCAAAGGCCCGTACATCCTCATAGGCACGGGCAAGCCGTGCCTCGCTCATGCGGTTGTCAATATCGGCGTCCAGCAGGTTGCGGTACCAACTACGGTCAAAGATGGCAATTCTACCTGTGCTCGGGGTGCGACTCCAGAAGCGCCAGAGAAAGGGGCGCAACTGTTCGTCCCGGCTGGGGGAGGCAATGCAGGAAACCTTGAACCCGCGAGGGTCGAGGGGTTGGATGATCCGGTTGATCAGGGTGCCCTTGCCCGCAGCACTCAGGCCTTCCACCACAATGAGGATGGGGATACCGTGCTCCTTGCACTTGCGCTGGAGGTATGCGAGTTCCTGCCCCTGTTCCTCAATCTGTTTGAGGAGTGCCTTGCCCGGCTTGGGTCCGTTCTTCATCGAAAATAATTTTGGCTCATTTCTGAGCCGGTGCCAGATCGTCCATCCATTGTTTCAAAAGCTAGAAACTATCCAATGCCCTTTATGAATCGGATTGGCAAGCCCGCAAAAGAAAAAAGCCCCGTTGG